>OBVW01000006.1_pt1 | contig 191683 bp, 208 predicted proteins | sample 1495141 | NCBI WGS metagenome assembly OBVW01 (sample SAMEA2580013, study PRJEB22360) | human gut metagenome | biome: human gut; feature: human-associated habitat; material: faeces | place: Denmark | collected 2008/2010
GCGGTACGCGAGCTGGGTTCAGAACGTCGTGAGACAGTTCGGTCCCTATCCGGCGTGGGCGTAGGATATCTGAGAGGAGCTGTCCTTAGTACGAGAGGACCGGGATGGACGGACCGCTGGTGGACCGGTTGGCTTGCCAAAGCCATGGCCGGGTAGCCAAGTCCGGAAGGGATAAACGCTGAAGGCATCTAAGCGTGAAGCCCCCCTCAAGATGAGATATCCCATAACGTCAAGTTAGTAAGACCCCTTGAAGACGACGAGGTAGATAGGGCAGAGGTGGAAGTGTGGTAACACATGGAGCTGACTGTTACTAATCGGGTGAGGGCTTGACCAAGAAACGCAGGTTAAGAATTGATTCAAAAAAGATTAACGATCATCAACAGAACATGTATGTAGTTTTGAATATACAATCGTAAAAAGTGGCTTAAACAGCCACTTTTTTTGTGCTATAATAAAGAAATATTTTATCATCAATTTCCCTGTCAACTGAAAAAAGTTTCCCTATCTACAGCCCATAGTAAAACGAAAGGATTTATTTATGAAAACACTATACGTATCAGATCTCGACGGAACTCTTTTGCGAAAAAATGAAACTCTATCTTCATATACAATAAAAACAATCAATGCTTTAACTTCTTCAGGCATGTTATTTTCCTATGCAACAGCTCGTTCCTTAAATACGGCAAAAAAAGTAACAGAAGGCCTTAACACACACTTACCTCTTATTATATACAATGGGGCATTTGTGAAAGATAATATAACAGAGGAAATCCTTATTGCCAATTATTTTGAAGAGGATATATATGAGGTATTGAGGGATCTTTTTGCACACGAAATATATCCGATCATATATTCATATCAGGATAATGTTGAAAAGTTTTCTTATATAGCGGCAAAGGCAACAAGTGGAATGCAGGCATTTTTAAACAGCAGGAAAGGTGACAAACGTACGAATATTGTAACTACAGAGTCTGAATTGATGTATGGAGATCTTTTTTATATCACCTGCATTGATAAGCCGGAGAAGCTGGAACCATTTTATCATAAATATAAAAATAAATATCATGTTGTTTATCAGAAGGACATCTACACAGGAGAGCAGTGGCTGGAGATCATGCCGCAAAAAGCATCCAAAGCGCAGGCTGCTTTGCAGCTAAAACAAAAACTGGAATGTGACAGATTAGTTGTTTTTGGTGATGGAAAAAATGATATTGATATGTTTAAAATAGCGGATGAAGCCTATGCAGTGGAAAATGCAGTGAGTGAACTGAAAGCTGTGGCAACCGGGATTATCGGTTCCAATGAAAACGACGGAGTAGCGAAATATCTCCAGAAAATATCTATTTCCAAATCAACTGTTTTATGATATCATATAGCTTAACCTGCGGAAAATGGAGGTTATAAGACATGAATCATATTGAAGAAAAGATCATTCAGACTATAGATGAACACAGAGATGAGATCATAGCCTTTGCGAAGGATATCCAGAGCCATCCGGAGCCGGGATTTTATGAGGAGAGAACAGCCGCACATGTTGCGGCTGTTTTGCGTGGCCTGGGACTTCGTGTGCATGGAGGACTTGCACGCACAGGAGTCCGCGCTGAGTGGATGGAACAGGACGGACCGAACGTTACGATTATCGGAGAACTTGACGCCATCGGATGTAAGTCGCATCCGATGGCTGATCCCGTTAATGGGACAGCACATGCATGCGGACACCACGCACAGATTGCAGCCATGATCGGCGCAGCATTGGCACTGACCAATGAGGAGGTTCAAGCCTCTCTGTCTGGGTCCGTATCTTTTTTTGCCGTTCCGGCGGAAGAATACATTGATGCAGATAAACGTGCACGGCTTCGGAAAGAGGAAATCGGCTTCCCGGCATCCGGAAAAAGCGAGCTGATCCGGCTTGGAGAATTTGATCATTCAGACATTATTTTGACCACACATGTGCACATGATGCCGGTAGAAGAAGATTTTTACCTGGGAAATGCGGCATGCAACGGATTTTCCGCAGAACGAGTGACAGTAAGAGGAAAAGCCGCACATGCAGCCATTGATCCATGGGATGGTGTCAATGCATTAAGTATTACTTCCAGTGCCATCCAGATGATGGGACTGATGCGGGAAACCTTCCGGGAGGAAGACCATGTGCGTCTTCACAACGTGATCCGAAAAGCCGGGGATGTGATCAATGCAGTTCCGGACGAAGCGGTGATCGAAACAAAAGTCCGTGCAGCGTCTCTGGATGCGATCCGGGCAACACAGGAAAAAATGGATCGTGCCTATGACGGAGCTGCCTATGCATTCGGTGGTACGATCGAAAGAGAACCGCTTCAGGGATATATGCCGATCCTGCACAGAGGTGCGGATAAAGTGATGGAAGAATCTGTAAAGCTTCTGGACGCTACGTACCGGTGCTCAAAGCCGGCAGATTTTAACAACGCCTGTACCGACGTAGGAGACCTGACCCATCTGTTTCCAGTGCTGAATTTTACATTCGGAGGATTTGCGGGAAAACTTCACGGAGCAGATTTTAAGATCATGGATGAAGAACTGGCATATATCAAACCAGCCAAGCTTCTGGCACTGACTACGTATCGTCTTCTTTGTGATCAGGCAAAAGAAGCAAAAAAAATCTGTCGGGAATTTAAACCTGTATTTAATAAAGAAACGTATTGTAAGTATATACGAGATAATTTCCATGAAAATGAGTAGTTAACCGAATCAGAGAAATCCTATGAGGGTACAATAAGCAATCTTGGATCAGGAAATCCCATGGGGTACAATAAGCAATCTTGGATCAGGAAATCCCATGCGGGGTACAATAAGCAATCTTGAATCAGGAAAGTCCCACGCGGGGTATAATAAGCAATCTTGTATCAGGAGAATCCCCTGCGAGAGTAAAATAAGCAATCTTATATCAGGAAAATCCCATGCAGGGTGCGGATATCATAGCAAACAGAAGGAGAACTAAATGTCCGAAATTTCATTAGAACTGAAAAACATAAAAAAGAGCTTCCAGGAAGGTGAGGACGTCCTGGAAAGCATTTGTCTTACAGCAAAAAAAGGAGAATTTGTCACTCTGCTGGGGTCTTCCGGCTGTGGAAAAACCACCACACTGCGGATCATTGCAGGCCTGGAACAGCCAGATTCCGGCCAGGTTTTTCTGGATGGAAAGGATGTGACATCCCTGGAACCGAATCAGCGCAATGTGAACACAGTGTTCCAGAATTATGCACTTTTTCCCCATATGAATGTAGCAGATAACATTGGATATGGGCTGAAATTGAAAAAAACATCGAAAGCGGAGATCAGCAGAAGAGTCAAAGAAATGCTGGAGCTTGTTCAGCTTCCGGGCTTTGAGAGGCGTAAGCCGTCAGAGCTTTCCGGCGGTCAGCGCCAGCGTGTGGCCATAGCCAGAGCACTTGTGAACAATCCGGAGGTACTTCTTCTGGACGAACCCCTTGGTGCACTGGATCTGCAGCTGAGGCGTGCCATGCAGCACGAGCTGAAGCGCCTGCAGAAGAAGCTGGGGATCACCTTTATCTATATCACCCACGATCAGGAAGAAGCCATCAACATGTCTGATACGATCGCTGTGATGAACCACGGACGCTTTGAGCAGATCGGGACGCCGGATGAGATCTATAATCATCCGAAGACCAGCTATGTGGCAACCTTTGTTGGAAATGCCAATATCCTGACCGGTATTGTGGAAAGCATTGCGGAAGAGGAGATTGACGGTACTTCCGCTCAGATCACCGTAAGAACTGATGCCGGAAAAGTAGAAGTATCAATGGATACCGCAGCTACATCTGGCAGAGGATATTTCCCACAAAAAGGAGAAAAGGTTACCATCGCAGTAAGAAGCGAAAATATCCGGTTTGAGGAAAATAAAAAAAATGCACAACAAAGCACGCCAAATTGCACACCAGAAAACACACAAAAGAGTGTACAGGAGCCCGCAGAAAAAAACGCAGATGACAGCTGCGATGGCTTAACCGCCGAAGTCATTGAAAAAACCTTCGCCGGCGGCCAGCTCCGTGTTGTTTTGAAAACTTCGGAAGGTCAGGAAATCGTGGCAAGCCGTTATGGAATTGATACAAATGTCAGTGTAGGAGAAAAGGTGCGCTGCTGTTTTCTTCCTACAGATGCAGTGCTGGTAGATCGGGAAGAAAGATCAGAAGAAGTATTGCCGGATCAGTCAGGTCCCTGTGCAGGAGGTACCCATGCGTAAGCACAGAGCAGGCTCCGTATGGATGATCCTGCCGCTGTACCTTTTTACACTGATCTTCGTCGCACTGCCTCTTCTGTATGTAGTTGCACTGAGCTTTTCCACAGCAGACGGCGGCTACGGCGTGAACTGGAAATTTACTCTGGATAATTACAAGCAGATCCTGGAGCCTGTATACCTGCAGACCTTTACGGGATCCTTCCGCCTTGCGCTCACCAGCACTTTGATCATCTGTCTGGTGGGCTACCCCTTCGGATACTTTATGGCAAAGCTTTCCGGGGGCAAAAAGAAGCTGGCCATGCTTTTCCTGATGCTGCCTTTCTGGGTGAATTCCCTAATCCGTCTTTATGGCTGGATCATCATTCTACAGAAAAAGGGCCTTCTGAATTATCTGCTGATGAAGCTTGGCATCATCCAGGAGCCCTTAAAAATCCTGTACAGCTATCCGGCAATCGTGATCGGTATGATCTATGTATTGCTGCCGTTTATGGCACTGTCCGTATATTCCAGTGCGGAAAAGCTGGACTGGTCCCTTGTGGAAGCTGCCAGAGACCTTGGAGCCAGCAGATGGAAGGCTTTCTGGAGCGTCACCTTTAAGCTGACTTTGCCGGGACTTCTTTCCGGAGTGATACTTACCTTTATTCCGTCTATGGGTCTGTTTTTTATTGCGGATATCCTGGGCGGAAACAAGATCGTACTTGTGGGAAGTCTGATCCAGGAGCAGATGACAAGAGGCAATAACTGGCCCTTTGCCGCAGCACTGGCTGTGGTACTGATGATACTGACAACTCTGATGATCGTATTATATCGGAAGCTTACCAATGTGAAGGAACTGGAGGGAATCGGATGAAAAAGAACTCAAAGCTTTCAGGACTGTACCTGGGAATCCTGTTTTTCCTTATGTATCTGCCCATTGGTGTGGTAGTGGTATTTTCGTTTAATGAAGCAAGACTTCCGGTGCGCTTTACCGGATTTTCCCTGAAATGGTATCAGGAACTGTTTCAGGACAGGGATCTGATCCAGGCATTGAAAAACAGTTTGATCCTGGCGGTGTCCAGCTGTGGGGTATCTGCAGTGATCGGAACACTGGGGGCTGTAGGACTTTCCAGGATCCACTGGAAAACAAAAGGGGTGATGGAGTATATTTCCATCCTGCCTCTGATGATCCCGGAAATCATTCTGGGAATGGTACTGATGGCATTTTTCTATATGCTGAACCTGCCATTTGGAATGCTGACACTTCTGATCGGACACACGGTTTTCTGCGTGCCCTATATTTTGATGGAGGTAAAAGCAAGGCTTGTGGGAATGGATCCGTCCCTGGAAGAGGCAGCCAGAGATCTTGGTGCCGGTTCCTTTCGGGCCTTCTGGGACATTACCCTGCCGCTGATCATGCCGGCTGTTATATCCGGCTCTCTGCTGGCCTTTGCCATGTCCATGGACGATGTGGTGATCAGTATTTTTGTAACCGGGCCACGTGTATCCACGCTGCCGATAAAAGTTTACACACAGATGAAAACAGGCGTTACGCCGGAGATCAATGCACTTTGTACCATAATGCTGGGAGTGATCCTTCTGGTACTGGCAGTATATCTGATCGCAGGAAAACGCGGGAAGGGGAATATAAAAGATGAGCAATAAACTGATCGAGTTAAAAAATCTCACAAAAAACTTTGATGACCAGCAGGTGCTCCGGGGCATTAATCTGGACATTCACGAAAACGAATTCCTTACGCTTCTGGGACCCAGCGGCTGTGGAAAGACAACAACCTTAAGGATCATCGCCGGCTTTGAGGAGCCAAGCGGCGGAGAGGTACTGTTTAACGGAATTGAGATCTCCAAGCTGCCTCCATATAAAAGAGAGATCAACACGGTATTCCAGAAATATGCATTGTTTCCGCATCTCAATGTTATGGACAATATCGGTTTCGGCCTGAATCTGAAAAAGGTAGATAAATCTGTTATTGAGCAGAAGGTAAAAAGAATGCTGAAAATGGTAGGGCTGGAAGGCTTCGAAAAAAGAGATGTTACACTTCTTTCCGGTGGACAGCAGCAGCGAGTTGCCATTGCCAGAGCTCTTGTCAATGAGCCGAAGGTTCTTCTGCTGGATGAGCCACTCGGCGCACTGGATGCCAAGATCCGTAAGCAGATGCAGATCGAGCTGAAAAAGATCCAGAGAGAGGTAGGGATCACCTTTATCTATGTTACCCATGACCAGGAGGAGGCACTTTCCATGTCTGATACGGTAGTAGTCATGAACAACGGTGAGATCCAGCAGATTGGCAGCCCGACAGATATCTATAATGAGCCGGAGAACCGTTTTGTTGCCGGCTTTATCGGAGAGTCCAATATTATAGAAGGAACAATGATCAGGGATTTCCTTGTGGAGTTTGATGGCTTCCGTTTTGAATGTGTAGATAAGGGATTTGAGGACAACGAAGCCATTGAGGTTGTTCTTCGCCCGGAGGATCTGGATATTGTGGAACCGGATCAGGCCAAAATCAGAGGAACGGTACGGAACATTACGTTCAAGGGCGTGCATTATGAGATCCTGGTCGAGACGGAGCTTCGCACATACATGGTGCATACTACCGATTATGCAGAAGTGGGACGTGAAGTGGGACTGAAGTTTGGTCCTGAGGATATCCATGTTATGTGCAGAATGGGAGGATACTAATGAAACAGTTCAAGCATTTGATCAAGCCGTATATCATCTGGGCTTCGATCCTGATCGTGGTACCATTGATCCTGATCGTGCTTTATGCATTTACCTCAGATGGAAATGAAGTTCTGACCCTGCATTTTACATGGGCGAATTTTGCAAAATTTCTGGAAGCTACATATTTAAGTGTTATCCTGAAATCCTTCCGCCTGGGTATCCTGACCACACTGATCTGCCTGGTCTGCGGATATCCGCTGGCATACATTATCTCCAAATATTCTGAAAAGGTGCAGAACTTTCTGATCCTTATGGTCACCATTCCCATGTGGATCAACATGCTTCTCCGTACCTATGCATGGATGAACATTCTTTCTGACAATGGTCTGGTGAACAACCTTCTGAAAATGCTGGGAATCTCACCGATCACCATGATGTATACAGATTTTTCCGTTATCGTGGGCCTTGTTTGTAACTTTATGCCCTTTATGATCATTCCGATCCATACATCCTTAAGTAAAATGGACAAGTCACTGATCGAAGCGGCCAACGACCTTGGTGCCAATCCCTTCCAGACCTTCTGGAGGATCACCTGGAAGCTTTCCATGCCAGGTGTGGTCAATGGTATCATGATGGTATTCCTTCTGTCCATATCAACCTTCGTTATTCCGAAGCTTCTCGGCGGCGGCCAGTACATGCTGATCGGTAATCTCATCGAGTCACAGTTTATTTCTGTAGGTGACTGGAACTTCGGAAGTGCCATCTCTCTGATCCTGGCAGTGATCATCCTGATTTTTATGAGCCTGATGAAGAAGATGGATACTCAGGACGATTAAAGGAGGCAGGAGATGAAAAGAAAAAATACCATATTTTCAAAATTATATGTAGTGCTGTGTCTGGCATTTTTTTACCTGCCGATCCTTGTGACCATGATCTTTTCCTTTAACTCATCCAAGTCCCTGACCAGATTTACAGGATTTTCCCTGCGCTGGTACGGAGAGCTGATAAACAACATGGAGATCAGTAAGGCAGTTTATGTTTCGGTCACAGTGGCAATCCTGGCAACTGTTATTTCCACAGTGCTGGGAACCATCACAGCCATTGGACTTTCAAAATCCAGAAAGGTGCTGAAGGAGATGGTCCTTACCATCAATAACTTTCCAATTCTGAATCCGGAGATCGTAACCGCGATTGGTCTGATGCTGCTGTTTTCTTCGCTGGGAATGACGAAAGGCTATCTGACCATGCTGCTGGCACATATCGCATTCTGTACGCCCTATGTGATCACCAGTGTATATCCGAAGGTACGAAGCCTGGATCCGAACCTTGCCAATGCAGCCATGGATCTTGGTGCAACGCCATATCAGGCACTTACCAAGGTTATCGTGCCCATGATTAAAGAAGGGATTTTTGCGGGAGCGCTCCTGGCCTTTACCATGTCCTTTGACGATTTCGTAATTTCCTACTTTGTTTCCGGAAACGGAGTAAAAAATATATCCATTGTTGTATATAATATGACAAAGCGCATCAATCCCACCATCAACGCCCTTTCTACTATTGTGATCGTGGTCATTGTACTGGTGCTTCTTTTTGCAAATCTGATTATGCCGAAGCTTCAGGCCTCCACCGTGAAAAAAATGGATCCGAAAAAAAGAAGGATCGTTGCGGTTATCACAGCTGCTGCGGTTGTTCTGGTATTGGGAAAGTGGACGATTGTAAGCCAGGGAAACCACGTGCTTCGTGTATATAATGCCGGAGAATATATGGACCTGAGTCTTCTGGACAAATTTGAGAAGCAGTATAACTGTACTGTTGTATATGAAACCTTCGAGTCCAATGAGATGATGTACACCAAGCTGGCCAGTGGTGAAACCTACGATGTTCTGGTTCCGTCAGATTATATGATCGAAAGACTGATTAAGGAGGAATATCTTCAGGCCCTTGACTGGAAAAAAATCCCAAACAGCAAAAATCTTCTTCCCGAGGTACAGAATAAGGACTATGATCCGGGAAATCGTTATTCCTGTCCGTATTTCTGGGGAACTGTAGGAATCCTTTATAATAAGAATGTAGTCTCTCAGGAGGATCTTGACAAAGAGGGCTGGAATATTCTCTGCGATGAAAAATATAAGGGAGATCTTTATATGTATGATTCCGAAAGGGATTCCTTTATGATCGCCCTGAAAGCGCTGGGGTATTCCATGAACACAAAAAATCTTGATGAGATCCAGCAGGCTTATGAGTGGCTGATCCGGCAGAGAGATACCATGGATCCGATCTATGCAGGTGATGATGTGATCGACAACATGATCTCAGGAAACAAGGCAATGGCGGTTGTTTATTCCGGAGATGCTTCCTATATTATCAGCGAAAATCCGGAGCTTGGCTATTATACTCCGCAGCAGGGAACCAATACCTGGTATGATGCCATGGTCATCACCAAGGACTGTAATGAAGTAGATCTGGCTCATGAGTTCATCAATTTTATGCTGGATGATGAAAATGCTCTTTCCAATACCGAAGAAGTAGGATATACTTCTACTGTAAAGAGTGCATTCGAGGAGATGAAGAACGGAACTTATGAGGGAATTTCTTCCTATATTCCGCAGATCGACAATCCAAAGAATGAGATCTTCGGATACCAGAAGCCAAAGATCAAGCAGAAATTCGCAGAGCTTTGGACAAAGGTAAAAGCAAAATAACAAGACGTCAGAGAGAGACATGAAGGAGGTTCTATGAAATCAAAAAAAGCAGCAGCGATCATGTTATGTGCGGTACTTGGAACATCTATGATAACAGGTGTCAGTGTCAGTGCAAAGGATAAGGATGAACTGGTACTTTATACATGGGACGGAATGTTTCCGCAGGAAGTGCTGGATGATTTTGAAAAAGAAACAGGGACCAAGGTGGTATATTCCAACTTTGATACCGATGAGACCATGCTTGAGAAGCTTTCCCAGGCAAAGGGCGGCGATTACGATGTGGTAATTGCAGATGATTACATTATCGACAGCGCGGTAAAAGAGGGACTTGTCCAGAAGATCGACAAGGATACCGTTTCCAATTTTAAGAACATCAACCCCCTTTATCAGGGACAGTTTTATGATCCGGATGACGAATATACAGTACCTTACGGAGCAGGAATCCCACTGATCGTTTATGATCCGGAGCAGGTAGATATCGACATTAAAGGATACAAGGATCTCTGGGATAAGTCTCTGGAGGACAGCATTGCCATCGTAGGTAATTACCGCGTGATCTGTGGCATCACACAGCTTTCCATGGGAGAGAGCATGAACGAAGAAGATGTAGCCGTGATCGACAAGACCGGTGAGAAGCTGAAAGAGCTGGCACCGAACATTCGTATGATCCAGGATGACAATACACAGAATGCCCTTCTCAACGGAGAGGCAAGCGTGGCATTTCTTTATACATCACAGGTAACACAGGCACTGAAGGATAATCCGGATCTTAAGGTGGTTTATCCGGAGGAAGGTCTTGGATTTGGTATTATGGGAATGTTTGTGCCAAGTGAAGCACCGAATGCGAAGGCTGCCAATGAATTTATCAATTATATCCTAGAGCCGGAAGTATCTGCACAGTGCATCAACTATATCGGATACTACAATACAAACAAGGCAGCAGATGATCTGGTAGACGAGAGCCTGGTTGTTCCGGACAGCGTGACAAAGGGTGAGATCGTACAGAATGTAAGCCAGGAAGCAGAGCAGGAATACAATAAGATCTGGACAGAGTTTAAAGCTGCCTGCGATTAAGCAGACGAACCAGTAAGGGGGTTTTTCAGGTGGAGATATACAAAGGCACATCCGCTTTTTCCGGAATAGCCATTGGAAAAATACTGTATTACCACAGAGGCGAATATCAGATCCGTCAGTCCATGGTAGACAATGTAAAAAAGGAGCTGGATCGTCTGGATAATGCAAGAACAGCGGTAAAGAACCAGATCCAGCATATGTATAAAAACGGAGCACCCCTCCCCAAAGAGCAGGAGCTGACCTTGAAACGTCAGCTGAAGCTCTTAAGTGGCGGCAGCTTTCAGAGGGCCGTGGAAAGCATGATCACGACAGAAAAGGTCAGTGCAGCTTACGCAGTCCAGACAACCAGGGATGAGCTTGCAAATGTGTTCCGCAAGCTGGAGGACGAGGCTGTCAAAGAACAGATCGAAAATATCAGGGAGATCTCCGAGCTGCTGATCGGCGCCATGGGTGGCTCCCATGCACGGATCAATCTGGGAGATGAGCCGGTGATCCTTGCAGCAGAGCAGCTTTCCCCCAATGAACTTCTGGAGATGAACAAAGCCAGTCTTCTGGCGGTAGTCATGCATCAGGGGTCTGTTATTTCTCATGTATCGATCATGGCAAAATCTATGGAAGTCCCCACCCTGGTCGAGGTGGAGATACAGAAAGAATGGGATGGCCATATGGCTATTGTAGATGGGTATACAGGAACACTGTATATCGATCCGGAGCCGGAGCTTCTTAAGGAATATGAGATCCGTCATGCAGCAGATAAGGAAGAGCGGGAAGAACTTTTGAGACTTCGGAACCAGAAGGATATCACAGCCGATGGCAAGGAGATCAAGCTTCTGGCAAACATCGGAAATCTGGATGATCTGAATACGGTTCTTTATTACGGAGCAGCAGGTATCGGCCTTCTTCGAAGTGAATTCCAGTATCTCGGAAGAGAGAATTATCCAAGAGAGAATGAGCTGTTCCGTGCCTATAAAAAAGTAGCCGAGGATATGGATGAACGTCCGGCAGTGATCCGTACCGTGGACCTGGGGGCAGACCGTCAGGCAGAATATATGGCAATTCCTGATGAGGTCAATCCTATGATGGGAAACCGCGGCATCCGTCTCTGCCTTGATCGCAAAAAAATGTTTAAAGCGCAGCTTCGGGCTATTTACCGTGCAAGTGCCTATGGAAATATCAACCTGATGTATCCGATGATCACGTCCGAGGATGAGCTGGATGAGATCGAGAAGCTGATCCGTGAGGTAAAAAAGGGCCTGGATGAGAAGAATATTCCTTACAAAAACATCCGTACCGGAATTATGATCGAAACACCGGCAGCGGTCATGATCAGTGAAGAACTTGGAAAACGTGTGGATTTTCTGAGCCTTGGAACCAATGACCTGACCCAGTATACCCTGGCTATGGACCGGCAGAATCTTCTTTTGAAGGATAAATACAACGATCATCATCCGGCGCTTGTAAAGATGATCCGCATGGTAACAGAGGCAGGACATAAGTCAGGATGTGAAGTTTACATATGCGGAGAGCTGGCAGCAGATTCCAATCTTACCGAAGCTTTTATCCAGATGGGAGTGGACGGCCTTTCCGTTGTTCCTGCCTGTGTACTTCCAGTGCGAAAAGCGATCCGCAGCTCCTATGCGGATGAGGCAAACCGGCCGGAAGAAGCAGTAAAAGAGAAATAATATCCGGAAAAATAAAAATCCTGAGAATTTCTATGTTGATATCTGTTAATATCTCACATAGGATCCTCAGGATTTTTTTGACGGAATCTTTCACTCACGGCTTATTGTTGTTCTCAATTGAAGCAGTGCGTGGAAGCATATCTGTTCCGGTTAAAGTTATCGAAGTCCAAGCACCTGGGCGGTTTCCGAAATAAACTCCGGTGTGGTACCACAGCATCCGCCGATCACGGAAGCACCGTTGTCCACCAGCACCTTCATATAACCTGCAAAATCCGCAGGGGTCATGCTGTAAACTGCATTTCCAAGATCATCGATCTGGGGCATTCCCGCATTGGGTTTGGCAATGACCGGAATGGAAACGTTCTCTTTGATATTACGGATAACCGATACCAGCTGATCCGGGCCAACCGAGCAGTTGATGCCGACAGCGTCTGCACCTGCAGCTTCCAGGGACATGGCAGCCTCTATGGCATTTCCGCCGCTGAAGATACTTCCGTCTGCTTCTACAGTCACGGTACAGATGATAGGAAGCTCGCAGACACTCTGGCAGGCGTCTACAGCAGCCAGTGTCTCCTCGATATTGATCATGGTTTCCGCTACGATCAGGTCCACACCTGCATCACGGAGATAGCCGATCTGTTCCTGATAGACTTCGAAGGCTTTTTCGTAAGTCATGTCACCGGCCGGTGCCATCATCTTGCCTGTGGTGGTGATATCACCTGCTACGAAAACACCCTCCGGTGCGATCTCCTTTGAATAGCCTGCCAGGGTATGATTGATCTGTTCGATCTGATCCTCCAGTCCGTGCATAGTGAGGTTAATGCGGTTTCCGCCGAAGGTAGGCGCATAGATGATATGGCTTCCCGCCTCGATGTATGCCTTCTGCAGAGACTGGATCACATCCTTGTGCTCAAGCACCCAGCTCTCTGTGCAGACACCACGCGGCATGCCGGCCTTCATCAGGTTGGAGCCGGTAGCACCATCCAGCAGCAGGACATGATCTTCGGTCAGTTTCTGAAATTCCTGTTTTGTCATATGTTTATATCCTCCTTATGGCAGCCAATCACGGTTGGCAAAAAATAAGGCTCCTCCTGTAACCGCTGCACTCATTGCCGTGGGTTTATTTTAACACAGGGAATAAAAATAATCTATCCTGTTTCTGGGCCGGGGAATAAAAAATAATAAAAATTAGGCAAATTGTACATATTTAACGGCTTTTCTGTCGAATAAAGAACTTGCGTATTAGAAAATAGGATTGTATAATAACCTATAGACATGCCCAAAGGGCAAGACTGTCATCAGATAGAACAAAAAGGTAAAGGTGAAAAGGAATTATGATTAAAGTTAAACTGAGCAACTGGAAGTCTGATCACCAGATGGATGAGGCTTATAAAGCTCTGCGAACAAATATCCAGTTCTGCGGAGCAGATAAGAAAGTGATCGCACTTACCAGCTGTACTCCTAATGAGGGAAAGAGCAGTGTGGCATTTAATCTTGCTGCCTCTCTTGCTGAGAGCGGCAAATCAGTGCTTCTGATCGATGCCGATCTGCGTAAATCCGTTTTGATGGGACGTGTGACAGTAGACCAGGAGGTAATGGGACTTGCTCATTATCTTTCCAAGCAGGCCAAGCTTTCTGACGTGATCTGTGCCACTACACTTCCGAAGTTCCATATTATCTTCTCCGGTATCGTACCTCCGAACCCGGCAGAGCTTCTCGGAAACAGACTCTTCAAGGATATGATCCGCGTGGTAAGAGATGTTTATGATTACGTTATTGTAGATACACCGCCGCTTGGACTGATCATCGACAGTGCTATCATAGCAGATTCCTGCGACGGATCTGTAATCGTCGTTGAATCCGGTACTATCAGCTACCGTTTTGTACAGGAAGTAAGAGATCAGCTTGCCAAGAGCAACTGCCCGATCCTGGGAACCATCCTGAACAAGGTGGACTACAGCAAGGCCGGCAATTACGGTCACTATGGCAAGTATGGTAAATACGGCAAGTACGGTAAGTATGGTTCCTACGGAGATTATGGTGAGAGCAGCAGTAAATAAAAAAACATTGACAACAGAAATGAGTGGGTTATTTTAATGAAGGGACTTTATGATATTCATTGTCATATCCTCCCCGGGGTGGATGACGGTGCAAGAAACATGGAAGAATCACTCTGGATGCTCAATAAGGAGTATCAGGAGGGCGTACGTCATGTGATCCTGACACCACATTTCCGGTACGATATGTTTGAGCCGCATATGAACATTGTGACAAGACAGTTTATGCAGCTGCGTAGAGCAGCCATGAATATTGGTGATGAAGGCATGAGACTTTATCTGGGCTGTGAACTCCATTCCAGTATGGATATGGTGGAATGCCTTAAGAAGGGACGGCGGCTTACCCTTGCAGGTTCCAGATATGTGCTTGTGGAATTCAGCAACGGAGATGAGAAAAATTATATTGAAGAACGGGTCAGAAGTCTTCTGATGAATGGTTTTATCCCGATCATCGCTCATGTGGAACGTTATAAGGCTACCCGGAACGATATTGGATTTTTGACAGAGCTGAAGGATATGGGAGCACATATCCAGGTCAACGCAGATACCATCAGCGGTCAGGACGGATTCGGGGCAAAAACCTTTGCACGGAAAGTCATGAAGCATGGGCTTCTGGATTTTGTCGGTTCTGACGGACACCGTAAGACGGAGCGTATCCCGGAGATCGGCAAATGTGTCGCCAAAATGGAAAAAACAATGGGGAGCGAATATGTAAAGAAGATCTTTATCAAAAATCCCCGGAAAATCACAGGGTAATGGAGAAAAGAAATGGAAAATCAGACTGTTAACAACAACGACGAAGTAGAGATCGATCTTGGTGAGGTATTTCACCTGTTACTGAGCAAGCTGGGTGTTATCATTTTATCCGGTATTGTTTTCTGCCTGGCAGCTGTTATGGGAACCATGCTTCTGATCACACCGAAGTATGAATCCACAACCAAGATCGTGGTACTGTCCAAGCAGGACAGCAGCACACTGACCAATCAGGATATCCAGACAAGTACATCACTGACCAAGGACTATGCGGAGCTGATCAAGAGCCGTACAGTTACTGAGGGTGTGATCGCACAGCTGAAACTGGATATGACACATGAGGAGCTTCTTAAGAAGCTTTCCGTAGATACACCAACGGATACACGAGTAGTATCCATCACAGTTACAGATACCGATCCTTATACAGCGGCACAGATCGCAAACGCAGTAAGAGATATTGCTTCCAAGCATATCCAGCAGGTTATGGATATCAAGGCAGTAAATGTGGTAGAGACAGCAAACATCCCGGATGAGCCGTCAAGCCCAAGCGTACCGAAAAACGGTGTGATCGGCGGACTTCTGGGTATCCTTCTGGCAGCAGCCGTTGTGCTCATCGTATATCTGACAAACGATACTGTAAAGACACCGGAAGACGTAGAGAAATATCTTGGATTAAGCGTACTTGGTACAATCCCATACTCTTCCAAAATGGGCAAGAAATCCAAAAAGAAAAAGAAACGTCACGCATAAAAATAACAACAACGGATCAAAGTGTTGGGAAAGGCCGGGAGCAGCAAAAATATGAAGAAATTTTTTGTGTTTTTATTAGTGGTCATCTGCCTTGGTATGGGAGCCGGTGTAGTATACATGAAGAGCTCCGAGGATAATGAAGGACCGAAGATCACATTTGAAGAGGGAAAAGATACGAATTATACATCCGATATGACAGAAGAGGATCTTCTGAAGGATGTAAAGGCACAGGATGACAGAGATGGCGATGTTACAGAGTCTCTTACTGTAGAAACCATATATCCGAAGAATGACGGAAAACAGGTTTCTGTTATCTTTGTTGCAAAGGACAAAAACAACAATGTAACAAAAAAAGAATTTACCATGGAAGCTCAGGACGGCAGTGCCGAAAATCCGCAGCTGGGACTGATCGATAATGACGGTCTCACAGAGAACGGAGATTCCACAGATACCACAGAGCCTGCAGAAGAGACAGATATGCAGGATGGGACAGAAGCAGACAGCACAGATGCTGAAAGCGGAGATTCTGCAGAAGGAGAACTGACTCCGGAGGAACAGGCGCAGAAGACACAGGAAGACAAGATCGAGCAGCTTTCTCCGCAGGATCCAAAGATGTATCTGACTACATATTACGTAGAGGTACCGGTAGGAACTACGCTGGATAAATTAAGCTATGTAAAGGATATCCAGGATGATACAGAGTCAACCAGTGATCTTTTCAAAAGGATTCAGATCACCGGTGATGTAAATACAGCTGCACCGGGAACTTACGAGCTTACATATTATGTAGTAGACAACAGTGGAAACAGCTCCAACGGAGCCGTACTTACCATTGTTGTGAAATAAATATCATCCCCTCTCCAGGTGCCTGAGATACCGGAGAGGGGATAAAAGCAACAAAAAATGTAAGCGAGGGAAGGCGTAGAAAAGAATATGTATCAAAAAGAAAACAGCAGCTGGGTAAAACATGCCGATTTTACGATTTGCGATATGTTGTGTCTGCAGCTTGCGTTTGTACTTGCATACTGGATCCGAAACGGGATCGATCAGCCATACGAGACAGAGCTGTATCGAAATGTGGCAGTGGTGATGTTTCTTATCCAGCTGATGGTCACATTTTTTAATGAAAGCTTCAGCGGAGTTCTGCGAAGAGGAATGCTGGTGGAACTGAAGAAAACCTTTGAACAGTGTACACTGGTCTGTCTTCTGGTCCTGGCATATATGTTTCTTTTAAGAATTGGAAACAATTATTCCAGAATGATCCTGCTGATCACCTATGTACTTTATATCTGCTTCAGCTACTGCGGCAGACAGGCATTGAAGAAATTCCTGAAGGATCACAGATACGAAGAAAGCGAGAAGCGATCCCTGCTGATCGTTACAGTCAGTGAAAATGCAGACAATGTGGTGGAAACCATCCGCAAGAATAATTACGGAACCTATCATTTGGCAGGAATTGTTTTTATGGATTGTGACAAGAAGGGAGCATCCGTCTGTGGAGTACCGGTAGTAGCCGGGAGTGAGGATATGATCTCCTATATCCATAAGAACTGGATCGATGAAGTATTTTTTGCAGTGCCTAAGGAAATTCCGATCCCGGAGCAGATGATCAAGGATTGTTCTGCAATGGGAGTTGTTATCCATATGAGACTGGCAACCATGAAATCCCTTGGCAAGAACCAGGTGGTGGAGGAGCTTGGCGGATACACTGTGCTTTCCAGCAGTATCCACATTGTGACACCGCGCCAGATGTTTGTGAAACGAGCTATGGATATCGCAGGCGGTCTGGTAGGTTGTCTTTTTACAGGAATCGCAGCGATCTTTCTGGTTCCGGCCATTAAGATCAAATCTCCGGGTCCTGCATTTTTCTCACAGGTCCGCATGGGAAAGAACGGTCGTCCGTTCAAGATCTATAAATTCCGCTCCATGTATATGGATGCAGAAGAACGCAAAAAAGAACTGATGAAACAGAATAACATAAAAGATGGAATGATGTTCAAAATGGATGATGATCCACGAATCATCAAAGGAGTAGGACATTTTATCCGAAAGACATCCCTGGATGAATTTCCACAGTTCTGGAATATTCTGAAAGGAGATATGAGTCTTGTAGGAACCAGACCGCCGACAATGGATGAGTGGGAGAAGTATGAGCTTCACCATCGCAAACGTCTGGCCATCAAGCCGGGACTTACCGGTATGTGGCAGGTAAGCGGTCGAAGTGATATTACGGATTTCGAGGAAGTCGTAGAGCTTGACACAAAGTACATTGCCGAATGGTGTCTGAAACTGGATATTGAGATCCTGGTTAAGACAGTTATGGTCGTTTTCCGCGGAAGCGGCGCCAAATGATTCATACATATTGAGATTCGAATATAATGACCCGGGCTGCGGAGACGCAGTTCGGGGATAAAAATAAATTAGATAAGTTATAAATATAAAAGAGGAAGTAAAAAATGCAGATTTTATTGATCATGCTGATCGTAGTACTTCTTGCGTTCTCGGTCCTGCTTCTGGCACTGGCAAAACAAAGTCCCAGGGAAAAGCAGACAGAAGACAAAGAGCAGGAAGAATACATCAGGGATTATGCAGAAACAGTAAGACAGACCGGAGGAAGTATGAAGAAGTTAGAACATTGGAAAGTAATTGCGATATATCTGATCATCTATGACATGATAGCTGTTAATTTTTCTTATTTTATGGCGCTGCTGGTGAGATTCGATTTTCGGTATTCCTCGATTCCCACAGATTATTTTGATGCATGGAGGAGCTTTGCACCAATCTATACCATTATCATCCTGGCAGTATTCGGATGCCTGCATCTGTATAACAGTGTATGGCGTTTCGCAAGCTTCCATGAGCTGATCAAGATCACGGTTGCAACTGTGATCACAGGTGTTCTGCATATTGTGGGTATCACGATCTTCTGGGGACGGATGCCGGCTTCCTATTATCTGATCGGTATCATGCTGCAGTTTTTCCTGACTGTAGGCGTACGTTTCTCCTATCGTTTTGTACTTCTTGAGCGGAACCGCAGAGAAAAGAGCGAGCGTGAGGAGCGGAGCAAAAACGTGATGATCATCGGTGCAGGAGAAGCGGGCAGGACCATTGTCCGGGAGCTTCAGAATGCAAAGGAAACCAATTCCAGAGTACGCTGCCTGATCGATGACAACCCGAATAAATGGGGAAGATACATGGAAGGCGTTCCGGTGGTAGGCGGAAGAGACGATATTTTTCTCAATGTGGACAAGTATCATATCAATCAGATCCTTCTTGCGATCCCGACGGCAACACCGCATCAGAAGCGGGATATCCTGAACATCTGCAAGGAAACCGGCTGCGAGCTGAAGCAGCTCCCGGGTGTATATCAGCTTGTAAACGGAGAAGTATCCCTGAGCAAGATGAAAAAAGTAGCAGTGGAGGATCTTCTCGGACGAGACACCATCAAAGTCAACATGTCCGAGATCTTTCAGTATCTGAAGGGCAAAAGGATCCTGGTAACAGGAGGCGGCGGTTCCATCGGAAGCGAGCTCTGCCGTCAGATCGCAGGTCATGAGCCGGAGCTTCTGGTGATCTTCGATATTTATGAAAATAATGCATATGACATTGAGCAGGAGCTGAAGGCCAGTTATCCGAACCTGAACCTGAAGGTACTGATCGGCTCCGTCCGTGACAGCAAAAGGATCAACTGGGTATTTGAAACCTATAAGCCGGAGATCGTATATCATGCAGCCGCACATAAGCACGTACCGCTGATGGAGAACAGCCCCTGTGAGGCGATCAAGAACAATGTGGTAGGAACCTATAAGACTGCATATGCGGCAATGATGAACGGCTGCCAGCGATTTGTGCTGATCAGTACCGACAAGGCTGTAAACCCGACCAACATCATGGGCGCCAGCAAACGACTCTGCGAAATGGTAGTCCAGAGCATGAACATGGTCAGCCACAACGGACACACCGACTGGCTGCCACGACTTGGCGGACACAGAAAGGATACCCTGGATGCACTTCACGACAACGAAGGTCAGGCATATGTAAGTGAGAACCATACATCGAAAACAGGAACCGGCACAGAATTCGTAGCTGTACGATTCGGAAACGTTCTCGGCAGCAACGGAAGTGTGATCCCGCTGTTCAAGCGCCAGATCGAAAAAGGCGGCCCTGTCACCGTCACACATCCGGACATCATCCGCTACTTTATGACTATCCCGGAGGCCGTAAGCCTTGTCCTCCAGGCAGGAACCTACGCCAAAGGCGGCGAGATCTTCGTCCTGGACATGGGAGCCCCGGTAAAGATCGACACCCTTGCCCGAAACCTGATCAAGCTTTCCGGCTACACCCCGGATGTAGACATCAAAGTCACCTACACTGGTCTCCGCCCAGGCGAAAAGCTTTACGAAGAAAAGCTGATGGCCGAAGAAGGCATGGAGAAAACTCCAAACGACCTCATCCACATCGGCAAACCCATCGAAATGGACGTACAGGAATTCTTCAAACAGCTGGAAGTCCTGGCAGCATACGGCTACGCCAACAGCGAAAAGATCCGAGACATCGTAGCCGCGATCGTACCGACCTATCACTCTGCGGATTCCGACCTGAAGCTGCATAAGAAGGTGTATGAGGAGCTGATGAGTGAGGCGGCTGTGGCTGCGGAGAAGTGATCAAGCATAAACTGAAAGTACATAAAAAGAGGTAGAGAGCCATGTTCAAAGAAAGTAATAAGTTTGAAAAATTTGAATCCAAAGTCTGGTTAAGCAGTCCAACAATGCATGGACCGGAAATTGAATATGTAAAAGAAGCATATGAAACAAACTGGATGTCTACAGTAGGAAAAAACATTAATGAAGTAGAAAAACTTGCCTGTGAATATATTGGCTGCAAATATGCGGTAGCTTTATCAGCAGGAACGGCTTCTTTACATCTGGCTATGAAACTGGCTGGAATCGAAGCATATGGTATGCCGAAAGTAGGTCATGGAGCATTGGAAGGAAAAAAAGTTTTCTGCTCCGATATGACTTTTGATGCAACAGTAAATCCAGTTGTATACGAAGGCGGAGAACCGGTATTTATAGATACAGAGTATGATACCTGGAACATGGATCCGGAAGCATTGGAAAAAGCCTTTGAAATCTATCCTGATACGAAGGTTGTGGTTATTGCACATCTTTACGGAACTCCGGGAAAGATAGAAGAATTAAATGCTGTGATCAGAAAGCATGGAGCTATTTTGATCGAGGATGCGGCAGAATCTATGGGAGCCACATATAAAGGTGTTCAGACAGGTACGTTTGGAAAGTATAATACGATTTCTTTTAATGGAAACAAGATCATTACAGGAAGTTCAGGCGGATGTTTCCTGACAGATGATGAAGAAGCTGCAAATAAAGTACGTAAATGGTCAACGCAGGCCAGAGAGAATGCTGCATGGTACCAGCATGAAGAACTGGGATATAACTATCGAATGAGCAATGTGGTTGCTGGCGTTGTACGTGGGCAGTTTTCATATTTAAATGAACATATTGCACAGAAAAAAGCAATCTATGAGAGATATAAAGAGGGATTAAAAGGATTACCAGTATCCATGAATCCAATGGATCTGGAAAATTCTGAGCCAAATTACTGGCTGTCTTGTCTGATTATTGATAAGAAAGCGATGTGCAAGCAGGTTCGTGGCGAGCAGGATGTCTGCTACATAAAAGAAACAGGAAAAACCTGTCCGACAGAGATTCTGGAAGCAATTGCATCTATTAATGCAGAAGGACGCCCAGTCTGGAAACCGATGCATATGCAGCCGATTTATCGTCTGAATCCATTTGTTGTAAAAGACGGAAATGGAAGAGCCAGATCGAATGCATATATTGCAGGCAGCGTGTCTGATGTTGGAATGGATATTTTCAACCGAGGTCTGTGTCTGCCTAGTGATAATAAGATGACAGTGGAGCAGCAGGAGAGGATCATTGAGGTTATTCGGGCTTGTTTTGAATAGTATTCAAGGGGAATGAGATTGTGTCTAAAAAGAAAAAATTAGGTCTTCTGGCAGGAAGTACAGCAGTAACGACTGCGACAACAGCACATGCAATGAAAAAGGAAGCAGATAAGACTACATATACTGCTGAATTAATGAGTGCGATTAAACCCCGTAAGATGGGATTTTATGAGAAGTATATAAAACGAGGAATGGATGTAATATGTGCATCTGCAGCAATTTTATGTTTTAGTCCGATTTATGCAGGCGTTGCTCTTTTAGTAAAAATAAAACTGGGATCACCAGTTATTTTTACGCAGGATCGTCCAGGTTTGGTAGATAAGGACGGAAGAGAAACGATTTTCAAAATGTATAAATTTCGTACGATGACAGATGAGCGAGACGAAGAAGGAAATCTGCTTCCTGATGAAGTAAGACTGACAAAATTTGGTGCATGGTTAAGAAAGACAAGCCTTGATGAGCTGCCGGAAGCTTTTAACATCCTGAACGGAACGATGTCAGTAATTGGTCCAAGACCTCAGCTGGTAAGGGATATGGTATTTATGACGGATGAGCAAAGAATGCGTCATACCGCAAAACCCGGCTTATCAGGACTGGCACAGGTTAATGGGCGAAATGCGATTACCTGGGAAGATAAATTGGAGTGGGATCAGAAATATATCAAAAAAGTTGGGCTGATAGAAGATATCAACATTATTTTAGAAACAGTCAAAAAGGCATTTATCAAGCAGGAAGGCATTTCACAGGATGATATGGCTACGGCAGAGGATTTTGGGGATTATCTTTTACGAACTGAGAAAATTGATGAAGATAGTTATGCGAAAAAGAAAGATTTGGCAAAAATGATATTGAGTCAAGAACTAAAAATTTGTGAAAATATTGAATTGATAGAGCATGAACCTTTTTCTGTAGCAATGTCAGTATATAAAAATGACAATCCGGACTTTCTGGAACAAGCATTAAGTAGCATTATTGATATTCAAACGATAGTGCCTGATGAAGTGATTCTTGTAGTCGATGGACCCGTTAGTAATGAAATAGATAATGTTATAAAAAATTATCAAAAAAAATACATTTTTCTTCGAGTAATTCGTTTAGAAGAAAATGGTGGATTGGGTAATGCACTTAAAATTGCTACAGAAAGTGCTAAATATAATTTAATCGCTCGTATGGATAGTGACGATATCTCATTACCAAATAGATTTGAGGAACAATTAAAATATTTTATGCTTCATCCTACAATAGATGTTGTTGGTGGTGATATCGAAGAATTTATTAATGATGAATCTAATATTGTGGGTAGGAGAAGAGTTCCTCAAAAAAATGATGAAATTAGAGAATATATGAAAAAAAGATGTGCTTTTAACCATATGTCGGTAATGTATAAAAAAACAACTATTCAAGCTGTAGGTGGTTATCAAGATTGGTTTTGGAATGAGGATTATTTTCTCTGGATTAGAATGTGGCTTAATAATGCAGAATTTGCAAATACAGGAACTACTCTTGTAAAAGTTCGGGTTGGAAAAGAGATGTACCAGCGACGTGGTGGTAACAAATATTTTCAAAGCGAAAAAAAACTTCAAACTTATATGCTAACACATGGAATGATAAATAGAAAAACATATTGTATTAATATAATAAAAAGATGGATTGTTCAGAGGGTGTTGACAAATAGATTAAGGGGATGGGTATTTAGGACATTTGCGCGTGAAAAATAAGTGCGTGATATTTTAAAAAGTAAGTGATATTTAAAATTGAGATATCAATATTCTAAAAAAGGTGATGTAATTGATAAACAAAAAAAAAATACTTAACAAAGTGTCAAATGAGAAAAATATTAGGAAACTTACTGAGACGGAAAAAAAGGATTTGAAGAATACCTTTCTTTTGATGACACAAGAAATAGATATGGTATGTAAAAAGTATGGAATAAAAATGTTTTTAGTAGGTGGAAGTTTACTTGGAGCTGTACGGCATGGCGGCTTTATACCATGGGATGATGATATTGACTTTGGAATGAAAAGATGTGACTATCAAAAATTTATAGAAATTTTTGATAGTGAATTAGGTGATAGATATTATTTAAGATGTCCTAATTCAAAATATCCTAATGGCAATCGGTTTATGCAAATTTATAAAAGAGGAACTACATTAAAAGTTGCAGAAGGAAGCACTCCATTGCAGCCAAATTGTGTTTTAATTGATGTATTTCCATATGATTATGTTCCTGATAATAAACTATTACGAATTTTAAAGGGAATATATTGCAATTTTTTGATGTTAATAGCAGCATCTGTAACAGGTTATGTTTATCCAAATGAGAATTATAAAAAAATGATGATGCACTCTTTTACTGGTAAATGTATATTTTATGGAGAGTATTTGTTGGGAAAATTGTTTTCATGGAAAAAACCAGAAGAATGGTTTAATAAAGTTGATAGAGCGGTTCAACAGAAAAAAAAATCTAAGTATGTTACCAGTGCAATGGGAAGAAAACATTATCTAGGAGAAATTTTTTCAGAAAAGGTTTTTTTTCCTCTATCTGAGATAAAGTTTGAAGAATTAAAATTATATGCGCCAGCAGATCCTCAAACTTATCTATTACATAATTATGGAAAAAATTATATGACCCCACCATCAAGAGATAATCAGGAAAGTCATTTTGTTTTATATTTTGATTTGAATAAAGAGGAGAATATATGAATGTTGCAGTACTAATGAGTACATATAATGGAGAAAAATATATTAAAGAACAAATTGAAAGCATATTAGGACAAGAGAATGTATCAGTTGAGATTTTTATTCGGGATGATGGATCAATTGATCATACAGTAGATATTGTAGAAAAGTATGACAATATAAATATTATAAGAGGAGAAAATATCGGAGTAGGAAATAGCTTTATGGAATTAGTATATAAAGTTCCTAACAGTTTTGAATTTTATGCTTTTGCGGATCAAGATGATATTTGGCTTAATAATAAAATGGAAAAAGGAATTGAAAAAATTAGACACCAAAAAGGGCCGATTTTATATTGTTCGAATCAGCGATTAATAGATAAATATGGAAGTGAAATAGGTGTTAGATTTAATAGAAATCCGGATTTATCGAGTGAAAAAATATTTGTTCAAAATAGTGCAACGGGATGTACTATGATTTGGAATAGAGAATTGCAAAATATTCTTTTAAAAAAAAGGCCAGCAAAAGAATTATTATATAGCAGAATACATGATGTTTGGGTTGCTATGGTAGCAAGTATATGTGGAACTATTATCTACGATAAAAATGGATATATACTTTATCGACAGCATGAAAATAATGTAGTTGGAGCAAGAAAAAAGACAAGAAAAGATATACTTGTTCAACAAATAAAAAAAATAAAGAGAAAAGATTTAAGGTGTGGAAGAAGTTTGTTGGCAAAACAAATGAAGATACTTTTTCCTAAAGAATCTGAAAAGTGTAAGGCTATTGTTTGGGGAGCAAATTCAACATCTTTTTCAGGAAAATTGAATCTTATATTTAATAATAGATATTTCAGGAAATATTCAAATGAAAATTTGTGTGCATTTATTTTTAAAGTTGTTTTTGAATTGTTTTAGTGAAAGGATATAATAATGAATATTGCAATTATTTTTGCTGGCGGAGTTGGCACGCGTATGAATACCAAAGATAGGCCTAAACAATTTTTGATGGTTCATGGGAAACCAATTATAGTACATACTATTGAAAAATTTCAAGAACATGCCGAAATTGATGGAATTATTGTTGTATGTGTTAAAGATTGGATTAATTATATGAAAGAAATGCAATTTAGATATCGTTTGGATAAAATTGCTAAAATTGTTCCTGGGGGAAAAACGGGACAACTTTCCATTTATGCTGGATTAAAAGCAGCAGAAGATATATTTGGAGTAGATGATAATATTGTATTGATTCATGATGGTGTTAGACCTTTAATAGGAAAACAGATTATTTCAGATAATATTGAGAGTGTAAAAAAATATGGAAGTGCGGTAACTTGTGCTCCAACAAAAGAATCTGTTGTTTTGATAGATGAGAAAAACAATATTACGGAAGTAGTAGAACGTAATGAATCTAGAACTGCAAAAGCACCGGAAAGTTTTTATTTGAAAGATATTTTGGCTGCTGATGAAGAAGCTATTTCTAAAGGAATTATAAATGAGATAGATTCATGCACATTGATGGCACATCATGGAGCAAAGATGCATGTTGTAAATGGAGATTACGGAAACATCAAAATTACGACACCGGAAGATTTTTATACATTTAGAGCAATCTATGATGTGAAAGAAAATGAACAATTACAATAAAATGGGGAGACAATAGATATGTCTAAAAGTTTAGATCAGAGAATATTGCAGTTAAATAAGCGCTATCAGGAAATTTATTGGTCAAATGAATTTCAAAAAAAAGAAAAAATGAAATATTATTTAAATAATTTAATTCATGGAAGATTTAATCAAATATTTGAAGATTTAAAATTTAGACATTATGCGATTGAAAATTTTACAACTGCTGCGAATATAGATACCCAAATTGGTGGAAACAATAATATTAAAGGAAAAAAGATAGCAGTTTATAGTTGCATTATCGGGAATTATGATAATTTTATAGATCCAATTATTGTAGATCCTGAAGTAGACTATTATATGTTTACAGATCAAGAATTACCAACAGATACTATTTGGAATAAGATTGATGTGACACAATTATTAGAATACGAGAAATATTCACCTATATTATTAAATCGCAAAATAAAAATGTTACCGTTTAATTATTTAAGAGGATATGATTATAGTGTTTATGTGGATGGAAATATAGAAATAGTAACTTCAGTATTACCAATAATTAAAAATATGGGAAATGCTGTATTAGGAGTGCATTATCATAGTGCAAGAGATTGTATTTTTGATGAAGTTATTGCGGTAAGACATTATAAAAGAGCAAGTATAAATGAAAATTATGATAAACAGTTATATGAATATGAAAAGATAGGTTTTCCGAGGCACTTCGGACTTTATGAAAATTCTATAATAGTTCGGAAACATAAAGATAAAATGTTAAAAAAAATTATGAATGATTGGTGGAATGAATACAATAAATATCCGACAAGAGATCAATTTAGCTTACCATTTGTTATTTGGAAAAATCATTATAAGAATGATGTGTATATATTAGGTAACAATATTTCAAAAAACCCAAGATTTAATAGAGTAGATAAACACAATTAAAGAAAATATAAAATAGGATGGTGATTAGGAGGGTTACCCATTGAAAAAGATAGGACGTTATAGCATAGGAGAAATGATCAAAAATTTATCAGCAATCCTGTTTTGTACAACTATAGAAATAAATATTATTGGCAAATATGTACCATTCGCTAAAGGGCAATATGTGTTATTATTGTCCTTAATAATGATGATAATAGGAACTGCACTTCAAAATGAATTTATAATTAAGATAAAGTTTTCAAAATATCAAGGATATTTATTAGGAGTTATTATATTCACATTTTGTAGTGGATTATGGGCAATAGATTCAAATCTTACTAATATGTGGGGAAGTGATTTCATAGGTACTTTTTTAATGATGTACGTTATATATATATGCTATAGAAATGAAAGTACCATAGATACTATGTTAAAGATATTTATGATAAGTGGTTATTTTGTTATTATATCGTCTATAATGTATTATGGCATAGACTATTTTGTTTTAATATTGAAATCATCAGAATTTTCGATTTCTAATAGATTGTCGAATGATTTTATTAATGCGAATGTATTAGGAATGAGAGCTGCGTATTCTATATTAATTAACATATATTTATTTTTGTATAAAAAATCTCATGTTTGCTATTTACCATTTTCTTTTCTTTGCATTTTAATAATTGCATTTTCACAAAGTAGAAAAGCTATTATCATAATAGGAATTGGAACTTTTATGATGCTGATTTTAAAAAATATGAATAATAAAAATTTTATAAGTAAATTCTGGGGATTAATCAAAATACTTATTGTGTTAATTGTGTTATGGTTTGTGATTTCTTATGTTCCAGCTTTCTCTGCATTAAATGAACGTATGCAATATGTTGTTAATTATTTTTCAGGAAGAGGAGAAGTGGGCTTATCTATTACGGAAAGATCAGAATTAATAAAAATTGGAAAAGAAATATTTGTTCATCATCCTATATTAGGAATTGGTATAGATAATGCAAAACTTGTTGTATTGAAAATAATGGGAAAAAAAGATTATTATCTGCATAATAATTATTGGGAAATGCTGGCAGATGGAGGGATTATTGGTTTTATTATTTATTATTGGATTTATGCTTTTATTTTAAAAAAAATGATTAAATTTAGAAGATTATCAGACGGAGAGTTTGTAATATGTTTTACTTTTCTAATTTTGAGCCTGATTTTGGATAATGCAGCAGTTAGTTATTTGAGTAAAACAACATATTACAAATTATTGTTTATATTTATTTATTGTGAACGATTAACAAAATATGATGATAAGAATAAAGGAAAATTGAAATGTTAAATGAATTGAATGGAAAAAAGGTATTGTTAACAGGAGCAACTGGATTAATAGGTTCGTCAATAGTAAAGGTACTGGAGAATTATAATGTAAAAATAGTGGCAGTGGTAAGAAATATTGAAAAAGCAAAAAAAATATTAGGAAAATATACCAATATTGATTATTTAAATTATGATATTGTAGATATACCTATTGAAAATATGAAAATTGATTATGTTATTCACGCGGCGGCAAATACTTCTAGTGAATCATTTGTTGATGAACCAGTTGAAATTATTATGAATGCTATTAATGGAACTAGGAGGATATTGGAAATTGCAAAATATAATAATGTAAAAGGAATGGTATATTTATCCAGCATGGAAGTTTATGGTTGCCCTAAAAGTGATTTGAAAATTAGTGAAGATAGTGAATCAAATTTAAATACGATGTCGGTAAGATCAAGCTATCCTATTTCAAAACGTGTTTGTGAAAATTTATGTGCATCATATGCAGGAGAATATAAAGTTCCAGTTAAGGTTATAAGATTAACACAGACATTTGGAGAAGGTGTTGTCTATGATGATAAAAGGGTATTTGCTGAGTTTGCAAGATGTGTTTTAGAGAAAAAAAATATTGTTTTAAAAACCAAGGGTGAGACGAGAAGAAGTTATTTATATACAAAAGATGCAGCAATGGCAGTATTAACTGTTTTAGTTAAAGGAAAAATAAGTGAAGCGTATAATGCAGCTAATGAAAAAACGTATTGTTCTATTTATGAAATGGCTAAATTGGTAGTTGATAAATGTTCAAATAATAAAATAAAAGTTATTATAGATGAATCAGAAAATTCTTTTAAATATGGGTATGCGCCTACATTGCATATGAATTTAGATACGAGCAAAATAAGAATGTTGGGATGGAATCCAACTATAGATTTAGAAAAAATGTATAAGCTGATGATTGAATGGATGGCTAATAATAAGTAATAGAATTGAAAAGTTTAACAAGAATAAATGAGGAGGTATATTATTATGACTATAAAACATAGGCTAGCACAATTGTTACCAGATAAAATATATTTGCAGATTTATTATAGGAGAATTTTTGGGAGGAAACTTAACTTAAAGGAGCCAAAAACTTTTAATGAAAAAATTCAATGGTTAAAATTATATGACCGTAATCCAACATATAGTAAGATGGTGGATAAATATGAAGCTAAAAATTATGTCGAAAATAAAATAGGAAAAGAATATATAATACCTACATTGGGTGTATGGGAGGAATTTGACAAAATTAATTTTAGTGAATTACCAAATCAATTTGTATTAAAAACAACTCATGATTCAGGAGGCGTTGTAATTGTAAAAGATAAAGATAAAATGAATCTTGTAAAAACAAAAAAAATTATTGAAGATTCTTTAAATAATAACTATTATCTTCAAGGCAGAGAGTGGCCATATAAAAATGTGAAGCATAGAATTATTGCAGAAAAATATATGGTAGATGAATCAGGATATGAGTTAAAAGATTACAAATTTTTTTGTTTTAATGGGATAGCAAAAGTAATGTTTATTGCTTCGGATAGACAAAATACTAATGAAGAAACTAAGTTTGATTTTTTTGATATGGAATTTAATCATTTGCCATTTACTAATGGTCATCCTAATTCTAATAAGATTATAATAAAACCCAAGTCTTTTGAAAAAATGAAAAAGTTGGCTGAAATATTATCAGAGGGAATTCCACAAGTTAGAATAGATTTTTATGATATTAATGGAAATATTTATTTTGGAGAAATGACTTTTTCACATTGGAGTGGATTTGTTCCATTTATTCCGGATGAATGGGATTATCGTTTGGGAAGTATGATAAATTTGCCAGTAAAATAATTGATAAATAGAGGGATATGATGAGAGAAAGAAAATTAGCCAAAAATACTATTTCATCTTTAATATTTCAGGTGACAACAATAGTAAGTGGTTTTATATTACCGAGATTAATTTTGAAACAATATGGATCGTCTGTTAATGGATTAGTCAATTCTATTGCACAATTTTTGAGTATAATTTCTTTCCTTGAATTGGGGGTAGGTGCAGTTGTCCAATCAACATTGTATAAACCTTTGGCAGAAAATGATAATGTTCAAGTTAGTAAAATATTAGCATCAGCAGAAAAGTTTTTTAAAAATTTAGCGCGAATTTTAATAATATATATAATTATACTTGTTTTTTGTTATCCTTATTTGGGAAATCAAAAATATAGTTTTCTTTATACAGCAACATTAATAGGAGCAATGTGCATTAGTTATTTTGCACAATACTATTTTGGGGTTGTTGACCGGTTATTATTAACTGCGGATCAAAAAGGCTATATTCAATATAATGCACAGACAATAACATTAATACTAAATACTGTTATAAGTATAAGTTTAATAAAATGTGGTAGTTCAATACAATTACTTAAACTAATGTCATCTTTGATATATTTATTTAGACCCATTTACTTAAGAATATACATAAATAGACACTATGTAATTAATCGAAAAATTAGCTATGATGAGGAACCTATTAAACAAAAATGGAATGGTGTTGCACAACATGTTTGTTCAGTTGTGTTGGATAGTACGGATAATATTGTATTAACAATTTTTGCAACATTGTCAGATGTATCTATTTATTCAGTATATTATTTGGTTGTAAGTGGAGTAAAACAGTTATTTTTATCACTAACAAATGGAATTCAATCGTTAATAGGGGAGCTTTGGGCAAAACAAGAATTAGATAATTTGAAAAAATATTTTGAATGGATTGAATGGAGTATACATACAGGTGTTGTGTTTATTTTTGGTTGCACATTGTTTTTGATTGTTCCGTTTGTTCAGGTTTATACTGAGGGAATTACAGATGCTAATTATGTTGTACCAAGCTTTGCTATATTATTAACAGTGGCAAATGCAATGCATTGTTTACGGTTACCTTATAATATTATGATACTTGCAGCTGGACATTATAAACAAACACAATGCAATTATATTATTGCTACAATTATGAACATAGTTCTTTCGATTATGATGGTTCAAATTTGGGGCTTGATAGGTGTTGCAATAGGTACAATTTGTGCAATGACATTTCAGACGATGTGGATGATGTATTACGATTCAAAAAATTTTATAAAGTGGCCACTTGTAAAATCTATAAAGCAATTTTCAATTGATATATTTACTATAATTATAGGGTTTATTGTATGTAATCAGATACACATGAAGAATATCGATATTATTTCGTGGGTCTTATTAGCTTTTTCTACAATTATTATATTTGGATGTATTATTGTAGCAATTAATATGATTTTTTATAGAGAAAAAATTGTAAGATTATTAAAAGTGATAAGAAAAGGTTTAAATTAGATTATTTATAAAATAAAGGAGTACAAATATATAAATGAAAAAGCAGAATATCATGTTAAATGGTAAAGTTGTTTTAATAACTGGCGTAGCTGGGTTTATTGGATCAAATCTAGTTCACAAATTGTTGTGTATGAAGGAATCTGTTAACATCATCGGAATAGATAATATGAATGATTATTATGATGTTTCAATCAAGGAATGGAGATTAAAAGAAATTGAAACGGTTGTCAGTGAACATCCAGGATCATCATGGAAATTTATAAAAGGAAACATTGCAGATAAAGAATTGATTAATCAGATTTTTGAAGAATATAAACCAGCAGTGGTTGTAAATTTGGCTGCTCAGGCAGGGGTTCGTTATTCTATCACAAATCCAGATGTGTACATTGAGAGTAATCTGATGGGATTTTACAATATTCTTGAAGCGTGTCGTCATTCCTATGATAATGGACAGAAAGGTGTAGAACATCTGGTATATGCATCTAGTTCTTCTGTTTATGGAACAAACAAAAAAATCCCATATTCTACAGAAGACAAAGTAGATAATCCGGTATCCTTGTATGCCGCAACGAAGAAATCAAATGAGCTGATGGCTCATGCTTATAGCAAATTATATAATATTCCGTCAACTGGTCTTCGATTTTTTACTGTATATGGACCGGCAGGACGTCCGGATATGGCATATTTTGGATTTACGAATAAACTTCGTGCAGGCGATACCATTCAAATTTTTAATTATGGAAACTGTAAACGTGATTTTACCTATGTGGATGACATTGTAGAAGGAGTAAAGCGTGTAATGCAGGCTGCGCCGGAAAAGAGGAATGGAGAAGATGGTCTGCCAATTCCACCTTATGCAGTTTACAACATTGGAAATAATCAGCCGGAAAATCTGCTTGATTTTGTGGATATTTTACAGCAGGAATTGATTCGAGCAGAAGTGTTGCCGGCTGATTATGATTTTGAGTCACATAAAAAGCTAGTTCCAATGCAGCCAGGAGATGTTCCAATTACTTATGCAGATACGACTGCATTGGAGCAGGATTTTGGTTTTAAACCTAAAACTAGTCTTAGAAACGGATTAAGAAAGTTTGCAGAGTGGTATAAAGAATTTTATATGTAAAAAGGAGTTTTGACGTATGAAGATAGCAGTAGCTGGAACAGGATATGTTGGTTTGTCCATTGCGACATTGTTATCACAGCATCATGAAGTGATGGCAGTTGATATTATTCCGGAAAAAGTAGAAAAAATTAATAAGAGAATCAGTCCGATTCAGGATGAGTATATCGAGAAGTACCTGGCAGAAAAAGAATTAAACCTGACAGCTACATTGGATGCAGAGATAGCATATAAAGATGCTGATTTTGTGGTGATTGCGGCACCTACCAATTATGACAGTAAAAAAAATTTCTTTGATACATCTGCAGTAGAAGCAGTGATTCAGTTGGTAATCAGATATAATCCGGATGCGATAATGATTATCAAATCTACGATTCCAGTTGGTTTTACAGCATCTGTTCGTGAAAAGTATCACTGTGATAATATTATTTTTAGCCCGGAATTTTTGAGGGAATCGAAGGCACTTTATGATAATCTATATCCATCAAGAATTATTGTTGGTACTGATATACAGAATGCAAGACTTGTAAAAGCAGCCAAAACATTTGCCGGACTTTTACAGGAGGGAGCTATTAAGGAAAATATTGACACATTGATTATGGGATTTACTGAGGCTGAAGCAGTTAAACTGTTTGCAAATACATATTTGGCATTGCGGGTATCGTACTTTAATGAACTTGATACTTATGCTGAAATGAAAGGTTTGAATACTCAGCAGATTATAAATGGGGTGTGTCTGGATCCACGTATTGGCTCTCATTATAATAATCCGTCTTTTGGATATGGTGGATATTGTTTGCCGAAAGATACAAAGCAGCTTTTGGCTAACTATGCAGATGTTCCGCAAAATATGATGTCTGCAATCGTAGAATCCAATAAAACACGTAAAGATTATATTGCAGAGCGTGTGTTGGAGCTTACCGGTGCATATGAAGCTAATGATGATTATGATACAAGCAAAGAGAAAGAGGTTATTGTTGGTGTATATCGGCTTACCATGAAATCAAATTCAGATAATTTCCGTCAGTCCTCTATACAAGGTGTGATGAAGCGCATTAAGGCCAAAGGTGCCACCATTATTGTTTATGAGCCGACATTAGAGGATGGAACGACATTTTTTGGAAGCAAAGTCGTAAATGATCTTGAGGCATTTAAAGAGCAGAGTCAGGCAATTATTGCAAATAGATATGATAAATGCCTAGATGATGTAAAAGAACGAGTATATACAAGAGATATCTTTTACAGAGATTAAAAGATAAGTTATAAATTTAAATGAATACTTATGAAATAATTACTAAGCAAAATTCCAGTTGAGGAATAACAGGGTTTTGTTGTTTTTTCGTATTTTTATTGTGTTTTAGCCGGATCATAAAACAGTCATACAAAAGTAACAGAATTAGTTTTTCATAAAGTCTGGCAGTAAATCCTCAAACATGAGTACTGGGGATTGAGCTGACTTTATGAAAATAGATATGCACATTGAAAAATCAAGTTTTTTTGTAGCGGCTTGGACATTCTTTCTGGATTCTGGGCGACCATGGAAGAAGATCATCAATAAACATGAGATCTTTGTCATCCATATGCTGAGGGATCTCAGTAAGCAGCAGGTTGAAATATTCAAAGGTATTTAGCATGTTTGCCTTTGCTGTTTCGACCAGGCTGTACAGGATCGCACTTGCCTTTGCACCAGTGGAAGATTCAATCATTACGAAGTTTTTACGGCCAATGGTAAAAGGCCGGATTGCCTGTTCTGCATAATTGTTATCCATTGGGACATTGCCGTCAGATAAAAACACACGAAGATATTCTTCCTGATTTATACTGTAAGCGAGAGCCTTTCCAATTGTGCTGTTATGAGTTACCTGTGAGTACTTCTGTTTTGCCCATGCGAAATAAGCATCCACTTTTTCTAAAAGAACAAGCTGACGCTGCTTTTTGCGGTCTGTGACAGAGAGGTCATCAAAGGTATTGTCGATGTGCATGATCTCTGTGATCATGCGGTATGCTTCCTGGGCGATCGACCCTCTGGCGGTATCCTGCTCGACAGATTTTATGAATTCTGCAAAAGGTCTTCTTGCATGGATCCAGCATCCTGCGACTTTAAGATCACGGCGTTCCCTTGCAAGTTTATGATAGACCTGGTATCCATCCGTGACCACAGTCCCGGAGAAAGTATTCAGGAATTCACGCGGATGGTCTGAGTGGCGGGAAGGCTGCCAGTCAAAGAGGACGATGGGATGAGTTCCGCGCAAAGGCCGGTTTCGGTAGACCCACATGTAAATCTTCTTACCGTTTTTGATCTTTGCATGATCGATCCGCATGACTTTTACCGGTGACTCATCCGCATGTATGACTTTACTGTCATAGATCAGGGACAGGTATACATCGGTACTTTTGATCACTCAGTTAGCCATGGTATTTTTGGAAAGCTGGATGCCATTTGTCTTAAAAGCTTTTGACTGTCGTTCCAGAGGCAGAGCATTTGTATATTTGCCATTGACCCTGTGATAGCTATATACTACCACAAAAGTAATTTTCTTTCACTGACAACTATCCTAACACACAGGGATAAACAGTATTATTGATGTTCATACAGAAAGGTAAGAACAATTCTGATCAATCTGTATGACACATTAATGCATAAGATAGGTTATAAATATTAGCACACAAAGGAGAGCAAGAAATGGGAAAATATTTTGGTACAGATGGCTTCCGTGGAGAAGCGGGTGTTTCGTTAACTGCAGATCATGCTTTCAAGATCGGGCGTTTTCTGGGATGGTATTATAATGAGCTGCGCAGAAGAGCGGGGGAGACGGCTGCGGCCAGGATCGTGATCGGCAAGGATACCCGGCGTTCCAGCTATATGTTTGAGTATTCGCTGGTCGGCGGACTGGTGGCGTCCGGAGCGGATGCTTATCTTCTCCACGTGACAACAACGCCGTCTGTGGCTTATGTTGCTCGTACCGATGGCTTTGACTGTGGTATTATGATCTCTGCCAGCCATAATCCTTATTATGATAACGGGATTAAGCTGATCAATGGCCAGGGTGAGAAGATGGAAGAGGAAATCATCGCTCTGGTGGAGGATTATCTGGATGACCGTCTTCAGCTGTTCGGAGAGAAATGGCATGAGATTCCTTTTACAAAGGGCGGTGAGATCGGCAGGACGGTGGATTATTCGGCAGGCCGGAACCGTTACATAGGATATCTGATCTCCCTGGGAGTATATTCCTTTAAGGGAATGAGGATTGGTCTGGACTGTGCCAACGGAAGTGCATGGAATATCGCAAAGGCGGTTTTTGATGCGCTGGGAGCGAAGACTTATGTGATCAATGCTGAGCCGGATGGTACCAATATCAATAACAATGCCGGTTCCACCCATATCGAGGGTCTCCAGAAGCTTGTAGTGGAGAAGGGGCTGGATGTTGGCTTTGCCTACGATGGAGATGCGGACCGCTGTCTCTGTGTGGATGAGAAGGGAAATGTGGTCAGCGGGGATGCGATCCTTTATGTGTACGGCCGTTATATGAAGGAGCGCGGAAAGCTTCTCACCAATACGGTTGTGACTACGGTAATGTCCAATTTTGGCCTTTACAAGGCTTTTGATGCTCTTGATATCGATTATGCGAAGACTGCAGTAGGGGATAAATATGTTTATGAATATATGATGCAGAATGGCTGCCGTATTGGTGGTGAGCAGTCCGGGCACATTATTTTTTCCAAGTATGCATCTACCGGGGATGGCATCCTTACAAGTCTGAAGATGATGGAAGTTATAATGGCAAGGAAGAAAAAGCTCAGTGAGCTTACTGCTGATCTGGCGATCTATCCCCAGGTTCTTGAGAACGTGCGTGTCCATGACAAGGCAGCAGCGCAGGCAGATGTGGATGTGCAGGCAGCAGTAGAGAGTGTGGCTGAGGCGCTTGGAGACACCGGAAGGATCCTGGTGAGAGAATCCGGTACAGAACCTCTGCTTCGTGTTATGGTTGAGGCAGAGAGTGAGGAGCTTTGCAGAAAATATGTGGACCAGGTGGTTGAGATCGTCCGTAAGAAGGGGCATGTGGCAGAGTGATGTCCTGGATGCAGACCGCAGGTGTCTGAAGAACGGAGCAGTCAGAAGAATATAAAAATGCAATAAGAGGAGAAAAAAATCATGTGTGGAATTGTAGGTTTTACAGGCAGGCATCAGGCAGCACCCATCCTTCTGGACGGGCTTTCCAAACTGGAATACAGGGGATATGATTCCGCCGGCATCGCAGTGCGTGACGGGGAAAAGGATATCGAGATCATTAAGGCGAAGGGCCGTCTGAAGGTCCTTCTGGAGAAAACAAACGCAGGTGAATCTGTTCCGGGTATGTGCGGGATCGGTCATACCCGCTGGGCAACTCACGGAGAACCATCAGAGGTCAATGCCCATCCTCATGTCAGTGATAACGGAAATGTGGCAGCTGTGCATAACGGCATTATCGAGAATTACCAGGAGCTGAAGGAGAAGCTTCTCCGCAGGGGATATTCTTTTTATTCTTCCACAGATACGGAGGTTGCTGTGAAGCTGGTGGATTATTACTACCAGAAATACGGCGGATCTCCGGTTGAGGCAGTGCGTCATGCCATGGTGCGTATCCGTGGTTCCTATGCGCTGGCAATGATGTTCCGTGATTATCCGGAAGAGATCTTTGTAGCGAGAAAAGACAGCCCTATGATCCTGGGTGTGGAGAATGGAGAATCCTATATCGCATCGGATGTTCCTGCGATCCTGAAGTATACAAGAAATGTTTATTATATCGGAAATCTGGAGCTGGCATGTGTAAAACCGGGTGAGATCACTTTTTACAATCTGGATGGTGAGGAGATCGAGAAGGAGCCTAAGATCATTGAGTGGGATGCAGAGGCAGCGGAGAAAGCCGGTTTTGAGCATTTCATGATGAAGGAAATCCATGAGCAGCCGAAAGCAGTTGCAGATACACTGAACTCCGTTATCCGGGAGGGCAAGCTGGATCTGACGGAGATCGGTCTGGATGATGAGAGAATCCGCAGCATCAGCCAGGTTTATATCGTGGCCTGCGGCTCTGCTTACCATGTGGGAATGGCTGCACAGTATGTGATCGAGGATCTTGCAGGTCTTCCGGTGCGTGTGGAGCTTGCTTCGGAGTTCCGTTACCGGAAGCCGCTTCTGGATCCTGACGGCCTGGCAGTGATCATCAGTCAGTCCGGTGAGACTGCGGACAGTCTGGCTGCGCTTCGGGAATGTAAGGAGAAGGGAATCCGCACGCTGGCTATTGTCAATGTGGTCGGCTCTTCCATTGCAAGAGAGGCGGATCATGTATTCTACACACTTGCAGGACCGGAGATCTCGGTTGCTACCACCAAGGCGTACAGTACACAGCTGATCGCTTCCTATGTGCTGGCATTGCAGATGGCACTGGTCCGCGGAAAGATCTCAGAGGAGCAGTGTGAGTCCTACATTAAGGAGCTGAAGACGCTTCCGGACAAGATCAGCAGGATCATTGAGGATAAGGAAAGGCTTCAGTGGTTTGCGTCCAAGCAGGCCAATGCAAAGGATATCTTTTTTATCGGAAGAGGGATCGATTATGCCATCAGCCTTGAGGGCAGCCTTAAGATGAAGGAGATCAGCTACATCCATTCTGAGGCGTATGCGGCTGGCGAGCTGAAGCATGGCACCATTTCCCTGATCGAAGACGGCACACTTGTGATCGGTGTCCTGACACAGCCGGAGCTTTATGAGAAAACAGTCAGTAATATGGTGGAGTGCAGAAGCCGTGGGGCGTATCTGATGGGGCTTACTACGTTTGGAAACTATAATATCGAGGATACTGCTGATTTTACGGTTTATATCCCGAAAACAGATCCACATTTTGCAACTTCTCTGGCAGTGATCCCGCTGCAGCTTCTGGGTTACTATGTCAGTGTAAATAAAGGTCTGGATGTGGATAAGCCGAGAAATCTTGCTAAGAGTGTTACCGTGGAATAAGGATATCTGTTTCATGGAAGGAACATTTTAGAGGCAGTTCCGTGACATCGTGAGAGCATAAAAGGATCATGATATCACGGAACTGTTTTTGCATTTGGCGATTTACGATATTTCTTGCTTTTATCAGTAAAAAAGCGTAAAATGATTAGGATATTTGAATCTGTACAGAGAGTGTCCATATGTAATATTCTCTGTACCATCAAAAATGGAGGATTGCATATGAGAAAAATGGGGAAACATATCCCAGGGCTGATCGTGACGCTTGTGGTTCTGATCACAGCAATCGTATTTGCGGTCATGCTTCTGAATATGAAGGTGATCCCGACGAAGTTCATTGCAGTGATCGGACTGGTAATGCTGGTCCTGATCGTGATCGTCGGGGCGCTTGTATGGAGTACGGATGGTAAGATAAGATTTGTAGTGGGAGTGATCCTGGCAGCAGTTTTTGCAGCAGTATTCATTCTCGGAAGTATGTATGTTTATAAGACACATTCCACACTGGCAGGGATCTCCGGTGTGAACACAGAGATTACGGAGGTCGGCATTTATGTCCGTGCAGATGATTCTGCAGATTCCATAGAGGCTACAGCAGATTATGTGTATGGTGTGCTGACAGATCTTGACAGAGCCAATTCGGACAAGGCTATCCAGGAAGTGGATTCCGAGACAGGCAAGACTGTGCAGGTCCAGGAGTATGCAGGACTTACAGAGCTGGTTGACGGTCTTCTGAACGGACAGACAGGTGCGATCGTGCTGAACAGCGCATATTTAAGTGTTATTGAAGAGATGGATGGATATTCCGATATTTCTTCCAGGATCAAAGAGCTGACCGTGAAGAAGGTGGAGACGACCATTGAGCCCCAGGAGACAGAGGCGAAGGCTGAAGAGCGTACCAATGACGGTTCTGTATATACCATCTTTATCAGTGGTATCGACAGCCGCAGCGGCCTTGTTGCAAAGAGCCGAAGCGATTCCAATATCATTGCTACGGTAAATACAGCTACCAGACAGGTGCTTCTGGTTTCCACACCTCGTGATTATTTTGTACCGCTTTCTATTTCAGGCGGACAGAGAGATAAGCTGACACATGCAGGTATCTATGGTATCAATGTATGTATGGATACTCTGGGAATGCTTTATAATGAGGATATCAACTATTATTTCCGTATCAACTTTGCGGGATTTGAGCAGCTGATCAATTCGCTTGGCGGAGTTACTGTTTATTCTGACTATGACTTTGATTCCAAGAATGAGACAGGATATCACTTCAATCAGGGAGAGAACTACCTGAACGGTGAGCAGGCTCTGGTATTCAGCCGTGAGCGTTATGCCTTTAAAGAGGGCGACCGTCAGCGTGGCAAGAACCAGATGGCAGTGATCAAGGGTGTGATCAACAAGGCTCTTTCACCGGAGCTTCTGAAGAATTATTCTTCTGTTCTTTCCAGCATCCAGGGATGCTTTGAGACCAATATCTCCTACGAGGAGATCGCCAGACTGCTCCAGCAGCAGTTGAACAACGGCGGTGACTGGAACATCGTAAGCTACAGTGTAAATGGTACCGGTGACACACAGAAGCCGTATTCTATGAGCCAGAAGGCTTACGTTATGATTCCGGATGAGTCTACCGTTCAGAAGGCGGAGGCCATGATGAAGAAGGTTCGTGACGGAGAGACTGTTTCCCAGGAGGAGGCAGACAGTGCAACATCAGCGGCAGCAACTACGGATAATGATGCACAGGCAGCTGCAGAGGGAAGTACAGCAGAAGCGCAGGGTGAGACTGCAGATGCCACACAGAATGGCACAGCAGATGCCCAGGCAGCAGACGGAACTGTTGCACAGCAGTAAGATAAAATTATTAAATTTTAGCATAAGAACAGCCGGGGAAGCGTAAAGCTTTCCACCGGCTGTTTTTTCATGAGAAACAGAACGAAAAAAATCCACCGGCGATCACCGATGGATTTTTTTTTACAGGATCTCTTTCAGATATCTTTCCAGGGCATCCTGCCATGTTGGAAGTGGCTGAAAGCCGTTTTTTACAAGCTTGGATTTATCCAGGCGGCTGTTGAATGGACGTACAGCCTTGGAAACGCCGTACTCTGCAGTTGTGACAGGAGATACCTCTACTTTTTCGTATTCCTTGTGGCCGAGGGCAGCAGCCTGGCGGAAGATCTCTTTAGTGAAATCATACCAGCTGATGAAGCCGCCTTCGTTGGTTGCGTGATAGTAGCCGTATTTCTCTGTCTCGACCATGTCTACCAGAAGACGTGCAAGGTCGTAGGTGTAGGTCGGAGTTCCGATCTGGTCACTGACTACGGTAAGCTTGTCATGGGTTTTTCCCAGATTTACCATGGTACGGATAAAGTTTTTGCCGTTTTTGCCGAATACCCATGCAATACGTACGATAAAGAATTTGTCTACAGTGCCGGATACTGCCAGCTCACCGTCAAGCTTGGTCTGACCGTATACGTTCTGTGGAGCGTAGTCCTTGCAGTCCGGATCCCATGGTGTGGTTCCCTGGCCGTCAAAAACGTAGTCTGTGGAAATATACATCATCTTGATGCCAAGCTCCTTGCAGATGTCCGCAATGTTCTGTGTTCCTACAACATTGACAAGACGTACCTTCTCACGGTTTTCCTCGTCCTCTGCAGCGTCTACGGCTGTCCATGCGGCACAGTGTACCACTGCATCAGGCTTTACCTCACGGATGGTTTTTGCTACCGCTTCTTTATCTGTGATATCAAGCTGCACATAAGGCATGGTGGTAACAGGAGTACCATCAGCGATGCCGCTGTAGGAAGGAGCAATGTCACTTCCTACGCCTTCATGTCCACGGCCGGACAGTTCATTCATTACGTCGTGGCCAAGCTGGCCGCCAACACCTGTTACGAAAAATCTCATGCTTTAACCTCCTCGCGGTTTCCATACATTTTTTCGTAGTAGTTCTGATACTCACCGGAGATGATGGTTTCCCACCATTCCTTGTTGTCAAGGTACCATTTGATGGTCTTTTTGATTCCGTCTGCGAATTTTGTTTCAGGAAGCCATCCAAGCTCGTTGTGGATCTTGGTCGGGTCGATAGCGTAGCGCATGTCATGGCCTTTACGGTCTGCTACATGTGTGATCAGGCTTTCCGGTTTGCCAAGCTCCTTGCAGATCAGTTTTACGATATCGATGTTTTTCATCTCGTTATGTCCGCCTACATTGTAAACCTCACCTACACGTCCTTTGTGGATGATCAGGTCGATGGCACGGCAGTGATCCTCAACATAGAGCCAGTCGCGGACATTTTCACCCTTTCCGTAAACCGGGAGTGGTTTGTCGTTCAAAGCGTTGGCGATCATCAGCGGGATCAGCTTTTCCGGGAAGTGATACGGGCCGTAGTTGTTGGAGCAGCGGCTGATGGTCACAGGCAGGCCGTAGGTTCTGTGGTATGCGAGAACAAGAAGGTCAGCACCTGCTTTGGAGGAGCTGTACGGGCTGCTTGTATGGATCGGAGTTTCCTCTGTGAAGAAGAGGTCCGGTCTGTCAAGAGGAAGATCTCCGTAAACCTCGTCTGTGGAAACCTGATGATAACGCTGGATTCCGTATTTACGGCAGGCATCCATGAGAACAGCAGTACCCTTGATGTTGGTGTCAAGGAATACCTCCGGGTTTTCGATGGAACGGTCTACGTGGCTCTCAGCTGCGAAGTTTACCACGATGTCAGGATGCTCCTCCTCGAAAAGCTTGTAAACAGCGTCACGGTCTGTGATGCTTTCCTTTACAAAGCGGAAGTTCGGTTTGTCCATGACCGGTGCAAGAGTGGAAAGGTTTCCGGCATAGGTCAGGCAGTCCAGGCATACGATACGGTAATCCGGATGAGCCTCCATCATATGAAAAATAAAGTTGCTTCCGATAAATCCGGCGCCGCCGGTAACGATGATTGTCATAAAAAATCTCCTTTATAATAAATGATTGATCTTATGCGGATTCCGTCGAAACGGAGTCCGCAGGTAAATTCAGTGTCGGAAAATCAGATCGGCTTAGTGAAGCGCGTCCAGATATTTTCCGTCCAGAACATCCTTGAGATACTGGCCATACTGGTTTTTCTTAAGGATTTCGTAAACCTTGAGCACGTCCTCCTTTGTGATCCAGCCGTTTAAGTAAGCAATCTCCTCAAGGCATGCGATCTTGCGGTGCTGATGCTGCTCCATGGTTTTTACGAAGTTGGTTGCCTCTACAAGGCTTTCGTGTGTACCGGTATCCAGCCATGTGAAGCCCTGGCCCAGAAGCTCAACGTTCAGCTGTCCCTTCTCAAGGTAGATACGGTTCAGGTCTGTGATCTCAAGCTCGCCTCTTGCGCTTGGCTTCAGATTTTTTGCGTACTCTACAACCTTGTTGTCGTAGAAGTAGAGACCGGTTACACAGTAGTTGCTTTTTGGCTTTTCCGGTTTCTCTTCAATGGAAACCGCTTTTCCGTTCTGGTCGAATTCCACGATGCCGAAACGCTCCGGATCATCTACATAGTATCCGAAAACAGTGGCACCTTTGCCTGTTTCTGCGTTGTCTACAGCAGCTTTCAGGCGCTTTTTGAGGCCATGTCCTGCGAAAATGTTGTCACCAAGGACCATACATACGGTGTCGTTGCCGATGAATTCCTCGCCGATGATAAATGCCTGGGCAAGTCCGTCCGGGCTTGGCTGTACAGCGTAGGTAAGGTTGACACCGAACTGATGGCCGTCACCGAGAAGCTCCTCAAATCTCGGGGTATCCTGCGGGGTGGAGATGATCAGGATATCACGGATGCCTGCGTTCATAAGAACAGACATAGGATAGTAGATCATCGGTTTGTCAAAGATCGGCAGAAGCTGTTTGGAGGTCACCATGGTAAGTGGGTAAAGACGTGTTCCGGAGCCTCCGGCTAAAATAATTCCTTTCATATGTTTTCTCCTTTGCGTGATGATGTGCAGCATAAGTCGTGCCTGCACATAACTTTGTTACTGTAACTGTATTATAAAAGGTGACGCAAGGTCACCTTCAAGAGCTTTTTTCATATTTTTTATTTTTGGCTATTTTTCACAAAGAAATACGCCGGCATCCTTGGTAATGCGGAATCCTTTGGCAGTTTTTCTGGCGGTGTAGGCCCGGAATTCCTTGTAACGGTCCAATATATACTGATTCTGGTTGCCGTGGCAGGAGAGGACGTAGGAGATCAGCGGCTCCGCATCCTGGACCAGAAGGCAGTCTTCATAAGAAAGCCACTGAGCCTTTGGGAAAAAAGGCGCCAGGATACTCTGGCCGTTTTCACGTCCGAACCGTTCATAAAGCCGGTCTGCGGAAAGCACGATCCGTTCATCAAAATCCTGCACCAGCTGGCTGACCTCCTGCATATGTGCCTTTCCGTAAGCACTGCAGAGAAATCTTCCGCCGGGAGCGAGGACACGGCGGACTTCCTTCAGGACGGAGGGAATATCATCGCAGTAAAAAAGCACGTGATTGGCGATCACCAGATCAAAGCTTTCGTCCTTGCAGGGGATTTTTCGGCAGTCAAAGGCCCGGAATGCAAACCTGGTATCCGAGGAACCGATGGCTCGTCTGGCATCGCGGAGCATACCGCTGGAAATATCGGAAAGTGTGATGGAGATATCCTCCGGCAGAAGGGAAAGGTTGTCGGTCCATAACGTTCCGTCCCCGCAGCCCAGCTCCAGAATACGAAGACCGGGTGAGATACGGCACTGCTCAAAGATCCAGGGAAACCATCCCTGTTTGTTCTGGGAGTACAGGCTGTGGAGGTTGATCCTGGAGGAAATGTTGGTGGCATTCTGATACTGATTCTTGAGGCTTTTTTCCATGCCGGTCAGGTGGATCAGGTTCAGCATCTGGCTCCAGTCAATGGTGTGCTGTTCCTTTATCATCTGTGCGGTATCCTGGATTGCTTTTTCCACCAGCTGCATCTGTTCGATCCGGTCACGGACCAGACGAAGCTGGATATTCAGAGAATTCAGCATGAAATGATAATCGGAATCACCGATGGTCATTTCACGGATGTCATCCAGGGAAAAGCCCAGGTATTTCAGAAGGAGGATCTGCTGAAGCCTTGCAAAATCCTCGTCTGTATAAAAACGTGCGCCGGATTCGGTGACGAGAGAGGGTTTCAGGATATCCTGTTTATCATAATAGCGGACAGTACGCAGAGTTACGTGTGCCATGCGTGCAAATTCGCCGGAAGAATAGTAGCCGTCTTTTTTCATAAAAAATAGAATCCTTTCTGAGGAAATAACAAACATCCTGTCATAGAAGTCATAAAAGAATTATAATTCAGATCCGGAAGCCGTACAAGAGTAAAACGTATAAGAGTAAACCGTACAGGAGAAAAACAGCATTGACAAAATTCTGCTGGTTTGTTAGTATATCGTTTCGAAAAAAAGGGAACCCTGGAATCATATTTCCGGGATAAGCGTTCGATATAAAAAGGAGTAATTTTTATGCGAAACCGTACTCTGGATATGGTAAAGGCGATCTGTGCTTATGCAGTTGTGCTTCTTCACGTCCATTTTCCGGGAAGTGCCGGAATTATAGCCAATGTACTTGCCAGATTTGCAGTACCTGTGTTTTTTATGGTATCCGGATATTTTTGTTTCCGTGGCGATGATACGGAATTTATAAGAACCGGAAAAAAGATCCGGCATGTTCTGAAGCTGATGCTTGTGGCATTTCCGGTCTGCTGTCTGTGGGAGCTGATCCAGAATTACATCGACGGAGCAAGCCAGAAGGAATGGCTGGAAGCCCTGGTTTCGGGGGAACATATTCGCCAGTTTCTTCTATATAATAACAGCTCTCAGGTGAAATGGCATCTGTGGTTTCTCCCGGCACTGCTCTATTGTTATCTTCTTTTTGCCCTGGCAGCAAGATTCCGGATTTGTAAGCAGGCATATGTTCTGATACCGGTGCTTCTTCTGATTCATTTCGGAATGGAGGAATTTTCGATCTTCCTGTTCCCGGAAAAGCATTTCCGTGTTATGCAGTTTCGCAACTATCTGTTTACCGGATTTCCGTTTTTTATGTTGGGACATCTGATACACAGACATCAGGAAAAGCTGGAAGCCTGGTTTGCCGGAAAAAAAGTGTTTCTTTTGTATGGCATGGTAGCTGGCGGCGGGATTGCAAGTCTGCTGGAATACCGGTATTTTGGCAAACTGGAATTGTTTCTGGGTTCAGTATTTATGGCTGTTGGTCTTTTTCTCATTGCGATCATGGGAAAAAATCGGAAAGTGCCCGAGCTTCCGGTAGCCATCGGTCAGAAATATGCATTTTTTATTTATCTGTTCCATCTCTGTGTGGCGGATATCCTGAAGGATGTGGCTGTGGCAGCTGGAATTGAGAAAAATCTTTTATATCTGTGGATGAGACCGGTGATGGTCTGTGTTCTTGTGACTGCTGTGGCGGTAATGTATGGATATGGAATGAGAATCTGTCGGAAATAGAAGAGTTTATGGTATTTTCATATTTATGCGCTGTGATTTTGTACCAAAATATGCTAAAATATCCTTTATTGATAAGTCACAGCACCCACCAGGAGGATGCGGGGAAAGCGACTGGAATATCCCGCTTCAGGGTAAAAAATACTGAGACATGAAAGACAAAGGAGAGTTTTATGGATTTACAAAACAGAGCGGAGGCCGGCAGTGACGGACACGATGAGAGTGTACTGAATCCGGAGATGCCCAACGAAACTGATCTGACGAAGAAGGAACGCTGCCGGATCGAAAGAGAGAAACTGAAGGGAATGGGAACAGGTAAGAAGATTCAGTATATCTGGATGTATTATAAGATACATATGCTGTGCGTGCTTCTTGCCATTGGCGGAGTCTGTCTGGGAGTGAATATTTATCGTCACGCACAGATGAAGACGGTGCTTTCCATTGCGGTGGTGAATGCAGGGAATTATGACTCTGAGAAGGTGGAAGAGGATGTTTTGAAGACACTGGGAACAGAGGATAAATATGCAGAAGTCAGTGTGGCGCAGAATCTGATGACGGACGAGACAGGAGAGGATTTTGATTACTATGCCAGGATCGCATATGTGACGGAAATCCAGAGTGCTACCGTTGATGTCCTGATCATGCCGAAGGAACTCTATGAACATGAGAAAGATAGCGGAATGTATGCAAATCTCAGGGAAACGTTTGGAGATGAGGTGTTTGAGTCTCTGGGCGCTGTGGATGATCAGCATCTGGAGCTTGACGGCAGTAGTAGTGTTGCTCAGGAATTTGGCCTGAGATATGATCCGGTGTGTATCTGCCTTCCGGGTAACGTGAAGAATAAGGATAATGCGTTGAAATGGATTCAGTCTGTTCTGAAATGATGGATCCATATGCTTAGCTGAGTACAGAGATAAATAAGGCCTCCGGTTCGTAACACAGGAACCGGAGGCCTTATTATATATGAATATTACAGTGTATCGTTACGTTTGATGTAGCCAGGCTCATCCGCAGGACGGATGATCTCCTTGGCATGCGTGATCTTGGCATGCTTGTCTACCACCAGATTTTCGATATGGACATTCTCACCGATGGTGCAGTCTGCAAGAACTACACAGTTCTTGATAACAGCGCCCTTTTTGATGGTACAGCCACGTCCGACAATGGAATTTTCTACAGTTCCCTCGATCATGGAGCCGTTGGAGATAACGGAGTTGGAAACATTGGCTGTGTCAAAATAATGGGTCGGACAGGAGTTGTTGGTGCGTGTATAGATCGGCCAGTTATCATGGAAAAGATCGGTTGCAGTTTTGTAGTCGATCAGATCCATATTTGCATCGTGATAGCTCTTGAAATCAGTGATCGATGCAAAATATCCGCGATGAGATATACCACGCACATCCAGCTCACCGTCTCTGCAGCCGGCATTGATCACGTCTGCAAGGGTATAAAGAGAGGAGATCTCTTTTGCCTTATGGATGAGGCTGATGAAAAGCTCCTTGCTCATTACGTAGGTATCCATGAAAATGTTGCGGTTCTTTGCATTGCCGTGGTTGTGCTCAATGGAGAGAACACCCTTCTGACGGTTCAGGTTCAGGATGTGGCAGTTCAGATAGTTCTCCTTGGCATTATCAACGGAATGATAAAGCATGGTCACATCTGCACCGGATTCGATATGGGCATCGATCAGCTTGGAATAGTCGGTGGTGTAGATCATGTAATTCGGAGCGATAACAACATACGGATAATGAACTGCTTCGATGCACTCCAGATTGGAGTAGTAGTTGTCGATATCGGTGTTATAGATATCGTTGACTCCGGAATGCTCTGAAAAGAGGAGTTGGAGATTACCGCTCTTGGAGTTGATGTTGTAGTGACGTCCGGTTCCGAGATGTTCTACAAGAGAACGGGGTTTGTTCTTTACATAGACCTGAATGTACTCAATTCCGCTGTTGGTCATATTTGAGATTGGGAAGTCGATGACACGATATCTTCCGAGAAATGAAAAGGCGCCGATCGCACGGTAGTCCTGAAGCCCCTCCACATGGATATTTCTTTCTGAGGAATTCACGATTCCAAATGCTTTAAACATATTACTCAGCCCCCTTTACACGTTTTGATACAAGTTCGATGTGCTCACTGTCCTTGGAACCGACACGAGCATTGGCACCGATCACGACTCCGTCTGCAACGAGAGCACGCTGGACAACGGCACCTGCTTCAACAACAACACCCGGCATCAGGACACTGTCGATGATCTTGGCACCAGGACCGACCTTGACGCCTGTGAAAAGTACGGAGTTGGTGATCTCACCTTCTACAACACAGCCCTGAGTAATGAAAGCAGTGTTGATCACAGCTGTATCACAGATATACTGTGGAAGAGAGGTAGCATCCTCAGTGTAGATTTTCCAGGTAGGATCGTTAAGATCCAGTTCACTGTTAGGACTGAGAAGATCCATGTTTGCTTCCCAGAGGGAATCGATGGTTCCTACATCCTTCCAGTAGCCTTTGAACTTGTAGGCGTAGAGTGCCTTGTCCTGTGCAAGGAGTGTAGGGATGATGTCTTTACCGAAATCGTGATTGGAATCCGGATTTTTGATATCTGCCAGCAGGAGCTTGCGCAGAAGCTTCCAGTTGAATATGTAGATACCCATGGAGGCAAGATTGCTCTTCGGGTGTTCCGGTTTCTCTTCAAATTCCACGATGCGGTCATCTTCACCGGTGTTCATGATACCGAAACGGCTGGCTTCCTTCATGGGAACCTCGATAACTGCAATAGTCGCATCTGCCTTATGCTGGATATGGTCATCAAGCATCTTTGCATAATTCATCTTATAGATGTGGTCACCGGAAAGGATCAGAAGGTATTCCGGGTTCTGTGAGTCGATGAAATCAATATTCTGAGAGATCGCATCAGCTGTTCCACGGTATACATCCAGACCGGCATCAGCCTTCTCACGTGGAGGAAGTACATAAACTCCGCTGTCCTTGGCATCAAGGCCCCAGCGGCCACCGGCTGCTACATAGCTGTTCAGTAAAACTGATTCATACTGTGTCAGTACACCTACGACATCAATGCCGCTGTTGGCACAGTTACTGAGCGGAAAATCCACGATACGGTATTTACCGCCATAACCAACGGCTGGCTTGGCAACTTTATTCGTCAACTCGTGAAGACGACTTCCTCTTCCACCGGCCAGGATCATTGCTAACATACTGTTTTGTTTCATGGCGAATCCTCACTTTCATTTCTTGTTTACTGCCAGGTGTCTTTAACCATAAAAACAATAAACTTTGTTAATATTATACACCTTTTAAAAAGAAAATCCAGTTTTTTGTGCAAAAAAACGTTATTTTTATATTGGGAAATTAGACGGATTTGGGAAAATTGATGGATGATCTGTCGAAAAAAAGAAACGCTTAAGAAGGTTCCGGGATTCTGAAAAAACAGTAACACTGAAAATAGCCGGATTTCGGATACATCGGCGAAGATTCTTGCGGAAAATGTGAAAGCAGTGTATTCTGTAAAAAAAGTCCGGAATACAGCGGAGAAAGGATATCGATATCAGACAGGGAGAAGACAGGATGAAAGAAGAAAGAATTTCCAACTATGTAAAACTATGTGAAGAGTGGGCACAACGCTTTTTGAAGATGGATCAGGCAGATCTGCATAAACGGGTGCCGGAACTGAAGGAAGAAAACGGGTTTCTCACGATCATTCATTTCGGAAGAAGATATGGGGTGAGTCTGGAAGACGGCAGTATCCAGAGCCTGGATGGACAGAGAGAACCGGATACTACGGAGATGCTGAATATTTATACGCTTCTGGGGTATGCGAAAGAGGGGGCTTTTATTATGGATAAGTGGGTCCCTTTTGCAGATCTCAGGAATGCAAGACCATTTGCGCCGGCGTATCAGATCGGAGAGACGGATGTGTTCAGTGCTACATTTTCCGGCCATGAAAAGGAATTGAGGGAGGCGTTTCAGAAGCTTGACGGCAGGGAACTGCCCCAGGGTGATGTGGGATATGAGATCAGGGCCTTTGACTGTATGCCTATGAGATTCTTTTTCTGGGAACGGGACGAGGAGTTTGAAGCACAGGGAAATATCCTGTTTGATTACAGTGCCACAGATTTCAATCATGTGGAGAGTGCGGTATCCATAGCAGATTCCGGGATCAAAAGGCTTGCGGAGCTTGCCGGGGTTCCGCTCAGGGGGAAACCTTTTCAGATGCGCTGATAACCGAAATATAATAAAACCAATATGAAAAATAAATAATACGAAAGATAATTGCAGTTATCAGAAAAATCGTATATAATGAAGGAATATTTAAGGATTTTGAGACAGTAACTGTCACGAAGGATCTATGAGAAATTTACGAATCAGGAGGTGATGCTCGTGGGGAAAAATGCATCGGGAATGTATGTCATAGATGAGGATTATAAGATTATCAGCTATAACCTGGCAGCACGTGAGATCTATCCGCAGCTGAAGAGGGGCGAGAAATGCTATCACTGTCTGAGAAACAGAGAAACTCCCTGTGAGATCTGTCCGGTCGTTAACGGGATCAAAGGTCCGAAGAATTATCTGGAACCGGGACGGAATATCCTGCGTTCGGTTGATGCTGTGGAGATTCCGCTGGAATCCGGCGGGACAGGACATGCCCTTGTTTTTTCGGATACAAAGACGAATGATGAGATCAGCAGCGGAATGATGGAGAATCCGATTCTTATGGGGATCATTAATGTTCTCGGAAAAAATTTTATCAATATCTACTCTGTTGACAGAGAGACTCATAAGGTCCAGGTATGCCGCTTCCAGGGGCAGAGTGGAGCTTATGGGGAGGAGGGACTTCGCAGGGATGAATCCTATGAGAAGATCATGGATATTTATATTGAGAGCAGTGTTGCGGCAGAGGACAGGATCCGGATGCATCAGATGATGGATTTTGAGAAGATATGCCAACGTCTTACAAGGATTCCCCAGTTGATGGTACATTATCGTGTACGCCGAAGCAACGGGAGGATTGAATATTTCTATGTGAAATGTGCCAGGGTAGGAACGGCTGAGGATTTTCAGACCGTGGTGTTTGCTTTTGCCAATGAGGATATGGATGTACGGTACAGTGAGATGGAGGCCATACTGGAACCAGGAGGAACAGCATCCGGAAGAAAACTTCTTATTGTAGTGAATGACGAGACGGATCGGAAAGCGCTTACAGAACATCTGGAGGGCAGTTTTGAGGTTATCTCTGCGATGAATGAAGCAGAGGGGATGAAGCGTCTGTCTGAGAATTACAAAACCCTTTCTGCAATTCTTCTTGATATGAGTGTGCCGGTATGTGATGAATTTCAGTTTCTGGAGCTGATCCGTGATGATGTGATGCTGACCTCTGTGCCTGTGATCATCATAACCGGAAGTAACCGGTTGGAGGATGAGGTGCGATGTCTGGAACTGGGAGCAGTGGATTTTGTACGGAAACCGTATAATGTCCGTATATTAAAAAGTAAGATCAACAATGTGATCAAGCTGAGAGAGTCCGTGATGGTACTCTCAGCTCTGGAATATGATGATCTTACAGGGCTTTATATCAGACAGGCCTTTTTCCATCATGCAAAGACGCTGATGCGCTTTAATACGAATCAGGATTTTCATGTGGTGGTGGCAGATATAAAGAACTTTAAATGGATCAATGGAACCTATGGAGAGAAGATCGGTGATCAGGTTCTTACTTATCTGGGAGATACGTATAGAAATCAGGTTCGCTACGGGACGGTGGGCAGATATGGAGGAGACCAGTTTGTAGCCATCATATATGGAAAGAAAGAGATCCGTATGGCAGATATGGAGAAATTTATCCACAGGGTCGAGAGTGGAGCACCGATTCCTAATCTGGTGGTCAACTATGGGGTCTATGAGAATGTGGATAAGACACTGCCTTTTACCCTGATCTGTGACAGGGCTTTTCTGGCCATGAAGAGTATCCGGGATGACTATGAGCACCAGATCGCTTTTTATGATGATGAGATGAGAAAGAGGCATATCCGTAACGGACAGATGGAGAATGCTTTCGTGGAGGCTATACGCAATGAAGAATTCGTAGTCTACCTGCAGCCGAAATACAGTGTGGAGACAGAAGAAATCGTTGGGGCGGAGGCACTGGTGCGCTGGAAGAGAGCGGAAGGAACTATGGTTTCGCCGGGAGAATTTATCCCTCTTTTTGAGAAGGATGGTCTGATCGTACGCCTTGATGAATATGTTTTCCGAAAGGTATGCAGCATCCAGGGGGAACGTATAAGATCAGGGAAAAAGATACTTCCGATTTCGGTGAATCTGTCACGTGCCAGTATCCATTACGATAATATGATCTGTCGTTATGTGAAGATCGTGGAAGAAAATGGCATTCCGTTTTCTTCTGTTCCCATTGAATTGACAGAAACTGCTGCGTTGTATAATGATCGGATCAGTAAGCTCATAGAGAAGATGGTGGATGCAGGATTCGAGCTGCATATGGATGATTTTGGCTCCGGCTATTCATCTATGACAAGCCTGAACCAGTTGCCATTCGATACTCTGAAGCTGGATAAAAGTCTGATCGATTACATAGAGAATTTTCGTGGGCAGCAGGTGATCCGTCATACCATTTCGCTGGCACACAGCCTTGGAATGAAGGTTCTTGCCGAGGGCGTGGAGAAAGCAAAACAGGTGGAGATCCTGCGAAGCCTGAGCTGCGATGAGATCCAGGGCTTTTATTATGCACGGCCTTTGCCGTGGGAAAACTTTGAAACAAAGGTTATAAGAGCAAAAGAGGCGTGTAAAAAATGAGAGATCATTTTTACACGCCCTTTTTACAGCTAATGCTTCCGGACCTGTTTTTCAATAAGATAAAGTGCAAAATACAGCAGCATGGCAATGATGCAGAGGATCACAATGGACATCAGGACCCATGTAAGTCTGAATGTCTGGCTTCCGTAAATGATCAGGTATCCCAGGCCTTTTCGGGCACCGATAAATTCTCCGATGATCACGCCTACCAGGCAAAGCCCGATGTTGACCTTCATCACACTCAGGATAAGAGGAACGGAGGAGGGCAGGACGATCTTCAGAAGCTTTTCCTTTTTGTGTCCCCCCAGAGTTTCGATCAGCTTCAGCTTTTCCGGATCTGCCTGGCAGAAACCGGAGTACAGATTGATAACGGAGCCGAAGATGGCTACAGACATGCCGGCGACTACAATGGTACGTTCGTTGGCACCAAGCCATACGATCAGAAGAGGGGCCAGAGCAGATTTCGGGAGACTGTTCAGTACCACCAGACATGGCTCCAGGATCCGTGCGATCCGTCGGGAGCACCAGAGAAGTACTGCGGTTCCTACACCCAGGATCACAACAAAAAAGAAACTGACAAGAGTTTCTGCCAGTGTCACGGCAATATGTGCAAACAGGGACTGATCCCTGCACATGGAAAGAAAGGTCTTTGCGATCAGGGAAGGACTGCTGAAGATAAAGGAATCGATCCATCCAAGATCAGAGGATATTTCCCAAAGTCCCATAAACAGAACAAAAAGAAGTGTCCGTGCAGCCAGGATAATGTGTTTTTCTTTTTTCTGCCGTGCAAGATATTGTTTCTGCTGTCTGGAAATTTCAGGCATTTTCATTGAGCTCCTTCCATATGATGTTAAAATATTTCTTAAAATCCGGAGCATTTCTGGAGGAGAGGGGAGTGCGGTCGCTGATATCCAGATCGATATCAATGATCTTTCGTACAGTGGCAGGACGTGCAGAAAGGATCAGTACCCGGTCGGCCATACTGATGGCTTCGGAGATGTCATGAGTGACCAGGATCGCAGGCTTGCCGGAGCTTTTGAGGATTTTTCCGATATCATCACTGACATTTAAGCGTGTCTGGTAATCCAGAGCGGAAAATGGTTCGTCCAGAAGAAGGAGCTCCGGTTCCAGCACCAGGGTCCGGATCAGAGCGGCACGTTGGCGCATACCGCCGGAAAGCTGGGAAGGGCGGGCATCACGGAAACGGTCCAGACCGTAGGTCTGAAGAAGGGCTTCTGCATGTGCCAGCTTTTCAGGTGTGAGTTCTTTCCGGATCTCCAGGCCGAGAAGGATGTTTTTGTAGATGCTCCGCCATTCCAGAAGATGATCCTTCTGGAGCATATATCCTACAGCGGCACTGCCGGAGGATACCGGCCGGCCTCCCAGAGTAATGGAACCGTGCTCCGGAGTGAGCAGGCCGGCAATGAGATTCAGAAGAGTGGATTTTCCGCATCCGGAAGGTCCTACAATGGACAGGAATTCACCGGGCATCAGATCAAAGGATATATGAGAAAGGGCGGGTGTCTCACCGGACAATGTGTGATAGGAGAGACACACGTCCCGCACTTTCAGGACAGGATTCATGGATATTGCCTCCTTTTCGTAGATAATGGTATAATATTATCATATGTCTGAAACAGGAGAAGGCCAATGGCAGAGATGTATACTTTGCTGTCTGCCTGAAAACAGTCATAGAGAAAGGAATTACAAACATTGAACAAGAGAAACTACCAGAAAGAACTGGATAAACTGATTGAAAGAAACCAGAAGGAAGGGAAAACCCCCAGACTTTTTCTGCATGCCTGCTGTGCGCCATGCAGTAGCTATGTGATGGAATACCTGTCGCAGTATTTTGAGATTACGATATTTTTTTATAATCCCAATATCGCACCGGTGGAGGAATATTCACACCGCGTGGCTGAGATCCGCCGCCTGATCGGGGAGATGGAGTTTGTACATCCGGTAACGCTGGTGGAGGGACGGTATGACCCGGAGGAGTTTTATGAGCTGGCAAAAGGCCTGGAAGATGTTCCGGAAGGAGGAGAGAGGTGCTTTCGGTGTTACCGCCTGCGGATGGAAGAGGCGGCAAAGCTGGCGAAGGAGGGAGGATATGATTATTTCACCACAACCTTAAGTATCAGTCCTCTGAAAAATGCACAGAAGATCAATGAGATCGGTGAGGAGCTGGCAGAAATCTATAAAGTGCCACATCTGACTTCGGATTTTAAGAAAAAGAATGGCTACAAGCGTTCTATTGAACTGTCTCATGAGCATGCTCTGTACCGGCAGAATTACTGCGGCTGTGTATTTTCAAAGAAAGAAGCCATGGACAGAGAACGGCTGGTTACTGAGAACCGAGTGAACAGTAACAACGGCTGAAGACAGCAAACGTATAATTATGAAAAACTTTGCATTTTTATAAAAATATGTTACACTAACACAGAAAAGTGCAGACGTCCGGGAGACGGAGCTCGTGTATGTCCGGAGAAGACAGTTCTGCCGCAAAAAAGAAAAGTGAGGAAGAATCAATATGGCACAGTTATGGGGAGGCCGTTTTACAAAAGAAACGGACAAGCTGGTTTACAATTTTAACGCATCCATTTCCTTTGATCAAAAATTTTACAGACAGGATATCCGTGGAAGCAAGGCACATGTTGCCATGCTTGCAAAACAGGGAATTCTGACAGAGGAAGAAAAGGAGCAGATCACAGAAGGACTGGACGGTATCCTTGCAGACGTGGAAGCAGGCAAGCTGGAGATCACAGCGGAGTATGAGGATATCCACAGCTTCGTGGAGGCAAACCTGATCGACCGTATCGGAGATGCCGGAAAGAAGCTTCACACAGGAAGAAGCCGTAATGACCAGGTAGCTCTGGATATGAAGCTTTATGTCCGCGACGAGATCGATGAGACAGATAAGGAGCTGAAGGACCTTCTTCTTGCCCTGCAGAAGATCATGGAAGAGAATGTTCACACCTACATGCCGGGATTTACCCACCTTCAGAAGGCACAGCCGGTAACTCTGGCACACCATGTAGGCGCATATTTTGAGATGTTCCGCAGAGACCGTGACAGACTTTTTGATATCCGTAAGAGAATGAATACCTGTCCGCTTGGAGCGGGAGCACTGGCAGGAACCACTTATCCGTTGGATCGTGCCTATACTGCAGAGCTTCTCGGCTTTGATGCACCAACCAGAAACAGTATGGATTCCGTATCTGACAGAGATTATGTCATCGAGCTTCTCAGTGCATTTTCTACGATCATGATGCATTTGAGCCGTTTTTCAGAGGAGATCATTCTGTGGAATTCCAATGAGTACCGTTTCGTTGAGATCGATGACGCATACAGCACAGGCAGCAGTATCATGCCGCAGAAGAAGAATCCGGATATCGCAGAGCTTGTCCGTGGAAAAACAGGCCGTGTTTACGGAGCGCTGACATCTATTCTCACAACCATGAAGGGAATCCCGCTTGCATACAACAAAGATATGCAGGAAGACAAGGAGCTGACCTTTGATGCCATCGACACCGTAAAGGGCTGTATCGCCCTGTTTACCGGCATGGTTTCCACTATGCAGTTCAACAAAGCCAACATGGAGGCAAGTGCAAAGAGAGGCTTTACAAACGCCACAGACGCAGCAGACTATCTGGTTAACCACGGTGTACCGTTCCGTGATGCTCACGGCATCGTCGGAAGACTGGTCCTTCTCTGTCTGGATAAGGGAATCTCTCTGGATGAGCTTCCGCTTTCCGAGTACAAAGAGATCAGTCCTGTGTTTGAGGAGGACATCTATGAAGCCATCAGTATGAAGACCTGCGTGGAAAAACGTCTGACTCTGGGAGCGCCGGGACCGGACGTGATGGAGCAGGTGATCGCTCAGAATAAAGAATATCTTGAAAAAAATTAAGATAATGCTTGCATTTTAGGAAAAATTGGTATAGTATTTACAGAAAAGACAAATGTGTGCCATGGAGGGACACAAGATGAGGAGAGTTTTATTATGAGTGAAAAGCTTAAAGTCGGTATTTTAGGTGCAACTGGAATGGTTGGTCAGAGATTCATTTCTCTTCTGGAGAATCACCCGTGGTTTGAGGTGGTTACTGTAGCGGCAAGCCCGAGAAGCGCAGGCAAGACCTACGAGGAGGCTGTAGGCGGCAGATGGAAAATGGATACTCCGATGCCGGAGGCAGTAAAGAAGCTGGTTGTTATGGATATCCACGAGGTTGAGAAGGTTGCAGCTACTGTTGACTTTGTATTTTCCGCAGTTGATATGACGAAGGATGAGATCAAGGCGATCGAGGAAGAATATGCAAAGACAGAGACACCGGTTGTGTCCAACAACAGCGCACACCGCTGGACACCGGACGTTCCGATGGTAGTTCCGGAAATCAATCCGGAGCACTTCGAGGTTATCGAATTCCAGAAGAAACGTCTCGGAACAAAACGCGGCTTTGTAGCTGTTAAACCGAACTGCTCTATCCAGAGCTACGCTCCGGTACTTACCGCATGGAAAGAGTTCGAGCCGTATGAAGTAGTTGCCACTACATACCAGGCTATTTCCGGAGCAGGAAAAACCTTCAAGGACTGGCCGGAGATGGAGCACAACATCATTCCGTACATCGGTGGTGAGGAAGAGAAGAGTGAGAAGGAGCCATTAAGACTCTGGGGCAAGATCGAGGACGGCGTGATCGTTCCGGCTACCACACCTGTCATCACATGTCAGTGTGTACGTGTTCCGGTCCTCAACGGACATACAGCAGCTGTATTCGTTAAATTCCGCAAGAAACCTACCAAAGAGCAGCTGATCCAGAAGCTGGTTGAGTTTAAGGGACTTCCGCAGGAGCTTGAGCTTCCAAGCGCTCCGAAGCAGTTCATCCAGTATCTTGAGGAGGACAACCGTCCGCAGGTACAGATGGATGTAAACTATGAGAATGGAATGGGAGTATCTGTAGGACGTCTTCGTGAGGATACTGTTTATGATTACAAGTTCATCGGACTTTCCCATAACACAGTAAGAGGTGCCGCAGGCGGAGCAGTTCTCTGTGCAGAAACTCTGAAAGCGAAAGGATATATCCAGGCTAAATAAGAACTGGATCCTTTACAGGAAATAAAGAAAATCATCAGAAACGGGATATCGGTTTTTCCGGTGTCCTGTTTTTGCGTATGTGGAAGGAACAAAGGAGATATGCGCAGAAAAGTAATTACTACAGTTGTGACATTTTCCACAACCACGGCTGCCATGAAAATGGAAAAAACGGCCAGGGAATCTGAATTTCAGGGAAGACTGATCCCGATCCCTTCAGAGATCAGTGCCCAGTGCGGACTGGCCTGGAAATGCGTGGAGCAATCAGAGGAGGAAACAGAAGATTTCCTGAAAAAAAAGGAACTGGCCTGGGATGGCATCTACCGTGTTCTGGTATAAAGCGGATATTGTTTGTTGTATGTAACAAAGCGGAAATTTTTGAAAATTTTCGCATTTTTATTGTGGAATAATTGGTAAAGTGTTACAATATAACAAGCAGATTTCCGGAAAGCGTGTTACTGTGAACAAAGAAGCAGTAACAAAGTGCCACGCTTGCTAAAAATATGTGGAGGTGCTATTTATGAACAGGGAGGATGTAGAGAAACTGTCAACCGCTGCGAAGGGTAAGATAAACTTACTGAACAGCAATTTCGGAAAATACTTTATGCGGGCGATCATGGCCGGATTTTTTATTGATGTGGCGATGATCTACAGTAACGTTGTTGGAAATGTATTTTCCAAAACTTTCCCGGAATGGGGGAAATTCCTTGGAGCCATCGTGTTCTCCATTGCGGTCTTGCTGATCGTAATGGTAGGAGGAGAGCTGTTTACCGGTAACAATCTGGTAATGGCTTTTGGTGCGTATGACAAGAGCGTATCATGGAAAGACGTAGGCAAGGTCTGGGGAATCAGTTACATCGGCAATTTTGTGGGATGCCTGATCCTGGCGCTGATCTTTGCAGGTGCAGGAGCGTCCGGTACAGCAGATTATTTTGCCGGATTTATAAACGGAAAACTGAGTATTCCGGCAGGACAGATGTTTTTCCGTGCGGTACTTTGTAATTTCTTCGTCTGTCTTGCTGTTCTCTGCGGCATTAAGCTGAAGAGTGAGTCAGGCAAGTTCCTGATGATCGTGATCTGTATTTCAGGTTTCGTTGTCAGCGGATTTGAGCATTGTATTGCAAATATGGGTATTTTTACAGTTGCATTCTGTATGGTGCCAGGATTGTCTGTCGGCGCTATGCTTAAAAGCATGGTGATCGTAACACTGGGAAATATAGTTGGCGGAGCTGTGCTTCTGGCATGGCCGCTTAGAAAGATGAGTGCAGATAAATAGTATGGCAAAGGCTTTATACATAGCGGAGAAGCCCAGCGTGGCACAGGAATTTGCGAAGGCTTTGAAGATCAACGGTCAGAGAAAAGACGGATATCTGGAATCTGATGATTCTGTGGTAACCTGGTGTGTAGGACATCTGGTTACCATGAGCTATCCCGAAAAATATGATATCAAGTTTAAAAGGTGGAGTTTTGATACCCTGCCTTTTTTGCCGCGCGAATTCAAATATGAAGTGATCCCCGGGGTCAAAAAGCAGTTCGAGATCGTAAAAGGACTGCTGAACCGGCCGGATGTGGATACCATTTATGTGTGTACCGACTCCGGACGTGAGGGTGAATATATCTACCGTCTGGTAGCCCAGATGGCAGGAGTAAAGGGAAAAGTCCAGAAACGTGTGTGGATCGATTCCCAGACAGAGGAAGAGATCTTAAGAGGGATCCGTGAAGCGAAGGACATCTCGGAGTATGATAATCTGGCAGCGTCTGCGTATCTCCGCGCAAAGGAAGATTATCTTATGGGAATCAATTTTTCCAGAGTTCTGACCCTGCGCTACGGAAGCAGTGTCACCAATTATCTCCATTCCAAATATCAGGCTATTGCAGTTGGGCGTGTGATGACCTGTGTTCTTGGCATGGTGGTGCGGAGAGAACGGGAGATCCGTGTCTTTGTGAAGACACCCTTCTATCGTGTCCTTGGCAGTATTGGACTTGCAGGCGAAAATTTTGACGGTGAATGGAGAGCTGTGGAAGGCAGCAGGTATTTCCAGTCCCCGTATCTTTATAAAGAAAACGGCTTCAGGAAAAAAGAGCATGCACAGATGCTGATCGATCAGCTGATGGTGAACCAGCCCCTTTCCTGTATTGTGGAAAAGGTGGAACGAAAAAAAGAAAACAAAAATCCGCCGCTTCTTTTTAACCTGGCGGAGCTTCAGAATGTGTGCTCAAAGCTGTTTAAGATCAGTCCGGACGAGACACTCCGGATCGTACAGGAGCTTTATGAGAAGAAGCTGGTGACTTATCCGAGAACGGATGCCAGAGTTCTTTCCACGGCAGTGGCCAAGGAGATATACAAGAATATATCCGGTCTTCGAAATTATCAGCAGGCCGGTGCTGCGGCGGCAGAGGTTTTGGGGATGGAATCCTGGAAAAGCATTGCAAAGACCAGATATGTGAATGACAAGCAGATCACAGACCATTATGCGATCATTCCTACCGGTCAGGGATTGAATGCACTGGGAAGCGTGTCTCTTACTGCGCAGCGTGTGTACGAGACTATTGTACGGAGATTTTTGTGTATTTTTTATCCGCCGGCCGTTTATCAGAAGGTGAGTCTTGTGACGAAACTGGACGGCGAGGCATTCTTTTCATCCTTTAAGGTTCTCAAAGAAGAAGGTTATCTGAAGATCGCCACGAATTCTTTTTCGCAGAAAAGGGCTTCAGACAGTGAGAAAAATAGAAATGGAGAGGAAGACGAGGTTTCCTGTGATACTGTGCTCCTGGAGGCGTTGCAGAAGCTGAAAAAGGGTGATATACTTCCTGTGAACGGTTTGAGTATCAAGGAGGGTGAGACTTCACCGCCCAAACGATACAATTCCGGTTCCATGATCCTTGCCATGGAAAATGCAGGACAGCTGATCGAGGATGAGGAGCTTCGAGCCCAGATCAAGGGAAGCGGGATCGGCACCAGTGCTACCCGTGCCGAGATCCTGAAGAAGCTTTTTAACATCAAATATCTGGCACTGAACAAAAAGACTCAGGTGATCACTCCAACGCTTCTTGGGGAAATGATCTTTGATGTGGTAAATTGTTCTATCCGGCAGCTTCTGAACCCGGAGCTTACGGCAAGCTGGGAAAAGGGGCTCACCTATGTGGCAGAGGGCAGCATCACGGAACAGGAATATATGGACAAGCTGGAGCATTTTGTGCGGGTACGTACCCGGCAGGTGGAGGCAGGCAATTATCAGTATAACCTGCGGCAGTTTTTTGATGCGGCCGCTGTAAACTACAGGAAGCCGGAGCGAGCTTCCGGACAGGGAGGAAAGAGATCATCATGATGAAAGATTTTACTATCAGCAATATGCTGGATCTGAATGAGACCATTGCAGCAGAGCTTTTTGAGGGAAAAACCTATCCGTGGGAGGTTCTTCCTGAAATCGGAGATTTCATTATTAAGCTTGGAAAAACACTGGATCCTTCTGAATATGAGGAGAAGGGCGAAAATGTATGGATCGCAAGATCCGCTACAGTTGCGCCGACTGCAAGTATCACCGGACCGGCTATCATTGGCAGAGACGCCGAGGTGCGCCACTGTGCATTTATCCGCGGCAAGGCTATCGTTGGTGAGGGCGCAGTTGTGGGAAATTCCACAGAGCTTAAGAATGCAGTGCTGTTTAACAAGGTTCAGGTTCCTCATTATAATTATGTTGGAGATGCTGTGCTGGGATATAAGTCCCACATGGGTGCCGGATCGATCTGTTCCAACGTAAAATCAGACAAGAAGCTGGTTGTCGTAAAAGACGGGGATGAAGAGATCGAAACCGGTCTTAAGAAATTCGGAGCGATGCTCGGAGATCATGTTGAAGTCGGATGCGGTTCTGTGCTGAATCCCGGTACTGTGATCGGACGGAATTCTAATATCTACCCGCTGTCACCGGTACGTGGATGTGTTCCTGCAGATTCCATTTATAAAAATGCAAAAGAGATCGTAAAGAAAAAATAAGAAACAGATTCTTCTGGACACGCATTTAGGCTGCACTTTTGAGAGAGTGCAGCTTTTTTTGATGGGGTGATGGATGCAACAGTATTGGTCGTGGAAGGATGAACCGACCGGGAGCGGGCGGGATTAAGATAAAAACAAAAGCTGTCGAAGTATGACCAGTCCTATAATATGGACTGGGTAAAACCAGTAAAAGAAATATTTTGCTGATTTTCCGCGGATGAAGCCTCTTTTTCCATTGTACAGGTTAATGGACAGAAAGGCAAAGGAGGCTCTCCATTCATAGTAAAGCCAGCAGCTTCCGAGGATTGCCTGGCCTGGTTTATCGTTTCGCATATAGTATATGATCAGCAGGAAGATATACCCCCGCCATCCATAGTCTGCTTTCAGAAAAATGGAAATGACAAGCAGTCCCAGGATGCAGAGAAGCTGCATCGAAGGTCTGGTCTGGAAATATTCGATGGCACAAAAGGCCAGATATCCGAGGAAAAGCGTAAAAAACACATTTTGTCTTTCGTAACGCAGCGTATTTGTAAACATCAGATTCCACGGAATTTCTGAGAGCAGTGCAAAAAGAAGGAGATTTCTTCCATAGAGGAACCTGCTCCGTGTATGCCGGAAGCCTTCCAGCAGGAGAAAACAGAAGATGGGAAAAGCAGCTCTTCCGATATCGCGGAAAATAAGATATACAGTATATTCTCTGCCGAAAAGTGTAAACAGGATTTTCTGTGCGGGCTGATACATACTGAGTAGCACAGCTCCGATATGATCGATCAGCATGGTGATGACCGCGATCATCTTCAGAGCGCTTCCGCTGAGAATGCGGTATTTTTCTGGAAAAACAGAATCCACAGATGCATTCATGAAAAATATACCTCCAGGGTTAAACTTGCTAATATATTATCACATACATACAGTAGTTGCCAGAAATATTTGACAGTTAGGCATGCAATACTGCCGGAATAACTACCAATATTATGCGTTTTATGGCAAAATTTTATCAAATATGACTGGACGAAACAACGGTTTTGTGAGAAAATAGCCGTAGGGTGTTATCGAACTTTTTTTCTCAATAACATCGGTCAATCTATACTTGAAAGGAGTTTTAAAATGATTTATTCACGCGAAGTAGAAGAAATGTGTCCAGTGGCACAGGGCGTACATCATGGTGCCGCTCCGATCCCGGAAGAAGCAAAATGGGTTCAGGCAAAAGAAGTAAAGGATATCTCCGGATTTACACACGGTGTTGGCTGGTGTGCTCCGCAGCAGGGTGCTTGTAAGCTTTCCCTTAACGTTAAAGAGGGAATCATCCAGGAGGCACTTGTTGAGACAATCGGATGTTCAGGAATGACTCACTCTGCAGCTATGGCTTCTGAGATCCTTCCAGGACTTACCGTTATGGAGGCACTGAACACAGACCTTGTATGTGATGCAATCAATACAGCTATGAGAGAGCTTTTCCTTCAGATCGTTTACGGACGTTCCCAGTCTGCATTCTCCGAGGACGGACTTGCAGTAGGCGCTGGTCTTGAGGACCTTGGAAAAGGACTTCGTTCTCAGGTTGGTACAATGTATGGAACTCTGAAAAAAGGACCTCGTTACCTTGAGATGGCTGAGGGTTATGTTACAGGTATCGCTCTTGACGAGAACGATGAGATCATCGGATATCAGTTCGTAAGCCTTGGAAAAATGACTGACTTCATTAAGAAAGGTGATGACCCGAACACAGCATGGGAGAAAGCAAAAGGTCAGTACGGCCGTGTTGCAGATGCTGTTAAGATCATCGACCCAAGAAAAGAGTAATTACACTTCGTAAGGTGAAAATATCAGGAGGTTACAGGAAATGGCTTTATTTGAATCATATGAGAGACGAATTGACAAGATCAATTCTGTTTTAAACAGCTATGGAATCGCTTCTATCGAAGAAGCTGAGAAAATCACTAAAGACGCAGGACTGAACGTTTACGATCAGATCAAAGGCATTCAGCCGATCTGCTTTGAGAACGCTTGCTGGGCTTACACAGTAGGTGCAGCTATCGCGATCAAAAAAGGCTGCAGAAGAGCCGCTGACGCAGCAGCAGCTATCGGAGAAGGCCTTCAGGCTTTCTGTATCCCGGGATCCGTTGCAGACACACGTAAAGTAGGTCTTGGACATGGAAACCTTGGAAAGATGCTTCTTGAGGAAGAGACAGACTGCTTCTGCTTCCTTGCAGGACATGAGTCTTTCGCAGCAGCTGAGGGTGCTATCGGTATCGCAGAGAAAGCAAACAAGGTTCGTAAAAAACCTCTTCGTGTTATCCTGAACGGTCTTGGAAAAGATGCTGCTCAGATCATCTCCCGTATCAACGGCTTTACATATGTAGAGACAGAGTATGATCCATATAAGAACGAGGTTAAGGAAGTATTCCGTAAATCCTATTCTGAGGGACTTCGTGCAAAGGTTAACTGCTACGGCGCTAACAGCGTTCCGGAAGGTGTTGCGATCATGTGGAAAGAGGGCGTTGACGTTTCCATCACAGGAAACTCCACAAACCCGACTCGTTTCCAGCATCCGGTAGCAGGAACATACAAAAAAGAGTGCAACGAGAAAGGCAAAAAATACTTCTCCGTTGCTTCCGGCGGTGGTACAGGACGTACACTTCATCCGGACAACATGGCAGCAGGTCCTGCTTCCTACGGTATGACCGATACACTTGGACGTATGCATTCTGACGCTCAGTTCGCAGGATCTTCTTCCGTACCGGCTCACGTAGAGATGATGGGTCTTATCGGCGCTGGAAACAACCCGATGGTTGGTATGACAGTTGCTGTAGCTGTTTCCATCGAAGAAGCTGCAGACGCAGGAAAGTTCTAATCAAACCTTTTTAATCAAAGAGTCAACAAACCTAGAAAGTACCGTAGTTCCAAGGGCTGCGGTACTTTTCTTAGTTTAGATCAAAAAAATGAGAAAGTAATTTGAGACACGGTGAGAAGCCTTGAAAATGGCAAGATAGGCAACAGGTAGGCAACAAGTAGGCAACAGAGCGAAGGAAACAAAAAGAAGAACCGTTCACAGGAAAAGAAAAGCCGCAACCACAAGGGTTACGGCATTTTTTCTATCTCGGCTCTGAGCCATTCAATATCACGGATTGTATAGACCGCCTCGGTTACGTCTGTGATCTTGTGACCGGCAAGACGTTTCACAACGTACTCATCTACGCCCGCCTTTTTCGCCATCGTAATGAATGTTGTTCGGGGATCATGCGGCCGATGTTCGGAACGAAGGTGCAGTGCGGCAACGACCTTGTTAAAGCGCCCAGCGTATTTGTCATAGGTTATTCTCATACCGCCCTTGGCAGCCTCCGGATCATTAAAGAGGCGGTCACTTCCAAGAGAAACTGCTTCGTCATAATTTCTTTTTACCAGGTCCCGAATACGAGTGTGGATCGGGACGGTACGGTGCTTGCCAGCCTCGGTCTTCATACCGCCGGTAATACACCACTTTTCCAAGTCAACGTCTTTTAATTCCAAGAGCCCCATTTCTTGGGGACGCCATCCCATATAACACTGTATAAGCAACCAGTCGGCGAATTTAATGTTGCCAACAGTATTCCAAAGGGCTTCCATCTCAGAATCATTGAAGTTAATATGGCCACGCTTTGCATCTTCCTTTTCTTTGATGATGTCATTTGAAAGCTCAAAGGTACGAGCATAGTTTTTCGAGACAAGATCATATTCCATGGCATAGTCCAGCATTAGGTTGAACATGGATTTTATTCTGGATTTCGTTCCCGGAGATGCAGGCACCTTAGCCCCGGCGTCCTTGCCCCGGTTTTGAATTACATATCCGTCTTCCATGATTCCTTTTATGTGTCGAGCACGCAGATCCTTTACACGCATCCCCTGTATGGCGTGGCAATATCTCCAGGCAGCAATGATTGTCCTGGAAGAAGAATCACTTTCGAGGGTAGGAAAGTAAGCTGCCGTCCATCTTTCGTAAAGCTCGGCCAAGGTCATGTTATCGTTCTGAATGTCGTAGGGATTAGCTCCGTACTCAGCTAAAGCCTGCAGAGCATCTTTTTTAGTCTTAAAGGTTCCGATAGGAACTCTGTTCTGTACTGCTTTTCCGGTTTCTTCATTTATGACCCAGCCGAGGGTTACTCTGGCCAGATATGGCTTACGCCGGTTTCCGGATAATTTAGTTACGCTTCCATAACCGTTCGGTAATTTCAATAGATCATCTCCTGTCACAATGAAATGGTTTCGATAATGCTTCCGAGATTCTGGAAATTTGTTCTTATCGGCTCCAGAGAAAGGAGAGAGCTTAAAGCTATACTTTTCTGGTTAGGTTTTTGCTGATCCAGAACAGAAGTAGGCAATACATAAAATTCCCAGAGATCAAGATTTCTTATGGATTGCTCGCGACTTCTGGCAGTATACAGGCAAAAGACATACAGGTCAGAATGGCGGCTCCGCTCAGGAGAATAACCTGTCTGCGGATTCCATGCTCGCTTTGGTGCGATGTCAAAAATAATGTGTGAAAAGTAGTCCTCGGTCCAAGATTGAAGGTAAGCGGCAGATTTTACTTCAATCCTTCGCCCGGAAGGGCTGGTTAGATCATAAGGTGTCCAGTCAGTCCTCAAAATTTCTCGGGGGGGGGGTAAAAATGAGAATGATTTTTTTACGAGAAATTCTGCCAACACCCCTCGAAGCGTATTGTTAAGCAGATCAGAATAGGCCCAGCTCCAAAATTCAGAGACAGATATTCCAGTATCATTTCCATCGAGAGTAAATTTCTCATTTCCGTTTAGTAGTTCCATTGTTTCCTCCTCATTAGGTAAGGACAGCCGGCAACTCTCCACTCAGAGATTGAAGCAGAGAGAGTTGACACACTTCATCCGAGAGAGGACCGTAAGAGTGAACCATGACAATTAGGGATTCATCAGGTAAAGAGATACGAGCCTGTAACCTTTGAATTTTGGCGGTTGTCCTGTACAAAGTTTGGGTATCATAGCAATTAAGACTTGCGCAGAATGAAGCAAGGTAAAAAAGAATGGCCGGTGCGTCATGCCCGGCCATCTCTTCTGTTCTTGCAAGTGCGAAATACTTGGTTGCGTTGTGTTGCATAAAGCATCCTCCTGTCAGTACCGAGTTTTGCGATACCAGCTCAGCCGGATAATCTTTTCCCTTCGTCAACGTATTTCTTTGAGTCCTCGACAGCACGCAAGAAGCCCTTAATTTCTCCCATAAATTCATATTGTTTGCTCATGGGAAGTTCATGGAATAAATCCAAAAGTTCTTCGTCCATTGCGGAAAGCTTCGGCTCTTGAACCTCTGGCTGTTCTATGACAGCAGGACGCTCTTGACCGGTCAGGAGATAATCCAGCGAAACGCAAAGAAAATTTGCAATGGCCGGCATATAGCGAGCCGGAGGATCTTTCTTCCTGGTTTTCCATGTAGACATAGTAGATGTTTGGATATCGAGAACCTTGCACAATTCTATGGCCGTTTTATCACGCTCTGCGAGTAAATCGGATATGCGTTCAATGATTTCCATTAGACACCTCCAAGTGTAAAAATATACGCAAATACGAGGTAAAATCTTTACAAATACGCAGATTCGTGCTATAATATAACCATGAAACAAATTATTATTCGTAGTTGCGAGCCTATGATTTAAAATCTGTTTCATGGTGATTGCGTGTTCGTAATAACTCGTATTTGTATTATAGCACGCACTCGGAAAAAATGCAAATGCGAATCGCAGATGCAAGAAAGGAGATCGATGCAAATGAGCAATACTACTGTCCCCATTTCTGAATGGTGCAAGGAAATAAGAGTTGCGCTTGCGAGGAAGGAAATGAACCTTCAGAGTGTAGCTGATGAAATCGGCTACAGCTATACAACGATAACAGCCCTTATCAGCGGCCGGATCGTAAAGGATAATTACCTGGATATCGCAAAGAAAATTAACGAAGTTCTGGAAGTGAACGTGCTTCCGGAAAAGCCGCAGCTTCCGTCCGATGAATGGTGTGGAGCAGTGCGAGCAAAACTGTATGTAAAAAAAATGAACATCAGCGAGCTGAGCAAGTCCATCGGATTCAATCGAGACAAGGTATCGTTGGTGCTGAACGGCCATGCACTTGATTGGCCAGTGATCGAGAAGATCAATGAACAGTTAAAAGTGGAAGTACCGGCCGTTCCTGTAGGCACTGATTAAATTATAAGTGAAAGTAAGGTAAATGAGAATGGGACGGAACCCTATAAAAGAAAACCAGAATCCGTATTTTAGAGCCAGAAAACAGGCGGCAGAATGGGATGCAAGGCTGGAAAGCAGAGAAAGAGCATCGGAGCTTATAGGAATTGCGGCATATACGCTGGCAGACTACGAGCTGGGAAATGTTAAAAGAGTGCCAGCCGACAAGGTTTTGATAATGGCGGATCTGTACAACGCACCTTGGCTCCTGAGCAATTATTGCAAGAATGAATGTCCGATCTGCGGATTCCTTCCACTTGCAACGGAAGAGAAAAATATATGCAGCGTGACCGTGAGATTATTAAAAGCTTTGAGAGAAGATGAGCTGGAGAATATGAAAAATCAGCTGCTTGAAATATCCCAGGACGGAAAGATAAGGGACGACGAGGTAGAAGCGGTGAGAAAGATATCTGAATATCTTGACGGCATCGCAGAGGTAATAAGTGAATTTAAAATAATGAGCGATAAAGCTCTGAAAGGCAAATAGGAGGATACGATGAGAAAGGTTAGACGGTTACTGAAGGAAAATTGGATACCGATTGTAGTTGGTATTCTTCTCACGAAGTGGGCCGTAGATTATGCATATCGAGTGCGGGGTTATGACGCAATAGGGAGTGAATGGTTAGTATTACCGTTCACCATTTTTATTTTTAACTGGGGAAAAGCTGCGTGGGAAGATTTAAGAGGTGAATAGGTATGTGTGCAGTATGTAGAAAAAATCCATGTGACAGCAGATGTCCGAACGCTGAAGAGCCGAAATCTATATATACCTGCGAATGGTGCGAGGAGCCAATTTATGAAGGTGACAAGTATATGGATACTCCAGAAGGCCCGGTTTGTAAAGAATGTATAGAAGGCATGAGTGCAACAGAATTTTGCGAGTTGATTGGAGAATCATTCAAAACAGCAGAGAAGGAGGAAGAATAGAATGGAAGATCAGACAGGAATGCAGCCGGCAGCACCACAAGCGGCACCAGCTGTTCCGGTAGTAAAACAGGTAAAGGAGTTGCTTTCCCAGGACAAAATCAAAGAAAAATTCGGAGAAGTATTAGGGCAGAAAGCTCCTCAGTTTATGGCATCGATCACTAATACAGTATCAGGAAGCGCACAGTTGAAGAAATGCCCTGCAAATTCAATTATCGGAGCTGCGTTTGTAGCGGCAACATATGACCTTCCGATAGACAGCAACCTTGGATTTGCGGCAATCGTTCCGTATAACGAGAGTGTTTGGAACCCCAGGAAGAAGGACTGGGAGAAGGTTCCAAAGGCTCAGTTCCAGATGATGTATAAAGGTTTCATTCAGCTGGCAATCCGGTCGGGATATTACGAGCGAATGAATTATGCAGTTGTATACAAGGACGAGCTGGAATCATATAACCCAATAACAGGCGAGATTAAGTTTGTGGAAGATTTCAGTAATTGCAAGCAGAGAGATGCTGGAGACGAAGCAAATGTGGCCGGATATTATGCCTGGTTTAGATTAAAGACTGGTTACAGCCAGGAGCTGTATATGTCGAAGAAAGCAGTGGATAATCATGCAAGAAAGTATTCCCAGGCGTACAGATATGATTTGAACAAAGGCAAGAAATCAAGTAAGTGGACCACAGATTTCGAGGCAATGGCACTGAAAACAGTCATTAAGCTGCTTCTTAGCAAGTGGGGAATTTTATCGGTGGATATGCAGAGAGCCATACAGGACGATCAGAAGACGTATGACGAAGAAGGAAATGGAACCTACGGCGATAACAAGCCGGATTCAGTTCCGGAATTGGAAGCGCAAGATCCGTTCGAGGTAGTAGAGGAAGAGCCAGAAGATGTAGATATCGATGCAATGTAGGAGGGATGACACATGGTTTTGACGGCAGAGAATTATTATAGCCAGGAAGCGAATGAAGAATATATGAGCGTGTCGCAGTTCAAGGATTTCTGCGGTACATATGGTAAAATGCCTTGCGAATTTACTGCAATGGAAAAGCTGAAGGGAAGATGGGAAGAACCGAAATCGAAGGCCCTCATGGTTGGAAGCTATGTAGATTCCTACTTTGAGGGAACACTTGATAAATTCAAGGCAGAGAATCCGGATCTTTTCAAGAGAGACGGAACGCTGAAAGCTGAGTTTGTGAAGGCAGATGAAATTATCCAGAGAATCGAGAGAGACGATTATTTTATGAAATTCATGTCCGGCAAGAAGCAGGTAATTATGACGGGAGAGCTGTTCGGAACAAAGTGGAAGGTTAAGATGGACAGCTACATCCCGGACATTGCGATTGTTGATTTAAAGGTTATGGCATCGATCACAAAGCTGGAATGGGTAAGAGATATTGGGTATCTGGATTTTGTGCGGTACTGGGGATATGACATACAGGGTGCAATTTACCAGGAAATCGTCCGCCAGAACACCGGAAAGAAGTTACCGTTTTATATTGCTGGAGCCACTAAGGAAAGCGAACCGGATATTCGAATCATTCATATCACAGACAATTATCTGGCCGAGGCACTGAATCTGGTAGAAATGAATATGGCAAGAGTCCTGGCAGTGAAGTCAGGGGATGCAGAGCCGGATCGGTGCGAATTGTGTGATTGCTGCAGGAAGACGAGAGTTCTGAAAGCCCCTATCTCTATTACGGATTTGACGGCAGGTATCTGATATGGCCGAAAAGAAGTATTATTGGCTGAAAATGACGGATCAGTTCTTCGAGGATAAGGCAATAAAGAAGCTGAGAAAGATAGCAGGGGGCGATACCTACACAATCATCTATCTGAAAATGCTGCTGACGGCAATTAAACAGGGAAACAAAATGTATTTTGAAGGAATCGAAGATGATTTCATGGAAGAGTTGGCGTTGGAACTGGATGAAGATACAGATAACGTGAAGGTAACAGTAAGCTATCTGAAAAGTAAGGGCCTGATAGAAGTTCTTGGAGCAGACGAAATATTGCTGACGCAATGCGCTGAGATGGTTGGATCAGAAACGGATGCTGCAAGGAGAAAAAGATTGCAGAGAGACCGGGAACGGAATCGAGCAATAGGATCAGATCCGGTGCCTGCCTTGGAAGAAAAGTCAGAGGTTGTGGTAGAAGAAAAACCGGCCAAGAAAAAAGCAGAGAATACGATCCAATTATTTCATCGTTTAGTTGAAGATTACAATATTTCTGAGCCTGTCCGAGAAAAGATGGAAGTTTGGTTCCGATACAAGATGGAGCGAAAGGAATCATACAAGGAGCAGGGAATGAAATCATTGCTCAAGAAGACCGAGAACAATGAAGGAAGCTATGGAGCAAATGAAATCTGCAATCTGATCGAAGACTGCATGGCGAATAACTGGAAAGGAATTATCTGGAAAATCCTAGAGGAAAGAAAGCAGCAGCGACCGGCAACAAGAACTGAGCAGATACAACAGAGGGTTAGCGAGGTAGATAGCTGGTAATGGAAAGAGAACAGTTCAAAGTTTTGGTGAAGGCCATGAAGGCTGTATACGCCCAGCCAACCTTCATTCCGGATCAGGATGCGTTCAATGTATGGTTCGCATTGTTGGGAGATCTGCCATATAAACAGGCAGAGCTGGCAGTTCAAAAGCATATGGCAACTGAGAAATTCCCACCGACAATAGCAGATATAAGGGAAAAGGCAGAGCAGATCACCTCTGTAAAAGAAACGGAAATGAGTGAGCTGGAAGCCTGGGCGATTGTGCGAAAAGCAATCGGAAGATCAAATTATTATGCAGAAGAGGAATTTGAGAAATTGCCAGAAGCCTGCAAGATGGCAGTAGGAAATCCAAGCAACTTAAGAGAATGGGCGATGATGGATTCAGACCAGGTCGGAACCGTAGAGCAATCTCATTTTGTGAGAAATTATCGGACTGCAATGCAGAGAATCAAAGAAGACCGAAGAATGCCAGAAAAGGTCAGGACAGCAATAGAAGAGGTCAAAAAACAGCAGATGCAGATTGAAGACAGACAGGAGAAACCTAAGTTGCCAGTCCAGGAAGAAAAAGAGGACGAGACACAAGGCGAAATGTCAGAAGAAACCAGGAGAAAACTGGAGGAATTGCGAGGAAAGATAGGAAGTAGAAGGAGGTAGGACAATGGCTTTTAAGAAAGTGGCAGAAATCAGCATTGATAAATTAGAGGACAGAAAAACTGTAACAGCGATCTTACACGCAAACGGATATACAGTTGGGCCAGGAAAGCGAAAGAAGACACCTACAGGGAAACAGCTGGACTATTATCTGAAAGTTTACAAGGAAGTTGAGGAGGACGGAAAGGATGAATAATCCAGAGGCGTTCAAGGAGGATGAAGTGCGAAGCATAAAATTCGTTGTTCCAGGCCTGCCGTTTGGTAAGCAGAGGCCAAAAGTGACAGTCAGGAAGTTTACTGGCAGTGACGGCAAGGAAAAGAAATTTGCAAAGGCTTATACGCCGGAAAAAACAGTAAACTATGAAAATCTGGTTAAGATGGCATACCAGGAGAAGGCAAAAGGAAAAAAGTTCAAGGACGGTGATATGCTGGATGTTCGTATTATTGCTTATTACAATATCCCACCGTCTACCAGTAAGAAAAGAAGAACGATGATGCTGGAGCATAAGATCCGGCCAACTAAGAAGCCAGACTGGGATAACATCGGAAAGATTGTCTGCGATAGCTTAAATAATATTGCGTATCACGATGATAACCAGGTTGTAGATGCACAGGTAAGAAAGTTCTTCTCGGAGAATCCAAGAGTAGAAGTGACAATAAGAAAGGTGGAAGGGTAATGGCAGGAGAAGAAAAACAGATAGTAGTAGAGGAAACCACAGTAGTTCCGGGCAAAATGGAGTTTAGATTGATTAGCCCGACAGAGAGCAATTTTTTGAAACATATCGAATGGAACAAAGAAGAGCTGCTGGCAGCGGTCAGAAGCAAGGTTGCATTGTATGAAGGAATTGTATATACCGAAGAAACGGTTAAAACAGCTAAGAATGATCGAGCAGAGCTGAACAACCTTGTTAAGGCTATTGATGAGCGCAGAAAAAAGGTGAAAGAGGTTATCAACCAGCCATACGCAGAATTTGAGAAAGAGCTGAAGGAAATCACCGATCTTATCAAGAAGCAGTCGGCAGAGATTGATGAACAGGTAAAAGCCTTTGAGACTGCGGAGAAGGAAGAAAAGAGAGCAAAGATTATGGAGGCTTACGAAAAAGCCGTTGGAAATCTTGCAGAAATCTTGCCATTTAGTAAAGTGTTCGATCAGCGGTATCTGAATAAGACTTGCAAGCTGGAATCCGCTATCGCAGATGTGCAGAAGAAAATTGAGCAGGTAAAGACTGATCTTGAAACCATTGAAAGCGTATGCGGAAAGTATAAGCTGAATGCTAAGGATATATATGTCCGTACCATGGATTTATCAAAAGCTATGGCAGAAGAAAAACGTCTGAAAGATCTGGAAGAAAAGCTGGAAGCAGAACGTATCCAGAAAGAAAAAGCCGCAGAAGAAAGAAGAAAGGCAGAGGAAGCCAGAAAAGCAGAGGCAGAGCGCATCCGTAAGGAAGAAGAGCAGAAGGAAATCGAGAGACAGAAAAAAGCAGAGGAGGAGCGTATCGCCGCAGAGAAAGCTGAAGCAGAGAAAAAGCAGAGCGTTCCGGAAATGTCGCAGGATGTTCCGACAGAGCAGGTTACTGTTCCGGAAAAAGAGGAAAATGTTCCGACACAGGAAACAGAACCAGCAGTTGATCCGTTTGCTCAGGCACGGCCTGTTCCGGAAAAGAAGTGCAGAACTAAGTTCTTCGCAATTGGAACTAGAGATCAGCTGAAGGCATTGGTTGCATACATGAAGGAAAGCGGAATTAAATACGGAAAGGTGGAGTAAGGAATGGATAAATTTATGAAAGCACTGGATTTTGACAGCGATACACTGGGAAATGTAAAGCGAGATATGAACTTTGTTCTGCAGAGATTGATCGGAAACATGATGGAGAAAGGGAGTACGAATGGAAGTTTGACATTGAAAATTGATGTCAGTTTCACTCAGGAATATATTCCAAATTATGATCCTAAAGTAGAAGGCGAGAGCAGGAAAATCAATAAGCCAAGTTTCAAGCATAAAGTTACATCTACCGTGCAGATCACGGACAAAAAGGACGGCAATATGGATACAGAAATGGAGCTGGCATTTGATGAAGATAGTGGTGAGTATGTTTTACAGCCGGTAGCCAATACAACGCAGAAGAGTATTTTTGACAGTGATTATAAAGAAAATCTGAAGCCAGAGAATGAAGAGGAGTCAGAAAAAGAAGAACCGAAGGGAATCCCTCAGTTACCTGGTCCGTCAGAAGTGGAAGACGAAGACGTAATCGATGCGGAATATACAGAGACAGAGATCGACCAGGAAACAGATGAAGAACCGGAAGAGGATATTACGGACGAAATATTGGGAGATGCAGAAGAACCGGACGATATGGATGGCTATGATTATGAAGACCCGGAGGATGAAGTATGAGAATTAAAGAGAAGAGGATGAAAAGTTTTGTCAGCAGAGCAAACGTCCTTACACAGGCCAAAAAGCAGGCAGAAGCTGCCAAAGTAGTGAACGATGGCCTACAGTATTATTCAAACAATGTGATCAAAGCGATTTCTCCGTATGCTGCAGCTGATGCAGGGATGATCGTTGTGGTTCTTCGACATCTGGCCGATGAAATGGAATCAAAGAACGTAGGAGCAAAAGAATTTGCCGAGTGGCTGGATGAGCATACTAAGAAGCCGCCCCTTACAGAAACACAGGTAGTCAAGAAGCCAAATATGCAGTAGGAGGTCAACATGGAAATAAATGTAATTAGCGGAGCGTTGTATACGCAGGACGGCAAGAAAATAGCTGACGTTAAAGATTCTTCTATAATGCTGGTAGATGAGCTATATAAACAGAGAACAATGGAAGTTGCGGAGAATATAGGAAAAACTCATAGTATCACTTGCCAGTTAGCTCCGTATGATATGCGGATGGTATACAGCCTCATGTACGGAATGAAGATCACAAATAATTTCTTAAAGATGCACGGAGGAATTATGGTAAGAAATGCTGCCAGGAGAAAATATAGAAGGAAGTGAGATGAATGTTTTGTGATTTTAGGAAAGCTTTTGGTTTAGATCCTGAGTACAATAAACAGCTTGAAGAAAGTATGCAGGAAGCGGAGAAGAAAGCATTAAAAGAAAAGTGGTGCTGCACCTGCGAGTATTACATACCGGTTGATCCTAACCTTCCTGGATTTGTGGTCGCATATCCAGAGTGCGAAAAAGGCAGAGATCCAATGCAAAGCTGCGAAGAGTACAGAAGGAAAGGGTACGCAATCCGCAATAGTTCATGGGCTGATCGGATACGAGAGAGATTTATGAGAAAGGAGTAGAGATGGCATTGGTTACTATATGCGTTACGGCGATAGGAACGCTTATAATTGAGCGTGTTGCCAGAAAAATTTATTCGGAGATCAAGGAAAGATACGAAGCCAGAATAGAAGACCGAAAAAATGGGTTTGCATATGGAAAATATCTGGACAATATAGCTTATGCGTATGGAATGAAACGCAAATTTTTTGAGTCAGACAAAGAATTTAGAGCGAGGATCTTGGAACAGATAAGGGGAATATAGGATGGCAACGAGATATATTATGACGCATGAAGTGATCCGGCGGGAAGAGGCTAGATTACTGAGAATACTTGAAGAATATCCGGTGAATGGAAGGAAGACCAACACAGGAACAATAAAGATGATCCGGAAAGAAATTGGAAATATGACATTCAGAATTGCCAGAAAATGCAATGTGAGTGTGAATTATCCTAAATGTAGCATCCAAGGAAAGAAAGTGGTGCTGGGAGAACCTTCGATCCTGCTTCCGACATTGAGATATGTGAGCTTTGAGGAACTGAAGGCAATAGAATTAGGCTACGAAGGAGGTGCGTAATGATACCGAGATGCAAGGAGTGCCAACATTGCGAGTTGCGCAATCGGGCAGAGAGCAAGTTTACTGGCGGATATGGATACGGAAGAGGATATTTCTTCTGCGAAAATCAAGAAACAAAGAGGTTGCCGAGAGAAGCTTTTGGAAATCAGATGCCGAGTTTTATAGGATTCGGCACACCAGAATACGAAACGAAGCTGACGGTGAAGACAAGCCCAAGATGGTGTCCAAGGAGGAAGAAAAAAGAATGAAGCAGGATAGTGCAGGACAATTCAGCCAATGCAATAGATGCGGGGCAAGAATTATGTGGGTGAAAACAAAGGCAGGAAAGAATATGCCGGTAGATCCCCAGTTTGTAGATTTCAAGAAGATTAAGGGCGGTAAGGAAAGATTGGTACTTCCTAATGGAGAAGTTGTGGCCGGAGAAAGATGCAAGGCGAAAGAAGCGGATGGCTACGGTTACATTTCTCATTTTGCGACCTGCCCTGGTTACAGGAGGTAGAGGATGTTACATGAGCTGAAGACATATCCAAAATATTTCCAGGAAACAATCGAAGGCAATAAGCCATTTGAAATCCGGAAGAATGATCGCAATTTCCAGGTTGGAGATGTGCTGCTTCTGAAAGAGTGGGACAACATCAAATATACTGGAAGAGAAGTCGGTGCGATGGTCAGATATATTTTGGATGATAAGTTCATAGGGTTGGCAGAAGGTTATGTTGCCTTGGGACTGCAGATCCTGACATAAAAGAAAAGGCCGCCTCCCTGACGAAAGACGACCACACACGATACCGGAATTATAACCCGGAAAGATGGAAAAAGTCAAGGAGGTGGCAGCATGGCTGTAGAAGAAAATGTAAAAGAAAATACGCCGAAGGCTGAGGGTGAAGCACAGGGAGTGAAATACATTTCCCTGACTGAAGAAGAATTGGAAAGGCTCATAAAGGCCGCAGGCCGGGAGGGAGCCAAGAAAGGAGTAGAAGCCTACGAGAGAAGAAAAGAGAAAGACAAAGAGGAACTGGCAGATAAGGTAAAGAACAGTGCCAAAACGATCATCATTCATTACCGGCAGCTAAAGAAAATGAAGAATACATCGGTAACAGGGACAGACACGGTGACAGATCCTACGCTAAAAGAAATCCTGGACGGAATCCTGGAGCAGGTAAGGAAAGAGGAATTTAATCTTACCAGCACGAATAAGAACCGGATAGTGACCGGAATGCTTCTGAACCATGTAGATGTGCAGCTGGAGAATTACAAGAAGGAATGTAGAAAGTCAAAGATCCAGGATATTCAGCGGAGATACCGGGTAGTGGAAAGAATGTTCCTGCAGGCGGAGCCGGTGCGGGCAGAAGATGTGGCCGAAGAGGAGCAGATTGATAAAAGTACAGTGTACCGCACGTTGGAAAAGGCATACGATGATCTGGCAGTTTTATTCTTTGGGATAGAAGGAGTAAAAAGTATAGAGGTGAACCGGAAACCAAAGAAATCCGGTAAGAAGACTATGCGAAATGCAGATACGAGAAATCTCGCAAATGCGAAAAAGGCGCACTAGACAAGCGAAGGGCAAAGTGGTATTCTGATAAAAGCCCGATAAGCTATGTGTCACCCCTAAAAAAGGCATTGTTTTTCTTCTGTGAAGGCAGAGTGGGTAGGCAGAAATGCCGCCCACTCAAAACTCCAGAATTATGAAAAATCGGTTAAAAAAGGGTAATAAAGTGTACTTAGATCAGCTCGCATAGTATAATTAAATTGTAGATAATACGCATTAGCGAGAATAAAGGAGTGACAAAGCTATGGCAATTTGGACAAGCAGATACAGCAATAAAGAGCTGGTAGAGAACAAAGACAAGTATTATTGTGTCGGAATCAGTTTGGGAACGCCGAAATTTCCACTGGGATACACCGTAGAACAGCAGTGCTATTCGCTGGCACCGAAAGGATATATGCTGAGAATGGAACTGGAGAAGTTCACCGAGGAGTATTACCGGAAGCTGGAAGGCATTGGCAATGACAAGATTATCAACATGGTAATGCGATTCGAGGCAATGGCGGCGGCCAAAGGCAAAGAATTGGTTTTCCTGTGTTACGAGGATGTAAGAATACCGGAAGACTGGTGCCACAGAACAGTATTCGCTCAGTGGTATTGCGAACAGACAGGAGAAATCATCAAGGAACTGCCGGACCCAAATCCGCCAAAAGTAAAGAAACCGCCTGTACAGAAGCAGGCAAAGAAAGAAGAAAGCAAGCGCACAGCCGCTCAGAAGGAAGCCAAGACGGAAACGGAAGGCTATGAACAGATGAGTTTGTTTGGTATGGCTGGTGCGATGATATAATATCCGGAACTGGTGAAAGAATCACATTTCTCTTCCAGAGGAAAGTTCCTGTTCATTGCAGGGTTCCGGTCCAAAAGAAACGGCATCGTATCTTCGGGTACGGTGCCTTAATTTGTGCAATTTGCCAGAACAGTCTCTGAAAATCCCGGCGTGGTATCAGAGATTGATCTGGCTTTTTGTATAAAGTGAACAAAAAAGGAGGGAAATTAGAATGGAGAGAGGCGTTGTATCAGCTACCTGCATAGCACAACACATTGAGACATTCAGAAAACAGGCTGCGGGTGATGCAAAAGCGGATTTCGGAGAGCCATGCCAGAACTGCCCGATGAATAAGGAGTGCAATTTTGACTGGCTCTCGAACATGGCACCGCTGTTGAAAGATTCAATGGTGAAGATCAGAATGGTTCTTCCGGCGCAGTGTTGAATACAGGACAAGCCCCACGCACATCTCGGCGAGGATAAGGGCAATCATCCGAACAGTCACAGGAATAGCCCAATATCTTATAGCCAGGAGCTGCGGCACCGAGCATAGAAAACTCGGCGTAATCAACACGAACACCATGCCGTTCTTCCAGGTAAGGGCAGTAATCATGGTGTATGAGAGAAATCCGTCTCGACAATATAATTCACCTCCGGTTTATTACTCGGCTCGTATGAGCCTGTAAAGACAGTATAGTACAGTTTTAGAAAAACGGAAAGAAAGGAGAAGAAAGCAATGGCGTTTTTTATGGACCCAGGGGCAATGTTCTTGGGGTGTTTAGGTCCATCGGAGCAGAAGTTTCTGGTCACTCTGATAGAAACGGCAGCAAAGTCCGGGTACACGAGATTTGTTGAGCCATGTGCCGGCACCTTCGCAATGGCAAATCTGGCAGTGCAGAATGGATTCAAGCCGGAGCAGATTGAAACCAGCGATGTCAATATGATGTCAACAGTCCTTGGGTATGCGATAACCGGGCAGTCATTAGAGCCACTGGAAATCCATGCACAAGGATTCAGCGATGAGGAGCTTCTTGATCCTGCAACAGCGTTGTACGCACAGTTGTATCTCAGAACATCGAAGAACGCAGGGAATGATTATTTCTACCAGATACTCACGGACCTACGGCTTAGGAGAGAAGAACACATAGAGAGCATCAACCGGCAGATAGAAGTCATTCGGAATCTGCTTGGTGGCATGAGCTACAGACCACTGGATATGTGGGAACATCTGAAAGAGGTGCTGGACGATCCGCACGCTTTGGTGATTGCAAATCCACCGACCTATTTTTCGGGCTATGAGAAGTTCTATGATACGCAGGGCAAGATGACCTGGAAGGAACCACCGTATGAACTGTTTGACCCGGAGACCGGGCACCAGCAGTTCTATGATCTCTGTATGAACGCAAAAGCATTGGTCATTTGCTACCAGGAGAAAAGAGTAGGAGAGGCAGTTGGTTATACGATATATGCCCGATCTGGCACAAGGGCAGACCTGAACGCCTACATAACCACGAACCGAGAGGAAGAGGCAACAGCCCTGGCAAATGGTAAGAAGATTAAACGGCCGGCAGAGAGTAAGCTACAGCCGCTAGACTGCAGTATGCTTCCAAGGGACTACGAGATCAAGGAAGACAGCAAAGTGCAGGTTATTCCGGTCAAGGCGGCAGAGGCTCAGTATTACAGAGAGTTGTGGACACATAATTTTGTTGGTTCATCGGCCACATTCAACAGGGCATTGCTGATTGATGGGTATGTAGCTGGCGTGTTTGGCATCTCAAAGATGGCATCTGACAGCGTATTTGTATGGTACGTGATGAAAGTGCCACACAAGGTATACCGCCTCGGTAGACTGTGCTATATGCTGGCACAGAACAGAGAGTTTGTGGATACGCTCCTGGACAATATCGAGCAGGAGAAAGTCACGAAGATGCGGACTGCAATGCTTACCAGGTATCCGGAAAACAAGGAAGTCAGGGGCATCATGAAACTGGTAAACAGGGTGGAAGACAAGAAGAATGGATACAAGCTCACATATGAGGCAGAACTGGTTGAAGGCAGGAGTGAGCAGCAGACACTTCAAGAATGGCTAAGGAGGGAGAATGAATGGCAGAAGAACAGGGCAAAGGCATCCAGCAAATCGAAGGGTGCGAAGTAATCTACGATATGGGTTCGGGTTTGGTGATCGCCAAAGTTCCGCTGGATAAAGTCAAGGAACAGGACATCAATGCCAGAATTATGAAGAATGAGATGCAGGACCAGCTGACCGCTAACATCAAGAAACGAGGACAGTTGGAGAGCCTGCCTCTTTTCGTTTTGGTAGACGGAAAGTTGGAAATCATCAGCGGCCACCACAGAGTAAAGAGCGCAAGAGCTGCAGAGATGAAGGAGATCATCGCTATTGTTGATGTGTCCGGACTCTCACGCAGCAAGATAGCGGCGAAGCAGCTGGCCCACAATGCAATTTCCGGTTTCGATGATGATAGCACATTGAGAGAAATCGTGAAGATGATTGATGATGTGGACGATATGATTGAGTCATTCGTAGGAAAAGAAATCATGGAAGAACCGTTGGAACAGTATGACAAGATGCTGAGTCCTGCGGTTCAGTTTGATTTTAAGAACGTCACTTTCACATTCCTGCCGCATCAGGTGAATGATATGGACATACTGGTGAAGGATCTGGAATCTAAAGCTCCGGAAATCGTTGGAGTTGCTTCATACGAGCAGTGCAAGGCATTTGTGGAGACATTAAGCAAATACCAGAAGTTTACGGACATCAGAAACGTAGGAGCAGCTATCCATTCAATGATCGAGAATGCCAACGAGAAAATGGATGCAGTTGGGTTTAATGCAGAAGAGGAATGGACATATCTGGCGAAGGTGTTTGGCAGCAATGCGATTCCTGCGGATGCCGCCGAAGTAATCAAACAGGCCATCAAGAAGGCTGAGAAAGAGGGAACCATCACCAGCAAGAACCGGTGGCAACTGATTGAATACCTTTGCGCTGACTATCTAGGTAAATAGATAAGGCATGGCAGCTAAGGTCAAATACAATCCAGATTATCACGATAACTGGGCGTGGTCTTTGGCTGCTATGGGAGCTACCAATGAAGAAATCGCAAAGGCAATGGGAGTTTCCAAGCGGACAATCATCCGCTGGAGCCAGGATCACGAAAGTTTCGGTAGCGCATTGGCCCAGGGAAAGGGAGTTTCCGATGCGAAGGTAATCAGGAGCCTGTATCAGAGAGCGGTCGGCTATGAGTACGAGGAAGAGAAAAAAATCATTGAGTATGATAAAGACGGAAACGTGAAACCGATCAAAATTGAGAAGACCAAAAAGCAAGTTCCACCGGATGTAGGAGCGCAGTGCTTCTGGCTGAAGAATCGTCAGAGAGATAAATGGCAAGACCGGCCAGAAGTTATACCAGACACAGGAGCAGACGATGGAGACCAGGTTCAGTTTTATCTTCCGGATAATGGGAGGGACGGCTGATGGGGAAAATAATCAGGATTGGACCGCAGAAAGGACCACAGGAAAGATTCCTTGCAACCTCTGCGGATATTTGTATTTATGGTGGAGCAGCGGGAGGCGGCAAGACCTTTGGATTGCTTTTGGAGCCGATCCGGCACATGAACAACAAAAATTACAATGCGGTTATCTTCCGAAGCAATTACACACAGGTCACATCTCCTGGTGGCTTGTGGGATAGTTCAGGTAAGATTTATAGCCTCGTAAAGGGAGCTTATCCATTAAAGACACCTAAACTACACTGGACGTTCAAAAGTGGTGCTACGGTCAATTTTGCCCACTTAGGTAGTGATTCTGATTGCCAGAACTGGCAAGGTTCGCAGATCGCAATGATAGGATTCGATGAGCTGACGCATTTCTCAAAGCATCAGTTTTTTTATATGCTGTCACGAAACCGTACTGATTCTGGAGTAGCACCGTATGTTCGGGCAACGTGCAACCCTGATGCCGATAGTTGGGTAGCTGATTTCATTAAGTGGTGGATCACACCAGAAACCGGTTATCCGATACCGGAGAGAAGCGGCGTAATCCGATACATGGTAAGACTGAATGATGAAATCATTTGGGGAGACAGCAAGGAAGAACTGGCAGCACAGGGATATGATGCACAGGATGTAAAAAGCGTGACATTCATAGCCAGCACATTGCAGGATAATCAGATCTTGATGAAGATGGACCCTGGATACCTGGCGAACTTAAAAGCTCTACCTACGGTAGAGAGGGAACGTCTTCTACTTGGAAACTGGAAGATTAAAGCGGCGGCCGGCCTGTTCTTCCGCAGAACCCAGGTCGGAGAAATGCTGGAGGAATTGCCGAAAGATGTTATTTCCTGGTGCAGAGGTTGGGACCTTGCAGCAACCAGCGAAGATGAAGACGGTGATCCGGCATATACCGCAGGCGTTCTGATCGGAAAAAGAAAGAGCGGTAGATACATCGTGGCAGACGTAATTAACAAGCGTTTGGCTGCTTCTGATGTAAGAACAATCATTAAAATGACAGCGCAGGCAGATAAGGCAAAATACAAGCGAGTGATTGAAAGACTTCCACAGGACCCAGGGCAGGCCGGAAAAGAACAGGCTCAATCCTACGTGAAGTTCCTGGCAGGCTTTCTGGTAAAGACCATTGGTGAGTCTGGAAGCAAGGAATCCAGAGCAGAGCCGTTTGCAGCGCAGTGGCAGGCTGGAAATGTAGATGTGCTGATTGGAGAGTGGAATGAAATGTACTTCAATCAGCTGGAATCATTCCCGGAATCAAAATTTAAGGACATGGTGGACGCCAGCAGTTCAGCTTTCAATGAAGTTGAGAGCGGAGCTACATTCTCGGCACCGCCAAAAGACACGCTCAGCAAGAGCAGTTATTGGAGAGGATGAGATTAAGCATGAATGGAATAAGAGTAAACAATACTGCAGCATCTGCCAGTGCGATCGCAAGCATGGGCGGTTATGGTTGCAAAAAATACAATGTTCCCGGAGGAGATGCAGAAGAGTTCAAGGCAGACGGTGTAGGAACTTTTGTTTCCGTGATCCAGGCATTTGAAGATACGGAAATTCTGACCGTAAAGGCTTGTTGGGACGCACCAACAGATGTAGACGGCATTATTATTCCTGCCGGTATGTGCCTGTATGTGAAGGCAGAAAGTGTAACCATATCAAGCGGATGCGGCGTGATCTATTACGAGATGGCTTCATAAAGGAGGCGGTGAGTATGATGTTATCATTGCAGAATAGCATAAACAGTAGGAACGGACCGGGAGCAAATAAGAACCGATCCGTTTGGTTGCGTGTAGGAGTAACTGGCGTAGCATTCCAAGCAGTAAATCAGCCATGTGGAACGCAAGGGCCATTGGCTAAGTCGGCGGTTGCTGGCTACATCGTCAGAGAAACAGTTCAGATTGCTGACTCTGGATACGGAGTGAGCTTCAGAATAAAAGCCTGCGGGCAGAAAAGGAGGCTGATGTAAAGTGAGTAAAGAAATAGGACGCATCGGCCAGAGACGTTACGGTGGAGTTATCTATGAAGAGTTTCTTCCGGAACTGAGAGGAAGCAGAGGAGTAGAGATTTACCGAGAAATGTCAGAGAATGATGATGTAGTCGGTGCGATCCTTTATGCGATAGAAATGCTGGTTCGGCAGACCGATTGGATTGTAGAACCGGGAGGTGGCACAGCAAAAGACCGGGAAGCAGCTGAGTTTGTACAATCATGTATGGATGATATGCAAAGTACATGGGTTGATACAGTCTCAGAGATCCTGTCATTCCTTACTTATGGCTGGAGCCTACATGAAATTGTGTACAAGCGTAGAATGGGAAATACAAGAGATACCAGAACCAGAAGCAAATACAGCGATGGTTTGATCGGATGGGCGAAGCTCCCTATTCGATCTCAGGAAACTCTGTACCAGTGGGAATACGATGAAGCAGATAATCTGGTAGGTATGACGCAGATGCCACCGCCGGACTTTGGGCTGCTGACAATCCCGATGAGTAAGGCACTGCTATTTAGAACCAAGGTACGAAAGGACAATCCAGAGGGTAGAAGCATTTTGAGAAATGCGTACCGGTCATGGCATTTCAAGAGAAGAATCCAGGAGATTGAAGGCATTGGCATTGAACGTGATCTTGCCGGGCTGCCGGTGATTTACACTCCGGAAGACATGGATATATGGAACTCTGAAGACGAAATCATATCAAGGATTAGAGCAGAGCTGGAAAATATGGTTCGAGGTGTCCGTAGAGATGAAAGAGAAGGCCTCGTTCTTCCCGGGGGCTTCAAGATGGAACTTTTAAGCACTGGCGGTTCCAGACAGTTTGACACCAATGCGATTATTGACCGCTACGATACTAGAATTGCTATGACAGTTCTGGCAGACTTTATTTTCTTAGGGCATCAGCAAAATGGTTCATGGGCTTTAAGCTCAGACAAGACAGAATTGTTTGCGATGGCTTGCGGTGCGTATCTGGATATTATTGCAGAGACGTTCAATAGCCAGGGAATACCGAATCTGATTGATATTAACGGAGACCATTTTGCTGGAATTACAGATTATCCAAAGCTGACACATGGAGACATTGAAGATGCCGACATTGCGAAGGTATCTGCGTTTGTTAAGGATATGGTTGGAATTGGAGTTTTGGTACCGGATGATGGTCTGGAAGATTATATCAGGCAGATCGGGAAGCTTCCGGAAAGAACGGATGATACTAGAGAGTTAAGCCAGACAAGGGAAGAACAGCAGGGACAGAATGAACCACCAGAACCCGAAACAGCTGCAGGCAAGGAACCGAAAGAAGATGATGAGGAAATCTCCGAGGAAGTGGTAGAAGCGGCCAAAAAACGCTTGGGAAGAGTGTAGATATGGCATTTTTGATAAGACCGCCAGGTCAAGTGAAAAAGGCGAAAGCAAAGCTGAAACCAAAGTCAAAGAATGCTCAGGAGATTCTAAACAGGCTGCAGGGTTTCTTGAACCAGAATACCAGCGAACCAGTAGAAATCCTCTGCAGCTTTTGGGAAGACCAAAGAAATGCCATCACCTATAAAGAACTGAGGGAAGTAGTGCAAAGCGGTATGCTCACACAGAAGCAGTTCGAGGATTGGCAGCAAGATTATTCAGTCCTGGTTGAGAAAAAGATGGCAGGTGTATGGATGTCTGCAATGGCGGCAGGCGTTGCCGGTCAGCCGATGTTTGATAGCTTATCATTCAGCATCAATACGCAGGACCCTGGAATTGTATCGTGGATCAAAGACAGGGGAGCTGAATTTGTGACATCGTGTACAGCAGAGCAGAAAAAGGCCATCCAGTCGTTGTTGGTAAAGAAGATCACAGATCAGCACACGGTTGACGAACTGGCAAGATTCATTCGCCCATGTATAGGCCTTACAGACGGTGACACAAAAGCGGCATTGAAGCTGTACGATACCGTAAAGGCCACATTGCAAACTAATCATCCACGAATGAAGCCGGAAAACATCCGGAAGAAGGCACTGGATGCGGCACAGAAGTACGCAGAGCAGAAACATCGGCAGAGAGCTTTCACTATAGCTCAGACAGAACTGGAATTTGCGTACAACCGAGGAGCCGACCAAGGAGTAAGACAGGCACAGTCCCAAGGCCTTATAGGAAAGACAATCAAGAGATGGATCACATCCGGAGATGATTCGGTATGTTCCATTTGCGCTGCATTAGACGGTACCGAAATCGAGATGGATGATAATTTCGATTTTAAGGGCCGTCTTTTGTTTGCCGGTCAGAAAATGCTACCGCCGGCACATCCACGTTGTGCTTGTGCTGTTGAGTACATTGAGGTTGAGCCACCTGTATTTCGACCGGAAAACATGACGGAGATCGAAACAGAAGCAGGTTTGGAAGAGTTGAAGGAATTTTCGTCTGGAGAAGCGGCTGAGGAGTATTTTGGAAAGCGGCCAGACAGATCGTTGCGGAGAAGTAACCGGGAAGAATATGACAGGCAACTGGATTATTTCAAAACTCAGTCACCGTATGGAAAGTGGAGCCAGCAGACAACATCACAGGAAGAGGCATCAATTACAAATTACTGCGGACCAGATTACAGTGCGATTAATGGACTGCTGAGAAGAGAAATGACAGAAAACCAGGTTAAGTTGTGGGATGATCTCGGCAACCGTAAAATTTCAGAGATGATTTCGGATATCAGTTCTGCCATATCAAAGTTTGATCTTCCAGAGGACATTAAAGTATTCAGAACTTGTGAGAATGATGTTCTGGAGAAACTGCAGACAAAGATCGGTAGCACATTCCATGACGATGGTTTTGTCAGCACATCTGTTGTCCGGGAGAAGCAGGCAAGCGGAAATATCTTCATGGAGATAAGCGTTCCTAAAGGGCAAGGTGTAGGAGCCTGGGTAAATCCATTGTCCGGGAAACCAGAAGAGTATGAATTTCTGCTGAACAGAGGGACTGATTTTCTGGTGACTGACATAGGCCAGGACGGAGCGGACACAATAATCCGAATGAAAGTTACTGGCAGAACAGAAACGGAATGGTCGTATGCAACGAAGGAAGAGGTGATAGAGCAATGGAAACGAAGAGGAGTTTACAGCGAAGAAAGCGCAAAACTTCTATGACGAAAGAGGAATTAGCCAGCGCCTTTGGTTTAGGGACGAGCAAGTTTCAATGTACAGCAGATCAGCTGACAGAAAATGAGGTTGAAAAGAGGAGAAAAGTGAAAATGAAGAAATTTTCAGATATGATCCAGAAATCCGGCAATCAGGAAAAACCGAAAGCCAGGGAATCTCCGGTAAAAAAGAGAATGTTTAAGATTACAAAGCGTGATGATGAGCAGATGCTTGCCTTCGGGTGGGCGAATGTATCCATTCGATCAGATGGAGAACTGATTGAAGACTGGCAGGAAGATATTGTAGAGCCGGAAGATCTAGAGCAGGCAGCGTATGAATTTGTGCAGCTATACCGAGAAGGTGGAGAGATGCACGAAAGAGGCGGTGTTGCTACTTTGGTTGAGAGCGTAGTATTTACCGAAGAAAAACAGCGGGCCATGGGTATTCCGGAAGGAACGCTTCCTGTCGGCTGGTGGATTGGCTTCAAAGTGCTTGATGCAGATGTATGGGAAAAGGTCAAAGATGGCACATATTCTATGTTCAGTATTGAAGGAGAAGCAGAAAGGGTAGAAGTGAAAGATGAAAATTAAATTTGTCGTTTGCCGAAGCGGGAAATGCCCTATATGCGGAAGAAACTGGGCTTGGCTGATTAAGGAATGCATTTGCGGGTATGGAGGACCGCTGATACCAGACGAATAAAGAGGCGTATAGCGATTTTCAGCACGCCAAACCTATCAATCCTACCCTAGAGATTGTAAAAATGGCTCTGGTAGGGATTTTTGAACTGAATATTGTGATAATTCAGAGAGGCATCCTTGGCGGGTGCCTTTTTGCATTATAAATCCAGAAGAAAGGAGGAACAGCATGGCAACAAAGTTAAAAAACCTCAAAGTTAAGAAAGTTGACTTTGTGGACGAGGGAGCCAATCCGGATGCACATATTGAGCTGTTCAAACGCAAAGATGGAAAACCGGAGGAAGATCCTAAGAAACCAAAAGAAGACGATGAAGAGGAAGAGAAGCAAAATGAAGGTGGCGTAATGAAACGCCTTTTATCAGCTATCGCAAAGATGGTCGGAATAAATCCGGGCGAGCTGAACAGTGCGATAGAAGAGATCGAGAAAGGTAATTCAGAGTCCTTCAAGGAAAAGATGGCACAACGAAAGGCTCAGAAAATCGCAGATGAAATATGGGACTTTTGTTATGCACTGCAGTCTTCCTTATGCTCTGTTTTATGGGATGAAGACCTGGACGGAGCAGGAGCCACAGCAGCTATGATTGAGAACCTGGACGAATTCTATTCCGTAGTGAAAGATGCAATCAGCCAGTGGTCCGATGGCAAGGTATCAAATATAGCAAAGAACGATCAGAAAATTTCCGAAGAGGAACTGGCAGTTATGAAATCTGCGCAGGTAAGGCTGAACGAGGCAATTCAGAAAGCTTCCGAGAAAAAAGAAGACGGACCAGAAGACGATGAACCGAAAGGAGACGGAGAAGAAATGAAAATTGACAAGAGCAAACTGACAGAATCTGAGAGAGCGTTTCTTGAAAGCATTGAAAAACGCTACGGCACAGAGGAAGGGGCTGGCAAACCGGAAACACCACCAGTAGGAACTGCAGCGCAGGGGACTTCTCAGTCCTCAGAAGAGGCAGTAGCAAAAGCCCTTCAGACCCTTGGACTTACAGGTGCTGCGAATACCGGAGACGCTGGAACTGCTGATACCGGAGATGATATTTTTAAGGGCTTAAACCCTGGCTTAAAAGCACAGGTTGAAGCACTTATGAAATTTAAGACTGATGCAGAAGAAAAGGAAATGAAAGAGATTTGCAAACAGTATGCAATTCTCGGAAAGACAGAGGAAGAACTTCTGCCGGTACTCAAGAGTACAAAAGCAGTAAGCAAGGAAGCATACGATCAGGTAATCAAAACTCTGAACGATGCGAAAGCTGCTGTTGAAAATTCTGGCACATTTTCTGAAATCGGAAAATCCGGACACGCTGGTGCTTCAAAGGGACCAGATGCGAACTCTGCTGAAGGGAAAATTGACAGCATCGCAAAGAGCTATATTGAGAAAAATCCAACAATGAGCTATGTGGACGCATTAGCAAAGGCGTGGGAAGACAATCCGCAGCTGGTGCTTCAGTACGAAGAGGAAGCAGGAATTTAAGAAGGAGGTAAAAAACAATGGGTAAGAACTACAACGGAACACAGATCAGTCAGAGCGTAACAGTTTCCGAGGTGGCCGGAGCTACCGTTGAAGACTGCAGAAATAAGATTTTTGTGTATGACGAAAACGGAAAAGCAATCCTGGCTACTGGAGGAACAAAGCCGTTCATCGGTGTGGCTCTGATCGAAGCAGGTATCAATGATATGTTCGGAGAAGTATCTGGAAAGGTGGAGGCAGGAGACGACATCGACATTCAGATTAAAGACATCGGATCAGTGATTGCAGGAGAGGCCATTTCCAAAGGAGATGAAATCACAGCCGGAGCAGATGGAACTGCAGCAAAGGCAAAGGCCGGGGACTATGTTCTTGGTATTGCACTTAGCAAAGTTGCCAAAGACGGATATGCCAGAGTGCAGATTAGCAAATATCAGAAAAATGCGTAAGCAGGAGGTAAGAAAGAATGGGTAGAAAAGTAACAGCAGCCGATATTCAGGTGGAAATTGCAAAAGGAGCCTTTAGACCGCACACAGCACTGTCTAATATGGCTCTTTCTTATTTCCAGAGTGACAAAAATTATTTTGCCAGAACAATCTTCCCGATGTGCCCGGTAAGTCTGTCAGCTGACAATTACTATATTTTCAGCAAGGAAGATTTACTGAGAGACAGCTGGAAGAGAAAACCGGCATATGGAAAGGTTGAGCCAGCAGTTCTCGGTGAGAACGGACAGACTTACGCCTGCCAGGTAGATCAGATGATCGTAGGCATCGACCAGATTCGTCAGACAGACCTCATCAGAAGACAGGGCCCGTCTATCAGAGATCCGAGACAGCAGAGAACCAGAATGATCGCAACCCAGGCAAACATCCACCAGGATGTGCTGTTTGCAAAGAATTTCTTTAAAGCTGGCGTGTGGGAAAACGAGTTTGCTGGTGTAGACAGCACATCCGTAACAGGAAAGCAGTTTATCAAGTTCACAAATGGCAACTCCGACCCAATTTCCTTTATCGAGGAAAGAGCAACTGAGATGGAAGAATTTACAGGACGCAGACCGAACCGTATGGCTCTCGGCGTGAATGTTTACAATGCACTGAAAAAACATCCGGCAATTCTGGAAAGAGTAAAATACAGCGGATCAACAGCTAATCCGGCCATGGTCAATGCAAATGTTCTGTCTCAGCTGTTCGAGATGGAACGTCTTTCTGTGCAGCGTTCTATCATGAATAACGCAGCGCTTGGGGAAGAGGCAAAAATGCAGTATATCGGCGATCCGAACGCATTCCTGTTGGCATACGCTACAGATTCACCGGCAGTAGATGAGCCGAGTGCAGGATATATCTTTACTTGGGATATGTTAGGAAACGGAAATGTGCTTCCAATTCGTCAGTTTGAGGGCGAACAGGGAACTCACAGTGAGTTTATCGAAGGTCTCATGGCAACCGACATGAAAAAGACCGGAGATGATCTGGCAATGTTCTTCAAGGACGCTGTCTAAGGAGGGCAATTATGAAACTGATTGCAAAGAAACCTTGTAGCTTTGGTGGCAAGGATTTTTTTATCAATGACGAGATCCCGGTCAATGCCGTTCTGAATCCAAAACAGCAGGAAGAACTTGGAGTGCTGTCTATTGTTTCTGATGGAGAAGCCGCAACAGGTATTCTGGAAACAGGCTTCCAGGAAACAGATATTGCAATTCCGGTCTTCAAAAGCTATGACGGAGATACTGCACAGGTAATGGGAGTTCCGCTGAATATCGGGGAAATACAGGAAGTTTTCTCTATCATGCAGATGAACGTAGAAGAGGCCACAAAGGCAATCGAAGCTGCAAAATCTGAAAATATGCTGATCGTCATTCATGCCTGTGATTCACGTGCTGGAGTAAAGAAAGCGGCTCAAAAGAAAGCAGGCAACTTATCCTCCACCAATGGGAGTACAAACGATCCTGCAGGCGGTAACGAGTTCGTAGACCATAGTACGCAAGACGAAACACCGTCTGAAAAATAATTCGGAGGTGAACCCTTATGGCAAAAGGCACATACACCTATGAACCAGGGAATATCACAACTGCAGGACTTGATCTGATGAGGTTTGAACTGGGAGATACGATGGTAGAAGGTGGGGCAGATACCTGTGCATTGACAGACGAAGAAATTTCAGCGGCTCTGAAAAAATATCCGAAGAAGTGGAAAAGAGCAAAACTCATGTTGCTGGAAAGCATCTGCAGAAGGTTTGCGTTTGAAGTGGACACGAAAGAAGGTCCACTTTCTTTTTCACTGTCTGACCGGGCAAAAGTCTGGAAAGAAGATTACCTAAGTCTGAAAAAGGAAGTAAGCCTGGAATCAATGGCAGTTCCATCACCGCCGACCGGAAACAGCTATAAAGAACCGTATTTCTATACAGGTATGCTGCGGAATCCAAGAACAGGAAGGCTGGATGAATGATGAGAAGAGCAATGATGTATCTGCGGCCAGGAAATCTATATAAAGAGTTTGTGATCGAAGATAACAAAGCTGATATTGGTAAAACAGGGAGGGCCACAGCTTCGTTTTCTGGTGATGGAAGCCGGACGCTAAAGGGAGCACTTGCGGAAGCAACACCGAAGCAAAAGGTTGAGTGGCAACAGCTTCAGCATCCGATTTCCCACACGATCATACAGGATGGGCGGCCGAAGGCAAAGGCAGAAGACAAGCTGATACTGGGAGAAAGAATATTCTTGATTCAGGGCATAGATGATCCGGGAAGTATCGGAGTCTGCACCATTTACTATGTCGAGGAAAGGATGGATGTGAAGTGAGGTTGTGGATAGATACGGCAGCACTTGGAACAGCAGGCCAAGCAGTACAGGCAAAGGTTGGCGAAATGAAAGCCAGAGTAAATCAACAGGTGTTGTCAAGAGGAACAAGAGCGATCAACCAGCTCAGAAACGCCGAATTGGAAGTCCTCAGAGGAAAAGGAAGCGGAAGAACTTACAGGAAATATCCATATAAGTCAACCTACCAGGCATCCGTTCCTGGAGAACCTCCGGCAAGGCGTACAGGCAATTTAAGGTTGCATTGGACAGGAAATGTAAAAGGCGGTGGAGGCAATATCACTCTGGAGCTTGAAAGTGCAGAGTTTTATGCCGGTTATTTGGAAAACGGTACAAGAAAGATGGCACGAAGACCATTCAAGGACCGGATCACACAGAAAGCATTGCCACCGATTAAAGCAATCTTTAATGAACCATATTTGTAGGAGGTGATGCGCAGAAATGAGTCTGATTATGGACAAACAGGAAAAAGTGTTTGATTGCAGCACAATTAAAAGGGGCGATCTGATAAGCGCACAGCATTCCTGTTGGAAAGAACCGAAATCTGGAATTGTATCTGCAGTTACGCCGGAGGAAATCAAGATATTATATCAGCCGGCTATTGCGAATGTTACCAATTTTCTCACAATCCAGGCAGATGATGTTGTGACAGGCCAGTGGAAAATCCGCTGGTCTGAAAATTTGGAGAGCATTGAAGAATATGATCCGGAGAAAACGGAGGTAAAAGCGAGTGATTCTTGAAGAGTTGATGCATGAACGATTTGCCACGTATTCGTTTTTTAAAGATCAAATGGCGGTATACGCTGGACTGCCTGCAGTTTTTTACCAGGGAGCACCGGACGATAGGCAAAAAGGTTGGGAAGGAGAACAGTACCCGAGAATCGTATATACGATTGATATGCAGGCAGATGAAGAGAGGAAAAGCGCAGGTGTTATGCAGGTAGATCTCTACTGCGATGAGAGAAAAACTCTTCCGGAAGATATCGAGCCATACATCAGAAAGTGCCTGGTAAATCTCATCGTGAAGCCGGAAGGAAATTCACACTATGCGTTTGCTTGGGCGAGAACAGAAATGTTTTCCCTGGAACGGAGTGCGAGAGATAGAGGCGTTGACACAATGATAGTTGGAGCCTCTGTCCGGTTTGATATTCTGGAGTACAGCCGGCAGGAAACAGCGAATCCAGACCCAGTACAGGCATTGAGCAGATGGTTGAAGGACCTGGAAAAAGAAAGCCTGGTTATAGGAAAAGATCATATTGAAAAATTCTTTGAGCCGAGTGGAGAAAGCCCGGCTTTTTACGTTCGTGTGCAGTCGTACAAAACGAACAGAGCGACCTATGCGCTTACATGGGTGGATTGCAATTTGGCAATTCATATCATCGTGCCGGAGCCAGAAAACCGTAGCCTATGGGCGAGATACATTGCGGATAGACTGAATATGGCTGGGGAAGTAATCATGTTGGATGATAGCCCGATGCTAATATTTGAGGTGTCCGTGGAAAACAACGCCGATTATTTGACAAGAGGACAGGTTATGGTGAAGGCACAATATTCTATTCCAAGGATCGGTGAGGTTGAACACCCACTGAGCAAGATTAAAGTAAGCCAGAAGGAGGAAAAGTGAATGGCGACAAAAAAAGCCGTAGAAGCTGCGAATACAGCTGAAAACAACGAACCCTTAAATTCCATTGCTGAGAAAGAAAAAAACGAAGCCAGACCCGGTAACGAATCCACAGCAGTATCAGAAGGGGAATCTATCTACACAATCAATGAGTTTGCAAAAGCAGCGGCAACAGCGTTTGAAAGGCCTTACAGTCCGGATATCGTTCGTGCCGCTTTTCTTTTGGCAGGAGCAAAAGAGGCAACTAAGAAGGAAGCCTCAGTTATTATCAAAAAATTCTTAGGCGAGGAGGTAAAAGAGTAATGAGCGGATCTTTTAGAGCAGGAGAAGAAAAGGAACGTCCTGGCGTATACAGACGCCATACTAATGCTGGAGGGTCAGATGTTGCTGGTGCTGCGGAGAATGTGGGACTGGCAGTAGTAAGCGGAACATGGGGACCGCTGAACAAACCGGTTATTACCGAGGGCTCCGATGATGTAGTTTCAATTATTGGAGGTGGCAAGGGAGCAAACGTAATTACCCAGATGAGAATTGGTGGTGCAAACACCATTGTAGTAGTCAGAGTTGGCTCAGGTGGAACACAGGCATCAATTACCCTGAAGGATGATAAAGATGAAGATGTTGTTACTCTGACAACTTTATATCCGACCAGTAGAGCGTTTACAGTAACCATCAAAGAATCCCTGGAGGATGATACACAGAAAATGGCAATCATCCAGGAGGGAACAAAGGATCTGGAAACAGTAACTTTTGCTGCAGGTTCTGCAGAGGTGGCTGGGATTATCGCTGCTTTCACAAATAGTGCATATGTAAAAGCGGTTAAAAAGGCAGACGGAAGCGGAAAACTGAAAACAATTTCTCAGTCAAAATTCACCGGAGGAACAGATCCTACAGTGACCACAGAAGCGTATGATGCAGGATTTGAGGCGAGTGAGGAAGAGACTTGGGATGGCGTTGCTGTTGATTCCGAGGAGCCGGCAGTACATATGCTTCTGTATACTTTCATCAACAGAAAGTTTGAGGAAGGAATGTATCCGTATGCCTGCGTTGGCGAGCCTAAGAGTGTTGCAATCGACACAAGAATCCAGCACGCCGCAGCTTTTAACGATTACAAAATGCACTATGTACTTAATAGCTGGGTTGGCACAGACGGAGTTGTGTATGAGGGATACTTAGCGGCCGCAAGAATTATGGGAATGATTATTGCAGTTGCATCTAACTCTACCCTTACTCATGCCGTAATCACAGGCGCAGCAAGTCTGAATGAGTCACTGAAAAATGCAGTTATCAAGAAGGCCCTTAAAGCTGGTTGCCTGGTTCTTTCACTTAGCAAAAGCCGCCAGGTATGGATTGAGAAAGCAATCAATACCCTTACCGTTTTGTCAGCAGATCAGGACAAAGGCTGGAAGAAAATTCGCCGTATGAAAACCAGATTTGAGCTGGAGGATCGTGTAGACGCTACAATCGAAAATCTGGGAACTTCACTTGATAACGACGATGATGGACGAGCAACCGTAATCTCAGCAATTACTGATGTTATGGACGCAATGGTAGGAGAGAAAAAGATTTCACCTGGTGGAACCGTAGAACTGGATGCTTCAAACCCACCAAAGGGAGACAGCGCATGGTTCCATATTTCCCCGGACGATATCGACAGCATGGAGATCTTTTATCTGACCTATCGTTACAGATTTGCTCCAGAAGAAGAGGAAGAATAAGAAAGGAGATAAAACATTATGGGTATTATCAATACACAGGCAGTAGCAGATGGAAGAAAAGTTCGCACCGGAAAAGATGGCGCATTGTATAACGGAAAAGGAAAACTTCTTGCTACTGTAGAAGTGTTTCAGGCACAAATGGGAGTCGCCAATCAGAAATATCATCCGCTGGGAACACCACTGGAACAGGAAATCCTGGATTCTATTGGCACAACTTTAACCTTTACCGAATGTGTGGTAGAAGACGGGGAATTTATTACTGATCTCTTAAAAATGCAGAATACCGGCATTCAGCCGAACTGGAAGTTACAGGGCGTGGTAAAAGGAATTAATGGAAGCGAAGAACGCCTTATCTACCCGAACTGCGTACCTTCTGGAAATATTGATTTACAGAATGTATCGGTCGGAAGCATTGTAAAACGTCAGTGGTCCCTGTTCGTGAATGGCGCAGTAAAACAGCAGGGAAAATTAAAGGCCTGAGAAAAATTGAATAGAGAATAGCACATAGGCCGCAGCGTTAAGTTTGCGGCCTTTATTTTGTTTTAGGAGGAAAAATCAAATGGCAAAGAATACAGAAAACGTAACAGAAGTTCAGATGTCACCGGAAGAGACAAAGGCAAATGTAAGAATGTATGAAGACGACATTTTGGGAGGTCTGATGGCCGCAGCTGCTTACAAGACAGATATGGACGAGGTCGCAAAGATCCAGATCATCAGACACAAGGCGGTTGTCCTGGAGTTCAGAATCCGTCCGCTGTCCGAAGATGAATACGTCAAAATCAAAAAGAGAAATACCAACTACAAGAAAAATAAAGCGAACGGCCTGAGAATTGCAGAAAGTATAGACTCCGCAGATTACCGTTCTGAGCTGATTTATGAAGCAACTATCGAGGAGGATAGAACAAAGATCTGGGATAGAACAGATGCGTGGGAGAAATGCAATGTGGTTAATGGAATCGGCCTGATCGATGTCGTTCTGAAAGCAGGAGAGAAAGATGCAATTCTGGAAAAGCTGGATGAGATTTCTGGCTTCACACCGTCCATGGAGGATGTAGCAAAAAACTGATAACTGCCGGCGGCAAGACAACCCTGCTTCATATCATCTTCCAAAGGCATCATATTCCGTTTGACGAGGTATTGAGCAAGCCAAAATGGGCGCAAGTTTTAATGCTGGAGTCAATGCAGATTCAACTGAAGGAAGAAGAGAAGCAAAGGAAAAAGAAGCAAGGAATCATAGAAGACGAGGAAGGAGGTGAATGATTTGGCAGAAACCGTAAGAATTGAGATTCCGGTGAGCGTGAAAGACAACACATCAGCAGGTGTGCAGTCAGCAACCAGAAATATGTCCAATTTCGAGAGAAGCATGAAAAGGACCGAACAGCAGTTAAACAGACTGGATCGGGCACATCATGTAAGAGTCGATGCTGACGATCAGGCATCTGGAACAATCAACAGATTGTCGAGTGCTACCGAAAGCCTGGACGGAACAGCAGCAGATGTGGAGATTTCAGCCAATGATACGGCAAGTCAGATTGTCGATCAGGTTGAAGACCAGGTTAGCGCATTGGACGGTTCGGCGGCAGATGTGGATGTAGGAGCCAACGACACTGCCACCCAAGTAGTAAATGCGGCCAGTGATGCTGTTGAGAATTTTGACGGACAATCTGGTGACGCAGAGATTGGGGCTGATGATGGAGCTACTCCTGTTATACGAGCGGCAGAGGACGCAGTAGAAAACTTCGATGGAAGCTCTGGAGATGCTGAAATTGGTGCAGACGATGGCGCAACACCGGTGGTGCGAGCGGCACAAGATGCTGTCGAAAATTTCGATGGCATGTCCGGTGACGCAGAAATCGGAGCTGACGATCAGGCATCTCCAGTCATTGATTCGGCCAGGGACAAAGCAGAGTCTTGGGCCGGTTCTGTTTTTAATGCCACCATAGGAATCATTGATAATGTTACCGCACCAATACAGAGCGTGCTTAGAGCAGTAAGCAACCCTGTTGTTCAAGGGGCGTCATTACTGGGAGTTTCGCTAGGGGTAGCAGATACTGTAAACACATTCAAGGATTTTGAATCCATGATGTTTCAGGTGAAAGCCATATCAGGAGCCACAGGACAGGACTTTGAGGATTTGACTGCAAAGGCGAAGGAGATGGGAGCAACCACAAAATTCACCGCTACGCAGAGCGCAGAGGCGTTCAATTACATGGCGATGGCCGGTTGGCAGCCTACTCAGATGATAGACGGTATTTCTGGTGTAATGAATTTGGCGGCGGCTTCTGGCGAAGACCTGGGAACCACCAGTGACATTGTAACCGATGCCATCACAGCTTTTGGACTACAAGCAGGAGACGCAGGGCATTTTGCGGATGTGCTGGCCCAGGCAAGCGCAAATGCCAACACAAATGTAGGTATGCTCGGTGAGAGTTTTAAGTATGTTGCACCTGTGGCCGGAGCGATGAATTATACAGTAGAAGACACATCCTTGGCTCTCGGTCTCATGGCTAACGCAAGTGTGAAGGGAAGCATGGCCGGTACTTCTTTGAAAACAGCTATCGCAAATATGGCAGCACCTACGAGCAGTATGGCGGCAGCTATGGAAAAGTACGGAATCAGCATAACGGACAGCGAAGGAAACATGAAAAGCCTTAAAGGGGTCATGGACAATATCAGAAGTAGCCTCGGCGGTCTTGCAGAAGATGAGCAGACTGCGGCAGCTTCCACCATTTTCGGGAAGGAAGCCATGGCTGGTATGTTAGCTATCGTCAATGCGTCTGAAGATGATTACAACAAGCTGAGTACGGCTATTTACAACTCCAAAGATGCAGCTCAGGACATGGCAGATACGATGATGGATAATCTGGCCGGTTCAATGACCTTGATGCAGAGCGCAGTAGAAGGAGTACAGAACTCTTTCGGAAAAAGGCTTTCTCCATATCTGAAAACTGCGGTTGAAGGAATTACTGCAGAAATGCCGGCAGTAGAAGAAGCACTGAACAATATCATGGATGTTGTGGACGGAAAAGCTACGTCACTTAAACGAAGCATTAAGAGCATGACAGGCTCCCAGGAGTGGAAAGATGCAGATTTCTTTGGGAAAGTTGATATTGCCTGGGACAAGATCATTGCAGAACCGTTTATGAGCTGGGCCGGATCAGAAGGTAAATCGATGCTGTCACAGGGAATCGGGAAATTGTTTTCCAGTGCATCAGCAATTCTACCTGGCGGTGAAAAAGCAGGTCTGACAAGCTGGTTAAGTGCCGGATTAATTGGAGTTGGAGCATCAAAGCTAATCAGCGGAGGAAAGAATGTCGCAAGTGCATTAACACCTATCGGATCAGCAATAAAAAATATCGCATCAGCAGCCTCCGAAGCAGATACAGTCGGAGGATTTTTTACGTCCTTAACAGGAATGACTTCTAAAGCAGGAATGATCGGACTTGGAGCAGCAGCTATTGTTGCGGCTATTGCCGGTATCGCAGTGGCGGTAGACAATTACAATTCCAAAGTTCTGAATGATAATTTGGAAGAACATTTCGGAAAGATCAAATTGTCTGCAAAAGAAGCGGAAGAAATTGCTTCCGGCATTCTTAATCAAAAGTACCTTACGAATGTAGAACTTGCTCTAAATGAGGTAAAAAACGCAGACAGCCTGAGAGAGGCAGCACAAAAAGCCCTGGAGTCTAACGATGTGCTGGAGTTCAAGAGTAGGGTAGGAATCACTCTCACTCCGGAAGAGAGAGAGGATTATACGAGCAATATTAAAACGTTTGTGGATTCCAAAATCGAAGAGCTGCAGAGCAGGACGTTTGCTGCACATATTCATGTTCAGACCTACATTGGTGGAACAAAAGAAGGTGATACCCTCGCAAAGAATATCGAAGACTGGGCGAGAGCAGACAACTTGGAACTTACTAATCTGTCGAATGATCTGCAGACTGCTGTAGAAAAAGCCTTGACTGATGGCATCATCGATGTTGATGAAGAACAGGCAATCAGTGCTTTGCAGGAAAAAATGAACAATATTACTGCCCGTTGGAAAGAATCAGAAGCTCAGGCAAAGTGGGACTGGATCAACCAGGAGTACGGAAATCTGAACGCAGCCGATCTGGAAAGCGGGTCTTTTACTGAGCTACTAGAAGCTATGAGAGGTCAAAGGCAGTCAGCAAAAGAAAGCGTACAGGCAGATGTTGAACAGTGGTACTCAGAGCTTAATTCAATGGAATCGGCCGGCAGGATTACAGATGCTCAGAATAAGCAGTACAAAGAAATGACCGGCTGGTATGTGAAAGGACAGGAAGGAAGTGAGCTGACTAAGAGCTTGCAGCTGGGAGCAAACACACTGAACTCTGCATATGCAGAAAAAATTCAGAGTAATAGACAGAGCCTTGCAGAAAATGCACAGTATTCTTTGGAATCAGCACAGAATATGCTGGCAAGCGGAGATACTTTCTCTGCGTCAAATGCACTGATGTATGGCTTCAATGAGCTTGGCAATGGAAAAACACTTGGATTCACTACAGACGCTACACAAAATGCTTTGAGTACGATGTATGAAAGCATGAAACCAGACGTAACGCAGATGCAGGGATTGATTGATGATTATAGGGAAGCCGGAAAAGCGGTTCCACAGAGCTTGATGGATTCTTTCAACGAAGCCGTTGAAGTCGGAGCGGCGGCAGGTGATACTGCGGCTACATGGCAGAATTACGCTAATCAGATTTGGCAGAATGGAAGCGATGAATTAAAGGCATCACTTACAGACCCAAGCAATCCTATGTACGAGACTATCCGTTCTCAGCTTCCACCGGAATTGACAGAGGCAATAGATCGAGCGGCGGCAGAGACAACTACAGAGGACGTAACCCTGGAAGGCTTAAAGGCATCGGTTGACGGTGACGTAGATATAGACAAGGACAAATGGGTGTCTGCTTTAAATGAAAAGTTGGGAGATTTGGCAACAACAGAGGAAGTTACCGCAGAGGGTGCGACTATCAAAGTTGAAGCTGGGGACTGCTTATGGGATATTGGCAATGCCCTTGGTGTTGACTGGCGGACTATAGCAGAAGAGAACGGCATCGAAAGCCCATACGTTATTCATCCTGGAGATGAAATCAAGATTTCCATGGACACATTAACTGCCGAAGTAGATGGAGATGCAGCACAATCAGCAATCGATCAGGCAATGTCTGCGTTGACAACTGAGGGCGCTGAATTTTCTGTTACTGCAGAAGGCGTTCAAGTGGATTTGTCCGATGTTCAAGTAGATTCAGAATCAGCAGCCGCTCAGATTGAAGCGGCACTTGGCATGGAATCCGGAACACTTGCGGCGAATGGAATCGAGGTGCAGACAGGAGCAACGGTAACTGTGCCATCAGAATTGGTGCAGGTAGATGCATCTGGTCTGCAGGGAGCAACTCAGGAGGCGGTAAATCAGACAGATACAGAACCAGTCGAAAAGGATACGTCCGCAAATGTTAATGTTACGGATACAACAACAAATGCTGAAGATGTACAGGGAAAAGTGGAAGAGGATCTGCAAGGAGCTGTCGGGGATGCTTCGGTCGAAGGAAGTGCGAATGTTACATTCTCTGATGTAACGGCTGATACGTCTGGAGTCTTGGAACAGGTAACAGCAGAACTTGAAAACGCAGTAAGCAACGTGCCAGCCAATGGTCATGCCGAAATTACCCTGGATCAGACCAATAATTCATCAGAAATCTATTCTCTTGCGACAGGAGATGTAGAGTCTGCATTTTCGCAAACAATTCCAACAGATGGTCATGCAGATGTTACGCTTGATCAGACAAACAATGCAGACGCCATTTATTCAGAATGCGCCGGACAGGTACAGAGTACATTTTCTCAGGGATTCTCAGCCTCAGCAGATGTCGCAGTTACACTGAACTGGCATATTACGAATCCATCAGCCAGCATATCCACATCAAGTAGCGGATCATCTGTATCAGCTACTATTGCAGGTCATGCAAATGGAGGCGAAGTTGGATTAAGCGGACCAGAATTGTCATGGGTGGGCGAGGAAGGCTTAGAGTATATCATTCCTACAGTGCCAGGACGCAGACAAAGAGGAATCAGTTTGTGGATGCAGGCAGGAAAAACTCTCGGCATGTTTGGCCCTGACGGAGAAATCTCAGCTCATGCCAATGGTGGAGCGGTAGGTGCCGGAAGCAGTATTATTCCGGAGGATTCCATACAGTTGGCACAGGTTCCAGAAAAGTCAGACAACACAGTCTGGAGCATTATGGGACAAGCGGTGTCCAACGAGAGCAGTAAGGATGCGTCAGAAGGAGACGGAACGACCTTCACTGTGAATAATGCGCAGCAGAATGATGGTGGAGGAAAAGTTGAAGTCAATGTAAATATGAATCCGGTCATTAAGATTGAAGGAAGTAACATGGATGAAGAAAAGATTTTCCAGGTTCTGCAGAATAGAATCCGAGAGATGGCAGATGATCTTGGCGATGAGATTGCAGAACGCATGGGTAAAATCTTCAACAATATGCCGGCAGTACAGGAGGCGTAAGAGATGAATGCATCGATCAGACCTTCCGGCGGGGCTGTTACTCAGTTTCCAATGATGCCGGAAAAAATTACTCTTGGGGCAGATGCAAAGTTCATGACCTATTCTATCATATCCCTGGGGGACGTAAAAATCCCCAGGGGACAGGGAATCAAGGAAATATCATGGTCCGGAATCTTCCCGGGGAAAGCGAGAAAAAATTATCCATTTGTATCATCGTGGGTTGATCCCAATACGCTGATTAAACGAATGGAGCAGTACCGAGACAATGGAACCATTTGTAAATTGTTGGTAACAGGAACCTGTATAAACTACAGCGTTTACATTTCCAGCTTCAAAGGCAAATATTCCGGTGGCCTCGGTGATTTTTATTATGATATCAAATTCATTATTGCAAGGGAGATTAAGATTTACACAACGAAAGAGCTGAAAATCGGAACATCTTCCAAAACTCAACGGCCGGCATCGAAGAAAAGCAACAAGAAGTCCACGACCGGAAGTAAGACAACAACCTACACGATCAAATCCGGAGACACGTTAAGCAGAATCGCTCAGAAGAAACTCGGCAAAGCTTCACGATACCCGGAAATCTATAAGCTGAATAAAAGCAAAATCGAAGCAGCTGCAAAGAAACATGGCAGGAAATCATCCAATAACGGACATTGGATTTATCCAGGAACGAAGCTAACTATTCCAAAGAAGTAGGAGGTGATTTCTTGATAAATGTAAATAATGTTTCGTATACGGTAATTGTTATCACTGAAAAGAAGTTGCAGCTGAATATTACTCAGGCGGTTGAGGAGCTTGGCTGGGAAGAAAACGAAGATGAGCTGGCAATGAAGATACATTTCAATATGTATAATGCGTTGTACAACAAAGAACGTCTTTCTTCTCTTGTAAAAATTAACTCTGTTGTGGTAGTGAAGGCCTACTGGGGGAGCGGAAAGGGCATTGTTGCCATGGGAAATATCGTGGAATGTGAAAGAAAGGTTTCAAAAAGTGATGATGTTTTTAATGTCGTTGCCTATGACAACCTTTTTAATTTGCAGAAAAGCAGCGACAATGTTTATTTTGCTTCCGGAAAAAAGACAAAAAGTATTCTGACAGCAATTTTCAAATCATGGGGCATTACCATTTCAAAGTACACCGGTCCGAATGTAGCACACAAGAAGATACTACTGAAGAACAAAAAACTGGGAGACATTATCCGGGAAGTACTGGATGAAGCCAAGAAAAAAGGCGGAGGAGCTGCAATAGTGCGGAGCACAGAATCAAAGGTTCAGGTTATCGCAAAGGGCAGCAACACAGACATTTATCATTTTTCTGGTGATGTTTCCTCTCAGGTAAGCCACAAGATTAGTATTGCAAACCTGGTTACAAGGGTAAAAATTGTTTCTTCCGGAAAATCTGATGAAGCAGCAAAGGTAGAAGCAACCGTTAATGGAAAGACGCAGTACGGAGTGTTTCAGACGATTATCACTCATTCAAAGAGCGATAAGCTGGATGATGCCAAGAAGGAAGCAAAAGAAATCCTGGAAGAAAAGGGAAGCCCGAAAGTTACCAGTAAACTTATTGCACCAGATATTCCATGCGTCCGGAAAGGAGATATAATCCATGCAAAAGTCGGTTCTCTGAACGGATATTATCTGATAAATAGCATTCAGCATAATGCTAAAAATGGTCAGATGACTATGGATGTTAAAAAGACAGCCGATCCTACCGCAGCACCAAAGAAGAAAACGCCAGGCACTACGAAAAAGAAGACATACAAAGTAGGAGATGTCGTGAATTTCAAAGGTGGTACACATTACGATAGCAGTTGGTCAGATGCAAGAGGCTATAGAGCAACTGCAGGAAAGGCAAAGATTACGTTAGGACCGAACTGCGCAGGCAACGGAAAAGCTCATCCATGGCATTTAGTACACATGGATAGCAAGAGCAATGTTTACGGATGGGTTGATGAAGGCACATTTGAGTAGGAGGTGAAGCCGTGGCAGATACCGCAGGAGGAAATCCTGGAATGAATAAGCTGGCAAGAGTATTGCAGCAAAGAATAAAAGAAACTATGGAAGATGGAATAGGGGACATAGAGCCAGACTTCGGTGTCATAGGAAAAGACGGAAGTTTGACAACTAATATGTTCCCTATTCCTATTCCCAAAGGAGAGTATTACCTTGGACGACTGGTTTCCGGATTAAAAATAAATATCTCCGGAGGAAGCCACGGAGGACACAATTCCGGAAACGGAAGCCACGAACATTCAGTAACTTTGCCAAAGGTGAAAGCTGGAGATACCGTTCTTGTAACATGGGTAAAGAATACTCCTGTTGTAGTCGATGTAGTAAAGAAATCATAGGAAGGAGGATTTATGGCAGACCAGTTATTTCCGGTATTTGACCTGCCGGAGATACCGGACGATCCCGAATACGAAGAAAGATACCGCTCCTCGGTGGCGTTTGACTTCGACAAGGGAGATTTCGTGAGAGACGGATCAAATAAAATGGTTCGTGCAGACGGCAGGGAAGCATTTATGCAGTGGTGCTGGAAAGTTATTCAGACAGAAAGGGAAGCATTTCTGGCGTATAGCGATGATATTGGCACCGAGTTTGAAGATATGGAGGATTTCCCGGACAAGGATTCAAGGGAAAGCGAGATTGAGCGGACGATTACTGATGCGTTGCTGGTTCACCCGGCAACAGAGTACGTCCGCAATTTTATTTTTGATTACAGCTCTGGAGATGCGGTGGTTTCGTTCATAGTCAAAGGAGCGCAGTGGGAAGAGGAAGAAACAATATCAACTGTCTTTGAGAAAGGGGTGAGCTAAGATGGCAGAAGACTTTACATTGCCTGCATTTCTGCAGGATTGCGATGTAGATACAATTCATCAGAGAATGATGGATATGCTTCCAGATGATATTGACAAAACGGAGGCTGGTTTCCCATGGGATTTCACCAGGCCAACAGCATTGATCGCATCGGAACTGCTGGAATATTACATCCCGGAAACATTGAAGTTGATGTTCCCACAGTGGAGCAGTGGAGAATTTCTTGATTACCTTGCAAATATGGCAAGGTTAGCGAGAAAAGCACCGAACTTTGCCAGTGTTACGATTGAAATTACCGGAGAACCAGGAACTATTATAGCAACAGGAACGGTGTTTGCGACACCAGCAACAGAAGAAGTGGAGTCTATAGAATTTGCCACCGAAGAGGCGTGCGTACTGAACGAAAATGGCACTGGAACTGTAATCGCCAGAGCGATGATTGCCGGCGTTGAATCAAACGTGAATGCAAATACAATTACGATGATGTCAGTTCCGGTAGAGGGAATTATATCAATCACCAATCCTGTAAAAGCAACCGGCGGTACAGAGGAAGAGACGGACGATGAACTGAGAGAGAGAATCATGGAGGCAAATGAGCAGATGGATGATTCTTATATCGGTAATGAGTCAGATTACAAACGCTGGGCTGAGTCGGTAGCCGGAATAGGAACAGCCATTGTTGTACCGGAATGGAACGGACCAGAAACGGTAAAGATCATCGTGCTTGACGGAAACGGAGAAGCTGCAAACGAAACACTCCAGAAAGCAGTATATAACTACATAATGAGTCCTGAAAGCCCGCTGGACAGGCTTGCACCGCCGAATACTATTTTGACAGTTTCCGCTCCGGAGCTGGTAGAGATAGATTATACCATCAAGAGTATTGAACTGGAAGATGGATACGCCCAGGAAGAAGTCCTAAAAGATTTCAAAACTGGCCTTGCGAAGTATTACAAGACCGTAAATTCGGAAGGAGAAGTGAAATACAATTGGGTACATTCAGTACTTACCAATACGCCCGGTGTTGATGATTTTGAGGAGTTGCTTATGAATGGCGGCATTTCAAACATCAAAATCAAACTGGATCAGTATCCGAACACAAAGTCTGTCATGGTGAAGGAGGGAAGCTAAATGTTTGATTTAGAGAACTTCCCAACCAGAGAACTTGCAAGGGACATGATGGGTATGATTTCCCCCATTTATGACAACTCATATGTGGGAAAATGGATTTTCGAGGTTATGAGCGTACCTCTGTCATTGGCGCAGGACACAATTAACGAATTAAGGGAGCAGGCATTTCCGGAAACGGCAACCTGGTCCCTTCCCTATTGGGAGCAAAGCTATGGGCTGCCGACCAATGAAGCGTTGAGTATTGAAGAACGCCGGAGCAGAGTTATTTCAAAAAGGAACTACAGGAAGCCGATGAATCCGGCCAGAATTGAGATGCTGCTGAAAGAATTGTGTAAAAGAGATGTCAAGCTAATTGAAAACACAGCACCTCATACCTTTGAAATCAGCGTAAGCCCTGGAACTTCGGAAGCCAGTTTAGATCAGATTATAAAATTGGTGAACGAGGTGAAACAGGCACAAAAAAGTTTCCGAGTGGTTTTTGATACTCCAACAACAATCAAAATTCGGGCAGATCCTAAGCCGCAGAAATTCCCTTATCGAATGACAGCAAGAGGAAGAAAAGCAGGTACATATCCGCAAGTTAATTGGGTAGGGATTTCGGAACATGGTTCTGTTATTGTGACTGCGAACAGAATGAGTAGGGAATTTCCTTATGTTGTAGCTGGAACCAAACCAGATAGAGCATACGATGCCCGTCTGACTGCGTTACAGCTGCAGGCTTCGTCAGAAGGTAAAGGTGTCGAGTTTCCCTATCCTATTTCTGGCACAAAGCCAGATAGGAGCTTTCTGGCCGAGATAGAACCAGGAGCGTTGAATGTGCAGGTAGATAGCACAAATGCAGAAGTTTTGTATCGTGCTTGCGGAAGCAAAAGAAAATTGTAAAAGGAGGAGTAGCAATGTTATCAGCTGCGGCACTGGCTGGATTCAGAAATCATGTGAAGAATACGGTCGCTTATGCCAAATACAAAATCGATTCCACCTATTACCAGTCAGAGATTACAGATATCACTATTAGCAGTGATGGAAAAGTAAAGATTGAATTTATATTAAACCCTTCGGTATCCGGCGAGGTAAAGGTAACAGAAGTACAGCTTTACAGTACAAGTGGAGAGCTTTGGTGGAGTAAAGCTGAAAATATCACCAAGAAATCCAAAAAGGAAGGTATTTATTACCGAGTAACCATCAACATTTTAGAAGAGTAGGAAGGAGGTATGCACAATGTACGAACCGACATATTGGAAAGATGAAGTCGTAGAAAATCCGTATCGGTACAAAGAAACGCAGAACTCGGATGGAAGTATTGAACACGTCCCTGATCCGGGAGAAGTTCTGCAGGAAGGCACTGAGCAGAGCGCAACTAATTTCAATCACATGGAGCAGGGAATCCTGGAAGCACATGAAATGAGCGCAGAGGCTGTCAGGATGCTAAAAAGTGTTATGAGAAAAGTAGAGGGACTTGACGGTGAGAAAGTCACAGTCACCCTGACAAATTCCCAGACATATCCGTTTAACAACTCAGTGAAAACCATTCAGCTGAAAACTCCACGCAATTATAAGACGTATCTTATCACCGCAGAAGTTATCAGCGTATCTGGTGGTGCTGTGGGAGATATTGAGTTTACGGACAAGCTGCTGAATGGATTCAAGGTAGCTTACACTGGATCTGCGAAATCAGTAACCATGGACCTGTATGTGAGAGGAGGAATGTAATCATGGCAAATGTGATTATCCAGGACGAAAGAAGACAGGCAGACATCGAGTATGTTGCCAAGAAGTACGGAATCGACACCAACAACCCGGCAATGAGAGAAGCTGCAGAAGTAACTGCGGTCAGAAGCCGTGAAGCAATGGAAATGGGAAGAACACAGAGGAGGTATTACTGATGAAGATTACACATTTACCGGAAGACGGAAAGAATTTCATTCCTTACGAGGTATCTGGAAAAACGATCGACTTTGACGATGGAGAGCTGATGTTCAATGTCTCAAAGAAAGAGCGTGATTATGAGGTTGTGATCGATATTTGCGAAGACTACACCGGTGGACTGGTGATGGGAGCCGATGCAGGCGACAAGTATGTTGCACAGATCATTATTCCTGCAAGGGAATATACAGAAGTAGAAAAAGAAAATCCGAACTATGATCCAGAGAATGAAGAGGGAACCGAACAGCCTACTATCAAAGAGTTGAAGCCGGTTCCTTTTTCTATGGATCGTTGCGAACTGAGATTATGGGAAAGAGAGGTCTAAATCATGGCAAATTTTGATGATATGAAGCTGGCAGTCGAGGCACTGTCCGGAGGAAAGAACACAGTTTTACTGGATGATCGTGGGATGCCGTCCATCATGGTTGCGTTTCCAAAATTCAAAATCTCAGATGTAATTGCCGGAGGAAGTGAGAACATCCATCCGGCATTTTCCGTAGGTGGTGCGGAAAAAGATGTTGTGTATGTCTCCAAATTCCAGAACATTGTAATGAATGACAGAGCATATTCACTTCCGTTTAAGGACCCGAAGACCGGCGTGAACTTCGACCAGTCCGTCAACTACTGCAGAAACAAAGGAACTGGATGGGGCCTGATGCCGTATTCCTTATGGAGCGCTATCGCTCTGTGGTGTAGAAAGAACGGCACTATGCCAAGAGGTAACAATAACTACGGCAGCGATCACGGATACCCACACGAGAAAGGAACACCGACTTACTACGATAGTAATAAGATCGCTCGTGTAGCAACCGGTTCTGGTCCTGATACATGGAGCCACAACTGGATGCCGGACGGAATCTTCGATCTGAATGGAAATGTATGGGAGTGGTGCGCTGGCATGAGACTTGTTGATGGCGAAATCCAGATTATTCCGTATGCGAACAGCATGATTTTGACAACCAGTATGGCGGCTGGCTCTACAGAATGGAAAGCAATCGCAGCTGACGGTTCGCTGGTGGCTCCTGGCACTGCTGGTACTTTGAAATGGGATGTTGTTTCTGGAAAGATTCAGCTTACCAAAGGAACTATCACGCCGAAAGACACAGGAAACTGGCTGCCATATAACAATATGACACTTGGCGAAGGACTTACAGCAGCTCCGGAGTTGGCAAAAGCTCTCCTCCTGTATCCGGATGAGCCAAACGGAGATTACGGTGGAGATTACCATGGAGTAAATACTTCCGGAGAGCGTTTGCCGCTCTGCGGGGGCAACTGGGGCGACACTTCCGATGCTGGCGTGTTCCACGTGCACCTGAGCAACCCTCGGACTAGCGCCTACGGCTACATCGGTTTCCGCTCCGCTTTTGTAAACTGAGGACTGTAAACTGATTGCCGCCTGGGAAGGCGGCGTTTGTGGTGAAAGGAGAAAGAATGTGGCAGAACAGAGATCCGACAATATGACAGCAGAGATGGAAGAGGAAGGACTAACGATATTACAGAAAATTGAAGATATGGAAGTGTACGCCCTCCCTCTCATCGAAAGATGGTCCATTGCACACCAGAAATTATTAGGTGACGATATAGCTCATTGTATGAACAGAATGTCGCAGCTGGCGTCGGCATTAACGGTTGCATACTACAAGAAAACTTCCATCAGCGAACTGGATGAAATGAACAAAGCACTCCAGTCTCACATCAGAGTAGCCTATCGCCTGGGATATTTGAAAGGAAAATCTTCCAGGAGTGAATGGGAAGGCCGTTCTGCAGAGATCGGAAGAATGATTGGAAAATATAAAGAATGGGTATACGGCGATCAAAAATCGTCACAACAGAATAAAAGTGCAAAATCAAGGTACAGCCGGTAATGATCCGGTTGTGCCGCCGGGAATAGGCTATTTCGTTTGCCGATCTGCGGGGGCAACTGGAACAACACTTCCAATGCTGGCGTGTTCAACGTGAACCTGAACAACCCTCGGACTAACGCCAACGGCAACATCGGTTTCCGCTCCGCTTTACTCTCATATGCCAGAACCGGTCAGTTCAAGGACTGCCGGCAGTGCGAGAGATTTAAAGGAGTCTATTTCCGCTCCGACCGTGTGGAAGGAGAAAAATGGTTCTACTCGTGCGTGGGTAGAGCCGTCCCTGTGGAGACACACAAAGCAGGAGACACCTATGGAGGCCGCAAGTAGCGAGAGTGAAAGCTGCCACACATAGTCAAATACAAAGGAGCGATAACGCAACATGAAGATTAAGAATGTTTTTGATCTTATCTTCTCCATGGAAAATCTGTATGGAGCCTTAGAAGATGCTTCAGATCAAAGGAGATATAACAAGGATGTAATGCTCTTCAATTTCAACGCCTGGGATAATTTGAAAGAGATTAGAGATTCTGTTTACGATGGGACGTATACCATAGACAAATATTATATTTTCTATGTGTATGAACCGAAGAAAAGGATGATAATGTCCATCAAATTTAAACACAGAGTTGTTCAATGGGCGATATACAGAGTTATCAATCCTATGCTGATTAAGGGATATATCAAGGATTCTTACGGATGTATCCCGGAAAGAGGACCACTGACCGCTATGTTTCGGCTTAAATACTGGTTGGAACAGGTGAACCGTAAGGATGAGCAGTGGTATTACTTAAAACTAGATATAAGCAAATATTTTTACCGGATATCGCATCGGATACTAAAGAAAATACTTGCAAAGAAAATTAAGGACCAGCGGTTGCTGAAATTGCTGGAATCAATTATAGATTGCAAACATACACCGTTTGGATTGCCGCCAGGACGTTCACCAGGGGAAGTACCTTTGGAAGAACGTCTTTTTGATGTCGGAATGCCTATCGGAAATCTGCTATCACAGGTGTTTGCGAATGTGTATTTGGACGCACTGGATCAGTTCTGCAAGAGGGAATTGCAAATTCATTGTTATGTCCGATACATGGATGATGTGATTATTCTCAGTAGTAGCAAGGCACAGCTCCAGGAATGGAAAGTCAGAATTGCTTCTTTTCTGGAAACGGAGTTGGAACTGCAGCTAAACAATAAAACTTGTATCCGGCCAATAAATCAAGGCATTGAATTTGTCGGATACAGGGTATGGCCTGACAAAGTGGTACTCAGGAAGAAAACAACACTTCACATCAAGAGAGTTTTGAAGGCAAAGAAAGAAGCGTACAGAGTGAAGGAAATTTCTTTTAAGCAGGCAACAGACACACTGCAGAGTTACTTGGGAATGATGAAATATTGTGACTGCGATGCATTGAAGGAGAAGATTCTGGATGATTTTGTCCTGACGCACGCAGACATGAAACAAATTTACGAGGAAGGAGGGGATCGGGATGAGAACTACTATCGCAGAGGTGATGGATGGTCAGTCGAAGATTATCCAGTTACAGACGAAACTTATAGACCGGCTGGCACTTGCATTACTGCAGCATGGAACTATTGAGGATAAGGAACTGGCAATGATTAAAGAAGCAGCGGATCTGCAGAAAGGACTGGAAGAATGAAACCTAAAAGCAGAATCAACCGGAGAGCCGGCCCGACAATACACGCACGCCATAAAAAGAAATGAGGAAGGAATACGAAAATGGAGTATCTAATTAACCTAGTAGGAAATTATAGCATTGGCTGGGGCATTACTATAATTGCGGCGTTGGTATTCCTTGTTTTGTGTTATCGGAAAGTAGAGAGTTACTTTTCTGACAAGGCAATTCACGAAAAGGAAAAAAACGAACAATTCAAAAAAGTTATGGATCAGGTAAATATGTACCCATCATGGCATCAGCAGAGCATAGAAATTCAGCAGCAGTTCAATAAAAGTATTGCAGAGCTGAAAGAAGGCATGGATCAACACCAGAAGCAGCTGGAAAAGATTGAAGAGGACATTATCAGCAGAGAACGTAGCAAACTTCGAGACAGACTTCTGCAGTCGCATCGATATTTTACAAGTCCGGAAAAAAATCCGCTTCATGCATGGAGCGAAATGGAGGCAGATGCATTTTGGTCTATGTTTAAGGAATACGAAAATGCAAAAGGGAATGGACATATGCATACGGTTGTACAGCCCGAGATGAGAGCATTGGAAGTGATTCCGATGCACGAAGATGCCAAAATTGCTGAACTGATGGGGAGCAGAAAGTAACCTGTAATAAAGGCCAATGGGAGGCTGTAGGTGAAATGAAAAAAATTAAAAAAGTGGTTGCGGCCGTAAAGAAGGTCGGAACCTTAAACCTGGTACTGATTCTGGTCGGTGCCTTTTTTGTTTGGTTTAACTGGCAGATGATCCTGGTTTTCCGGGAATATGGAAGTATGCCGGAAACCTATGCCTGCGCTGTTGTGGCAGCAACAATAGGTGAGTGTGGAATCTGCGGCTGGATCCGGACGAATAAAGATAAGCGGCTGGATCGGAAATGGCAGAAAGAAGACGAAAAAGAAAGCCAAGAACAATATGTCCCCGACATAAATGTCGGTAACAAAAACGAGGAGGAAAACTTATGAGCTTAGAGATTTTTTTACTGTTACTGCTGATCGTATCTATTTTTACAGGACTCTTCACAGAGGGAATCAAGAAATTGATGGATGAGGTAAACAAGAAATACCTCTCCAATTTCTTAGCCGGTTTCGTTGCAGTCGTACTGTCAGTTCTGGTAGATGCGGGATATATCATTCTGACGGAGGCACAGATCAATGCAAAGATGGCTGTATATTTAATCGCCCTGGTGTTGTTATCCTGGCTGGCATCAATGGTGGGATACGACAAGGTGATCCAGGCTATTACGCAGTGCAAGAAGTACAAAGAGGAGTAGACATGGGGAATGTAGCAAAAATCGTAGTGGGGGTGCTTGCCATAGGCGGCACCTTTTTCATTCTGTTAATCAGAGAATTTGGGAAATTTATTGACGAAGTTTCACCCTACAACTGGGGAGAAAGCGAGGTGCTGAAAGATGAGTATAAACGTTGAGGCGGAGAAAAGAGCCTATAAGAAATTCAGACAGGCCGGCATGACTGCAGCTGGGGCTTGCGGCCTGATCGGAAACCTGGAAGCGGAGAGTGATGGTTTCTACACAAACCGGGTTGAATACCTGTGCCTTAAACGGCTGAAAGAAAAGGGAAAAGTCTATACCCATGCCACCTATACTGCAGCGATCGACAGCGGAAAGATCTCCTGCGAGGAGTTCTTACATCCGCTTTCCGGAAAACAGTACGGGTACGGATTGGCCCAGTGGACAAGCCCTGGCAGAAAATCTGGTCTTTGGAATTTTGCCAAGCAGAGAGGCGTGTCCATTGCGGACGAAGATATGCAGCTGGATTTCTTACTGAAGGAACTGAGAGAAAGCTACAGCCCGGTTTTGGCTATTCTCAAATCAGCAACAACAATCCGGCAGGCATCCGATGTTGTTTTAAAGAAGTTTGAAATTCCGGCCAACACAGGGGAAAGCGTATGCGAAAGTAGAGCGGCAAGAGGCCAGAAATTCTATAACGATTATGCAAAGGAGGAAAAAATTGTGAGCGTGAAAATTAGTAATTGTGGACATGATGAAAATGGACGTTATGCAGGAGGCCAGGCGGGCGATCAGACTGGTACAGAGTATCAGATCATCAACTGGTACAACAGACCTTGGCTCTGTGTTTTACGATTTGAGGACCAGGAAGTAGCGGCACTGATTGCAGAGATGGCAACACAGGCCGCAAACAATAATATGATCGGCTATGACCAGGGAACTGCAGGGAATAGTAATGATCGCTATACCTTCTGGGAGCAGCTGGCCGCAAATGGTTATGATCCATCAAAAATCAAAAAGCCATGCGAAACAGACTGCAGCCAGAGTACCGCAAGCATCGTGAAAGCAGTCGGATACCGTCTGAATAAGCCGAAGCTGAAAGCAGTTAGCGTTTACTTGACTACATATAACATGAGAAGCGCATTCAAGACAGCGGGAGCAAAGGTTCTCACCGATCAGAAATATCTGACAAGCGGTACATGCTTAAAGCCTGGAGATATCCTGCTGAATGACAATCATCATGTGGCTATCGCAGTGAGTGGAGATGCCAGTTCCAATGCAACTCCGGCAAAGAAGAATTATTTGGAAAAGGGAGATACCGGATCAGAAGTAACCGCGATGCAGAAAATGCTTATCAAAGTTGGATATTCTTGCGGAGCCGCAGGAGCTGACGGAGATTTCGGCTCTGACACTGATTCAGCTCTTCGCAAATTTCAGAAAGACAATGGGCTGACGGTTGATGGACAGTATGGAACTAATTCCAAAGCCAAGCTGACCGCTCTGTACAACAAAAAGGTTGGAACCACCACATCCAACAAGAAAGACGTAACGACAGTAGCCAAAGAGGTGATTGCCGGTAAATGGGGTAGCGGAGATGAGCGGAAAAAGAAGCTGACTGCGGCCGGCTATAATTATGACACTGTTCAGAAGAAGGTGAATGAGCTGCTGAAGACAAGAACAAAGAAATCCGTAGCTGAAGTTGCAAAGGAAGTCGTTTCCGGAAAATGGGGGAACGGAGCCGATCGGAAGAAAAAACTGGAAGCAGCCGGTTACAATTATGCCGAAGTCCAGAAAGAAGTAAACAAGCTACTGAAATAACAGCGGAGAAATGGTGCTTTTGAAGAGAGTCTGCACCTCTGAGAAAAATATATCACACACGCCCTGGTCCTTCGGGACTGGGGCATTTTTTATTGCAAAATGCGGAACAAGTTAGAGGTAAAAATCAATATACAAAATAACTAAAATTTCAATGCTATTTTTGACGAAATGTGCCTGAGCAACGATAGAGATTTTTTCAATACCTAATATACCTAAAGGCAAAAATTCGGTATAGGGGCGTGTACGAGCGTATAGCCCTATATGCTTTTTTCGGGGAAATGCTTGTGGTTCCGGTAGATAATTTGTGAAAAATATGATATTCTTAAAGAGCTGCCGAACCTCCAGCAGAAAGGAGGTGAAATCATTGGATAAAATAATCGCCATTATTCTTGTCCCTGTCGCAGTAAATGTAATTAGCTACTACATTTGCAAATGGCTGGACAGAAAAGACAAATAGGCAGCATAGCAGCCTAAGGCATAAGCCACCTACATAACGGAATAGAAAACCCCAGAGATCTGATCCATCTCCGGGGTTTTCGTTTTGCTCATTGGATAATCGCCATTACCCTTAGCTGTTTTCAGTATATGCGTATCAGACAAAAAAGTCAACCAGTAATTCCAATGTTCGTAAAATCGAGTTTTCCACATTATCCACACTCAGTTGAGGATAAGATACAAATGCGCAAAGCCTTATAAATAAAGGAAAATCTTCATATTATAATAAAAAACGTGTGACATTGTCCCATCAATGTCACGAAACCGTCACGTCACTATTACTCTATATCTATTTCTGTATCTAAATCTTTTTCTATCTTTTTCTTTTATTCTCACTATTAGTTATTGAATGTTGCAGTTGCGAAAATAATTTGCATAAATAGAGCAAAACTATTGACAAATACGCAAGTGCGAGTTATAATATATACATAATCAAACAAAACACAAGAACCAAACAGGTGGGTGTTATTTTTTTACCCAAATGGTTCGCAAATGCGAGACTGATTAAATAATCTGAAAGGAGAACACCAGTTGGCAAAAAGAAAGAAACCGGAAGACAAAGAAAAAGAACTGCTTGAGAAACGACTTCTTAAAATCCAGTTTTACGAGAGCCTGACCAGCATCGTAGTTGCCATAGTAACAATGCTCTTAGCAGTTGTTACGGCGATCTTAAATTGGATTAAGTAAATCGAACCAAACAGTTCCTTGGTAGCAGGGGAGCGGTAACTCCCCTTGGCTATCAAGTCTACCATATAGGAGGACAGAAAGCAATGAAAAAGCTGAGAAGATTTTTGACAGTGTTGCTGTTTATCAATTTTTCATGGGGAATGGCAACCGGGATGGAGCCGTTAAACTTCTGGTTGGTAATGGCAAATGGTACAGCAGTGATCGGCCTGGCAGTAGATGAGATGGAGGAAAGAAGATGGAAACACTGATGAAGAAAGCAAAAGATATGATCGAGAAATTGGATTTTAATGGCTGCATAGAATTGTTCAATCAGCTTCCAAGTGGTCATCCGATGATCGACCTGGTATTTGACAGAATGGAAAGCCTTGATCCAGAAAGATTTGAAGAGTGGCTGTGAGAGAGTGAGGGAGGAAAAATGAAGTTAAATGACATTGTAATGGCATCTACGCAAGATACAAAAATCAGAGTGGTTGTAAAACTGTACGGAACGAGCTTCCGCACAGAACATTTTCCAGAATACTTCTTAGAAAGTGAAGAGATGGATGAACTGATGGACAGAGAGGTTGTGGATATCAGAGTAGTTGATAATCTTTTGGAAGCCACATTGAGATAGGCAAGCAGGAGGACATAAACATTGGCAGTGCGAAGAACTTACTACAGGGATCGATGGAATGAAAAGAAGGTATGGGAAGTTGTAAAACTGGTTGGTGGCTATTATCTCCGGCAGTATATCAGCGGTCAGCAGGTAGGAAGAGGGATGAAGACATCGAAGAAATTTATCAAGAGCATAAGCGTTTTTGAATTTGAAGAAGTAGGAGGAATTACAGGATGAAATGGGATGTTAAACACGACAGAGCAAAGAAAGTAATTGATCGTTTCCTGGATAACGCAGGATACTGGCAGGAGTCAGAAGACCTGGTTACAGGCCTGACGGATGAAGAGAAGGAACTGGTAAATGCGGAAGTTGAGCTGATGATCGCATCCATCAGAAAGCGTTACAAATTGCAGGAGCGCTTGCCAGAGCAGGTAGCTGAAGCAGAAAAGCCAGCAGAGAAAGCAGTAGAGGAACCGATAGAAGAACCGGTTAAAAAGCCAAGAGCAAGAAAGCCGAAGACAGAGAATGCGACAGAAGAGAAGCCGGCAGCAAAGAGAACAAGAACCAAGAAAGCGGAAAAGGAGAAAGCTAAAGACCATGGGGAAAATGATTAATTGGAGCATGAAGGACACTAATGGTTGCGTACAGAGAGGGCAGATGTTCCTCTCTCAGCTTCCGAAAATTCTTCTGAGTTTTGAGAATAGCGCAGCGGAAACACTGAGAAGAACCGGAGCCGACCACGTACTTTATGCGGTTAAAATTTACAATACAGCAGACGAATTGACAGCAGTGCAGTTCTATATGAATCCGATGTCAGATGAGGAATTTTCCAAAGTGGCCGGAAAAGGACGAGGAACTATGATATATGCGTTGCATAGCAGAAAGGTAAAGGTGGCGGGATGAAAAAGAAAATCGAAGAGCTGTTTCGACTGGCAATGAAAGCCCAGGAGAAAACAAGCGCATACGTGTCATTCGAGACATCAAATCACGGATGGGGATGTGTGGTAATGATTATGGATGATGGCTTCGAGGTAAAACATGGGTATGATGGTTGGTACGAAATGGATATGTTTTATTCGGATGAAAGATCAGAGGAACAGTATCAGAAAGCAAAAGAACATTTAATCAGATTACTCAGAAAAAAGAGAAAGGTGGCAACAGCATGAATACGGTAGCAAAGCTGACACAGAAGCAGATTGAAAAACTTGCAGTGGAGATCCGGACGTTTCTCCTGGAACACGATATGTGGGTGGACACTCAGATTTATTTCAACGGAAAATGCTTTGACACACACGACAAGGAGACAGGCGAGTTCTATTACAATGATCCGGAACATCTGGTTGTGAGAGAAAACGAGGACCCAAGAAGATATTTTGAGAATGTGGCAGAAGACCATATCCTCAGTATGGCTTTTGAAGGCAGTGTGTGCCATATGCTTTGGTATGGGACCAATCCTGGAATCAAGAAAAAATTTGATAGAATTTTTGAAAAAAGAGGAATTTATTACGAGTTTGGAGACCACTGGAACTTCACCTGTTATTACATAGGAGAGTGAGCAAAATATGGGACACAGAAAAATGTCAGCCTACGGAGAAAGAGAACACAATGGCAGATATGTATTGGATGATTATGAATTTTCACGGAATCATACCAAGGCAGAGACAATCAGAAGATGGAGAAGAGACTTAAAAAAGAAAGCAAGATCCCGCAGGAGAAAAGAAATCTACAAAGCGATGCAGAATTGCAGAGAGGAGTAAAATGGCATATTTGAATATTCAGAAGGCAGAGTTTAACAGAGCAACGGAGAATTTAATCGAGATCGCTTGGAAGTACGAAAGCCTGAAGGTAGAGTATGATTTCTTAACAAATACAGATAGCATGAGCTGGAAGCATCTTTTCGTTGCATGGGCGAATGAGTTCGAGGAATTGCACGGCTCAAAGAATTGGAATGAAATCGACGAGGACTATTACGAAACCATTGAAAGATTCGCAGAAGAAAAGATCATGGGTTGGGCTGGAAAGAAAAAGAGAATAGTAGTAGGCCGACACATGGAAGGAATCACGCTGAATCCGCTGGAATGGCTGTTGAGCAATGATGGAGCGGAAATAATGACATTTAATAGCGTTGACGAGGCAAAAGGTTTTCTCAAAGGAAAAGGATACCAGGAAGAGGACATGGAGTTTCTTCGATTTGTAGAGGAGTGGATGTGACATGGTTGGATTACTGAACGATAGATGTATCCGGGTTTATTCAGAAATGAATGAGTGGATGGACTGTATTTTTATTGTAAGTGCAGAAGATGCGGAAAGGGCTGAAAAGGTTCTGCAGGAAGCATGGGACAGCTACTGGGAAGATGGAGATGGCTGGTGCTACGGAAATTATCTGTCGGACAAGATGATTAAAGCCGGTATTTCATTTGACGTATATTATGCGGATTCGGAGGAATAAAGGTATGCAGAGTAAGAAAGTGCTTCTGATCGGAAGTTACTCACCGGAAAATGAAGGCAAGCCAGAGATAATCGACCGAGATTATTACCGGCAAGGATGGATTTTCAAGGATGAAGATGCTTTTCAGAACAGGCCAGACGATGTTTGCTATATTCCGGAATTGTCGGACGAAAAGTATACGAGGAACGACATACTGAAAATACTTGCCGGAGACGAAGAACTGGCGAAGACAATGTTCGAGGAACTGGATTGGCAGCATCCAGAAAGTCTGTTGGAAGACTGGAAAGCAAATGGCGAAATTGCTTGGTGCCCGCATTGTGTAGGATATGTTCAGACCTATGGTGAGGAGATTGAAAAGTGCCCGGTATGTGGCACAGAATTGGAGGATTGAGATGGAAGAAAAGAAAATTGTTGAGACGTTGTTTGTGAGAAGATCCGTCAACGTGTCGGAACAGGATATAGACGATATTCTTTGCACTGCATTTGAAGGAGGAATCACTTATTGGTGCGACAGCGTAAGAGTCGTTGGAAATTACCTTGGAAAATATGCAAGCGATCAAATCAGCAGAGGCGGAAAACTGAAATTTCATGTGGAAGAACCGTTCGACAATGAAGAAACAGAATGGTACGAAATGGATCAGGAAAAGTTTCTGCACGGATTACAGGAGTGGCTGAACTGTTCAAGAAACAGCAGCTCTTGTTTATACGAGAACAAGATTGACTGCAGTCAGATTGACGCACCGATGGCGGACGAAATCATCCAGTACACTTTGTTTGATGAAATTATCTTTGACTAAAGAAAGGAGAAAAAATGAGCAAAGGAATTGTTACACAGCATGAAACGATCTGTTTCATTTGTGGCCGGCGGGCAGAAGCAGAACATCACTTGATTTTCGGAACAGCAGGAAGAGAACTGTCAGAGAAAGACGGATTGAAAGTTCCGGTATGTAACAACTGTCATAATATGGGCCAGAAGCTGTGCCGGATTCACGAAAATCCTATGGCAGAGAGAATGTCAAAGATGATCGGGCAGCTGGCCTGGGAAAGAGAGTGGCTGTTAAAAAATACGGTAACTATCAACAGCAAGGGACAGATGGCGAAGGTAGAAGGAAATGTAGTCAGATCACAATTCATGAAAAGATATGGCAGATCATATTTGTAGGAGGCGAGAGTATGGGAGCTATACTAATGTTACTGTTTTTGTTATACGTTGGGTACAGAAAGTGAGGAAAAGAACTGTGAACAATCAGGAAATTTTGGAAGCATTAAAAAAATCAGTAGCAATGCCGCCGGTCCTTTGCATGAACGAAAGAAGTGTGATATTCGTTGATTATGCGGATGGACATGGCGAGGCAAAAACCCAGGTAAATAATTGGTTCCGTTGTCCTTGCTGCAGCAGCATTGTGGGAGAGAGAAGAATTGTGGCTAAAAGAGCAGTCGATCAGAGGAAGAAGCCCTACTGTGAGAAATGTGGCCAGAAGATAAAATGGACTGTAGGAGATGAAGAACAGAGCAGACTTATTACTGTAAATACTCCAGACACAGAGTACACAGTGCTGGCAAAGCGGATTGACGATGGAAGATATGTACAGCTTGGAGGAGTATTCGGAAACGAGCTGCTTTGTAGAAAACGCTTCGAGGAGAAGGTGAGAAACCAGGAAATTTTTTACGGAATTGATTTAAGCACCGCAGTATTTGCAAAGAGAGAGACAGTGACACTGACAGAAGAATGGGAGGCAATGGGAAATGTTGATCTGGAGATGTAAGAAGTGTGGGTGGATAGGAAGGGACTCCGACCTGGGCCTGCATTATGGAAATGATGAGGAATATTGTCCTCGGTGCAAGGAAGTAGATAGCATTGCAACAGTTGATTTTTCTGACCGCTTCAACAGCCAGGAAGTTGAAAAGCTGTGGCAGTTTTTTGGAGAAATCCCCATTGATGATGAAGATGCTATTTTGGAAGAGTTCCTGGGATTTTCGGAAGGAACGGACAGAATAGAAATCTGGCACTGGTTTGATGAGAATTATCCGGAAGGAGTGACCGAACTGGTAAACGGAGGAAGACATGGTAATTGAGAGAACTATATTAAGCAAAGTGGCAGAACTTAATGGGATTTCTATCTGTGATGAGAGAACAGTGAAAATCGAGTTGACAGAGGCAGAAATCGAAGAAGCGTACCGGATCAGGGAAAGAGAATATCTGGAAGAGGATATAAAGAATGCTGTTGAAGAGTTCTGCGATTATTGGGGGATTCCTAAAGGTATTGCCGGAGGCTTAAATGACAATCCGGATATCATCTGCAAGATTGCGAGCTTGTACGAAAAGAATCAGGACACAAATGTAGCATCTGCTGATACGATGAAAGAGGCGGTAAAACAGGTTTTGAAAAAGGAAGGAGTTTGGAAATGAGCAGGGTAGTTTATCCGGCAAGGGAAACCGTAACGGAGATCAGAGGCGAAGATGCGGCAGAGATCATCAATAAAATGATGGAGAAGGAAGGAATGACGCAGATCCAGCTGGCTCAGAAAATGGGAATCACCAGACAGAGAGTGAGCAGATTGATTTCTGGGAATATGAGATATGAGAATTTCGTGAGGATTATCAATGCTGCTGGGTATGATGTGAAAATTGAAAAACGCAAGTGCGAGAAAAACTCGAAATAATAGAGCAAAACTATTGACAAATACGCAAGTGCGAGTTATAATATATACATAATCAAACAATAAATAAAACATTTGGGAGGTATATATTATGGCAACATTAGAAAATGATATCAAGGTAGCAGAAGAAAGAATCAGAGAAATGGAGAAAAGAAGAAGCTATTTTGCTGAAAAATATGCAGAAACAGGAGAATCATTTTACAAGAAGATGGCAGAGAGCGAAACAGATATGATAGCAGAAGTAAGACAGGCAATTATAGAGGCATTGGTGTAATTTTTTTACCTACATAGCTCGCAAATACGAGACAGAATCGCACTTGCAGAAAGGAGTACGAATGAGCCATCAGAGAAAGACAAAGGATCGGTGGGACATAATGACAAACTGAGGATATGGCTGGGAGTGTGAGAACAGCGAATACACCAGTGCAGATGCAAAGAGAAGCCTCAGAGAGTACCGAGAGAATCTTGCAGGAAGAGCAGAGGTGAGAATGGAAAAGCACAGAGAGCCGATCACAGCATAATTTTAGGAGGAATATAGCATGGCATTATTAGAGGTTAAGACAAGTTACGCAACATATACAGATTGCACATTAAGAGTAGGACAGTATCAGATGGATGGCAGTATTGCAGTTGAAATCTTCAGTAGAAGAGAGGGCCAGTTGCAAGGATTACCGTTTGTCTGTGCGATTCAGCATTAGCAGAAAATGAAGCGTATGTGGATACAAATAATTGCCCTTGGGTAGTGGATTTCTTGGAGGCGAAAGGGCTGGCAAAATCGACTGGAAGAACGAGACGTAGCGGATATTGTATTTATCCATCAATGAAATTCAACAGAGAGAAAATGGCAGAGTTTGAGGGAGGGTACTGAAATGGAAAGATTATATTGCACAATCAACGAAGAACAGGCCAGAATCGCACACGATATGATGTCTATGAGCGACTACAAGGTAGGCAGTAAGACAGAAGAATACAGAGGATATGTCGATAAAGCCTATGACTTGGCCGAGAAAGTTGCAGAAGCAAGGCCGAGGGAAACGGATAGAGTTGAAGCATTGGCAAAGAGATATTCAAAGAGAATGGCCGAGTACATGAACCGGGAGAGCAATATCGGTTGCAGATGTCCTTCGGTTATGATTTCGGGTGCTGGCAATTTTCCAGTGAAGAAAAAAGAGAAACAAGTGCAGGCTTGGGAGAAGAACCATCAGTTTTATACTGAGACGCAGAAAATCCTGGATAAGATCAAGGGGATTTTGAGAGGAAAGGATATCATCAAGTCCTCAGATGAGGACGCTATAGAACGTCTGGAAGAGAAGCTGGATGCTTTAAAAGAAAACCAGGAAAGAATGAGAGCTGTCAATAAAGCCATCCGCTTGAAGAATACCAAAAAGGGAGATGAGGAGCTTAAAATCCTGGGGTATTCCGATGAGCAGATCCAGGAACTGAGAACTCCGGATTTCATGGGAAGAGTTGGATTTCCAGCATACGCCCTGCAGAACAACAACGCAAATATCCATAGAGTAGAGGAAAGGGTGAAAAGCTTGAAAGCAGTCAAGGAAAAGGGAACAAAAGAAACGGAATTTGAGCTGTTTAAGGTTGTTGAGAATGTGGAAGCTATGAGGTTACAGATTATTTTTGATGAAAAGCCGGAGGCAGATGTTAGAGCCGTTTTGAAAAAGAACGGTTTTAAATGGGCACCATCCCAGGGGGCATGGCAGAGAATGTTGAATCCGGCCGGCAAATACGCATTGAACCGAGTGAAAGAAGAACTGGAGGCTGTATAATGCCAGAACTTCTCACAGCAGAAATAGCCAATGAATACAGAATATTGGCAGAAAATCTTCCGGAAAATGGTAGGCAAGATACAGGCGAGAGAAGAGAACTGCGGCAGGAACTTCAAAGGAGATGCGGACTATCGGAACTGCAGGCAATTAACATTTTGAATGGGTTTCATGTCAAAGACTACATAGCAATAAAAGAAAGGGAGTATGCAGAGAATGAGCGAAGAAAAGCAGAAAGAGATCAAGACACTTAAAGGATGGGAAGAAAGCGGGAAAAACTGGGATGATTTTTGCAAGCCTGGAGAGCTGGTGGACGAAGATATCTACTGGTACTTCTTGAATATTTTGCCACCGAGAAATATGGGAGCAGGATATCTGCAGGTAGGAGAACCTTACGACAGTAGATTAAACCCGAAGACAGGAAAATATATGGCAACCTATTCTACATTCGTGAAAGTAGGGGATAAGGTATGGAAATATTGCGGAAATTGTTTCCCAGGAGAAAGCGTTGATATTGAAAGCGAGGACAAGAGATGATTGTTGGTTATTGCATCCTTAATGGAAAAAAGTGGGTCATGTTCGAGGACAAACAGTGTGCAGCTGGAGAAGTAAAGTTGACCGATGGATTCAAGGATAAGCTGATCCGTTGGAACAGCGATAAGCTGATCGGAATGGAAAGCATCAGCAAGGAAGAGATTGATCTGAGAAAAGTCGTGAAGCGCATGAGAGGAGCTAGGCCTTGGCATCCTCTTCTGCAGGCTTTGAGAAAGGAGCTGGAAGGATGAACGAAATTAAGATCACGCCGGAAGAAATCGGAAAGGCCGCAGAGCTTATCCGAAAAGTAGCAGAGGGAACAACGCAACCTGCAGAGCCGCTTACCAGTTGGGAAATCGCAAAAATTTTCCAGAGTACGCACACGAGAATTTTCAATCGGATTTCTCGGTTTTACAATGCAGAAGCGTCCGAAGACGAAAAGAAGGAGTTCGAGATTGCGTACAGACCGTATAGAAACCAGAGAAAACATCCAATCTGGAAACTGAGTGAAAAAGGCTGCCAGCTTTACATTGAAAAGATATGTGCCGAGGAAAAACGTAGTAAGGCTTTCGTGGAAGGACTTGGGAAATTTAATGATTTAATCGCACAGCATTTCCATGGAGTAAAAACGCAGGAAAATATCCTGATGAAGGGAAGATCCAGAACAGAGTGCAGTTACATAAAGAATCTGTTCGACCAGTTTATCGAAGGCCCGGCAATCGAGAATAGAGAAATCGAAGAGCTTGGGGCAAAATACGAAGAGTTTTATAAGGCAATGGGCGGGCTGAATGATGATGTAGCAGCCAAAAGAAAAGTAGAGGACTCGGTAATGGGAGTTGCAATCGAGGCAGAAATGCAGGGATTTATCTATGGATTCAAAGTATTTGAGATACTTTTGAATAGAGAATTAGCCACAGCATAGGAGGAAAAGAACATGGCAAAAGCAAAGTTTATGAATGGTGAGTTTTCAGCAAAGTTTAAAGGAAAGAGAAGATTCGTTGCAGAGCAGATGGAAGCAATTAAGGATTATGCGGCAAGAGATGATATGCAGATCAATATTTGTCCGGTAATCCAGGAGAGACCTTCTGGAAAAAAGAATACTGAGGAGCAGATCACACCAACCCATTTCATCAGCGGAAACCTGGAACACGCAGTAGTGGCAATTTACGACAATGCCGGCATCCCGTCATTCATGCACAGATTCCGCAAGGTGACAAATAAGGAGCTGTTCGGTGGAAGCGATAAAACAAATGCAGCGTTTATCATTGGAGATGAAGAATACGATGAAATTTACATTTCTGTCTATGAGAACTGCGAAATTAACGGAAAGCCTTATAGCCTGCCAATGCAGAAGCCATGGACAGGAATTACCAATGATGAGGCGGCGAGAGCTTGTTTTTCAAAGGGAGAGGGATGGCATCTTATGACAAGAGCTGAATGGGGATTACTTGCGAACCTCAGCTTGAAAAATGGTACTTTGCCACATGGCAACACGAACTATGGAAAGTACCATGCAAACCCGGAAGAACATGGAGAGTCAGCAGGAGAATCCGGAAAGACCAAAACCGGATCAGGACCGGCAACATGGACCCACGATCATACATTGGAAGGCGTTCACGATCTGTCCGGAAACGTATGGGAAATGGTAAGAGGCCTGAGAATAAAAGACGGACAGCTGGAGATGGTAAAGAATAACGATGCAGCATTGGATATTGATCTTACCCTTGAAGGAGATAACTGGGAACCGGTAAGAGATGATTCCGGAAAGTCTATTAGAGTAAGCGTTTCCGATGGCGGTATCAAATTCCTTGCTGAAAGTGATCACGAAGAGGGATACGATGGATGTAGATGGGAAGATGTTAATATTGATTGCGAGAGCGAAACACTGAAAGAGCTGGCTCTGTATCCTGGAGAGCCGGAAGCCTACTGCTATATTGATAGCACTGAGGGAGAATATTTGCCGCTCTGCGGGGGCGGCTGGATCGACACTTCCAGTGCTGGCGTGTTCAGCGTGAACCTGAGCTACCCTCGGACTGGCGCCGACGGCTTCGTCGGTTTCCGCTCCGCTTATTTTAGAAAACTGAAAACTGAGTAACTGATATGGCGGCTGGAAAGCCGCCGTTCATATATGAGAATGAGGAGAAAAGCCATGGAAGAAAGAAGAGATATAGTTTATATCGGAATAGATCACATCCATACGCACCCGGAGAATCCAAGAAAGGATCTCGGAGATTTGACGGAGCTGGCAGAATCGATGAAAAAACAGGGGTGTTTACAGAATTTAACGGTTGTTCCGGTAGAAGAACAGCCTGGAGAGTATTATGCGTTGATTGGGAACCGCCGGCATGGAGCATCAAAGTTAGCAGGCCTGGAAGAATTGCCATGCAGGATCGCTGAAGGATTAAGCCGAAAAGAACAGTTGTCAATCATGCTGGAAGAAAATATGCAGCGCAGCGATTTGACAATTTATGAGCAGGCCCAGGGATTTCAGCTTATGCTTGATTTGGGAGATACCGAGGAACAAATTGCTGAGAAAACTGGATTCAGCAAGACTACCATTCGCCGTAGGTTAAATATTGCGAAGCTAAACCAGGATGAACTTAAAAAGAAGGAGCAGGATGAAAATTTTCAGTTAACGCTGAAGGATTTATACGAACTGGAAAAAGTGAAAGATATTAAGACGAGGGATAAAATTCTCAGAGAAGCAACCAGTTCAAGAGACTTGGTGAGCAGAGCGCAAGCAGCTGCAGCAGAAGCTAAACGAAATGAAAATGCAAAAAAACTGAAAGAGATGTTGAAGAAGAAAGGCATTAAGGCTGCCCCGAAGTCAGCAGAAAATGAAATTTGGAGCGGAAAATGGAATACTATTAAGGAGTATGAGTTAGACAAAGACGTTCCGGAGCAGATCAAACTTCCAAAGACAGAAGAAGAAAAATTTTTCTTAGTATATTATCGTAGCTTGAGAATTATTACAAAAATTCCAAAAGGAAAGAAAGAACTTTCACCTTGGGAAAAAGAGCAAAAGGAAAAGGATCAGGCAAAAAGGAAAATCAAAGCGATATTAAAAGAAAGCAGTGCCAGAAGAAAAGAATTTCTGGAGAATATTATTTCGGGGAAAATCAGCCCGGTTAAAGATGAATCTGAAGTAAAAGAAAAGATATGGGAAGCTATGATGGCACTTGGCAGTTACATTTATGCAAGCACAGTGCGAGATTTCTATTTGAAAAAGAGCTACTATGAATCTTCACCAGAAGAGAAAAAAGCAGCAGATGAGTCAGCGGGAAAACTTAGTTCCTTACATCAGATGATGATTATTTTGCACAATTCAATGAAAATTTGCAACGAACCGTATGATTACAACTTGGTCTTTAATAAAAACAAAGGAGACGCACTCTTGAAAGGATATGAGGTGTTTGAGCCGTATGGTTGGTATTTTGAAGATGAAAAGGAACGTCAGGTGCTGGATGGAACATCTGAACTGTACAGAAAGGAGAAGAAAGAGTGAGCAGAAGACCAGAGATAACAGCTACGTTGTCTCTGGCACTTGAAAAGAAAATCAATCCGTACAATGATCCACGGATATACTGGGCTAAGGAAGTGACATTTGATTACTCCACAAACCATGCAGTCAGAGTTGATTATATGAGATATAAGCCGGTTAATAATACTGTGTCCGGAATAGAAAAAGGAGACTTTTACTGTTATGAAGTGAAATCATCTGTAGAGGATTTTCGCTCGGGGCATGGCTTGAATTTCCTCGGAGATTATAATTACCTGGTAATGCCGGAGAAGATTTACGCAACGATTTCATTGGAGGTCCCACACTACGTTGGTGTATATGTTTTGGATGGAACAGAATTAACCTGCATAAAGAAAGCCAAGAGACATGATCGGAGCAGACCAGTATCAGAAATGCTGCTTATGATGTTTAGATCAGCAGCAAGAGACAGGAGGCGGATATGCAGTGAAATTACGCAGGAATAATGAATATATGTTTCAAGTTGTAGAGTGCAATACTTATATGAAAAGAATTAAGGACGGAAAATATATCCGGCACTCTGAACAATACTCCGATGTTTATTACTATGTTGACGAAAATGCTGAAGAAAAGGAAAGAAAAGTAGAACCGGAAGAATGGGGCGGTAGCGATTTCGTAAAAACATATTACGAGGCAGTGGAGAAGAGATTTGTAGGCGTTGTCATAGGTATGAAGCTTATTACGCTGAAAGCAGAATTGTTTTGTGATAGTGCTTGCAGGCCAGATGGAGTAGAAGTTGATTTTGTAAACCGAAATGATATAGAGCAGAAAAAGGTTGCCATTGTAGCATATGGGTGCAATAAAACAAGGCTTGTTCCGTTGGAACAGTTAAAGATCATAAGGAAAGTAGAGGAAGGCGAGACATGAAAACAGGTAAATATACGAAAGATGGAAGAGAGATGCAGGTGGGCGATGTTGTACACTTCAGATGCAAAAATCATCCGCTGAGCGGAAAAGGTGTAGTATTCATGGGAAAGGAAGTAGATGGCTTAGGAGAAGATCCGTTCCGCATCAGAGATACAAGAACCGGAAGAAATAATGGACGGATATACCCTTATTACGATGATGCAGTATATCGAATTGACGGAAGAGAGGGTGAGTAGTCATGGCAAAGCAGATGGTTTTGAACCGAAAGATGTACAAGGAAATTAAGAAAATGGACCACCAGGATATGTCCAACTACTTGTCGCGGTATTACATGAACGCATATAACCAGGGCAAGGAAGACTCCGAAGGATTGAAGGCAGATGAGCTAAGAGAAATCCTTTTGACAGTAAAGGGAATCGGACCAGCAAAGGCAGAGAACATTATGGAAGCAGTTGGAAAAGCCCTTGCAGAAAAGGGGTGAGGGAGATGTGGCAGCGAGGAGTCGAATGCGATGGCAAGTGCTATACTGATGAAGGAATATGTCCGAGAGCTGAGTGGTGCGATAAAACCAGGAAAGGTGAGTTTGCGGCAACAGCGCTGGCCGGATTTTTCTTTTTGGTGGTGCTGGTAATGCTTGTACCAGGAATGATCGCATTAAAATTGCTGGACTGGGTATATGGAAAATTATATTGGAGGGAGAGTTGACAAATGGAAGAAAAGAAGGTATGGTTAGAAGTGCCAAGATTTACTGGCGAAAATGTACCGGTGAATGTAGCTGCAAGAGTAATGAAGAAAGATCCTCAGTTTGTGAGACAGGGAATCATCCAGGGATTACTCACATTTGGAGTAGCTTTCAAGAAAGACGGAAGTAGCCAGTATGATTATTACATATCACCTATGAAATTCTGGCAGGAAACGGGTTATGTTTATGACGGAATTGAGGTGTAAAATCGGTCTGAGAAGTGCTGAAAAAGTACCAAAATTGGTGAATAGGAAACAGGTAGGCAACAAAAATGGCGATATGTATTGATTTTGCAGGCATTACTGTTTACGTACAGGAAGCTGCTGACGCTGGCAAGTTCTGATTTTAGATAACGAAAAATAGTGGGAAAGGCTGTAAACCTTAGGGTCTATGGCCTTTTTCTTTTTGCTCTGCAATAGAACAAAATATTCTCAAAAAGTGCGAAAAAACAGTAATAGCGAACACGTAGCTAACATTTTTGGGGAATTTATGAAATATTTTTTGGAGAAATTCATAAAATAAATCAAAGCGGCAGGGGAGATACTGAGAATATTTATGGAAGCGCTTGAGGATTATATTAAACCGGAATTGCTGATCACAGCGATCGCTTTGTATTTTATGGGGATCGCACTGAAGGAGGCTCAGGCTGTGAAGGACAAATATATTCCGCTGATACTGGGGTGTGCAGGGATCCTTATATGCGGAATTTATGTTTTTGCTACCTGTTCCTGTAAAAATGCACAGGATATTGCAATGGCAGTATTTACATCCACGACACAGGGAGTCCTGGTGGCGGGGCTTTCTACATATGTGAACCAGCTGATCAAACAGCTGGAAAAAGATGAATAATGGATTTTGTAAGGTAGTTTCAGATACTTGCAGCAGCTGCAGGAATTTATGCGCCAGAAGAAAGCCGTTCAGAACAGGATGCAGGTAATTTGCGGAAATGCCATAATTGAGAGTAGGAGAAAATATATCATAAAAAGGAAGGATACATCATGCATGAGCAGATGTATCCTTCCTTTTTGAATTGGTTATTTATGCATTTTTCAGTGCCTGTTCCAGATCTTTGATAATATCATCCACATTTTCGATACCAATGGAAAGACGGATCATTCCGGGAGAAACTCCTGCTTCAACCAGCTGCTCGTCGTTCATCTGACGGTGGGTATGGCTGGCTGGGTGAAGGACCATAGTGATGGAAGCAGCAACATGAGTTGCGATGGTGGCAAGCTTCAGACTGTCCATAAAACGGACTGCTGCATCACGGCCACCGGTCAGTTCAAAGGAGATAACGCCGCAGGTACGGCCATCCTTCATATATTTCTGAGCCAGTGCGTGATATTTATCCTCCGGAAGTCCTGCATAATTTACATGAGAAACCTTTTCGTGTGCGTTTAGGTATTCTGCGATCTTCTGGGCGTTGGAGCAATGGCGTTCAACACGCAGTGGAAGTGTTTCCAGGCCGAGGTTCAGAAGGAAGCAGTTCATCGGGGACGGAATAGAGCCCAGATCACGCATCAGCTGGGAAGTAGCCTTGGTGATGTAAGCTTTTTTTCCGAACTGCTTTGTATAGACAACACCGTGATAGGATTCATCCGGCTCTGTCAGACCGTGATATTTATGGCCATAGGCATCCCAGTCGAAGTTACCGCTGTCGACAATGGCGCCGCCTACCTGAACGGCATGCCCGTCCATATATTTGGTGGTGGAGTGGGTAACGATATCTGCACCCCACTCGAAGGGACGGCAGTTTACCGGTGTGGCAAAGGTGTTATCCACAATAAGAGGCACGCCGTTCTGGTGTGCAACGTGTGCAAATTTCTCGATGTCCAGGACGACCAGAGCTGGATTGGCGATGGTTTCTGCAAAGAGAACCTTTGTGTTCGGTTTAAATGCGGCAGCAATCTCTTCTGTTGCATCGGTATCAACAAAGGTGCAGTCAATGCCAAGCTTTTTGAAGGTGACGGCAAGAAGGTTGAAGGTTCCTCCGTAAATGGTAGAAGCGGCAACAACGTGATCGCCTGCCTCGCAGATGTTGAATACTGCGTAGAAGTTGGCTGCCTGTCCGGAAGATGTCAGGATCGCAGCAACACCGCCCTCCAGATCTGCGATCTTTGCGGCAACGGCATCGTTGGTCGGGTTCTGGAGACGGGTGTAAAAATATCCGTCTGCCTTCAGGTCAAATAACTGGCCCATTTCGTCAGTGGTGTCATATTTGTAAGTAGTGCTTTGATAGACAGGAAGTGCACAGGGCTCGCCTTTGGATGGGGTGTAGCCGGAGTGGATACATTTAGTCTCTAAATTATAATTGCTCATAGGGATAAGTCCTTTCTGCTGTGGTTTTCGTATGAATTTAGCCGAATCAGGGAAGTTCTCTGCTTCAGATGCGGATATCCCATTGATCGGAATTAAGGAAGCTTCCTGTACTTCCGGATATTTCATTCCTGTATTATGCGTTTCAGGGATTTCTGAGGGAAGCTTTGTTCCTTACAGTTCGGCTAAATAAAGTATGAAAAATGCATTTGTATATTTTAAATAAAACTACATATAAGTATAACTCTTTATGTGTTGAAATACAACAATATTCTACATAAACTCTACTAGGGTATAAGGAAAATAAAATATTGCGTTCTGGTGCACATAATAAAACGCTATATGATCAACGTTTGTAATAAGCATAGTAAGTCATTTTATAGATGCGAAAATGTGAGTGAATGCCGAAAAAATACTGTAAAATAAACAAAATATGTGAATGAAGTAACAAATAGTGAAAATCGCATAAAAACAAAATGGAAAATTTGTACAAAAAAGATATTGCGTTCACGTGCACAAAATGATAATATAACATCATCAAAAAGAACACAAAAACAGAAAACAATAAAAAAATGAACGGAGGAATTTAAAATGTTAAGAGTAGGAGTTATCGGATGCGGCGGAATGGGAAGAGATCATATCAGAAGACTGACAGAGAAGATCCAGGGAGCAGAAGTAGTAGCTGTTTCCGATGTATTTGAGGAAAGTGCCAGGAAAGCAGCCGAGATCTGCGGAGCAAAAGTCTATGCAGACAGTAAGGAGCTCATCAATGCAGAGAACGTAGATGCAGTATTTATCGTATCTCCGGGCTTCGCACATGTAGATTCTCTTCTTCAGGCGATCGAGGCCGGCAAGAGGATTTTCTGTGAGAAACCATTATGTACAACTGCTGAGGACTGCCTGAAAGTAGTAAAGGCAGAGGAGGCAGCCGGCAAACATCTCATCCAGCTTGGATTTATGAGACGCTATGACAAGGGATATCAGCAGATCAAGGAAGCGCTTGCAACCGGAGAATACGGCGAGCCGCTGATTCTTCACTGTACACACAGAAATCCGGAGGTAGGTACCAATTACAACACACCAATGGCTGTGCACGATACCGCAATCCATGAGATCGATGTCCTTCACTGGCTTGTAGATGATGAGTATGAATCAGCACAGGTAGTAATGCCAAGAGTGACGAAATATTCCCACTCTGAGCTGAAGGATCCGCAGATCATGATGCTCCGTACTAAAAAAGGTGTATGCATTGATGTAGAAGTATTTGTAAACTGCAAGTTTGGATATGACATCAACTGTGAAGTTGTATGTGAGGACGGTGCACTGAAAATGGCACAGCCGGCTTATCCGTCTATCCGCAAGAATGCGGCAGTGTCCACTGCTATTGACACAGACTGCTTCGTAAGATTTAAAGACGCTTATGATAAAGAGGTTCAGGACTGGGTTGATAACGCAGAGGCAGGAGTGATCACAGGACCGAATGCATGGGATGGATACCTGGCAGCGATCACAGCAGATGCTCTTGTAAAAGCGCAGGAAACCGGACAGATCGAGAAAATCGTTTCAGCAGTTGAGAAGCCGGAATTTTATAAATAAATATATTTTACGAGCTCCACCTCATCAAGTGTGAGTTATCATACCAACTTATTGCTACAGACTTCCCCAATGAGTCTGCGGCGGCAGTTACCGGCAGAATCCGATTCCGCTTCGGCTTTGTTGAAACTGCAGTGGAAAACCTGCCGGTGAGATTAACCGTAAAAATTGGCTGAAAAGTAAAAACATATGGAGGGTATTGAAGATGAAATTAGGATTTAATGAAGCAACTGCACTGGAATGTAAAGGACAGTCTCTTATGGCAGACCTGGAGATGTGCGAGAAATATGGTTTTGATTATATTGAGATCCGCTTTGACTGCGTAAAGGACTATCTCAAAGAGTATACACTGGAAGAACTTGCAGACTGGTTTAAGAATCATCATCTGAAACCATGGGCATACAACACTCTGATCTTCTTTAACCAGAGAGATGAGGCAGGGGAAAAAGAGATCGACGAAGAAGTTGATTTTATCCTGAAGGTTTCCAAAGCGATCGGAATGAAAATGCTGATCACCGTTCCAAGCTTTGATGTAAAAGACAAATCTGTCAGTGAGATCAAAGAAGAAGCAGTTGCACGTCTTCGTTATCTTTCCGATAAGGTTGGCGCGGATATGAAGATCTCCTTGGAGTTCTGTGGTGCACCGAACTGTTCCATCAACCAGTTTGGAACAGCCTATGATGTGGTAAAAGCAGTAGACAGAGATAATGTAGGCGTTACCGTGGATACCTTCCATTTCCATGAGATGTGCTCCCGCCTTGAGGACCTGAGAGCTGCTGATGGCAAGAAGATTTTTGCATACCATTTAAATGACTGTGAGGATCTTCCGCTTGGCTCCTGCGGAGACGACAAGAGACTGTGGCCGGGTGAGGGTGTTGTAGATCATGCAGGAATCGCAGCTGCACTGAAGGAGATCGGTTTTGATGGCGTTTGCACCATCGAAGAGTTCCGTCCGGAATACTATGCAATGAGCCATGAGGACAACGTGAAAAAGGCTGCGGAAGTTACCAGAGACTTTGTGCAGAAATATTTCGGATAATTCATTCAGAAAGGTCCGACCTTAAACCGATAGGAGGTAGATACTATGGCTGGTAAGGGAATCCCTGAATTGTTGAATTACAAGCAGAAGGGGAAAGACTTGAATGAATTCATCAAGGTTCCGTTGTCGGAAAAGCTGGCATACTGTTTTGGTGATCCGGCACTGACCTTGATGTATACCATGACTACAACTCTGCTGATCTATTTTTATACCAACGTTGTTGGAATATCAGCAGGTGCGGTAGGAATGATCATGCTTTTGTCCCGTGTTTTTGATGGCTTTTCCGATGTGCTGATGGGAACTATTATCGACCGGACTCATTCCAAGTATGGAAAAGCCAGGATCTGGATCTTAAGACTTGCGGTTCCTTATGCGCTGGCAGCGGTGCTTTTGTTCACCATGCCGCCAATGGGAAATATGGGAAAGATCATCTATGCTTTTGTTACCTATAATATCATGAATACGGTTGTATACACTGCTATTAGCCAGCCATTCCATGCACTGGGATCTCTGATGAGCCGTGACCGTCGTGAACGTGATGTGATCTGTAACATCCGCATGGTATTGTCGATCACAGCAAGTATGATCATTACTGCGTTCACACTGCCGCTGATCAATATCGTAGCGAATATTACCGGCAATCAGCAGATGGCCTGGATCCTAGTAACTGCCGGCTATGCGATCATTTCTGTCGGTGTACTTGTGAATACTTATATGGTCTGTACAGAGCGTGTTTCTGCAGCAAAACAGGAAAAGGAAGATATTCCTTTTGTGGAAGCATTTAAAGCAACCGTTACCAACCGGTATTTCCTTATCGCTCTGGGGCTGATGATCTTTTATACCGCATATCAGATCATTATCGGAACGGACCTTACCTATTACTGCCAGTATGTACTCGGAAATGTAGACCTCGTCATGCCTCTTTCCGCAGCTGAGAAACTGGCAACTGTGGCAGGAATTGCCCTTCTGCCGAAGGTGCTTCCCCGCTATGGAAAAAGAAATCTCATCTGTGTCGGCTGCATCCTGGGCGTTGCAGGACAGCTTCTGTTCCTGATGAATATTACCAGTGTTTCGCTTGGTGTTGTAACCTGTATCATGAGAGGTATCGGAATCGCCCCATTCTATGGTGTGCAGTATTCTCTTCCAAGCGATGCTATTGAGTATGGCCAGTGGAAAACAGGCAAGCGTGTGGAGGGTCTGATGTTCTCATCTATGAGCATGGGTCAGAAAGCCGGTTCCGGACTGACTTCTGCTATTATGGGAGGAATTCTTTCGGCAGCATATTTTGACGGAACAAAGGCGACAGCGGCAGAGCAGTCTGCAGAGGCAATCCGCGTGATCAAGGGATTTTATCTGTATGTTCCGATAGCAATCTGGGTAGTGATGTTTGTGATCGCAGCATGCTACCAGCTGGACAAAGTTTATGACAAAATGATGCGTGAACTGATCCAGCGAGAATCGGGAGAGGAAAGCGGCTCTGTGCCGGGCGAGATTCAGTCCATGCCGTTACCGGAAGCTTCCGGAAACCGGATCAACGTGGCAATTGGAAGACTGTATGGCAGCAGTGGAAGAAAGATTGCCGAGGATGTTGCAAAAGCACTGGACTGCAAGGTTTATGATCGTCAGATCATCTGTCTTATGGCAGAAAAGTTCGGTATGGAAAAAGCAGATCTGGAAAGTGTAAGGCAGTATCTGGATTCCTACAATTATGAGGATTCTGAGCTTACATTTTCCCCGTATGGACATTCATCGGCAGGTGCGGCAGCAGATTATACAGGTGTTCAGATGTTTGAGGTGCAGAGCCGGATCATCCGTGAGCTTTCTGAGAGAAGACCAGGTGTATTCCTGGGAAGATGTGCCAACTATGTGCTTCGTGGAGAGCCGCATACATACAGCTTTTTCGTTTATGCAGATGATGCTTACCGGGAAAAAGAGGGCCAGGAATATTATAAAGGCCAGTCTCTTGGAGAACTGAAGAAACGTGATCAGATCCGAAATGAATATTATGAGAAGTTTACCGGAATCCGCAGAGACGATCCCCATTATTACGATATGGTGATCAATGTATCCAAAACAGGTGTAGCCGGAGCGGCCAGCCTGATCCTGGATTATATCCGGAATAAAGAAGAGGAAAAAGGGGGAATGCATCATGAAGATCGCATTTGACGTAGATGTTCTTGCGAAACAGATGGATATCAACCGTATGGTCCATCAGGTGGCGGACTGGGGATATAAATATATTGAACAGTCTCCGCATCCGAGGATCAATCCGTTCTATAAGCATCCGTTGTTTTCAAAAGAATGTGAACAGGAATACAGACAGGCTCTTAAAGAGACTGGCGTTGAGATTTCGTCCTTTATCGTGGTGTATCGCTGGTCTGGTCCGACGGAGGAACAGAGACAGTTTGCAGTTGCAAACTGGAAACGAATGATCCAGATCGCCGGAGATATGGGAGTGAAGGTTATCAATACAGAGCTTTCGGGTGATCCGAACCAGCAGGAAATCTGCAATGGAATGTGGTTTAGATCCATGGAGGAATTGCTTCCGCTGATCGAGCGTGAGGGTATCCGTGTGGAGATCCAGTCTCATCCTTATGATTTCTGTGAGCTGAATAATGAGACCTGTGATATGGTGAAATCCTTCCGTTCTCCAAATCTTGGTTATGTGTATTCTTCTCCTCACGGCTTCTTCTACGATGAGGGCAAAGGAGATGTGCGGTCCATGCTGAAATATGCGGGAGATGAACTGACCCATGTACTTTTTGCGGATACCTTTAACCAGACCATGGACTGCAGATACATTTTAAATCCGCCGTGGCTGAATGGCCGTGGAAAAGCGGATGTGACGGTGCATCAGCATCTTGCAATGGGTGAGGGTGATGTGGATTTTGATGGTATTTTTGAAACATTGAGAGAAATGGATTTTGCCAGCAAGCAGCTGAAACCGGATGCACCGAAAGCCGGCGGCGATAACATTGCCTGCGTTTCCATGTTTGGTTTTCCGGAAAAGATGGATAAGCAGGCCCCGGAAGCAAGAGAGCGGATTGAGAGAGAACTGCTGGGGAAATGATCGGGTGATTGCGGCAGATCAGAAAGAAAACTGTAATAAATGAGCAGCTGACAGTACGCAGAACGGTGAATAAGACTGATAAAATAATGAATGTGTGCAGAAACACGGTTTCCAGGATGAAAGTTTCATTGTGGAAACCGTGTTTTTTGATGTCTTTCTTTACAAAAAAACTTTACATATATCAAACAACTGTCTTGTCACATGTAAAGGACTGTGGTATTATGTGTAAGATGTTTTGAAAAAAGTTACATGATAATAAAAAGCAGATCAGAAGTATCTGCATAATAAAGACTAGTACAGCGAAAATTAAGTTTCTGCTATATTGACGCAGCAGATGAAAAATCAGACAAGTCAATATGGCGGTTACTTAATATTCGCTGTACTAGAAAGCAAAAGCAGGAATTCAAAAAAGAAATCCTGCAGGAAAGGTGAAAGATAATGACAGTTGCAGAAGAAATCCAGAAATTAAAAAAAGAAAAAGATGCCATCATCCTTGCACACTACTACGTGCGTCCCGAAGTGCAGGATGTTGCTGACTATATAGGAGATTCCTTTTATCTCAGCAAGATCGCAGCCAGCGCGAAAGAGAAGACGATCGTGTTCTGTGGAGTAGGATTTATGGGAGAGAGCGCCAAGATCTTAAGTCCGGATAAAATTGTTCTGATGCCTGCCATGGATGCAGACTGTCCGATGGCTCATATGGCAACAGAAGAAGGCATCCGCAAGGTGCGAGAGGAATATGACGATGTGGCAGTTGTCTGTTACATTAATTCCACAGCAACATTGAAGGAGCTTTCTGATGTATGTGTTACTTCCGCAAATGCAGTAAAGATCGTAAAAGCGCTTCCGAACAAAAACATCTTTTTTATCCCGGACAGAAATCTTGCACATTTTATTGCAGAACAGGTTCCTGAGAAGAACTTTATTTATAACGAAGGTTTCTGTATTGTCCATGAATTTATGAATCCGGAAGAAGTAAAAGCAGCAAAAGAAGCGCACCCGGATGCACTGGTTCTGGCACATCCGGAATGTCCTCAGGCAGTTCTGAAACAGGCTGATTACATCGGAAGCACATCCGGAATCATTAAATATGCACAGGAAAGTGGCAATAAAGAGTTTATCATCTGCACAGAATGTGGCGTTCAGTACAAGCTGGAAACTACCTGCCCGGATAAAAAATTCTACTTCACAGAAACCGTACCGGTCTGCAAAAACATGAAAAAAGTATTTCTGGAAAAAGTTCTCTACGTTCTGAAAACCGGGGAGAATGAGGTTCATGTAACAGACGAGACACGTGAAAACGCGAAGAGACCGCTGGAGCGGATGCTGGAACTGGCAAAATAAATAAAACACATTTGTATAAAAGATTTGTCTGAGTTGGCTGAAAAGAGAAATCAAGACAGAGAGGCGAAAAGCAATGAGAATTAAAACAGACGTAGTGATCGTGGGAACAGGTGTTGCAGGTATGTTCAGTGCCTTGAAGCTTCCGCGGGACAAAAAAATCGTGATCATCACAAAAGAGGATATGAGGAGCAGTGATTCTTTCCTGGCCCAGGGCGGGATCTGTGTGCTTCATGATGAAAACGATTACGACAGCTATTTTGAAGACACCATGAAGGCAGGACATTACGAAAACAGAAAAGAGTCGGTAGACATTATGATCCGAGGCTCCAGAGACATCATTAATGACCTTGTCGGATATGGCGTGGATTTCAAGATGGATGGAGATGATTTTGCCTATACAAGAGAAGGTGCACATTCCAGACCGAGGATCCTTTATCATGAGGATATCACAGGAAAAGAAATTTCCGAAAAACTGCTCCAGCAGGTTCTGAAGCTTGAAAATGTAACAATTCTGGAATATACTACCATGCAGGATATTCTTGTGGAAAACGGCAAATGTACAGGTCTGAAGGCAGTTTCCGCAGAAGCGAACAGGACACGTCTTGAAGCTATGGAAGCCGAAGAAGCGGTGAAGACTCAGGAAGAGATCCAGCCGGGCGGAGAGATCCCGGTAGAGATTTATGCACAGGATACGATCCTAGCAAGCGGCGGGATCGGAGGAAGATATGAGCATTCCACCAACTATCCACATCTCACAGGTGACGCCCTTGATATTGCGAAAAAACATAATGTGCGTCTGGAACATCTGGATTATGTGCAGATCCATCCGACAACGCTGTATTCCAAGAAACCGGGCCGCAGATTTCTGATCTCAGAATCGGTCCGCGGAGAAGGCGCAGTACTTTATAACAGCAAAAAAGAGCGTTTTGTCAATGAACTTCTTCCAAGAGATGTAGTAACAAATGCGATCCGGGAAGAAATGAAAAAAGAAGGAACAGACCATGTATGGCTTTCCATGGAAAATATTGATAAAGATACGATCCTGAATCATTTTCCGAATATTTATCAGAGGTGTCTGGAAGAAGGCTATGATGTGACAAAAGAATGCATCCCTGTTGTTCCTGCTCAGCATTATTTCATGGGCGGTATCTGGGTGGATTCTGACAGCAAGACCAGCATGGACCAGCTTTATGCAGTGGGAGAAACCAGCTGCAACGGTGTACATGGCGCGAACAGACTGGCAAGTAATTCCCTGCTGGAGAGCCTTGTATTTGCAAAACGTGCAGCCAAAGCAATCTCAGCAGAAAAGAAAAGTGCTACAGGTGCGGCGTGAATGCAGCCGGAATATAAATATCCGTATTATGAAAGACAGGAGCAGCCTTGCTTTGGAGAACATGGCTGCTGTGATGATTAAGAAAGAGAAGGGATTGTAAAATGAATAAGATCACAATGACACTTCAGGTAGATCACCTGATCCTGGAGGCTTTGAAGGAAGATATTTCAAGCGAAGACGTTACCACAAACTCTGTTATGAAAGAAGCAGTTCCGGGAGAGGTAGATCTGATCTGTAAAGAGGATGGAATCATTGCAGGACTGGAAATCTTCAGCCGTGTATTTACGCTTCTGGATGCTGACACAAAAGTGGAGCTGTTCTGCAAGGACGGCGATGAAGTAAAAAAAGGTCAGAAAATGGGAAAAGTTACAGGAGATATCCGGGTGCTTCTTTCCGGCGAGCGTGTGGCACTGAATTATCTTCAGAGAATGAGCGGGATCGCAACTTACACACATTCTGTTGCGTCTCTTCTTGAGGGAACAGGGATTACTTTGCTGGATACCAGAAAAACAACGCCGAACATGCGTATTTTTGAGAAATATGCAGTTCGTGTAGGTGGCGGACAGAACCACAGATATAATCTTTCTGATGGAGTCCTGCTGAAAGACAATCACATCGGAGCAGCAGGAAGTGTTGCGAATGCTGTAAAAATGGCGCAGGAGTACGCTCCTTTTGTCCGCAAGATCGAAGTTGAGGTAGAAACTCTTGATCAGGTAAAAGAAGCTGTTGAGGCCGGCGCAGATATCATCATGCTTGATAACATGACTCCGGAGATGATGAAAGAAGCGGTGCAGCTGATCGGCGGAAGAGCAAAAACTGAATGCTCCGGAAATGTTACAAAAGAAAACATTGCAAAGATCAGGGATGTTGGTGTAGACTATGTATCAAGTGGTGCATTAACGCATTCTGCACCGATCCTTGATATTTCGCTTAAGAATCTTCATCCACTTTCCTGAAAAATGCAGGATTTTACAGAATACCGAGTGCTGTGACAGGAAATACCCCGAATATCAGAAAAGAAGCGTGAATTGCCGGGAGCAGAGGCATAGCATGTGATGTCGGGCCGGGTTGGAGATATCGCGAGAATGAAGGAGAGAGGTATCGGAATAAAAAGTACAGGCACAGCCAGGAAAGGGGAACTTAAATGACTGGTTCAGAACGCAGGACAGCGATCATGGATCAAATTAAAAACAGTGAACGGCCGGTCTCAGGAAGTGCTCTGGCCAGAACATTTCAGGTCAGCAGACAGGTGATCGTGCAGGATATTGCGCTGATACGCGCGGAGGGGAATGACGTGATCTCCACCAATAGAGGATATATTTTTACTGCTCCCCATACTGTGAGCCGGATATTCAAGGTGCATCATACAGATGCGGATCTGGAGAACGAGCTCTGCGGGATTGTGGATCTTGGCGGAAAAGTGATCAACGTAATGGTGAATCACAGAGTTTACGGACATATCGAGGCAGAACTGAATATCAGCTCCAGGCGCCAGGTTGAGAATTTTATGGAGGATATCCGAAGCGGCAAGTCCAGTCCTCTGAAGAATATCACATCGGATTATCATTATCATAAAGTAGAAGCAGAATCCGAGGAAATCCTGGATATGATCCAGGATATGCTGAAACGGCGAGGATTTCTGATCGAAGCAGAATAGCAGAAGTCAGATACAAAAAGAAAAGATATACAGAATGAGAAAATTCTGTTAATATGAAAATAGAGTGATCACGAAAATAGGAGAAGGAATCCTGCATGGCAGGGTTCCTTCTTGCACCCTGCGGAAATGTGCACCTTGTGGAAATGTACAAACAGGGAAAACAGGATGCAGATATGAGGGTGAGAAAAAATACGGTTGGATATGTATGGAGGGGAAATGGATTATCAGAGTATGTTTACATTTATGCTGGAGATGGCAGGAACTATTGCGTTTGCTGCTTCCGGAGCTATGGTGGGGGCGCAGAGAGGAATGGATATTTTCGGGGTCTGCGTTCTTGGAGTGGTGACTGCAGTAGGCGGAGGAGCTACCAGGGATATTATCCTGGGAATCGTGCCGCCGGGAATGTTTCAGGATCCGCTGTATACCATTGTGGCAACCGTGACGTCCTGTATTGTTTTTGCAGTGATGTACTGGAAGCAGGAGCTGCTGGAAGGCGGGAACCGGCTGGTCTATGATAAGGTGATGCTGGTGATGGATACGGTTGGCCTTGGTGTGTTTACTGTCATGGGGGTTGATAAGGGGATTTCCCAGGGATATATGGGAAGAACTTTTTTTCTTGTGTTTCTTGGGACTGTCACAGGAGTTGGAGGCGGCCTTATCCGTGATATGATGGCAGGAGTACCGCCATATATTTTTGTGCGCCATATTTATGCCTGTGCGTCTATTGTAGGGGCCATTGCCTGTGTTTGGATATACAGGCTGTGGGGCGGAGTGCCGGCCATGGTGATCGGAACGGTAGTAGTGATCCTGATCCGGTACCTGGCGGCACATTACCGGTGGAATCTGCCGAGACTGAGAAGAGAATAAAAAAAGATATGAAAAGCTCCGGAACATTTAAGGAATAATGTTCCGGAGCTTTTTGGCTTTTATTTGGTTTATATTGCGTAGAAGATTTTATCTGTTCCTCTCATAAGAGAATCATGCGTCTGTATCCTGCAGAGCCAGGAAGCCTTCCTCCCCGGTACGGATCTTGACAACGTTTTCGATATCGTAAACGAAGACCTTACCATCACCGATCTGACCGGTATGAAGAACTTCTTTTGCAGTATCAATAACCTTCTGAACCGGTACAAGACTTACAACGATCTCGATCTTAACCTTCGGACGGAGGTTCATGTCAACCTCAACACCACGATAGTAGGTTGGAGCACCCTTCTGAACACCACAGCCCATAACGTTTGTGATAGTGATACCGGTTACGCCGATCTCGTTCATAGCCTGCATAAACTCATCCAGCTTGTTCTGACGTGTGATGATAACAACCTTTGTCAGTTTGTGTACGCCGTCTGCAGGAATTTCAGGAACAGATTCAGCAGGAGCAGAAGGAGCATGTTTTACAACAGGGGCTTTTACGGAAGTTCCCATTGGAGTCGGAGCCTTTGTCATGGTATCCTGTACAAAGAATCCATCGTATGCACTTGCGAGGCCATGCTCTTTCATATCCAGACCTGCGATCTCTTCCTCAGCGGAAACACGAAGTCCGATGGTGTGTTTGATCACCTGGAAGATGATTGTCATAGTAACAGCAACCCATGCGATGGTGATAACCATACCAATAAACTGAACACCGAAGCCATGGAAACCACCGCCTGTGAGAAGACCCTTCCACTCGGTACCTGCACCGTCGGAGAAAAGACCGACAGCAAGAGTTCCGAAAGCACCGTTAAGACCGTGAACGCCAACAGCACCAACCGGGTCATCAATTTTGAGAACTTTATCAACAAATTCAATACCAAATACTACAATGAATCCGGAGAGGATTCCGATGATAGCTGCAGATGTAGGAGATACGGTATCACAGCCTGCTGTGATGGCTACCAGTCCTGCAAGAGAACCATTCAGGGACATGGAAACATCCGGTTTTTTGTAGCGGATCCATGTGATCAGCATAACTGTTACAGTAGCAACAGCAGCTGCAAGGTTTGTTGTTACGAAGATCTTTCCGGCGCTTACAATGGCATCGCCTTCCATGCTGACAGTAGATGCACCGTTGAAACCGAACCAGCAGAACCAGAGAATGAATACACCAAGTGCACCAACCGTAAGGTTATGTCCCGGGATCGCTCTGGATTTACCGGATTTGGAATATTTTCCGATACGAGGTCCGAGGATGATGGCACCGATCAGTGCAGCAACACCACCAACCATGTGAACGGCACAGGAACCTGCGAAATCATGAAATCCCATCTGGCTGATAAAGCCGCCGCCCCAGATCCAGTGACCGGATACAGGATATACAACGAGACTGATCAGTAAACTGTAGATACAGTAGGAGATGAATTTAGTACGCTCTGCCATGGCACCGGATACGATGGTAGCAGAAGTAGCACAGAATACAGTTTGGAAGATGAGAAATGCCCAGAAAGGAACTCCATCCGGAAGCATTGCGTTTCCGTAGTTTGCCTCTGAGGCGATTCCGCCGATCTTGCCGAAGAAACCGTTTCCTGCACCGAACATGATGCCAAATCCAACCAGCCAGAAGACCGGTGTACCGATACAGAAGTCCATCAGGTTTTTCATGATGATATTACCTGCGTTTTTTGCTCTTGTGAATCCTGTTTCGACCATTGCGAATCCAGCCTGCATGAAGAAGACCAGTGCTGCACCGACGAGGACCCAAGTTGTGTTTACTGAAGAATACATAGTAACACTCCCTTTCCCAATTTTTTTCTTTCCTATTATGTATAGAAAGAATTTTTGTAATACCGGATAGAAAAACAGACAGAATTTATCCAGTATCAGTATAACGAAAAAGCGCAGGAGAGAGGAAATTCTCTTCCGCGCCTTTACGAAATCAAAATTAGCATATGTAAAACAGGGGATATCTGTATCGTGTGATTAATGGATGAGGAAATCGATAATGAATTATGAAGTAGAGTTCATAAGGGATATCCCCTGTATTTACCGTATGAAATTGTTATCTGATATCCGTGATCAGATGGAGAATAACAGCTCGTCGTAGGTCGGATAAGGAAGTAACTCATCCGGGATCAGAGCCTCTGCCTCATCTGCAGATTTTCTTAAAGTTTCCATGTCTTCCAGAACAGTTTCCTGATAAGCCTTGGAGCATGCAAGTACATCGTCAGAAGAAGCAAGAGCTTTTGCTGTATCTGCTTTCAGAGTTTCCAGATCTTTTGCCATGGTGTCTGCAAGTGTACTCAGTTTGGAGATCAGAGCAGCTTCACTTGCTACAGAAATATCATCTACTACGGATTTCTTTGCAGCTGCAGTATCTGCAAGCTTTTCAACATATGTATATACAGAAGGAATTACCTGCTTCTGGATCATCTCAGCCAGAGTGTTGGACTCGATGTTGATGGTCTTGTAATAGTTCTCGAGCCAGATCTCGTAACGGGAGAAAAGCTCTTCCTTTGTAAAAATGCCATGCTTTGTAAACAGCGCAATGTTCTTCTCAGCAATGAAATGCGGAAGTGCATCCGGAGTTGTTTTCAGATTGTAGAGACCACGTTTCTCAGCTTCTTCAACCCATTCGTCTGTATATCCGTTTCCGTTAAAGATGATGCGTTTATGCTCTTCAATGGTCTTCTTAAGAAGTGCATGTACTGCGCTTTCCATTTCTTCTTCCGGAACATCCTTAAGAGCTGCGCTGAATTCTGCAAGAACCTCTGCAACAGCAGTGTTCAGCACGATGTTCGGGTTTGCAACAGATGCCGCGGAACCCAGCATACGGAACTCAAATTTGTTTCCGGTAAATGCAAACGGTGAAGTACGGTTTCTGTCTGTGGTATCCTTTATGAAGTGCGGAAGTACCTTTGCTCCGATATCCATCTGTACTGCATGCTTGTTGTCGGAGAAGGTATCATTTTCAATGGATTTCAGTACGTCTGTCAGCTCGTCTCCAAGGAAGATGGATACGATCGCAGGCGGTGCCTCGTTTGCTCCAAGACGATGATCGTTTCCGGCGCTTGCAACGGATACGCGGAGAAGATCAGCATAATCGTCAACGGCTTTGATGACAGCTACCAGGAATACCAGGAACTGTGTATTTTCTGCCGGTGTTTTTCCTGGATCAAGAAGGTTTACACCTGTGTCTGTGCTCATGGACCAGTTGTTGTGCTTACCGCTTCCGTTGATTCCCTCAAATGGTTTCTCGTGAAGGAGGCAGACCATGTTGTGCTTGTCGGCAACCTTCTTCATGATCTCCATGGTCAGCTGGTTGTGGTCAACAGCAACATTTGTGGTATCAAATACAGGAGCCAGTTCGTGCTGTGCAGGAGCAACCTCGTTATGTTTTGTTTTGGCTGGAATGCCAAGCTTCCAAAGCTCTTCGTCAAGATCATGCATGTAAGCAGCAACGCGAGGCTTCAGGGCTCCGAAGTAATGATCTTCCATTTCCTGGCCTTTTGGTGCAGAAGCGCCCAGAAGAGTACGGCCGCAGAAGATCAGGTCTTTTCTCTTTTTGTAAAGATCCTTGTCAACCAGGAAATATTCCTGCTCAGGTCCTACTGTTGTGTCGATGTGACGGACCTCTTTGTTTCCAAGGATGTGAAGAATACGAACCGCTTCTTTGTTCAGAACATCCATGGAACGAAGAAGAGGAGTTTTCTTATCCAGTGCCTCTCCGCTGTAGGAACAGAATGCAGTAGGAATGTAAAGAGTTTTATCTTTAATGAATGCAGGTGAAGTAGGATCCCATGCTGTATATCCTCTTGCTTCAAAAGTAGCACGAAGTCCGCCTGACGGGAAACTGGATGCATCCGGCTCACCTTTTACCAGCTCTTTACCGGAGAAATCCATGATCACCTGTCCATCACCTGTAGGGGAGATGAAGCTGTCATGCTTCTCAGCAGTTACGTTTGTCATCGGCTGGAACCAGTGTGTGTAATGTGTCGCACCGTTTTCAGTAGCCCATTCTTTCATTGCAACTGCTACGGAATTTGCAACGTCCAGTTCCAGATGAGTTCCGTTTTCAATTGTTTTCTTTAATGCTTTGTACATGTCCTTTGGCAGTTTGCTTCGCATCACTTTGTCATTGAATACAAGGCTGCCATACATTTCAGGGATACTCTGTGCCATATAGGTACACTCCTTTCGATTTCACTCATTCATTATAATTTTTAATTATTTTATAAGGACCGCTGCCGGAAGAACCGGGTATAAACGGACCGGAAAACAAAAAAAGCGCTTCAGATACCTGCCGTATCCAAAGCGCCTTTGCTTTATGTGTTGCAGTATACACCAAAATAAAATATTGTCAAGAGCTTTTTTGGAAAAATCTAAAAAATTGACCAGGGCGATCGGACTGTCGGAAAATAGGCAGGGTTGACAAATCTTGTCCTTTTATTATAATCTGATATCGTAGTTATACAGTCGAAAAGTCAGCGATCGCTATAAGTGATTGAGGCAAAAGAAGCTTTTTGACCAGTGACAAAGATGTACAATACGGAAAGAACAGATGGAGGAAAATATGTCAGGAGTAAAGGAAGAATGTGGCGTATTCGGGATTTATGATCTGGATGGAGGGAATATTGCACCATCTATTTATTATGGTCTTACCTCGCTGCAGCACAGGGGACAGGAGTCCTGCGGAATGGCCGTTTCAAGGACGGACGGAGAAAGAGGAAACGTACAGTTCCATAAAGATCTCGGACTGGTAAGCGAAGTTTTGCGAAAAGATGTTGTACATAATATGAATGGTGATATCGGAATCGGACATGTTCGTTATTCCACCACCGGAGAATCTGTCGCAGAGAATGCACAGCCGCTGGTACTTTCTTATATCAAGGGAAGTCTGGCACTTGCGCACAACGGAAATCTGGTTAATACAGAAGCTCTGAAATGGGAGTTGATCCAGACAGGCGCAATTTTCCATACAACTACCGACTCAGAGGTTATCGCGTTCCATATCGCAAGAGAACGTGTGCATTCTGCCACTGTAGAGGAAGCAGTACATAAAACCGTAGAGAAGATCCGCGGAGGATATGCTCTTGTGATCATGAGCCCCCGGAAGCTGATCGGTGCCCGTGATCCTTACGGACTGAAACCCCTCTGTCTTGGAAAAAGAGATAATGCCTATGTCCTTGCATCTGAAAGCTGTGCGCTGACATCTGTAGGGGCTGAATTTATCCGTGATATTGAACCAGGTGAGATCGTCACGATCACCAAGAACGGACTGAAATCCAGTAAACTGACTGAGAAGAAAAAGCATGCTCATTGTGTTTTTGAATATATTTATTTTGCAAGACTGGACAGCACCATGGATGGCGTGAAAATCTATGATGCAAGGATCCGTGGAGGAAAATCTCTTGCAAAATCCTATCCGGTAGAAGCGGACCTGGTGACCGGTGTACCGGAATCCGGACTTCCGGCAGCAAAAGGCTATTCTGAGGAATCCGGAATCCCGTTTGGCTTTGCGTTCTATAAAAACAGTTACATTGGAAGAACTTTTATCAAGCCTACACAGCAGGAGAGAGAGTCCAGTGTCCATCTGAAGCTGAGCGTTCTGGAATCTGTGGTGAAGGGGAAGAGAATCGTTCTGGTGGATGATTCCATTGTCCGCGGAACTACCATTGCCAATCTGATCCACATGCTGAAAGAAGCAGGAGCAAAAGAAGTCCATGTACGTATCAGCTCCCCGCCATTTTTACATCCCTGTTATTTTGGTACCGATGTGCCATCCAATGACCAGCTCATCGCAGCACAGCACAGCACGGAAGAAATCCGTAAGATGATCGGTGCAGACTCCCTGGGTTATATGCAGATCGATTATCTGGAAGGCATGGCAGGTGGACTTCCGCTGTGTAAAGCATGTTTTGATGGCAATTATCCGATGGAAATACCGGCAGAAATCAAACAGGATTAATGAACTATGTGGAATTAATCTCACAGTAAAAAATAATGGATTGAAAAACGAAAATGTAAAAACTGCACAATAAATATATAAAAAACCCGGATTTTGTCATATAAAATCCGGGTTTTTATAGAAAGACTCTTAAAAACGATAAAAAACATCAACTTGACAAATCTGACAACATGAGACATAATGTGGGACAGCCAGATGAAAAAGGCCGCTGGTCTGGAATATACAGGAAAACAGCAAGGCCGAAAAAAGGCCGGTTTTTTGCCGAGATAAAAGAAAGGATGATATTTATGTCTAAAAAAATTAGATTGAATGCGACAGAGGATGTTAAAGAATTTGTTAAGGCTGCAAGTAAATGTGATTTTGATGTAGATATTTCATATAACAGAATTTTAATTGATGCAAAATCTATTCTTGGAATCCTCAGCATGGATCTGACCAGAGTTCTTACAGTAACCTGTCATGGCGAGGATCATGAGTTTGATCGTTTCCTTCAGAAATATGCAGTTGCCTGACAGACAGTGCAGAGACAGACAAGATATGAAAGACATAAAAAGAAAAGGCAGACGTGACTGCAGAGACAGGAGATCAGTTTGAAATCCTCAGCAGGCGTCTGTTTTTTCTTTACATCCATTTCATAGGAAGAAATTCCGCAGACTATATGAAAAATCAGTTATTGACAAATAAAAAAAAATAGTTTATAGTAAACCATATTTTATATGAAAGATAACTGACAAAGGCGTCAGGAACGGATACCACAGGGGAATTCTCACCCCTTGAAATCTGTTCCGGACGCCTTTTTGTTGTGGGACACAAAATGGAGGAGGAAATCGAAGATGGCAGTAAAGTATGTTTTTGTAACAGGTGGAGTTGTTTCCGGTCTGGGAAAAGGAATTACCGCAGCGTCTCTTGGGCGCCTTCTGAAAGCCAGAGGGTATCAGGTGACCATGCAGAAATTTGATCCCTACATTAATATTGACCCGGGAACTATGAATCCCATTCAGCATGGAGAGGTTTTTGTAACGGATGACGGTACAGAGACTGACCTTGACCTTGGACATTATGAGCGTTTCATTGATGAAAGCCTTGACAAAAATTCCAATGTGACAACCGGTAAGATTTACTGGTCTGTTCTTCAGAAAGAGCGTCATGGTGATTTCGGCGGAGGTACCGTTCAGGTGATCCCGCATATTACCAATGAGATCAAGAGCCGTTTTTACAGAGCAAAATCCGCAGACGAAGACAGAATTGCCATCATCGAGGTTGGTGGTACAGTCGGTGATATTGAGAGCCAGCCGTTCCTGGAATCCATCCGTCAGTTCCAGCATGATGTGGGACATGACAATGCGATCCTTATCCATGTAACTCTGATCCCGTATCTCCGTGCTTCCGGAGAGATGAAGACCAAACCCACCCAGGCCAGTGTAAAAGAACTTCAGGGAATGGGAATCCAGCCGGATGTCCTGGTATGCAGAAGTGAATATCCTCTTACCGAGGATATCCGTGGAAAGATCGCCCTGTTCTGTAATGTGCCTGTAAGCAATGTGCTTCAGAATCTGGATGTGGAATATTTATATGAAGCTCCTCTTGCAATGGAGAGAGAAAAGCTTGCAGACGTAGTACTGCAGAGCTTAAGACTGGAGAATCGCAAACCAGATCTTACAGACTGGGAAAATATGGTAGAAAATCTCCGCCACCCGGATAAAACAGTAAAGATCGCCATGGTTGGTAAATATACACAGCTTCATGATGCATATTTGAGTGTTGTGGAAGCACTGAAGCATGGCGGGATCTCTTGCCGTGCAAAGGTTGATATCACCTGGGTGGACTCCGAAGAACTCAATGAAAAAAATCTGGATCAGACTCTCCATTCTGTAGATGGAATCCTGGTTCCGGGAGGATTCGGAAACCGTGGTACAGAAGGAATGATCCTTGCGGCACAGTATGCAAGAGTTCATAAGATCCCATACCTTGGGATCTGCCTGGGAATGCAGATGGCTATTGTGGAATTTGCCCGCCATGTGCTTGGATATGAAGATGCCAACAGTATTGAGCTGGCACCGGAAACAACACATCCGGTCATTGCCCTGATGCCGGATCAGGAGGATGTGGAAGATCTTGGAGGAACTCTTCGTCTTGGAAGCTATCCGTGTGTGCTTGCAGAAGGCTCCAGATCCTATGAGCTTTTTGGAAAGAAAGAGATCCAGGAACGTCACAGACATCGTTATGAGGTAAACAACGCATTCCGTAAGGAACTGGACGAAAAGGGAATGTCCATTGTAGGAACATCCCCGGATGCTCACATTGTTGAGATGATCGAAATTGCCGGACATCCGTTCTTTGTGGGAACACAGGGACATCCGGAATTTAAATCCAGGCCAAACCATGCACATCCACTGTTCCGTGGATTTGTGCAGGCGGCAGTTGATAAAAAGACGGCAGAAGAAGCTGCAATGAAAGGATGAGAAAAATGAGAGAAGTAGCAAATCAGCAGCAGGGCCTCTACCGCCCTGAATTTGAACATGATAACTGCGGTATCGGAGCCGTTGTTAATATAAAAGGAAAGAAAACACATGATACAGTTGCCAATGCTCTTAAGATCGTAGAGAATCTTGAGCATCGTGCTGGTAAGGATGCAGAAGGAAAAACCGGTGATGGTGTCGGTATCCTTCTTCAGATCTCCCACAAATTTTTTAAGAAGGTCTGTAAAAAAGAAGGCTTTGATATCGGCGGAGAGAGAGAATACGGTGTAGCCCAGCTCTTTTTCCCACAGCAGGAGATCAAACGTGCCCAGGCAAAGAAGATGTTCGAGATCATCGTGGAAAAAGAGGGCCTGGAACTTCTTGGATGGCGTACAGTACCGGTCTTCCCGGAGGTTCTTGGTCATAAAGCGAAAGAGTGCATGCCGTGCATTATGCAGGCATTTGTTAAAAAACCGGAGGATGTGGAAAAAGGTCTTGCCTTTGACCGTATGCTTTACATCGCACGTCGTGAATTTGAACAGAGTAATGATAATACTTACGTAGTTTCCATGAACAGCCGTACCATCGTATACAAAGGTATGTTCCTGGTAGGACAGCTCCGTACCTTCTTTGGCGATCTTCAGAGCCAGGATTACGAGTCTGCCATTGCAGTGGTACATTCCCGTTTCAGTACCAACACGAATCCAAGCTGGGAGAGAGCACATCCGAACCGTTTCATCGTACATAACGGTGAGATCAACACTATTCGCGGTAACGCAGATAAAATGCTTGCCCGCGAGGAAAACATGGATTCTCCGTATCTGAAAGACGAACTCCACAAAGTTCTCCCTGTAGTCAACCGTAATGGTTCTGACTCTGCGATGCTTGACAATACCCTGGAGTTCCTGGTTATGAGTGGAATGGATCTTCCTCTTGCAGTGATGATCACCATTCCGGAGCCGTGGGCAAACAATGATACGATCTCTCAGGAGACGAGAGACTTTTACCAGTATTATGCAACCATGATGGAGCCATGGGACGGACCTGCATCCATCCTGTTTTCCGATGGTGATGTGATGGGAGCAGTTCTTGACAGAAACGGTCTTCGTCCATCCAGATATTATATTACTTCTGATGGATATATGATCCTTTCTTCCGAGGTTGGTGTACTTCCGGTAGATGAGGAGAAGATCGTATTAAAAGAGCGTCTCCATCCTGGAAAAATGCTCCTGGTTGATACGGTTCAGGGCCGTGTTATTGATGATAACGAGCTGAAAGAAAAATATGCAAAGAAACAGCCGTACGGCGAGTGGCTGGACAGCAATCTGGTACAGCTCCGTGACATCAAGATCCCGAACCAGAGAGTCATCGAGTATACACCGGAGGAGAGAGCACGCCTTCAGAAAGCATTCGGATATACTTATGAGCAGTACCGTACTTCTATCCGAAACATGGCATTAAATGGTGCGGAGAGCATCGGCGCCATGGGACATGATACTCCACTTGCAGTATTTTCCAAGGAACATTATCCGCTGTTCGACTATTTCAAACAGCTTTTCGCGCAGGTAACAAACCCGCCTATTGATGCCATCCGTGAGGAAATCGTTACTTCCACAAGTGTATATGTAGGTAAGGACGGAAACCTTCTTATTCAGAAACCGGAGAACTGCCAGGTTCTTAAGATCAACAATCCGATCCTGACAAACACCGATATGCTGAAGATCAAGAATATGAAAAAAGACGGATTCAAGGTTGTGACCATTTCTACCTTATATTATAAGAGTACAAAACTGGAACGTGCCATTGACCGTCTGTTCGTAGAAGTTGACAAAGCTTTCCGTGAAGGTGCAAACATCCTGGTTCTTTCTGACCGTGGCGTAGATGAGAACCATATGCCGATCCCGTCCCTGCTGGCTGTTTCCGCAGTACATCAGCACCTTGTAAAAACAAAGAAAAGCACATCCCTTGCCCTGATCTTGGAGTCCGGTGAGCCGAGAGAGGTACATCATTTCGCAACACTTCTTGGTTATGGCGCAAGTGCAGTCAACCCATATCTGGCACTGGATACCATCCATGAGCTGATCGATACCCATATGCTGGACAAAGATTACTATGCAGCCGTTGACGATTACAACCATGCTGTTATCAGCGGTATCGTAAAGATCGCTTCCAAGATGGGCATTTCCACCATCCAGTCCTATCAGGGATCTCAGATCTTTGAGGCAATCGGAATTTCCCAGGATGTGATCGACCGCTACTTTACAGGAACAGTAAGCCGTGTAGGCGGAATCACACTGGAAGATATTGAGGATAACGTAGAAAAACTCCACTCCGAGGCATTTGACCCGCTGGGACTTGCCACAGACCTTACTTTAGACAGCGTAGGTGCTCACAAGATGAGAAGTCAGGGCGAGGAGCACAGATACAATCCACGTACCATCCATCTTCTTCAGCAGTCCACAAAGCAGGGCAGCTATGAGATGTTCAAAGAGTATACAAAACTGGTAGACGAAGAAGGCCATGGAAACCTAAGAGGACTTCTGGACTTCAAGTTTGCAAAAGAACCTCTTCCCATCGATCAGGTTGAGAGTGTTGACGACATTGTAAAACGATTTAAGACAGGTGCCATGTCCTACGGTTCCATTTCCCAGGAAGCACATGAGACACTGGCCATCGCCATGAACCATCTCCATGGAAAATCCAATACCGGTGAGGGTGGAGAGAGTGATGAGCGTCTGGATTCCGCAGGAACAGACAATGACCGTTGCTCCGCTATCAAACAGGTAGCCAGCGGACGTTTCGGTGTTACCAGCCGTTATCTGGTATCTGCAAGAGAAATTCAGATCAAGATGGCACAGGGTGCAAAACCTGGTGAAGGTGGACATCTTCCTGCAAAGAAAGTATATCCGTGGATCGCAAAGACCCGTCATTCCACACCGGGAGTCAGCCTGATCTCTCCGCCGCCACACCACGATATCTACTCCATCGAAGATCTGGCAGAGCTGATCTATGACCTGAAAAATGCAAACAAGTATGCAGATATTTCCGTAAAACTGGTTTCCGAGGCTGGTGTTGGTACGGTCGCTGCCGGTGTTGCAAAAGCCGGAGCACAGACTGTTCTGATCTCCGGATACGACGGAGGTACCGGAGCGGCACCGAGAAGTTCCATCCACAATGCAGGACTTCCGTGGGAGCTTGGACTTGCAGAGACACATCAGACACTGATCATGAACGGACTTCGTAACCGTGTACGTATCGAGACAGACGGTAAGCTGATGAGCGGCCGTGACGTTGCTATCGCAGCGCTTCTCGGTGCAGAGGAATTCGGTTTTGCAACTGCTCCCCTTGTAACCATGGGCTGTGTGATGATGAGAGTCTGCAACCTGGATACCTGCCCGGTTGGTGTTGCTACCCAGAATCCGGAGCTTCGTAAGAGATTCCGCGGAAAACCGGAGTATGTGGAAAACTTCATGAGATTTATTGCACAGGAGCTGAGAGAGTACATGGCACGCCTTGGCGTTGCAACCATTGATGAGATGGTAGGCCGTACAGATCTTCTTACCGTTTCTGACAGCGTGCAGGAGCCACACAAGGGCAAAGTGGATTTAAGTGCAATTCTCAACAATCCATATGCAGGAAAAGGCAAAGTTACGTTTGATCCGAAAGCGGTATACAACTTCAATCTTGAGAAAACTCTGGATGAAAAAGTTCTGGTTAAGAAATGTGCACCGGCGATCCAGAAGGGTGAGAAAGTTTCGGTTGATGTAAATGTTACCAACACAGACCGTGCATTCGGTACCATCCTTGGATCTGAGATCACAAGAAACCACAAAGAGGGACTTCCGGAAGATACAGTGACTGTAAACTGTACAGGTGCAGGCGGACAGAGCTTCGGTGCATTTATTCCGAAAGGACTGACCCTGAAGCTTACCGGTGACAGCAACGATTACTTTGGAAAAGGTCTTTCCGGTGGTAAACTGATCGTCAAAGTTCCGGAGAAAGCCGGATACAAGGCAGAAGAGAACATCATCGTCGGAAACGTAGCACTCTATGGTGCGACAAGCGGAACTGCATTTATCAACGGTGTTGCAGGCGAGCGTTTTGCAGTCCGTAACTCCGGTGCAGTGGCAGTTGTTGAGGGTGTCGGTGAGCACGGATGCGAGTACATGACCGGTGGCCGTGTGGTAGTTCTCGGAAAAACCGGAAAGAACTTTGCCGCAGGTATGAGCGGTGGTATCGCTTATGTTCTTGACGTGGACAACGTTCTTTATAAGAACCTTAACAAAGCTATGATCTCCATTGAAAAAGTGGATAATAAATATGATAAAAAAGAGCTTCGTGATCTCATCGAGGCTCATGTAGAAGCAACAGGCTCCGAGATCGGTAAGAAGGTGCTGGCTGATTTTGATTCCTATCTGCCTCACTTCAAAAAACTCATTCCGGATGAGTACAAGAGAATGATCACATTAAGTGCAAAGCTGGAAGAAAAAGGTCTGACCAGCCAGCAGGCACAGATGGAAGCATTCTATGAGAGCATCGGCGTGAAACATTAAGGAGGATGAGGAAATGGGAAAGCCAACTGGATTTTTAGATTATGAAAGAGAAACGGCAAAAGTTCTGCCGCCAAAGGAACGTATTCAGAATTTCAACGAATTTCGTATTCCATTAAATAAAGAAAAACAGAAACTTCAGGGAGCACGCTGCATGGCCTGCGGCGTTCCCTTCTGCCAGGCAGGTATGATGATCGGCGGAATGGCTTCCGGCTGTCCGCTGCACAACCTGGTTCCTGAGACAAACGATCTTGTATACACAGGAAACTGGAAACAGGCATTTCTTCGTCTGAACAAAACTCACAGTTTTCCGGAGTTTACATCCAGAGTGTGTCCGGCACTTTGCGAAGCTGCATGTACCTGTAACCTGAACGGAGATCCGGTCAGCACAAAGGAGAATGAGAAAGCGATCATCGAGACAGCCTATGCAGAAGGATGGGTAAAACCGCAGATCCCGCCTGTCCGCACAGGAAAGACGATCGCAGTCATCGGAAGTGGTCCTTCCGGACTGGCAGGGGCACAGCAGCTGAACAGCCGTGGCCACAGTGTAACCGTATTTGAGAGAAACGACCGTATCGGAGGACTTCTCCGCTACGGCATTCCGAACATGAAGCTGGAGAAAAAGGTCATTGACCGCAGACTGAAGCTGATGGAAGAGGAAGGCGTGAAATTTGTTACCAATATCAATGTTGGTGTTGACATCACTGCAGAACAGCTTCTGAAGGATTATGACCGTGTCCTTCTCTGCTGTGGAGCTTCTCATCCGAGAGATATCAAGGTTCCGGGAAGAGATGCCAAGGGAATTTACTTTGCAGTGGATTTCCTGAAGCAGGTAACAAAAAGTCTTCTGGATACAGATTTTGCAAAATTTCCATATGAGCTTGCAAAGGGCAAAAATGTTCTGGTCATCGGCGGTGGTGATACCGGTAATGACTGTGTGGGAACATCCATCCGTCTGGGGGCGAAATCTGTAACACAGCTTGAGATGATGCCGCAGCCTCCTGCAGCAAGAACTCCTTCCAATCCATGGCCGGAGTGGCCGAAGGTCCTGAAAACCGATTACGGCCAGGAAGAGGCTATTGCAGTATTCGGCCATGATCCTCGGATCTATCAGACAACCGTTACCGAGTTTATCAAGGACAAAAAAGGAAATGTCTGCAAGGCCAAGATCGTAAAACTGAAAAGCGTAAAGGATGAAAAGACCGGAAGATTCAATATGGTGCCGGTTGAGGGCAGTGAGGAAGTGATCCCTGCAGATGTGGTCCTTATTGCGGCAGGCTTCCTTGGCAGCGAGAAATATGTGACAGATGCTTTCCGTGTAGCGCTTACACCAAGAACCAATGTGGAAACAAAACCGGAGCAGTATGCAACAAGCGTAGATCGTGTGTTCACAGCAGGTGATATGCATCGTGGACAGTCCCTTGTCGTATGGGCGATCCATGAGGGACGTGAGGCTGCGAAAGCAGTGGACGAATCACTGATGAGCTATTCATATTTACAGTAAAATAACAGATACCAGGGGCAAAAGGTCAAAAAAACTGTTCGTGTTTCCGCGATAAAGCTTTTGAACTTTTGCCCCTTTTAAAAAATGGTTGACAAAGAATTGACCGATTGTTATAATTACGTCCATGAACAAGGGTGTTCTTCAGGAGCGGAAGCTCTCTGAAGTGCACCCTTTTTCTGATTTTGAGGGTAATTATTTTGTGTGATGAGGAAATAAAGGAGAGAATACTATGGGGAATTATACCAGAGAAGAGATTCTTGCAATGGCAGAGGAGGAAGACGTAGAGTTCATCCGCCTCCAGTTTACAGATATGTTTGGAACTCTGAAAAATATTGCGATCACAGCAAGAGAGCTTCCAAGAGCCCTGGATAACCAGTGCGTTGTATATGGCTCTCATATTGCGGGCATTGTGGGAGAAAAGGAGCCGGATCTGATCCTGTATCCGGATTATAATACTTTTTCAATTCTTCCATGGCGTCCTCAGCAGGGAAAGGTTGCAAGAATGATCTGTGATATGCGCCGTGCAGACGGATCAGAGCATGAGATGAGCTCCAGATATATTCTGAAAAAAACAGCGCAGGCAGCAGAGGAGGCAGGGTATACCTGTTATGTTGACCCGGAATGCGAGTTTTTCCTGTTTCATATTGATGATAACGGAATGCCTACAACGGTTTCTCACGAAAAGGCCGGATATCTGGATGTAAGTCCGGTGGATTTAGGCGAAAATGCAAGACGTGACATGGTACTGACTCTTGAGGATATGGGATTTGAGGTGGAATCCTCTCATCATGAGACAGCACCCGCACAGCATGAGATCGCCCTTCATTACGGGGAAGCACGTGAGATGGCAGACGAAGTTATAACCTTTAAGATGGCGGTAAGAACTGTAGCCAAACGTCATGGACTTCATGCGACATTTATGCCGAAGCCAAGACGGGAAGTAAACGGTTCAGCCATGCATATCCATTTTTCACTGTTTAAAAATGGAAAAAATATTTTCGTGGATCCGGAGGATCCGTCCAGATTAAGTGAAGAGGCATACTATTTTATCGGAGGTCTTCTGGCTCACAGCCGTGAGATGACTCTGATCACCAATCCGCTTGTAAATTCTTATAAGCGTCTTGTACCTGGATTTGATGCGCCTACAGAGCTGACCTGGACGAGAAATAACCAGAATTCACTGGTAAGGATTTCGAGAGTCAATGGTGCTGATACCAGGATCGAGCTTCGAAGCCCGGATGCTGCATCCAACCCATACCTTGTTTTTGCGGTATGCCTGGCAGCGGGCCTGGATGGAATCCAGAAGAAGATCTATCCTACAAAAGCTTCTAACCGTTCTCTTTCCGAGTCGGATCAGAAGGAACAGGGTATCGAGAATTTACCGGAGAACCTGCGGGAAGCGATCACACTGTTTGAGGACAGCAGCTGGATGAAGGAAATCCTTGGAGAAGCTTTCTGCAAACAGTATGCGCAGGCAAAGAGAAAAGAGTGGTTGCGTTATTCCCAGGAGATTTCCGACTGGGAGATCGAGGAGTATCTGTATCGGATCTGATGAACGAGGCATAATGGGACGAAAGAGAGTGGCGGCTTATGAACACGAGTATCGTGATTGCATTACCGAAAATAGAAGATGCCAAAAAGATCCGCACAGTCCTTAACCGATATGGATTCACGGTGGCGGCAGTATGCAATTCAGGTGCCAATGCCCTTGCCAGTATCTCGGAGCTTGATGGCGGCGTTCTGCTTTGCGGTTATCATCTTCAGGATATGTACTACCGTGATCTTCTGGACTATATGCCGGATTATTTTGAAATGCTGCTTATGGCCTCCCGGGGAGTGATCAGTGAGGCGCCAACATCCATTTTATGCGTGGGAATGCCTCTGAAAGTCGGAGATCTGGTAAATACGGTAAGCATGATGCTTTCCCAGATCGAAAGGCGCTGGAAAAAAGATAAGAAAAAGCCGAAGCAGCGTTCATGGAAAGAACAGAATTATATTTCAAATGCAAAGATGCTTTTAATGGAAAGAAATCACCTGAGCGAGGATGACGCATACCGCTATATCCAGAAATGCAGTATGGATTCCGGGACCAATATGGTGGAGACGGCCCAGATGGTTCTGATGCTTTTATATGATTCTGTGTAAAAAACAACAAAAAACAGCAGAGCGGACAGGAATGATCTGTTCTGAATGACTGATATCACACCGGATCGGGAAAAATTCCGCAGGGGATTTCCTGATTCGGTGAAACTACTTTGAATTGGAGGATGAGGGAATGGAATTTATGGATGGAATCTGTAAGACTAGAGAATGTGCCTGGGATGTGCTTCTTTCTGAGAGCATGAAAGACCAGGAAGCAACAGTGGAAGGTGCAATACACAGCATCCGTAATATGGGTGACGTGGCATTTGTGATACTTCGAAAAAAAGAAGGGCTTTTTCAGACCGTATATGAAAACGACAAGACAAATGTTTCCATTCATGATCTGAAGGAGGCAATGTGTGTGCGCCTCACAGGAACTCTTCATGAGGAAGAAAGAGCGCCTCACGGAAGAGAACTCCGCATCAGCCATGTGGAGATCCTTTCCTCACCTGCAGAGCCTCTTCCGCTGGCCATCGACAAATGGAAGCTGAACACTTCCCTGGAGGCAAAGCTGAATTATCGTCCTATCGCCCTGCGTAATGTGCAGGAGCGTGCAAAATTCAAGATCCAGGAGGCTCTGGTGCGGGCATTTCGTGATTACCTCTATGAGAAGGGGTTCACCGAGATCCACACACCGAAGATCGGAGCCAGAGGTGCAGAGGGTGGTGCAAACCTGTTCAAGCTGAGTTATTTCCATAAACCGGCAGTTCTGGCACAGAGCCCGCAGTTTTATAAACAGATGATGGTAGGTGTTTTTGACCGTGTATTTGAGACCGGCCCTGTATTCCGTGCAGAGAAGCATAACACAAAACGTCATCTGAACGAATATACAAGCCTTGATTTTGAGATGGGCTATATCAACGGATTTGAGGATATCATGGAGATGGAAACCGGATTTCTCCAGTATGCGGTAGAGCTTCTTAAGAAAGACTACGCTCATGAGCTTTCCATTCTGAAGGTGGAGCTTCCGAAGGTGGACAAGATCCCGGCAGTACGTTTTGACAAGGCCAAAGAGCTGGTAGCTGAAAAATATAATCGTAAGATCCGCAACCCATATGATCTGGAGCCGGAGGAAGAAGCGCTGATCGGAAGATATTTCAAAGAAGAATATGATGCTGATTTTGTTTTTGTCACACATTATCCGTCTAAGAAGCGTCCGTTCTACGCAATGGATGATCCGTCAGATGAGAAATTTACATTAAGCTTTGACCTTCTGTTCAAGGGACTTGAGGTAACTACAGGCGGACAGCGTATCCATGATTATCAGATGCTGAAGGATAAGATCGCAGCCCGTGGTATGGATGAAGAGGGTATGGAGCAGTACCTGGATACCTTCAAGCATGGAATGCCGCCTCACGGAGGACTTGGAATCGGACTGGAACGTCTTACCATGCAGATCCTCGGAGAAGAAAACGTTCGTGAGACCTGTCTGTTCCCACGTGATATGAACAGACTTGAGCCGTAATAAGGAGAAAAAAGATGGCAAAGATAATCGATGATGAAACAATGGAAAATGTCTGCATCCTTGCAAAGCTTTCTCTGACAGAGGATGAAAAGGAAAAAGCAAAAGAGGACATGCAGAAGATGCTGGACTATGTAGACAAGCTGGATGAGCTTGACACCTCTTCCGTAGAGCCCATGTCCCATATTTTTGAGGACGAAAACGTATTCCGTGAGGATGTTGTGACAAACGGAGATAATCATGAGGCAATGCTTGCCAATGCACCGAAGCAGAAAGAAAACCAGTATCAGGTTCCGAAAACAATTGGATAAGACAGGAGACAGGACATGGATTTGGGAAAATTAACCGCATTACAGCTTGCGGAAAAGATCAAGCAGCATCAGATAAGCGTCCTGGACGGTGTGAAATACGTATTTGATCAGATCGAAGCAAAAGAGGACAAGGTCCACGCTTATCTTGATACTTACAAAAAAGAAGCCTATGCAAGAGCAAAAGAGGTACAGAAAGGCATTGAGGATGGAACCTATACAGGACCTCTTGCCGGTGTACCTATTGCAATTAAGGATAATATCTGCATCAAGGGAAAAACAACTACCTGTGCATCGAAGATCCTTGAGAATTTTGTGCCGCAGTACAATGCCGAGGTTATTGACCGTCTGGAACAGGCAGGTCTTGTGATCATCGGAAAGACAAACATGGATGAGTTCGCCATGGGAAGTACCACAGAAACATCCGCTTACGGCGTCACCAGAAACCCGTGGGATCTGGAGCGTGTTCCGGGAGGATCTTCTGGCGGCTCCTGTGCGGCAGTGGCAGCAGGCGAGACTTATCTGGCATTGGGTTCTGATACCGGCGGTTCCATCCGTCAGCCAAGCTCCTACTGCGGCGTTACCGGAATCAAACCGACCTACGGAACGGTATCTCGTTACGGACTGGTTGCCTATGCATCCTCTCTGGACCAGATCGGACCGGTAGGAAAGGATGTTGCGGACTGTGCGGCACTTCTTGAGGTCATTGCCGGACACGATGCCAAGGACAGCACCTCCATGAAGAGAGAGGATCTTGATTTCTCCGCTTCTATGACAGATAAGATCGTGGGAATGAAATTCGGCGTGCCGAAGGAATATCTCTCAGAGGGACTGAACCCGGAGGTAAAAGAGGACTTTATGAATACGCTGAAGGACCTTACTGAGATGGGCGCAGTGGTAGAATTTTTCTCCATGAAGACAACAGAATATATGATCCCTGCTTACTACATCATTGCCAGTGCAGAGGCCAGCTCCAACCTGGAGCGCTTTGACGGCGTGAAGTATGGCTTCCGTGCAAAAGAGTACGAGGGACTTCATGATATGTACAAGAAGACAAGGACCGAAGGCTTCGGCGAGGAAGTAAAGCGCCGTATCATGCTTGGCTCCTTTGTGTTAAGCTCCGGTTACTACGATGCTTACTATCTGAAAGCACTTCGCACAAAAGCCCTTATCAAAAAGGAATTTGACCAGGCCTTTTCCAAATATGACGTTCTTCTTGCACCGGCATCTCCGTTTACCGCGCCGAAGCTGGGAGAGAGCCTGAAAGACCCTCTTGCCATGTATCTTGGCGATATTTATACGGTAGCAGTAAACCTGTGCGGACTTCCCGGAATCACAGTTCCATGCGGAAAAGACGCAGCCGGCCTTCCAATCGGTATCCAGATGATCGGTGACTGCTTCAAAGAAAACAACCTGTTCCGCGCAGCACACGCATATGAGAAAAAACGCGGTGATTTCGGAACAGCAATGGAAGGGGGAGAAAAGGCATGAAACAGTATGAGACAGTCATAGGACTTGAGGTGCATGTGGAGCTTGCCACAAAAACAAAGATCTTCTGCGGATGCTCCACAGAATTCGGAGGCGCACCGAATACACATACCTGCCCGGTCTGCACCGGTATGCCGGGCTCTCTTCCGGTCCTCAACAAAAAAGTGGTAGAGTTTGCCATCAAGGCAGGTCTTGCGGCAAACTGTCATATCCATCAGTACTGTAAGTTTGACCGTAAGAACTTTTTTTACCCGGATAACCCCCGGAATTATCAGATCTCTCAGCTGTATCTGCCGATCTGCTATGACGGAGCTGTTGAGATCGAGACTTCCGCAGGCAAAAAGACCGTACGTATCCATGAGATGCATATGGAGGAGGATGCCGGTAAGCTGATCCATGATGAGTGGGAAGACTGCTCCCTGGTTGACTATAACCGAAGCGGGGTACCGCTGATCGAGATCGTATCCGAACCGGATATGAGAAGCTCCGAGGAGGTTATCGCTTATCTGGAAAAGCTCCGCTGCACCATGCAGTATCTTGGAGTTTCTGACTGCAAGCTCCAGGAGGGATCCATGCGTGCCGATGTCAACCTTTCTGTCCGTGAGGTGGGAAGTGAGACCTTCGGAACAAGGACGGAGATGAAGAACCTGAACTCCTTCAAGGCCATTGCGAGAGCGATCGAGGGAGAGAGAGAACGTCAGATCGAGCTTCTGGAGGAAGGCAGAGCCGTTGTACAGGAGACAAGAAGATGGGACGATAACAAAGAGTCTTCCCATGCAATGCGTTCCAAGGAGGATGCAAAGGATTACCGTTACTTCCCGGACCCGGATCTTCCGCCGATCCACATTTCCGATGCAAGGATCGAAGAGCTGCGTACTTCCATTCCGGAGCTTCGTGAAGCCAAGATAGAGCGGTATCAGAAGGAGTATGAGCTTCCGGCTTATGATGCAGGGATCCTGACCGAATCCAGACATCTGGCAGGACTTTTTGAGGAGACAGCGGTTCTTCTCGGAAATCCGAAAAAGGTGGCGAACTGGTTTATGGTGGAGGTTCTCCGTCTGACAAAGGACAAGGGCCTTGATCCGGAAAAGGTAAGCTTTACACCGAAGCATCTGGCAGACCTTCTTTCCATGGTGGAGAAAAAAGAGGTCAGCGCACAGAATGCCAAGAAAGTGTTTGAAAAAGTATTTGACGAGGATATTGATCCGGTTGTATATATAGAAGAGAATGGTCTTAAGATCGTAGAAGATACAGGCCTTCTCACCGAAACTGTGAAAAAGATCGTAGATGCCAACCCCGGACCGCTGGCAGAGCTTCTGGGCGGCAAGGACAAGGTTATGGGATTTTTCGTAGGACAGCTGATGAGAGAGTTGAAAGGCAAGGCAAATCCTGACAGCGTCAGAAAAGCACTGGCAGAGGAAATTGAGAGAAGGAGATAAAATACTATGGTGACAGTAAATCAGAATTATTTAAAACTTCCGGGAAGCTATCTGTTTTCCAATATCGCAAAGAAGGTAAGTGCATATAAGGAGGCCAATCCGGAATCTAAGGATTCTGTGATCAGTCTTGGAATCGGTGATGTGACACAGCCCCTTGCACCGGCGATCATCGATGCCCTTCATAAATCCGTAGACGAGATGGCACACGCAGAAACCTTCCACGGATATGCTCCGGATCTCGGATATGAGTTCTTAAGAAGTGCCATTGCAAAAAATGATTATCAGTCCAGAGGCTGCGACATCAGCGCAGACGAGATCTTTGTTTCCGATGGAGCGAAAAGTGATTCCGGAAACATCCAGGAGATCTTCGGACTGGATAACAAGGTTGCAGTCTGCGACCCGGTTTATCCTGTATATGTAGATACCAACGTTATGGCAGGACGTACAGGTCTTTATAACAAAGAGCGTGAGAACTTTGATGGTGTGATCTATATGCCCTGCAAAGAGGAGAACGGATTTCTTCCGGAGATCCCGGCAGATGAGGTACCGGATCTGATCTATCTCTGCTTCCCGAACAATCCCACCGGTGGTGCGATCACAAAGGCTGCTCTTCAGGAGTGGGTTGACTACGCCAACAAAAACGGCTGCGTGATCATCTATGATGCAGCATATGAGGCATATATTTCCGAGGAGGATGTCCCGCACAGCATTTATGAGTGCGAGGGTGCGAGAACCTGTGCCATCGAGCTTCGAAGCTTTTCCAAAAATGCTGGCTTTACAGGCGTTCGTCTTGGCTTTGCCGTTGTTCCGAAGGAACTGGTGCGTGATGGCGTAGAACTTCACAGTCTCTGGGCAAGACGTCACGGAACCAAGTTTAACGGTGCCCCGTACATTGTACAGAGAGCAGGCGAGGCTGTTTACTCTCCGGAGGGAAAAGCACAGCTGAAGGAGCAGATCGCTTATTATATGCGTAATGCAAAGACGATCCTCGAAGGACTTTCCGCAGCAGGATTTTCCGTGTCCGGTGGAAAAAATGCCCCATACATCTGGCTGAAAACACCGGATCAGATGACCTCCTGGGAGTTCTTTGATTATCTCCTTGAGAAAGCACACATCGTAGGAACACCAGGTTCAGGCTTTGGTGCACATGGTGAGGGATATTTCCGTCTGACAGCATTCGGAAGCTATGAGAATACTCTTGAGGCAATTGAGAGAATTAAAAATCTGTAATATGAGTATAAATTGCGGAGCAGGTCTTTGGAAAAGAGCTGCTTCGTTTTTTAACCGGATCAAAGAAGTATCCTGCTTCAATTGCGAATAGAAGCTCCCGGCAGGGTTGCGAAAAGCAATAAGCAGTGGGAAAAATTTGCCTGTAAGTTAATTTGTGAAAATAATAATAAGGATTGCGAAAATTTATCATATCATTTATAATTGTACAGGAAGTAAGGCACAGGCCGCAGAAAGCCTGTGTTCATAAAATTTCACAATTTACGCAATCACGAAAGGGGATTTTATCATGGGTATCAGAAGAGTAGAAAATATGTGCGGCGGTAAAGGCCATGTGATCATCAAAGACATTCTTGAGGGAGACGAGCTGAAGGGAAAATGCGGACTTTACGCACAGGTTACCATCGAAAAAGGATGTTCTCTGGGATACCATGAGCATCATGGCGAGACAGAAACCTACTATATCTTAAGCGGTGAAGGCGAGTACGACGATAACGGCGTGAAACGCCCGGTAAAGGCCGGCGACATCACCATCACACCAGATGGAAAAGGACACGGTCTTACCAACACAGGCGACACAGATCTTGTGTTCATGGCACTGATCATTTTTGACTGATCCATATAGAAAAAAACAGAAGTGAGACAGAAGGGCGGCCTTTTTGAAGAGGCTGCTCTTTTTACGACTGAGGCGTAACCTGTGTCGGAGTATAAATTCTGGGATGAAAGATTCTCTGTCTCAGATTGTTATTAAACGAAATGTATTAATTGTATAAACAAAAAATATTTTTGGATTTTTTTAGAAAAAACTGTTGACATACAAAAAACACTTTGCTATACTATCACTTGTCGCGAGGGAGAAGATAAAGAATTCCAAAGAAATGCGATATGCGGAAGTGTCGGAACTGGCAGACGAGCAAGACTAAGGATCTTGTGAGCATTGCGCTCGTGTGGGTTCAAGTCCCATCTTCCGCATTTTTTATTTAGGAAACCTGCATCTGGAAACGGATGCAGGTTTTTTGTAAATTATTCTGTGTAAACCTCTCAGATTGATGATAAAATCATAGGTTTATAGAATACAAAAATATAATGTGATGGGCTGAATGGCATACTTTGCTGTTCAGCCTGTTGTTTATTTAGTAGCATGGATTCTATTGCATGTCAAGGGCACCCGAGAAAATCGGGCGTTTATTTACCCTTTATATGCGATTGGATCTGGAGACCATTCTTATTACGGTTAAAAATAGCATTCTATTAGGAAATACTAATACATTTGAAATTAACTCATTTTCCTATGGAGGTGTAAGTTATCCTACAGAAGATGCTCTTTCCAAAATAGAAGAAATCAGAAATTATGTCAATGATACAGTCGACGAAGTGTTGAAGGAAATTTTAAATCAGCTTCCTAACTGTATTTCTAATGGACAAAGAATTCAAGAAATACATTATAAACAGGTTTATTCAGAGCACGAAGGAAAAACATGTGTGGAGTACATTTCTTTTTTCATTGACGCTCCAAATGATATTTCGGATTTACCATCCGAAATAATAGTATATCCGCTGATAATCAAACCTAATAATGAAATATATAGTTTTGACTTTCGATTTGAGAGGATTTTTATTAGAAAGCAGGGCTCGGACGAAAATGCTATTGTCGGTATAGCTACTTTAAAAAATGAGCTTGATACAAACGAATTTTATAGAGTGTATGAAGTAACTGCATGCAGACAAATTGAGTATGCTTTATATCTTGCTACTTTTAAAGAAACGTACAAGGAGCAGAAATTGCATATGAATATATATGCAATGGATGGTACTATGCTTTTCATAAGAGATGAAGAACAAAAAAGTGAATAAAGCAAAGAGCCCTCCTGGTCAGGAAGGTTTAGTGCATCTATGCCCTTCTACGCAAGAAGAAACGCCGTCATTTCTCTTCTGAAAACGAACATCAGGGAAACGGTCTTTGATGACCTTGAAGCAAGGATTGCGGCAATTGATGAACAGCTCGTGGAACTTCAGCAGCAGATGCTCGACAACTCCGACGACAACGTATTGGTCGAAGAACTGGGGCTTAGATGGATGACCTTCGGGGAGACTGTCAGGATATCCTTGCCGAGGCGGCAGAACGAACTGACCCGCAGACACGAATGAACGATATGGTTGCCTTCCTGGAAGAAATGCCCGCAGCCAGTACGGAGTACAGCGAAGCCCTCACTAGAAGGCTGGTTGAGAGGATTACCATTTTCGATGAGAAGATTGTGGTGGAACTGAAATCCGGCCTTCAGATGGAAGTGGAAGAGTAAAGAAAATATGGACACAAAGCGAAACCTGGAGCCGACTTTTTTGGTCAGTTCCGGGTGATTTTTTTATGCATAGTCAATATATTCCATCTCCAAAAGCACAAAACATGGGACCAAAGTAATCGCTTAAGCGCTTACGGACCAAAATTTATATAGTCTATAAAAATTAGGGTGATAGTATGAATATATTCACGACACATTGACAATATTGGCGACGTTATATATAATAAGGGATAATTGGTGTACTTTACACTTGGAACAAATGTGGATATGAAAGGAATAGCTATGACAGGAACGAAAGGACAATGGTTTATATCGGATGATACTAAGAAGGAATGCATCACTGCTTTGGTTTCGGAACTAAAAGTGTTAAGAGCGAAAGCAAATATCTCTCAAGATGATTTGGCAAAAATACTTAGCATCTCTAGGCAGACGTACTGTCAAATAGAAAATGGGAATAAAGATATGTCTTGGAATATTTATCTTTCACTTATTTTTTTCTTTGAGTCTTTAGAAGAAACATCAAAGTTGATTTCGTTATTTGGAATATACCCAGAGGAGTTTGTTAGGCAATTTAAAGTAAATTCACAAGATAAATTATGATACGATACACAAGCGATAGACAGTTTTATGCACATATAGTGTCGGTGGAAAAATAGGCTAATTAATAAAATGGGAGGGATAGAGATGATTCAACTTCATCATGTGGCAATTGCGGTAAACGATTTTGATAAATATGTCGATTTATTTGTGCGTTTAGGATTGAATATACAAAGAATTACAGGTGAAGCGCCTAATAGACAGCTTTGGTTTGAGGAAGGAATTCAACTGAAAGAGTCGTGCAATGATATTAGTACAGATGGCATTGATCATATAGCGTTAGGTACTGACAATCGTACCGATATCATTAAAACAGCGATAGGAAGCGATTGTAGCTCGATTAAGGAAAAGGATAATTGGTTTAGACTTCCTAACGGAATCAGTATCGAACTGATGGGGGATTGATAGACATGAAAGTAGTGGTGATTACGGGAAGTGGCAGACGCAGAGGCACTTCAAGTTATCTTGCTGATGAGTTTATTCGTGGTTGTATAGAAAATGATAATGAGGTATTTCGGTTTGATTCTGCTTTTATGAAAGTGAATCCTTGCATTGGTTGTAACAAATGCAGAAAAGAAGGGATATGTTGTTGGAAAGATGATTTTCAAATACTAGTCCCGCATCTTCTTGCAGCGGATGAAGTAGTTTTTGTAACACCTGTGTATTATATGTGCATGACAGCCCAACTGAAAATGACCATAGATAGAATGTATCAACTAGAGAAAACAGATGGATTTAGAGGCGCTAAGAAATATATTGTGCTTAGTAGCGCTTGGGATTGTGATGAATCTGTTTTTGATCCTTTGATGAATACTGTAAAGAATTTTTGCAAGTTCCTCAGGTGGAATTATGAAGGAGCTGTATTGGCAGCTGGAGTAGATGCAAGAGAAGAAATTGAAAAAACTTCTTATGGAAGGGACGCATATGAATTGGGAAGACAGCAATAACATTCTTAACATTGGTATAATCGGGGCTGGATTTGCAGCAGGAGTTCACTCTAAAGCATTAAAATCAATAGATTGTTCTATGAGGCAATACATATTTGATGTCAATGATGAAATTGCTAAGAGGTTTTCAGATGAATATGACTGTAAAGCTGCAAAGACCTTAGATGATTTATTTGATTCTGTGGATGCTGTGATTATTGCCACACCAGTTTGGACTCATTTTGATTTTGTGAGAAAAGCATTAGAGCATAACAAGCACATTCTCTGTGAAAAACCAATGGCACAGAGTTATGCTGAAGCTAAGGAAATGTGTGGCTTATCCGAAATAACAAGTGTGATTTGTGCGGTTGGATTTAATTATAGGTTTTTTGACATTACAAAAAGCTTACAAAATGAGATAAAGAATACAACTGTTGAAGAAATACATCTTTCAATTCGAAGGTTATTTCGAAATGATTGGCGAAGGGATGAAACTAGTGTACTCTCAGATTTGGGCATTCATTTAATTGATCTACTCTCCATTTTAAGTGGAGGAAAAATTGATGTGGATTGTTGCAAAACGCAAATGAAATACATTAATGCATGTGATTACGAATCAATAGTTAAGGGGTACACTGACAATAACATCGCATTTTGCTTAGAAGCAGCAAGAATTGATAATCCTAAAGATGTGCGGTTCTTTGTTCAAATAAAATGCGACAGGAAAATAATTAAGTATGACTCAAGAACTATGCAAATATATTCTGTTACAGAAGGCGGCAAGACACAAATGAAATCATTATCAAACGAAATTAATAAAGAAGATTTTTTTGATTTTTATGATTCTATAATGCTACAAGATAAAGAATGGGTAGCGGCTATTCGTGGCAAGAATAATTTTGTAGTTGCTTCTTTTAACGATGGCTACCAGTCCCAGATCGCTTTGGATAGAATATTACAGTTAAATGATTCGAGGTAAAAATGAAAAAAATATTTATAGGATGTCCAATTACAAAGTATATAGAAAACAATACATTTACAGATGAAATGTTTAGATGTTTCATGGAGAAAATGTATGATCTTTGTACTCATTACGCTGACGAAGTATTTTTGGCTCTGAAACGAGAACAATATGGCAAAAACTTAATGACGGATACTTGCACAGAATTGGATTATAAAGAGATGAAAACTTCTGATATTATCGTTGCAATTCCTGAAGATTCTAAAGGAACTGCAGTTGAATTAGGATGGGCTAGTGCTATGAAGAAAAAAATAGTTCTCATTCTAAATAAAGGCAAAAGATATACGCCTTTGATTTCTGGGCTTGAAGATATTACAGATACTCTTATTATTTGGTACGACAAGTCATTGGACGACCAAGTGTTACACAATGTTTCATTGACCTTAGATACATTAAGTGAAGGATTGTAAAAATATGAACAAAATATTTATTGCTTGTCCATTTATTAAATATGTTGATGGAACAGGTTTTACTAATGAGAGTTATAAAAAATTCACAGAAGATTTATACGAATTATGTTTGAAATTTGCACCTAATGTTTTTTTGGCACTTAAAAGAGAGGAGTACGGTGCTAAGCCGTTAGATGTTTATTCATGCAAAATGGATTTGGATGAATTGGTAAATTCAGATATAATCATTGCCGTGCCAGATGATTCTATGGGAGTAGCAGTAGAATTGGGGTGGGCCAGTGCGTATAATAAATTCATTGTGATATTGTTAAACGAAAAACAAAGTTATAGCGCTTTGGTGAAGAATATAACTACAATTACGCCGGGACATGTTATTTGGTATAACGGTGAAGAGAAAAATGCATTGCCAGAAATAGATAGTTTCTTGGAAACAGTAAGGGCTAGCAAAGGTGAAATCTAAAATGAATTCAAAAGTTTTATATATAAGAGTAAATAAAAATTGCAATGCACGATGTTTTATGTGTGATTTCTGGAAAAACCCAAAGATGGAGATATCAGAAGATCAGTTTAGAAATGTATTGTCTCAATTTGAGTCTGTAGAATTAGTTCGTTTTACAGGTGGTGAACCGCTTCTGTGCGATCAATTGCCTCAATATATCAGAATGTGCCATGAACTAGGTATAAAAACCTCTGTTATTACTAATGGTTTATTATTGGAAGATAAGCTTAGTAGTTTAGTCGATAACGGTTTAAATCAAATTATCATAAGCGTTGATGGACCCTTGCCTAGAGTGCACGATAGAATCAGGGGGACGGATGGTCTATTTAGGAAAATTGAAAATTCTTTAAGCCTGATCAATCGTTGCTACCCGGATTTACATACGCGTGTAAACACAGTTGTTAGTCATAATAATATTTCACAGTTGTCTTTACTTGCGAATTGGTTGAAACAAAATCGAGTAGAACAGTGGTCTATTATACCTATCAAGATGGATGGATATATATGGAAAGATAAAATCGGGTTAAATGAGTTTCGCCAGTATTACGAGCAATTTCAAATGGCAATATTACAATCAGAAGTGAAACTATTGGGGTATTCCGGAAAATGGGCAGGAAGTATAGATGACTTTTGGCATGGTCAATATACAATTCATCCGCAGAATAAATGCAATCTTGTAAAATACATGTCATTCTATGACCCGTTTTCAAATCATATTTTCCCTTGCAATTGTGTACCACACCGAAGTCGTGGCTTCGCTGATATACAGGAGGAAAGAGTTTGGTACTATGAGAATGGATACATGCACTGTAAAGGTTGTGAACCACTAAATGCATATTGCTCTGATTTTCCAGAAGTGGTTGAGAATGATGTTTTTGATATATAGGGAGGAATCATGAGAGTATTAGCATGCGCGGTTGGTTTTGGATTAGGACCAAGTGGGAAACTCTGTTCCGTGGTTGAAAATAATAAACATTATGAATGGTATGCTTGTGGGGATGAGTTGAATCTATCAGTATATGATAGCAACCCTTTCTTTGATGTATGTTGGTCGCGAGATAAAAAAGAAATTCAAACATTCATAGAAAGATATGATATCCACTATGCAGTCAATGTATTGGATCCAGAGTTGGCAACTTTTCTTGAAGACATGGGGGTAAAAGTTCTTTATATTGATAGTTTACCATTTATGTGGACTGGAGCTGACTATATTCCTAATAATGTATATGCTTATTGTGGACAAAAATATCCGGATTACAAACCTAATTCAGCATTAAGTTCTGTGAAAAATTATATTTGGGTTGAACCGATTATTCCAAACTTTACTGTCAAAGAGCAAGAGGATTACATAGTACTTAATTTTGGCGGACTTCATTCCCCTTTTGGAGATGGTACAGAATATTTTAATTTAGTAATGGATGCACTTATAAAAGTGGTTGGCAGCGAAAAGATATATATCACTGGCGGGAGAAATGTTGTTGAGTTGGTTAAGAAAAACTATCCTCAATACTGTTGTAAAACATATTCACATTTAGACTTTTTAAAACTTGTGTCTGGTGCATCAAAGTTTTTTACATCACCTGGCTTAACAACGATTTATGAGACATATGGAATGAATATTAAAACAATTATTCTTCCTCCACAAAATCTAAGCCAGTTTTATAATGTGTCTGTTGCTAAGAATATTTGTAAAGAAGTTAAAGTGGTTGACTGGGAGTATGATTCTCTGAGTGAAAAAGCACTCGAACAATTTAAGGACGAACCCGAAGAAAAAACAGTTCAATACATATATGAGCAAATAAAGTCTTTATTTTACAATGATGATTATCGATGTTCGTTAGAATTGCGGTTACGTTCTTTTATGAATGAATCCTATAAGAAAAATAGTTTTACTTCATTTGGAACAAATGGTTTGCAACAAATATCTGTAATATTGAAAAAAATGGTGGAGGAATTATGATTATACTTGGAGTTAATTTTTTCTTTGAACACTCATCAGTTTCTGTGATTATAGATGGAAAATTAGTTTATTCAGCAGAAGAAGAACGTTTTAGTGGCATTAAGGGTGGTAAACGATATAGCCCGTATAGTGTTCACTTTCCCTATAAAGCTATGTATTCAGCTTTAGATTATTTGGATATTAATATTAAGGAGGTTGATGCAATAGCATTATCGTATGATAAATGGGACCATATAAAGGGATTGTTTTCAAAAAGGTGGTCATATTACGATGATTTTTATGCACTTCGTTCTTTATTTCACACCAAAAGGATTCTAAGTAGCGATTATGAAATGTTCCAGTATATGTCTGATCGTATGTTGCCGGAAGATATAAAAAAGGTGCCATTATTGTTTTATAATCACCATATGTCTCATGCTGCATCTGCATACTGTTTCTCGGGATTTGAAAAAAGCCTTGTTTTCGCAGCGGATTGTTGTGGCGAAAAAAGTTGTACATCGTTATACATTGGATCGCCAAATGGGTTAAAAAAGATAAAATCATTTGATATTCCCGATTCATTAGGTATTTTGTACACTGTCGTCACAAAGCATCTTGGTTTTAATTCATTTCAGGACGAGTTTAAGGTGATGGGACTTGCTTCTTATGGGAATAATACCTATTTGGAAGCTTTTAAAAACATTATCACCTTTAATGAAAAAGGTGAATACAAAATAAATGAACAGAAAATGTTTAATTTAAGTGCATATTTAGGACCGGCTCGAAAAAAAGGAGAAGAAATAAATCAGCGACATAAAGATATAGCAAAATCACTTCAAACTATTTTAGAGACAATATTAGTCAAGTTATTTACATATTATAGAAATAAAACAGGAATCACAAATCTTTGTATGGCTGGCGGAGTTGCGCTAAACTGTGTGGCAAACGGCAAAATTTCGGATGAGAAAATATTCGATAGAATATTTGTTCAGCCTGCTTCAAGCGATGCTGGAACGTCTATGGGTGCAGCCGCACTAGCGTATAATAAATACAAAGGAAATATGCAGATTTCTTTTGACAATATGTATTTGGGAACTGAATATAAGAATGAAATGATAGGAAAACTGATTTCTGATGCAAAACTTAAAGCTTCCTTTTTGAATGACGATGGGATGGTTGTTGAGGCCGCAAAAAGAATGGCTGACGGTCAGATTGGTGGAATTTTCAGAGGTAGAATGGAGGCTGGACCACGTGCTCTTGGAAATCGAAGTGTAATAGCTAGTCCGGCACCGAGTGATATGTTAAAAAGAATTAATAACATTAAGGGTCGAGAGATGTTTAGACCTATTGCTCCAATCGTCAAAGAAGATAAATTTGAGGATTTTTTCATTGGAGAAAAGAATCAATATATGTTGTTTACTTGTACTGTACGAAATGATAGGGCAAGTTGCATTCCTGCAGTAACACACGTTGATAAATCATCACGGGTACAGACGGTTACAATGCAATCAAATAAGTTTATATATTCTTTGATTGATGAATTTGAAAGAATTACAGGTCTGCCTGTGATTATAAATACATCTTTGAATTTTAGAGGGAAACCAATTGTAGAGAACCCAACAGATGCAATTGGTAGTTTCTACTCTTCTGGATTGGATTTTTTGATTCTTGGGAATTATCTATTGGAGAAATAATATGGAACGCATATATTATAATGAACAATATATTTATGTTATAAGAGATGGGGACTATGTTTTGTTTTATAACAATCAGAACGGGAAAATTGCCTGTTCAAAATCAATAGAACTCATTGATAAAGACTTTTTTAAAGCAACGACGGATACAACCATTGATTTAGAAGCGGTGGAATATGAGCAGCTGTATTTAGCTGTTTCGGAAAGTTGTAACTTTAGGTGCAAATATTGTAGACAGAAAAAGACTTCAGCGATTGAGAATATGTCAATTGCTGAAATCAAAAATGCCATCGATGTTTTTTACAAAGTTGCAAAGATTCCGAAGAGTATAGTGTTTTTTGGCGGTGAACCATTATTGAATTTTGATGGAATTAAATATGCAATTAGCTATGTGAGATCTTTCGATGATAACATTTCGTTTTCTATGGTTATCAACGGTTCGCTTTGCACTAAAGAAATCGCAGATTTTTTGTCATCTAACAATGTTGAAGTAATTGTATCGCTTGACGGTCCTGCTAGATATCATAATTTTGCGAGATGTAATGCAAATGGAGAAGGAACATATGAAAAGGCGATTAGAGGATATCAGTTATTGAAAGAATCTGGATGTAAAACCGGTATTACTACTGTAATTGGTCCTCACAACGAAGAGGTTTTCGAAGAATTAATTGAGTGGGCTATTGAGTTAAAACCGAATAGTCTTGGATTTTGTTTGCCTCACGGAAATGAAGATAATTATGCTATGAAACTATCGTCTTTTGATTTGGCTCACCAAAGGATGATGGATGCTTATGAGATATTGCATAATCAGGGAATATATCTTGTTCAAGTAGAACAAAAAATGAATGCATTTATAGCTGGTAGAGCAATTCCATACGAATGCAAGGCATGTGGAAAACGTATTGTCGCATGTAAAGGGACACGTTTTGGGATTTGCGAAGGACCAATTACTATGCATGATAAGTTTTTTGATAGTGTAGACAAGCTTCCGACGTGTATAAAAGAGTACAAAAAAACATCTCCCTTTTATATTAAAGAGTGTCGTTCTTGTATAGCATATCGTATATGTGGAGGAAGCTGTGTGTATGATAAGCTGACAAGATTTGGCAGGGCAGATATTAAGGACGAATGTAGATGCGGATTAACTAGGATGATAGCAGAAAAGTCATTGGAGATTGTGCTTAATTCTATTTCTAATATTGAAAAATGTAGGGTGCTTTCACAGGCAGAGAGAGATAATATCATAGATAAGTTGGAGAGGTCCCTTAATTAAAAGGGGAGTTTAGGTATCATGAGCGAACTGGATTTATTCATAGATGAAATATGTCATGAATATGGGTGTAATTTGCATTCAAGCGAAATAATAGGTAAAGGTTATACAAGTAGTATTTATAAAATTTCAGATGATTTGTGTATTAAAATAACGGAAAAAAAAACATGCCCAGCTTTTTTGACATCGATTAAAAACTGTGAAAATCTTTGTATACCGATAAAGACATTCGTTTCACCTACCAGTAGGTATGTTGGATATGTTCAACGATATGTAAATTCAGTATCTCTGCAAGATTATATTGTAAAAGAAAAACGTTTTGGCGAAAATGAGATTGCTCATATTATTTTTGATGTTTTAAAAGGTTTGGCTGTGCTTCATGAACATGGATATGTTCATCGAGATTTTTATCCTGGAAATATCATGATTTATTCTCATCGAGATACTTATGCTGCGGTAATTATAGACTTTGATGAAACGCAGAAAATAAAAAACGATACTAGAGCTTGTTTCCGCTATAGCGGTTATCATGCGCCAGAAATAGTGTTATATGATGATTTTTATGATGAAAAATCAGAAATATTTGCTGTAGGGGTAATGATGTGGGAACTGTTGTTTGGCAATTGTCCTTTTGGAGGGTATAGTTTTTTTGGGCGTGTTATTGCTACGTCCTGGGATGATTATGAACGAAATAGCAATAGCTATCATAGAAATGTTGCAGATGCACTTTTGAACTTAAAAATATATGTTAAAAACACGGATGGGTTATCTAATGAGTGCTCAGATTTGTTGCTAAAGTTACTGGCTGAGAATAAGAATGAACGGATCTCAGCACCGTTAGCGATGCAACATGCTTTTTTTTCGCGGGATTAAGATGTGAATTGGAGAGGGATTAATTTGAAAAATAAAGAATTAAGAATTTGCATGGTAGGAGCTGGATTTGTCGGAATGAAACATGCGGCTGTATATTCTGCATTGTATAATACCAAAATGCAGATTGCGTGTGATTCAAATATAATTAATGCAACTAAGATGGCAGAACGTTTTAGGTTTCAAAAGGTTGAAACTGATTGGAGAAAAGCTGTTTCGGACGATAACGTAGATATAGTATGTATTTGCGTACCTAATCATATGCATTTCGACATAGCAAAAGAAGCATTGCTTGCTGGTAAATATGTTGTTTGTGAAAAACCTTTGGGAATGAACAGTAAGGAATCGACAACATTATCTTTGTTAGCAAAAGAAAAAGGAATAAAAACATCATGCTGTTACAATTTAGTATATACGCCTGCTATCCAATATATAAAATCAATAGTTAAGAATGGAGAGTTAGGAGAGTTAGTATGTTTTCGAGGGGCATATGACAACGACAGACTCGCGAATCCGAACTCCGCGTATGAGTGGAGAATGAATAAAAAGATATCTAAAGGAGGGGCGATTTGTGATTTGGGATTAAATATCATAGCAGTCTCTCAATATTTATTTGGTGATACAAAATGTGTTTCAGCGATGACTAGTGTTATTCATAAAAAAAGGGTGGATAACAATGGTAACGAGTGCGATGTAGAAAATGATGATATTGCACAGTTTATTTTCGAATATAAAAACAAAGGGATTGGATATATTTCTTGCAATAGAGTAGCACCAGGTAGTAAACAAGACATGAAATTTGAAGTACAATTCACAGAGGGAGCAATTCGATACTCTTTGGAGAGAATGAATGAGCTACATATTTTTAGAAACAAGAATTGCGGATATGAAACAGTCATATCTGATAATAATGGATGGTTTAATGTGGGATATGAAGATTTAAAGGGGATTGATGCGGAAAACTTCTTATTTGGTATTAGTAACGGAGAAGGGGTTGAGATTGATTTTAGTTTTGCAACTAAGATTGATAGGATTATCGAAGCAGTTTTGAACGCATCTGAAAAAAAGACGTGGATTGAAGTATCAAATGAGAAGGAGTGGAAAACATGATTGATCAATTTGCAACACGGCTCCTAGTTATTTGTGTATTGACAGATGATTGTAATCAGACCTGCAAGTATTGTTCTGAAAATGCAGGTTTGGGAAATACAAAAATGTTGCCTTATGAAATGGTTGATAACCTATTAAAAGATATTTATGAGGTAAGCAAAGAGGCAATTATTAGCTTTATTGGCGGGGAAGTCACCATCTGGCCAAGGTTCTATGAACTATTAGGTGAAGAAAATTTTAAAAAGTTTCAATATAAATCATTATATACCAACGCTACTGCATTATCCGAAAAAAATGTTCTTGATATTAAGGCTGCCAATTTTTTTGAAGTCAGAGTTAGCGTAGATTCTGATAGAAAACAAGAACATGATGCATTTCGTGGTAAAGGGACATTCGATAAGGCTGTTTCATATATAAATATGATGTCTCAAAACGATATTCCTGTTACAGTAGGGACTGTTCTACAGAAATCTAATTTAAGCAGACTTGATTCATTAATAAATTTTCTAAAAAAGCTTGATGTTAAAATGATACATTTTTTTCCATTGTACTTAAAAGGAAGAGGAAAAAGCCAAATGAAACTTGGAATCGATGAAACTGATCGATTGATTATAAAAAATAAATTGGAGAATGATTACAAAAATAATCATTGTTCTAGGACACCATTTTGTATTAATGGAACAGCGTATTTTAAAGTGCTGAATACTGGAGAGTGTGTTATTCAAAAAGGAAGAGAGAAATTAGTATTAGGAAGTTTATATGAAAGCAGTTTTGCGGATTTGTACAGAAAGGCAGTAGAAATGTTGAAGCCGGAGATTGTATCTTGTAAAAATTGTAAATATTATGACGACCCCATGCTTTGTGAAAATATGCATATATACTGCATGGATGACTTAAATTTTAGGTAATCATTTGTTGGGTACTTGTATGCGATTATTTAAGTTATTTAGGCAGAGCGTGAGAAAAATATATACATAGTTTCTTAAAATATCTTATGTTGATTGCAAACAGTATATGCAAAACGAATATGTGTGATAGGTTCGATTTATGAGTAATAGTTTATGTAATAAAAGCAAATACCAAATAACTGTAGTGGGAATGGGTTACGTTGGATTGTCCGTTGCTGTTATGTTGGCACAACGACATGAAATCACAGCAGTTGATATTCTTCTCGAAAAGGTTGAAAAAATTAATAATAGAATATCGCCAGTTAAAGACGATGAATTGCAATACTATTTTCAAAATGTTCCCCTATCATTGACGGCAGTTCAGACTGGAAAAAACACCTATAAGAATGCAGACTATATTTTTATTGCCGTTCCAACAAATTACGACCAATTATCAAACTCTTTTGATACAAGCATTATAGAAAGCGTGGTAGAGGATGCTCTAGAAGAAAGGACAGGGGCATGTATTGTGATTAAATCTACTGTTCCTATCGGTTATACAGAAGCGCTTCGTAAAAAATATAAATATTCTCGTATACTTTTTTGCCCGGAATTTATACGTGAATCAAAAGCATTGTATGATAATCTGTATCCGTCAAGAATTGTTGTTGGGGTGGATATGCAGGATTCATCATTGGTTTGTAAAGCTGATATCTTAGGAGAAATTCTAAAGAAAGGTGCCATAAAAGAAAATATACAAGTGCTGTTTGTTTCGTATGCAGAAGCAGAAGCAATTAAACTGTTTTCAAATACATACCTAGCGATGAGAATTAGTTTTTTCAATGAACTTGATACTTATGCAGAACAGAAAGGCCTGAATACAAAATCGATTATTGAAGGGGTATGTCTTGATCCAAGAATAGGTCAATATTATAATAATCCCTCTTTTGGGTATGGTGGATATTGTCTACCGAAGGATACTAAGCAACTTCTAGCTGACTATGGAGCGATACCGCAAAGTATTACACAAGCAACAATAGAATCCAATAAGTTAAGAAAAAATTACATAATTAATCAAATAAAACAGGTGCTGAATGATAAATATTTTAGTAAAGCTGGAATGCGGAATTGTAAAGATATAGTTATTGGAATATATCGCTTAACGATGAAATGTAATTCGGATAATTATAGGCAAAGTGCAATTTGGGAAATAATAGAAGCGCTTGAAAAAGAGAATTACTCAATAATTGTGTATGAGCCAATGTGTGATGAGCAACTGGCATATAAATTAGCAATAACCAAAAACATTATTTCTTTTAAGAAAAGATGCAACATAATTCTTGCAAATCGATATGATGATGAATTGTATGATGTGCTCGAGAAAGTATATACGAGAGATATTTTTGGAAGAGACTAGAAGAACAATGGTGACATTATGAACAAACGAATGATGGATAACAAAACTATTGTGAATTAAGAACTCTTTGCTATAAAAAAATCTGTAAAAAAGGAATCCGGATAGAATATATCATGTTTATATGATATGATAGAAGAAAACGGAAGGAGCATAGTCATATGAGAAGAAAAAGTGCAGGAAAAAAGATCATGGTCGTACTTGTAGCGGCAAGTCTGGCACTGACTCCGGCGGAGCTGACAGTGGCGGCAGAAATGGAAACAGAGAATGTGGAAGCATCATTTTCGGAAGAAGAAAATGGAGATACTGCATCCTCAGATCAAGAAGATTCTGCAGAGGTGGAAGCAGAGATTGCAGATGGATCAGCTGCTACAGAGGAACAGGAAACCACAGATACAGACAAGCCAGATACCGGGAACAACGTACAGGAGAATGCGGAAACCGGCGTAACGGAGCCTGGTGAAGAAGCACCAGAGGGTACTGCGGAAGAGGAAGATCCGGAGGCTCCGGAAGCGGCAATGGATGAAGCGGAAGCATTGGAGGAATGCGAACAGGCAGAAGAAGAAAATATAGCTTTTGATGATGGAACGAAGGATGCAGTGCAGGCGTCAGCAGAATACTCTGATGGAAAATTTACGTGGGTACTGGACGGGAATGGAACACTGACCATTACGGGAAATAACACGGAGCTGACAGAAAATGAGGTATCGGAAAGTGCTTTGAAGAATGCAGGTATTGATTTTTCCAGAGTAAGCAAGCTGGTGATCGGGAAGGGAATCACCGGTTTTGATAAGTACAGTATGAGAAATCTGAAAACCTGTATCAAGGAGCTGGAGATCAATGGAGATCCGGGGATGAAGCTTCCGGAATTTTGTTTTGACGGTCTTGACAATATAGAGAATATCGTGATATCCGGTGCTGTGGATGTGCCGAGATATATGTTTGAAGAATGTACCGGACTGAAAAAGGTAATACTGAAAAACGGAATCCTGTCAGTTGGAGAATATGTTTTTAAAGGCTGCAGCAGCCTTGAATCGGTAATATTTGAGAACGTAGCACTGAAAAAGATCAGCGTCGATATGTTTAAAGGCTGCAGTGCGCTGAGTTCTATTGCGTTACCGGATTCCGTAACAGAAATAGAAAAGTATGCATTTTTCGAGACCGGACTCAGAAATATCCAGCTTCCGGAAAAACTGACGCTGATAGGAGCGTATGCATTTTGTAACTGCAAAAATCTGGAACAGGTCCAGCTTCCATCTCAATTAAAAGAGCTGGGTAATGGCGCCTTTGGCAGCTGCGAAAATCTGGCACAGATCCAGCTTCCGTCTCAGTTAAATAAATTAGGAGGAGATGCATTCAGAGATTGTACATCCTTGGATAAGATTGACATACCTGCCGGTCTGAAGCAGATCGAGTCTGCCACATTTTGCAATACCGGGCTGACCAGTGTGACCTTACATGAGGGACTGACTAAGATCGAAGATTGGGCGTTTCATGATTGCCTTAAGCTGAAAAAGATCCGTATTCCGAAATCAGTTACAGATATTGGCGAACTGGCATTAGGAATACGTTATAACATGGGAAATGGTGCAGAGGAAGTTATTCCCGGTGGTTTTACAGTAGAAGGTTATACAGGCTCGGCAGCGGAACGATATGTAAAGAGAATGCATCAAAGTGAAAATTTATATCATGTATTTTTTAAAGATGTGAAATTTGTTTCCATTGGTGGACAGACTGCAGCGGTTACCAATATCAGCAAAACAAAGATATCCGCACTTAAGACCAGGGCCTTTACCGGAAAGCCACTGACCCAGGCACTCACCATAACCTATGGCGGTAAGAAGCTTGTAAACGGAAGGGATTACACCCTTACCTGGAAGAATAATAAAAATATCGGAACTGCATCCGTTACTATCAAAGGAAAAGGAAAATATAACGGTTCTGTTACAAAAAAATTCCGGATCACGGTTCAGAAAAACGCGGTCTATACAGTCAGCAGGCTGAAATATAAGATATCCAGTGCAGACACATCCGGCAAGGGAACCGTAGTCTTTACCGGAGCTACGGACAAGGCAGCAAGAAAGGCCCTTACGATCCCGACGACAGTAAAGATTGGTGGAAAGAGCTTTCGTGTAACAGCCATTGGCACCTCTGCAATGTCCGGAGCGAAGAAGCTGACAACAGTGAAAATCGGAGCGAATATAATGACAGTAGGTGCGAAAGCCTTCTACGGCTGCAGTAAACTCTCCAATGTAACGATCTTCGGCACAAAGCTTACGACAGCGAAGACCGGAGCCAATGCATTTAAAGGAATTCGCTCCAATTGCAGATTTAAAGTACCGGCTTCCAGGGTAAGTGCATACAAAAAACTCCTCCGTGCAAAGGGTGCCGGACCAAAGATAATCGTGACAAAATAACAGAAAAACCGAAAAAATAGAAAACTTTTGAAAAAAGGTGTTGACATACAAGATCCACTTTGCTATACTATCACTTGTCGCGAGGGAGAAAATAAAAAATCCCAAGGAAATGCGGTCATGCGGAAGTGTCGGAACTGGCAGACGAGCAAGACTAAGGATCTTGTGAGCATTGCGCTCGTGTGGGTTCAAGTCCCATCTTCCGCATTGGAAATTTCCAATGAAATGCGATATGCGGAAGTGTCGGAACTGGCAGACGAGCAAGACTAAGGATCTTGTAAGCATTGCGCTTGTGTGGGTTCAAGTCCCATCTTCCGCATGACTTTAAAACAGAGCTGTGAATTGCAGCTCTGTTTTTGGCTATATGAAAGTAAATTATTGCATGCCTGCACTGGTGAGAAGCTGAAATGGGAAGATCTGCGTGATATATTTGTATTCGTTTCATATACAATAGGATAATTTTGGACATCTTAAGGGCTGATCAGACCGTAACTCCAATATTTTTTGAATTATTTTTTCAGAAAAGAGGAATTTGTGGTTTTGTGTAGAATATAATTAACAGAGGGTATTTTGTCGCCGCTGTTTGTCAGACTGTGGAGGAAATGCTTATGAACATCAGAGAGAGCATGGAACAGAGAGAACGGGAGCTTTTGAGCCCTTATGCTTCTCACAGCGCAGATACCAGAGGCCGGGAGCACCCGGAAGAGGAATGCGATGTGCGGACAACGTATCAGAGAGACAGAGACAGGATCCTTCATTGTAAGGCTTTTCGCCGTATGAAGGATAAGACACAGGTGTTTCTGGCACCACAGGGAGATCATTACCGTACCAGGCTGACACATACACTGGAGGTATCACAGATCGCCCGGACTATTGCCAAGGCACTTCGCTTAAATGAAGATCTGGTGGAAGCGATCGCTCTGGGACATGATCTGGGGCATACGCCTTTTGGACATGCAGGAGAGAGAGCACTGGATCAGGTACATCCGGGTGGCTTTGCACACTATAAGCAGAGCGTCCGGGTTGTGGAAGTACTGGAGAAGAACGGAAACGGACTGAACCTTACCTGGGAAGTCCGCAACGGGATCATGAATCACCGCACCAGCGGAAATCCTTTCACACTGGAAGGACAGGTGGTACGTTTTTCTGACAAGATCGCCTATATCCACCATGATATGGACGATGCCCAGCGGGCAGGGATCATCACAGAAGATGATATTCCTGTCACAATGAGAACTTTTCTGGGCTATACCACGAGAGAACGGCTGAATACTTTCGTACATAATATTATAGAGAACAGTATGGGGAAAGACAGCATCTCCATGTCGCCGGATGTTTTTGAGGCGATGATGGAGCTTCGGGCGCTGATGTTCCGGAATGTCTATGAGAATCCGGTTGCCAGGAAGGAAGAGGATAAAGTGATCCAGATGCTGAGTGAACTGTACGGATATTATACTGACCATCCGGAGGCAATGTCCCGGGAATACAGGGAACTGGTGGAATACCGGGGAGTACCTAAGGAACAGGCAGTATGTGATTATATTTCGGGAATGACGGATCAGTATTCCATGGAGAAATTCAGGGAGATCTATATACCGAGAGCCTGGGAGGTCTATTAAATGGAAAAGAGGGATAAGCATGCGTTATTCAGATGACATCATAGAAGAAGTCCGAATGAAAAATGACATTGTAGACGTGATATCCCAGTATGTGAAACTGACACGGAGGGGGAGTTCCTATTTTGGGCTGTGTCCCTTCCATAATGAGAAAACCCCTTCCTTTTCCGTAACACCATCCAAGCAGATGTATTACTGCTTTGGCTGCGGAGCAGGAGGAAACGTATACAATTTTATCATGGAATATGAGAATTACTCGTTTGGTGAGGCACTGTCACATCTGGCTGACCGGGCAGGGGTAGAGCTTCCGAAGATCGAGTATTCCAGAGAAGCCAGAGAAAAAGCAGAACAGAGAGCAAATCTTCTGGAGATCAACAAGCTGGCAGCGCAGTACTTTTATTATCAGCTCCGGAGAGAAGGCGGAAAGGCGGCTTACAGATATCTGACAGGAAGAGGTCTTTCCGAGGAAACCATCCGTAAATTCGGTCTTGGATATTCGGACAAGTACAGTGATGATCTGTACAAATATCTTAAGGGTAAGGGCTACAGTGATGAACTTCTCAGGGAATCCGGCCTGTTCAATGTAGATGAGCGGCGAGGCATGTATGATAAGTTCTGGAACCGTGTGATCTTCCCGATCATGGATGTAAACAACCGGGTCATTGGTTTCGGAGGTCGTGTCATGGGAGATGGCAAGCCCAAGTACCTGAATTCGCCGGAGACGAAGATCTTTGATAAGAGCCGGAATCTTTACGGGCTGAATGTGGCCAGGACCACCAGGAAGAATTATCTGATCCTCTGTGAGGGATATATGGATGTGATCGCCATGCATCAGGCAGGCTTTACCAATGCAGTGGCGTCGCTTGGAACTGCACTGACCTCCGGACATGCAAGTCTTGTGAAACGTTACACCAAGGAAGTCCTGCTTCTTTATGACAGTGACGGTGCAGGGATCCGGGCGGCACTTCGTGCGATCCCGATCCTGCGGGAGGCGGGAGTCACGTCCAGGGTAGTAAGCCTGAAGCCCTGGAAGGATCCGGACGAGTTCATCAAGAATGAAGGAGCGGAGGCCTTTGAGGAACGTCTGAACCGGGCCATGGACAGCTTTATGTTTCGTGTACATATTGCGGAACAGGAATTTGCCATGGATGCACCCCAGGGACAGAATCAGTTTTTTGAGCGGTGTGCCGGGATGCTTCTGGAGCTTTCCGATGAACTGGAGAGGAATCTTTATATAGAAGCCATTGTAAAGGAATACGGCCGCTATGGAGTGGGCACGGAGGATATCCGGAAAAGGGTCAACACGCTGGCTCTGAAGGGAACGCCTGCAGAGAAACGGATCCAGCCAAAGTCCGGGACTCCGGAAACAAAGAAAAAGGAATCCGCCGCAGACAAAGCACAGAAGCTGATGCTGACCTGGCTTGTAAATTATCCGGGTATTTTTGAACAGGTGGAAAAATACATTTCCCCTTCCGATTTTGTGGTACCGCTGTATAAAGAGGTAGCCCAGATGCTGTTTGAACAGCATAAGGAGGGAGAGACCAATCCGGGAAAGCTTCTCAACGCCTTTACAGACAGTGAGGAGCAGCGGGAGGTGGCATCTCTTTTTAACGCCACCATTCATCTGGAAAACGAAGGAGAACAGCAGAGGGCTTTTTCCGATGCGCTGCTGCGGATCAAGGAAGAAAGCCTCAAAGAAAAAAACCGTACCTGGGACCCGTCAGACATGGCCGGGCTTCAGGAACTGATAAAAGCAAAAAAAGAACTGGAAGACCTTGGAAGAAAGAGGCAGCAGCTGCATATTTCTTTCAATTAAGGATAAAATATAAACACTATATGGAGGTATAGAGCACCTATGGAAATGAATATGGCAAAATTCAGCGAGAAACTTGTAGAGCTTCTTGAACTTGCAAAAAAGAAAAAGAATGTGCTGGAATATCAGGAGATCAGCGACTTTTTCAAGGACTCTCCACTGGAAGTGGATCAGATGGAGAAGGTTTTTGACTTCCTGGAGGCCAGCGGTGTGGACGTTCTCCGTATCACAGAAAACAGCGGTGACGAACTCCTCCTTGATAACGATATGGATATGGATGGGATGGAAGATGAAGAAGAGGTAGAGCTTGATAAGATCGACCTCTCTGTACCGGAAGGTGTCAGCATCGAGGATCCGGTCCGTATGTACCTGAAAGAAATCGGTAAAGTCAGTCTGTTAAGTGCAGATGAGGAGATCGAGCTTGCCAAGAGAATGGAAAAGGGGGATGAAGCTGCCAAGAAACGTCTGGCAGAGGCCAATCTCCGTCTTGTTGTCAGCATTGCAAAGCGTTATGTTGGACGTGGAATGCTGTTTCTCGACCTGATCCAGGAGGGAAATCTTGGCCTTATCAAAGCTGTTGAAAAATTTGATTACAGAAAAGGCTACAAGTTCAGTACCTATGCAACCTGGTGGATCCGTCAGGCTATCACAAGAGCCATTGCGGATCAGGCACGTACCATCCGTATCCCTGTGCATATGGTTGAGACCATCAACAAGCTGATCCGTGTTTCCCGTCAGCTGCTCCAGGAGCTTGGACGTGAACCTACGCCGGAGGAAATTGCTGAGGAGATGGACATGCCGGTAGACCGTGTACGTGAGATCCTTAAGATCTCTCAGGAGCCGGTATCTCTGGAAACTCCTATCGGTGAGGAGGAAGACAGTCATCTTGGCGATTTCATCCAGGATGATAATGTTCCGGTACCTGCAGATGCAGCTGCATTTACACTTCTGAAGGAGCAGCTGGTAGAAGTCTTAAGTACGCTTACTGACCGTGAACAGAAGGTTCTCCGCCTCCGTTTCGGACTGGACGACGGACGTGCCAGAACTCTGGAGGAAGTTGGTAAAGAGTTCAATGTCACAAGAGAGCGTATCCGTCAGATCGAGGCAAAAGCTCTGCGCAAGCTGCGTCATCCCAGCCGCAGCCGCAAGCTGAAGGATTATCTTGACTGATAAAAATATATCCGTACAGCTTTCCATGCGTCTTCGTGCCATTGCCGGTATGGTAACAAAAGGAAACCGGCTGGCAGACGTAGGATGTGACCATGGCTATCTGTCGATCTGGCTTGTCAGTGAAAAAACAGTTCCGTCAGCCATTGCCATGGATGTACGTCCGGGACCGCTTTCAAGAGCCAGGGAGAATATTACCCGTTATGGCCTTGAAGATTACATAGAGACCCGTTTGAGCGACGGGCTTGCGAAGCTTGAGCCGGGAGAAGGTGATACCCTGGTGATCGCGGGAATGGGTGGTCCTCTGATGGAAAGGATATTAAAGGATGGAGCGAAGGTCCGGGAGGGGTTTCAGGAACTGATCCTGCAGCCTCAGTCGGACCTTCCTCATTTCCGGCATTTTCTTTCTGAGATCGGCTGGGAGATCGTAAGGGAAGAAATGATAAAAGAAGACGGAAAATTTTATCCTATGATGAAAGCGGTACGTAACAATGCGGGAGAAAAGACTGTTTACACAGAGGAAGAGGCCTGGTTTGGACCTCTCCTTCTGAAAAAATGTCACCCGGTCCTTAAAGAGTATCTTCTACGGGAGGAAATGATCCGTAAGAAAATACTTGCCGGTCTTTCCGGGGCAGAGTCTGTTTCCGCAAAAACTCGTCTGGCAGAAGTAAAGGAGGAAATGGAGCTGATCCATACAGCTCTGAAACGATATGAAAGCATATGAACTGATCGAATGGCTGAATGAGCACCATCCGCAAAAATTTGCGGAGGACTGGGATAATGTGGGACTGCTGGTGGGAGATGACCAGAAAGAGATTTCCCATGTATTTCTTGCACTGGATCTTACGGAACCGGTGTTGGATGAGGCGGTGGCTGCTGGTGCGGATATGATCCTTACCCATCACCCAATGATCTTTTCTGGAATCAAAAAGATCAACAATCATACCTTTACCGGAAGAAAGATCCTCCGTCTGATAAAGGAGGATATCCCGTATTTTGCCATGCATACCAATTATGATGTGATCGGAATGGCAGATTTAAGCGCAGAGCATCTGAAGCTTCAGGATACAAGGGTGCTTACAGTTACCGATGGATCCGGGGAGCAGCCGGAGGGGTTCGGAAGAGTGGGAAAGCTTCCCCATGTTATGACTCTTGATGAGTTTGGAAAATATGTAAAAGAATGCAATCATCTTCCGGATGTGCGGGTTTACGGTGATCTGGATCGGAAGATCGAGACGGTGGCGATCTGTACAGGAAGCGGAAAGAGTATGATCGGTGATGTAATGGCCGCCGGTGCGGATGTATATGTGACCGGAGATATTGATTATCATACTGCCATCGATACTATGGCAGATGGTCTGGCAATCGTAGATGCCGGACATTACGGTACGGAGTATATTTTTGCGGAAGCTATGGAGAAGGAACTGAATGCGGCATTCTCTGCGCTTAAGACAACCTGCGCCAGTGTGAAAAATCCATATACTGTTTTGTAAAAGCGGATTGCAAAAAGTGCTTGTATTCATGAATATGTAGTGGGATGGAATACGATTATCTGTTTCGGAAAAATGAATTGTGAAACACATGGCTGTCCGAAAAATCGGGCAGCTGTATAAATATATAAGCCTGTGGAGGGGATCGTTATGGAACAGACAATGATTAAAGTGACCATAAACGGAGAAACAAGGGAATACCCCAAAATGACACCGTATTCTGAGATCATAAGGGATTATGAGGGCAAAACAGAGTATCCGGTGATCCTTGTGACTGAGAACGGAAAGCTCCGTGAGCTTCACAAGAAGCTTCAGCATGACTGTACACTGGGATTTATAACCGCAAAGGACAGTGCCGGTCGAAAAACCTATCGGAGAAGTGCGATCTTTATTCTTTTGAAGGCAATTTTTGATGTAGCTGGAAAAGAGAATGTGGATCATGTTGTGATCCATTATTCTATCGGAAATGCTCTTTATTTTACCATGAAAGGCAGTGCTACCCTGGATCAGGAGCTTCTTGACCGGGTAAAAGTGCGGATGTGGGAACTGGTAGACCGGAAGCTTCCGATCTGCAAACGCAGTGTCAGCACGGATGATGCCGTTTCCATGTTCCACAGGCATCATATGTATGATAAAGAAAAGCTGTTCCGTTATCGGCGGGTTTCCAGAGTGAATATTTACAGCCTGGAAAATTTCGAGGATTATTTTTATGGATTTATGGCACCGGATACCGGCTATGTGAAGCATTTTGATCTGCAGCTTTATGATGAAGGCTTTGTGCTGATCCTTCCGAGGCAGAAGAACCCGGATGTGCTGGAGCCTTTTGAACCCCAGGATAAGATTTTCCATGTGCAGAAGGAATCGGAAGAGTGGGGCGATAAGCTGGATGTTGCCACTGTAGGAGATCTCAATGACCGGATCACAAGAGAAGGTGTGCAGAGCCTGATGCTGATTCAGGAGGCACTCCATGAGGCCAAGATTTCTTCGATTGCCGAGGAGATCCGGAGAAGGGGCAATGTAAAGTTCGTAATGATCGCAGGTCCGTCTTCTTCCGGAAAGACCAGTTTTTCTCACAGATTATCTATTCAGCTTTCTGCTCATGGTCTGAAGCCGCATCCCATTGCTGTGGATAACTATTTTGTGGATCGTGAACATACGCCGCTGGATGAATTCGGAGAAAAGAATTATGAGTGTCTGGAAGCCATTGACACGCAGCAGTTTAATGAAGATATGCTGAATCTCCTTTCGGGAAAAACCGTGGATCTTCCTACATTTAATTTCAAGACCGGATGCAGGGAATACCGGGGAGACCAGCTTCAGCTTGGAAAAGATGATATCCTGGTCATTGAGGGTATCCACGGGCTCAATGACAAATTGAGTTATGCCCTTCCAAAAGAGAGTAAGTTTAAGATCTATATCAGTGCACTGACACAGCTGAACATTGATGAGCATAACCGGATCCCCACAACGGATGGAAGACTGATACGCCGAATTGTCCGTGATGCACGTACACGTGGAACTTCCGCAAAGGATACCATTGCAAGGTGGCCTTCTGTACGGAGAGGCGAGGAGCAGAATATTTTTCCGTTCCAGGAGGAAGCAGATGTGATGTTTAATTCAGCTCTTGTGTATGAGCTTGCCTGCCTGAAGGTTTATGCGGAACCGCTGCTTTTTGGAATTGACAAGAGTGAACCGGAGTATCAGGAGGCGAAGCGGCTTTTGAAGTTCCTGGATTATTTTGTGCCGGTGCCCAGTGAAGGCGTTCCGTTTAATTCGCTTCTGAGGGAGTTTATTGGCGGTAGTTGTTTTAATGTATAAATTAATTGTATGAATAAAAAAAGCTATGTGTAGATATAAGGCTCTATGCAATGCAGATATCGGTTGGCACAAAGATGAGAAGATTAGGATTTCTCTGTGCATAGGATCTGTGGTGTGTGGAGCCTTTTGAGTGTGAATCGGAAAAGTTAAAGTCCTCTGTGGTGCTGCGGATGGATGACGGGATTTACAGGACTTAAAGGAAAGGGAAAATGATCATGAAAGAAAAAATACAATTGACAAAACTGGCTCCAAACTGTGGCTGTGCAGCTAAGGTAGGACCGGGGACTCTGGCGGGAGTTCTTGGCGGGCTGCCAAAGTTCTGTGATTCGGATCTTCTGGTTGGAACGGACACTTCGGACGATGCTGCAGTTTACCGGGTGAGTGATGATCTGGCGCTGATCCAGACACTGGATTTTTTTACTCCGGTGGCAGATGATCCTTATGATTTCGGGCAGATCGCGGCGGCAAATGCATTGAGTGATGTATATGCTATGGGTGGAACTCCAAAGACGGCTTTGAATATTGTGGCGTTTCCGAAGGATATGGATGTGGAGATCCTCGGGGAGATCTTGCGTGGCGGTGCGGATAAGGTGATGGAGGCCGGGGCGGTTCTTGCCGGTGGCCATACGATCCAGGATGATACACCTAAGTATGGGCTCAGTGTGACGGGTTTTGTAGATCCGAGGAAGTTCTGGAAGAATTTTGGAGCGCAGACCGGAGATAAGCTGATCCTGACGAAGGCGCTGGGTGCGGGGATCGTGAATACGGCGATCAAGGCGGAGCTGGTGACGGAAGGTGCACGTAAGGCGGTTTTGGCTTCCATGAAGAAACTGAACCGGGATGCCTGTGAGGTTTTTAAAGAGTTTGAGGTTCATGCCTGTACGGATGTGACGGGGTTTGGTCTTGGGGGACATGCTACGGAGATGGCTGTGGCCAGTGACCGGACGGTTGTGATCGATACGGAGAAGCTGCCGGTGCTTCCGGATGTGAAGGAGTTTGCTTCTATGGGATTGATTCCGGGTGGGGCTTACAGGAACCGGGAGTTTGCTGAGAAAACCGGAGTGAAGAGTTCGGCGGTACTCTGGCGGGAGGATCTGGTGTTTGATCCGCAGACTTCTGGGGGATTGCTGGCGGCGGTTCCGGAGAGGGATGTGCAGGAGATCATGAAGCGGCTGGATGCGGCTGGTCTGCAGGCTGGGGTGATCGGTGAGGTTGTGGATCGGCGGGAGTGGACGTTGGTGCTCCGGTAGGAAATTAATTTACGAACGAATGTTTGGATGATGACGTCAGAGTGGATGGTTGCGTAGGGGATACTGCTGGGGAAAGTGGTGGAAGCAGAATGACGGATGGCGGATGGCGGACGACGGACGCCTGGGGGAGAGGATATCGGTCCGGGCAGGGACTCCGTCGGGGGATACTACTAGGACTCCGTGAGTCGGCTAAAAGCATTGCGGCAGGGTCAGAACTCGCCTCTGGCGCCTAAATTCGCG
>OBVW01000008.1_pt1 | contig 190032 bp, 204 predicted proteins | sample 1495141 | NCBI WGS metagenome assembly OBVW01 (sample SAMEA2580013, study PRJEB22360) | human gut metagenome | biome: human gut; feature: human-associated habitat; material: faeces | place: Denmark | collected 2008/2010
TCAAAAGTCCATAGTATCTGAATTGTATTGAACCACGATATTAAAAGAAAGGAAATATGTGATAATTAACTTCCTAATTATCATACAAGATTACTATGATTTTGGACAGAAAAATTAATGAATAGGAGAATATATAAATGAACGAAGAATTTTTATTAATCGTAGAAAGCTTAGAAAAATATAAGGATCTATTAGAAAACAAGAATGATGAAATTTGTGATGGAATGACTGAAGGCGAGAAGAGAGCATATCAGTTAGGAATTACAAATATGTATGAAATGTTGAAACAAATTATTGAACATGACCACAACGAAGGTAATTATAACGTATTTGTTCCTGAGATTAAGGAAGAAGAATCTGGTGAATATGATTTAGAAGATTTTATTAAATGGGATTCTAAGAACAGAAAATAAATAAGTAGGAATTATCGGTTTCCTTGGGAGGTGAAATAAATGACTTGTAAGTATCCAATAACTAGCAGAAGTTATAAATTTTGTTTAGGCTGTAGCGATATAGATTGTTGTGAAGATGCAGTTACTTCTAATATACCTATGCCAGAAGTTCAGCCACCAAAGAATGTTATTCCGTCTGCATCAGAAGCAAATAAAATGACAAACAATGCAATTGATAGTTACACTACACAGCAATTAGCAGAGTTATCAAAATTGATTAGAGATGCAATTGCAGATGGCAAATTTTCAATCAGTGAAGATGGCTGTTTAAAACCTGAAACACGAAAGAAATTAGAGGAACTTGGTTATAAAGTTGAAACTGGTACTCAGTACAATGAACCATATTACAGTATTAGTTGGAGAGAAACGAAATGAGGTGTTACATATCGGAAATTTAGTAGAAGAGATGAAAAAATATGATGATGTAGATGAACAGACATTGTGGTGGATAAATAAGGCACTTTCATATTCTGGGTATCCAAGTCATGTAGGAAAACAAAAAATAAAAGAACATATAAAGGAGATTGAAACGATGGAGAATAATAAAGTAAGACAGTTTATTGATTTACTTGTCAATGAAGAAGAAACAATTGAAAATGCAGCAAAGGTATCTGGAATTGGTGATATGAAATTAGTTGATGTTTTAAAAACTATTTCAGAGATGGAATTTGAAAGTATTAAGGCTTTTTCAAGTGCTGTTGCTGGTATGAATAGTATGAAGGAAGCTATTCATACAGTTAAGGATTTGGATGATGCATTAGTAGAGCTAAAGAAATCTTCTGAAAAGTAGAGAATATATAACTGTAAACAAAATGTAAATTGTGAATCTAGGAGGTGTATATGTTAAAGACTTTTGATGAGTTATCTGACGAGGAAAGTTTGTGTAAATATTGTTCAGCAACCGATTATGGGGAACATAAATCGTGCATTACACCAAATGGATATTATTGGTGCGAAGGTGCGCATTGTGAAGATGCTTACAGAGAATATTTAGATGATAACGAAACAAGTGAAAATGTTGTGAAATATGCAAGTAAAGTAATACTTACGAATAAGGAGGATATTGATGAGTACACCACTAAAATTTGAATTCGATTTTGAAGAGGTGTTTGAAGGAATTAAACAAGGTGTTATTAGAGAATTGGAAGAAATGAATTTTGATGCTGCAAAAGATAATGCTATCAATCAGATAAAGAGTGAAATTAAATCAAAGATAGAACTTACATACAGTGACGAAAGAGAATTAAAAGACGAGATAAAAAATGAAATCAAGGAAAGAGTTTATGATTCGATTATCAAAGAAGTCGGTGATAAATACGCTGATAAATTTAATGATTATGTAGAAAATCAGTTATCTAAAAATCCAGAACGTCTCAGTTCATTACAGAATATTATTAAATGCGAAGTGAGCGAGAATCTATATGAAAATTTGTATAGTTCTATAAGAAATGAAGTAATTGGACAGGTTAAGGATGCAACAACACAATTATGTAATTTAATTGGTAACAATTCTGTCAAGGTTAAAGACTCTAATAAGACTATTAGCAAAGAAGAGTATGAGGATTTACTTGATAGAGATAGAAAATTAAGTGCATTAGAAGCAGGTGGAGTTGATAACTGGGAGTGGTATGGAGAATCACTAGCTCAGTATTATAACGAAGAATAGCACAAGAATTTTCGATTTCTTGTGAGGAGGTGAAATATTGGAGAAAGTAATTAAATATAGATGTTCTGAATGTGGAGAATTATTTGATGCACCTGAAGATGCTTTAGCTTGTGAAACAAGACACAAAAGAATTGAGAGAGCTAATGTGATGCTTAGGCATGGATATACATTAAAACAAATCAATGACGAGTGTGAGATTTGGGATTCTATACCAAAACATTTAGAGAATGTAAATACGGACAACTGTTTCAAAATCAGCTACTGGCAATGTTGTCAGCACCCTGCTTATAGAATTACTCGTATCTGTTTTGATGGAGAGGTAAATGTAAGAGGTTGTGGTTCGTGGAGTGGATATTATGGTGATCATCTTAAATTAAGTAGCAGTGACTTAATGAATCCAAGACCAAAGGAAGAGTTATTTATAGATAGTAGATATACAAGCAGATGGTAATTATATTTGGAGAATATTAAAGTGGAGGTAATTAAAATGACATTAAAAGATACAGTAGAAATGATGAATAGCAACGACTATAAGGAAAGGTTTAAAGCTGAGTATTATCAGTTAGAGATTCGAGTAAATGGATTGAAGAAGATACTTGATAAATGGGATAATGGAGAATTAGATTTTACTCCTACTTGTCCAAGAAATACATACAATAATCAGTTTGAATATATGGTTAATTATATGACTGTATTAGCTGATAGGGCAGCTATGGAAGGCATTGAACTGTAAAAACGTAAATTCGAAATTCTTTTAAATCGAAATAGAGAATATATAAGTGTAACAAGGCGATAGCCTAAAATATAAAGTTTAAAATTCAAAGTTAAAAAGGAGAGAACATTATGACAACAGAAAAGATGACAATTCACAAGGCACTTGCAGAGTTAAAAATCGTAGATGACAGAATTATTTCTGCAATCAATGGTGGTACTTATTGTGTAGCAAACAAGCATTCCAATGAAAAGATTAAGGGTGTGCCAGTTAAGGAATATGAAGGCGTTATGCAGGGCTACTACGACAAGGCAACAGACCTTATTAAAAGAAGAAATGCAATCAAGAGAGCAGTTGTTTTATCAAATGCTACAACAAAGGTTTCTATTAATGGTATTGAATACACAGTGGCAGAAGCTATTGAAATGAAGAATCATGGTGTAGAGTTTGATGAGAAGATGTTAGCCGCATTAAAGAAACAGTATGATAAGGCACAGGCTGAAATCCTCAAACAGAACGGTGATGACCTTGAAAAGAGAGCAGAACAGTATGTAATTGGCATTTACGGTTCTAAGGAAGGCAAGACTAATACAGATGATTTCGAGAAGACAAAGAAAGATTTTATCAATGCAAATTCATATGAGTTAATTGATCCTATTAAGATTTTAGACAAAATTAATACATTAGAAGAGAGCATTGCATCTTTCAAAGCAGAAGTAGATGCTTCACTTAGCACATCAAATGCTGTAACAGAGATTGAAATTAACTATTAAAGAGAGAATAGTTAATTAGAAGTTATTCACTGTTTACCGAAAACTTTAAACTACAACTCATCAGTCTTTTGCAGATATAGACTTATGTAAAGCTGAAAAAGAAATCTGCAAAATAATAAAAAATGCAAATTATTGAATTGATAAAAGATGATTAATTTATATGATTTGTATAATTTCAACTTACTACAGTACATAATTCGGCAAGATAATGGTGAAACCATTGGCTGATATGTATAACATCAAATATGAAATTATACTTTAATTATCAGATTGCCTACGATAATGATAGGTGTGTGCTGTAAAGTTTAAAGTTGTAAGACTCAAATAACAACGCTCAGAAGTTCAAAGTTTAAATTATGAGTCAAAGTTAAAAGAGTAAATAGTAAAGTTGTAAAGATTTATCAAAACCTTGATATACAGTTTAGCATAGTTGTATTTGGCTGTAAGCATCTGCAAAGCTGGTAAATGGTGAATAATTTTATATAAAACCTTGGGTGTTTTATGGAGTGTTTAAGCACTCCACTCTTCCAAGAGTGTGATTTATATGTTACAGGAATATTCGAGAGTAATTAACTTGAATATTCCATTAAACATCCAAGTGAAAGGTAATCCCAAAGGTTCACAAAACAATTGGATAGAGGCTATGGTTCTTAGCCGTTTATCAAATATTTTGATAATAAATGGTATTTTTTAAAGCCAATGAATCTGACATTTCTTGGTACAGATTGGAGAATATATAGTTATGGATAATATGTTTTTGGTGCAATATGAACCAATAACAACAATGACAAGAAGAATTTTATCTTTAGGTTTTGAGCCAAAACCAACTCAAGAAATGATTGAAAAATTTTATGATGAAGTAAATGCTTCTGATTTTTATCATAATTCAATTGTTCTTGTAGTAAAAGCAAAAAATATGGATGAAGTTAGAGAACAGGTTATTGGTACTTTTAATATTTTATATGGGAAGTAACAGAGAATATATAGTTGGAGGTGAGAAATTATAGAATACGATTTTGAAGGAAAAGAAAATACTATTACGGCAGAACATTTAAGGAACGGTGAAACTTGTAAGGTGGTTGGGTTTGGTCAGTCAATGACACCAATACTTAAATCAGGTCAACCAGCAATTTGCAAACCCGTAACAGAAGATACAGAGTTAAAGAAGAATGACATTGTGCTTTGTAAGGTTAAAGGTAATTATTATTTACATAAAATTTCAGCTATCAAAAATGGTGTAAGTTACCAAATTTCAAATAATCATGGTCATGTCAATGGTACGATTACAAGAAGTAACATCTTTGGTATTGTTGTCGAAATTCTTTAAGACTCGTTCGAGTCACAATTTCCAATAAAAATGAAAATCGAATAGAGAATAAATATATAAAGGAGGAAATTATGTTTGCAGAATTTGAAGATGATGTACAGTTTTGGGGATGCAATATTCCGAATGAAGTGAAAATGGTTATAGATTCAGCAAATGAAAGTGTAGACAAATCATTTGATAATGAAGATCAGAAACGAGCTTATCATCTTGGTGTAGAAAATACATTGTCTGTATTGAAACAGTTACTTGATGAAGGGTTAAGTAGAGATAGCATTACATTTTATTATCCAAACGCAGCTACGACAGAAGAAATGGATATAGAAGATATTAACAAGTGGCTAGAAACATTACCATATAAATAAATCACTGTTTCATTAGGATTTTGAGGAGGTGAGAATATGGAAGTAAGAGTTAGATTATCGGATGCACATAATACAATTAAAGAATATGAAGACTTAGGATACAGATTTATCGGATCAAGACAAGATATTGAATATGTAAACCTTTTCTTTGAAGAAGTCCATATACCAAAAGAGAATAATGTAACAAATATAAAATTTAACATCGGAGATTTCGTAGAAAATAGAGATGGAAGAATTGGTTATATTTCAGATATATGTCATTGTGATGAATGTAAAAAGCGTGGGTTCTTTGAGCCAACAATTCAATATTTAGATGGTACAAGCGATTACATATCTAATTATTCTGTAAAATACGTTTCCAAAGACTATAAACAGATTGGTACTCAGAAATTCGATAATGACTATTATGAGAAAGAAATTGAAACATTGAAACATCAATTAGAAATGGAGAAAAGTAAAAGTGCTTATTGGAAGATGACAGCCAATGGTGAAGAACCTGTTTTAATGAGTACAAGAGAAGGAATGGTTCACATTCTTCGATAGTAACAGAGAATAAATAAGCGAGGTGAGAAAGTGGCAAAGGTAAATTACAGAACTTGTGATATTTGTGGCGACATTCTTAAAACAGATATCCGATGTCATGGTTTTACGAATGGATATAGAATCTGGAATAGATTATTTAACAAATTAGATATTTGCAATAAATGTATGGAAAAGATTCGGTTGCTTTCGATAGACGAGAAAGATGAGCAGGAATATGTTAATAAACTAATTGGTAATATGAAAAATTATTCTAACTGCGATTGTCAATCAGCTTATTGTGAAGGTCTTGATGATGCTTTAAGCGTGTTAAGTCATCGAAGATTACATTGGATTACGATTAACAGAGTGAAATAAATTCTAAGAACAATTCAGTTCAAAAATTCCAAAAATAAAATGTCACGAATAATATATAAAATCCGTGACAAAAAGAGAATAAATAAATGCGGAAAGCATTTTGTATGGGTGGAAGAACAGCATACCCTTGGGTTTTTATACTCAAAAATCACTGTTGAAGATAGATTTTACATAAATTTATTTTCTGTATTCCGTCCATTTGGGCGTTTAGATATAAGTTATCAATTAAATTTTATTTATAAGGAGGATACTTTAGAATGGCATTTAAAGTACAAAAAGCAGTAAGAGAAAAAATTTACACAAAGGTAGCACTTATGGCACCTTCAGGCGGTGGTAAGACTTATTCAGCATTAAGACTTGCTACAGGAATGAAAGAGGAACTTGAAAAGATTACAGGAAAACCTTGCAGAATCTTAATGGCTAATACAGAGGGAGCAAGAGGTAGATATTACGCTAACGAGTTTGATTATGACATTATTGACCTCGTAGAGCCTTTCAATCCAGAGCAGTTTTCAGATGCAATTGATTTTGCAGTAAATGAAGGATATGACATTCTTCTTATGGATAGCACTTCTCCTGAGTGGGATGGTAAAGGTGGATGTCTTGAATTACAGCAGAAGGCTGGTGGTACATATCAGGCATGGGGTAAGGTAACTCCTAGACATGACGCATTTATCAATAAGCTTGCAACAAGTCCTATTCACTTAATCGCAACTATGAGAGGTAAAGATCAGTATGAGATTGAGAAGGATGATAGAGGTAAGACAAGCGTTAAGAAGCTTGGCGTTGGTGCAAAGCAGAGAGATGGTTTTGAGTATGAGTTCACTTGTACATTTACAGTAGACCAGAAAACACATATGGCAGAGCCACAGAAAGATAACACTCATATCTTTGAGAATGACAATGCAACACTTCTTACAGAAGCACATGGTCATAAGATTATTAAGTGGGCAAACACTTCTGATATTGAGCCAACAAGACCTAAGTTCACAGCATCTACAGCAGCGACAGAGCCAACGGAAGATATTACAGCAATCAAGAAAGAGATTATTTCTCTTTGCACTCAGCTTGGAGGAACAAAAAACGAAGTTCTTATGACAACATTAAAAGAGTTTGTGCCTAGCGGAAATCCAAATGCAATTAAGGATATGCAGAAAGCAAAGGATTGTTTAACAAAGATTAAAGAAATTCAGCCAGTACAGGCGTAATTATAAGGAGGACAAAAATACATGAATAAAGTAATTTTAATGGGAAGACTCACAAGAGATCCAGAGGTAAGATACACACAGGGCGACAATGCATCGGCAGTGGCAAGATTTTCTCTTGCCGTTGACCGTAGATTTAAGAAAGATGGAGAGCAGACAGCAGATTTTATCAATTGTGTAGCTTTTGGTAAAACTGGTGAGTTTATCGAGAAGTATGGTCGTAAAGGCACAAAGTTTGTTGTAGAGGGACGTATTCAGACTGGTTCTTATACAAATAAGGATGGACAGAAGGTATACACAACAGATGTTGTTGTTGAGCAGGTTGAGTTTGCAGAGAGTAAGGCTTCTGCTGATGGTAATACAACAAACAACACTGCCAATTCAAATGCACCAACTGACACAAGTTTTATGGATATTCCAGATAGCATTGATGAGGAACTTCCATTTAATTAAAAGAGGTAGATATGGCAGATAAAAAAGAAAGAGAATATGTCTGCGCATATAAGTATTGTTTACACCACGGACAAAAGGTTAAAGCCTCTGAGTCCGTGGTAATAAACAAGAAACATTACCATTGGGATTGTGCAGGTATGAAACAAGAAATTAAAGACTGTGTAGATGCTTATATGGATTGTATAGAAGATAAAACACAGTTCCCTATTGCATGTAGAGCAATAAACACAATGGTTTTTAAAAACAAAGTACCTATAGAGTTTATCAGAAAAAATATTGAATCATCGAAATTATATTATTCAACAAAACCTGTTCAGATTCTATATGGACTTAGAAAGCTATTTTACGAAAAAGAATTTAAAGCATAGGCGGTGAGTAATTGCTAATCGAAAAAACTGACATCGAAAAAGCTAAAGCTAAACTTGGCGATAATAATGCCTTTTTAATGGCAGAACTACTTGAATTAGAAAATTTTGATGACAAAAATCTGAAAGCCTGTTGTCCTTATCATAATGAGGACACTGCAAGCTTTATATATAACAAGAAAAATAAGACTTTTCATTGTTTTGGATGTAATAAAACGGTAGATATTATTGATGTCTTAATGGAAAAAGGAAACACATTCTTAGAAGCTGCCAAGTATCTATTCGAGAAAGCTGGTATCGAATACAGTTTTGGCGAAAAGGATGTAAGAACTCGTCACAATTATAGATATCCACATGAAGAACCAATAAATGAAAAAGAGCATGTAGTTGACTATTGGGGGAAACGTGGCATTTCAAAAAATGTAATTGACTATTTGGATATTCGAGAGGATTCACATGGTAACGGTGTGTTTAACTTTTATGATACAAATGATGTTTTGACTATGGTTAAGTATAGACCTGCAAGAACTGTTGAAAAACATTCTGGTCAGCCTAAAACGTGGTGTCAAAAAGATGCTGATACATCAGCACTTTTGTTCAATATGAATAGAGTTAATACGTCAAAGCCGTTACTCATAACAGAAGGCGAGACAGATTGTGCAAGTGCTATTGAGGCAGGATATATCAATACAGTAAGTGTTCCTCTTGGAGCTGGCAATCTTCATTGGATTGAAGAAAATTGGGATTGGTTAAACAATTTTGAATCTATTATTATCTGGTCTGATAACGATGAACCAGGTATTAAAATGAGAAAAGAATGTATTTATCGTCTTGGTACATGGCGAACAAAATATATATCAACACCTGAATTCTTTGAAAAAGAGAATGGTAAGAGAGTTCCACTAAAGGATATCAATGATTGTTTACAAGTTGGAGGAAAAGAATTTGTTATGAATCTTATTTCAGAAGCAAAGGATGTCCCTGTAAAAAGTGTTGTTGATTATTCAGAGATTGAGGAACTTGATATTTCTCAGATGGATGGTGTAAAAACTGGCATTAAACCATTAGACGATGAGTTGTTAAAAATCTTCTATGGAACATTGACGGTATTATCAGGAAGACCTGGTAGTGGTAAGACAAGTATTATTGATCAGACAATAGCAAGGACTATTGATGATGGTAGTCCTGTATTTTTGTTTAGCAAGGAAATGCCAGAAAGAATGAGTGCAAACTGGTTTAATACAATTATCGCTGGCAGAAGAAATATGGTTGAAAGGACAAGTCGAGACAACCGTAAATATTACATAGTTCCACAAGCAATACAAAAGAAGATGCAAGCACACTATAATAAGAAGCTTTTCATCTATAGAGATGATGAGCCGAATGATGTAGATTCAGTTTTAAAATCTGCTGAAGAATGTGTTAGAAAGTTTGGATGCAAGCTGATTGTACTTGATAATCTTATGATGATTGACTTGAATTGTTCTGAAAGTGACAAAAATACGGCACAAACAAATCTGATAAATGCACTTATTAAGTTTGCTGCTAAATTCAATGTAGCTGTTGTTCTGATAGCACATCCAAGAAAAACACAAGATACAAATTCTGATATTGAAATGTATGACATATCTGGTACTTCTAATATTATCAATCTTGCTATGAGATCCATAGGTCTTAGAAGAGTTTCCAAAAAAGAGAAAAATGATCCGAAATCTAAATGGCATAACTACGATGTGGTTTTAACTGTAATAAAAGACAGATTGCTTGGCAAGGCAGACTTCCAGATGGGATTATGGTATGACTTGACATCACGTAGATTTTATACAGATTACGATGAATATGACGCAAAATTTGCATGGGATGACAATGTATATACCGACAGGCTTCCATATGTTGATAGAAGCATAGATAACACATTTCCAGATAAATAAGGAGAATAAATTATTATGATGGATGAAGAATTAGATTTTTTACTTGGAACGATGCAATGGTCGTTTTCAAGACTGAATTCATATTATAATTGCCCTTACGAATGGTTCTTACATTATGTTGAATGTAATAAATCTGAAAATGGATTTTTTGGCGAATATGGTTCACTTATTCATAAAATCCTTGAAAAATATGAAAAAGGTGAACTTTCCTTGTTTGAATTGAATGAGTATTATGAGGAACACTTCGATGAGGATGTTCCTCATGATGCTCCACCAAATAAATTCGTAAATATTAGGCAATCATATTATGACAAAGGTATTGATTACCTTGATAACATTGACCTTGATTTAGAAAAATATGAAGTTATTGGAGTTGAGAAAAAAGTAGAATTTAAAATTAACGACAAGGATTTTATCGGATATATAGATTTGCTTGTAAAGGATAAAGAAACTGGTGAGATTATTATTATTGACCATAAATCCGCAAGTATTAAAATTCTGAAAAATGGTAAGATTAGCAAATCTGACCAACAGCATTTCTTAGATTTCAAACGACAGCTCTATTTATATTCCATCCCTGTAATAAAAGAATATGGTTCTGTTTCAAAACTTAAATGGAACATGTTTAAGGATCAAAAGTGGATAGAAGTGCCTTGGATTCAAGAAGAGTACGATGAGGCTATTCAGTGGGCAAAAGATACTCTTGAACTTATTGAAAAAGAAAAAGAGTGGCGACCAAACCCAGATTATTACTATTGTCATTATCTTTGCGGTCAGAGAAATCATGCATGTGAATATAAACCACAACCAACGAGTAAGAAGAATGAAATCGACAATAGACAGTATAACCCTGAAACTGACTCATATGAGTAGGAGGTGATATTATCAGCAATTATACAGTATATCATTTACATACAGAAGATTCTTTATTAGATAGTTGTACAAATTATAAGTTATATGTAGACAAGGCAGTAGAACTTGGACAGAAAGCTATTTGTTTTACAGAGCATGGCAATATTTATAACAATATTGAGAAGAAAATGTATGCAAATGGCAAAGGTTTAAAATATCTACACGGTGTTGAGGTTTATTTGACAGCAGCACTTGAGCCAAAACAAAGAGATAATTACCATACAATTCTTATAGCAAAGAATTTTGAAGGCGTAAAAGAAATAAACACATTGGTTGACTTGTCTACACAATCAGACCATATGTACTATAAGCCAAGAATTACATTCGATGAATTTTTCAATATCTCTGATAATGTTATTAAAATTTCTGCATGTCTTGCATCTCCATTGAGTAAATATCCTAATTTTATTGGAAAATTGGTTGATGAAAAAATAGTTGAATTAGAAAAAAATAAAGAAACAGAAGCTAACAAACTTTATATAGAACTAAATTCAGAAGCTGCAAGAAATCAGTGGATTGAAGATAGCACAATCATTCATAACACATCTTATGAAATATATGTAGAACAATGTATTGAAAAATCCAATAATGCATTTGATTTACAGATAGAAGAAGCAAAATCAGAATTGGAAAATGCAAAGATTGTATATGACAAACTGATGAAAACATATGACTATTATGAAATTCAGCCACATGTTAAGTCTATGGATCAGATTCGATATAACAAAATGCTTTATGAGGCATCAAAAAAATATAACAAGCCTTTAATAGCAGGAACAGATACACATAGTATTGATAGTTACAAGGCTGAGTGTAGGAGCATTCTTCAGAAAGCAAAACATATTGAGTTTTCAAATGAAGATGAATTTGACCTTACATATAAATCGTATGATGAATTAGTTGATATGTTCAGACAGCAAGGCTCTTTACCTATGGATGTTGTGTTAGAAGCTATTGAGAACACTAACCGCATGGCTGATTCTGTTACAGATTACGAATTAGATACAGCTTTTAAATATCCGATTCTCTATGACAATGAAGAAGAGGTATTTGTAGAGCGTATCTATAGAATGTATCATGAAAAGCTTGATAAAGGAATTATTCAACCAGATCCACGATATAAGGAGAATATAAAAGAAGAACTTCGAGTATTTAAGAAGATTGGTATGGTTGGATTCATGCTTTTCATGTCAGAATTGGTGTGTTGGTGTTGGGATAATGGTATACCAATTGGTTTTTGTAGAGGTTCTGTTGGTGGTTCAACCATTGCATATTTAACAGATATTATTGATGTAAACCCTGTAGTATGGAACACGGTGTTCTCTCGATTTGCCAATGAGGACAGAAAAGAGATTGGTGATATTGATTTGGATATTGCACCATCACAAAGACATTTAGTATATGAGCATATCATTGAAAAGTTTGGTGCTGATAAAACAGCTTATGTGTTGGCTATCGGCACGATTTCTGACAAAGGTACTATTGATGAGATTGGACGAGCTTTGAATATGCCACTTGGAGATGTCAAGCAAGTAAAAGCTCAGTATTCATTATTTACCGATAGTATTACTGATTGCAATGACAAGATTAAGAAAATTGAATCTGTTGATGGATATGAAAATAATGAAAAGTGCTTAAAAGACTTGGAAGAACTTAGAAGTAAACTTGAGTATAACGAAAAGTCTTTGAAGGACTTAAAAGAAAAACAATATCCTAAGTTATTCTATTATTTTGACGGTCTTGTAGGAACGGCAATTTCTCAGTCGATGCATCCAGCAGGTATTATTGTAAGTCCAGTAACACTACCTGATAATTATGGAACATTCTGGTCTAAGGATGGTAAACGTATTTTGAGTATTAATATGGAAGAAATTCATGAAGTCTCCCTCGTAAAATACGATTTGCTTGGTCTGAAAAACATAGAAATTATTAAAGATACATGTGAATTAGCACATATTCCGTATCCGAAATCCCATACAGTTAATTGGAATGACGAGAAAGTTTGGGCGCATATTGCAGATAGTCCAGTAGGCATATTTCAGTTTGAATCAAAGTTTGCCTATGATTCAATGAAAAAGTTTGAATGTCATTGCGTAAACGACTTGTCGCTTGTAAACGCTTCAATTAGACCTTCAGGAGAATCATATAGAGATAGGTTATTAGCACATGAACCAAACAAAAATCCATCGGAGTTGATTGATAAATTGTTGGAAGATAATCATGGATTCCTTATATTCCAAGAGGACACAATTAAATTCCTTACAAATATTTGTGGTTTGAGTGGTAGCGATGCTGATAATATTCGTAGAGCTATTGGACGTAAGCAAAAAGATCGTCTTGAAGCTGCGTTACCATCTATTCTTGAAGGATATTGTAAGATGTCCTCTAAACCAAGAGAAATAGCTGAAAAAGAAGCACAAGCCTTTTTGAAGATTATAGAGGATAGTTCTAATTACCAGTTTGGTTTTAACCATTCTACAGGATACTCAATGATTGGTTATATGTGTGCTTATCTCAGATATTATTATCCAAAAGAGTTTATCACTGCGTATCTAAATAATGCCAATAACGAAGACGACATTATGCTTGGCACAGAATTAGCAAAACAACTTGGTATTACAATTCATAGCATCAAATTCAGACATTCTACTGCAAAGTATTCTTGTGATAAAGATGGTATTTACAAGGGTATTGCTTCTGTAAAGTTCCTAAACGAAGACGCTGCAAATAATTTATATTCCATTAAAGATGAGAAATTTAATACGTTTATTGACTTATTGGTAAGAATTTCTGATCTCAAAGTTGATAGCAGAAAACTTGAGATATTGATTAAACTCGATTTCTTTGAAGAATTTGGTGGTATTCATTATCTTCTTACTTGTAGTGATTTGTTTTCAAAATATTATGGCAAGAAACAGATGAAGAAGGATAAGGCACTAGAGTATGGACTTGATTTTGATGTACTTAGAGAATGTTCTGGCAAGGAAACTCAGAAGACGTTTATGGAATTAGATAGTGCAAAGCTACTTAATAAACTCTTGCAGAATGTCCCAAATGAGAAAACTGATATGCGAACAAAGATTGCTTATCAGATAGAAAATCTTGGGTATGTAGATATTGTTGATAAAAAACTAGCAGGTTATTGTGTGGCATTGGATCTTAATGTTGACTATTCTCCACGATTGAAGCTGTATGCATTGGCAAATGGTAACATAATTCCAGTAAAAATTAGCAAGAAAATATTCAAACAGAATCCTATCAGACGTGGAGATATTGTAAAAGTAACAAATCAATATAAAAAACAAAAAATGAAAAAGGTTGATGGTGAATGGCAAGAAACAGATGAACAAGAATGGTGGGTTTCCGAATACCAAATTTGTTAGGAGATGTAAATGAAACAGTATTATACAGACAAAAAGTATAAAGAATTACTGTCACACATGGTTGTGCTGGTTGATTCAAGAGAACAAAGTAATAAAAATGTTACTGATTGGTTTGATAGGAATAACATCAAATGGAAGTCAAGAGCATTGAAAACAGGTGATTATGGTCTTATGGTTGAGAGTTGCCCTGAATTGGGCTTCTCAATCGACACCTATTTTAGTGACGAACTTTGTATTGAACGAAAGAATTCCGTAAGTGAGTTAGCTGGTAACATAGCAAATGCAACTAAAGATGATGACAGAATTTTTAAAGAATTTAATCGAATGATTAATATAGAGAAAAATTATCTTCTTATAGAGAATGACAGTATAGAGGATATTTTTACAGAGAACTATAAATCGAAATTGAATCCGACATCGTTTTTTAGAACATTGCTTACATGGCAAAGCAGAAATAACATGCACATTTATTTTGTAGAAAGAGAATATATGGGTAGGATGATATACGAATTATGTAAAAATTGTTTGGATTCCAAGATATTGAAGTAAAGGAGAAAATATGGACAAGGTAAAAGTTTTTGAAGGACTATTAAATAAGTTTGAAACAGATGAGATTAGAAATTATTGTACTGATATGATTAAGGAAATTCCAGATTATATCTTTACAATTCCAAGTAGCACATCATTTAAGTATCATAATAAAACACAGTGTCAGCCGCATGGTCAGATTTTTCATATTTTAATGTTTGCAGAAGTAATGAATTATGTTCTTGGATTAGAGTATGTAAAAGAAAAGACCAATGAGCGACAGCGAGATTGTTTACGTTGCACACCGATTTTTCATGATGCAATTAAATGTGGACTAAATGGTTCTCAATATACGGTACACGAACATCCGATGCTTGCAGGTGAGTGGGTGAGAAATACATCTGTTGAACATGATGTAGACGCTGATACAAAAGCATATATTGCAAGATTATGTGAGAGTCATTCGGGTGAATGGACTTCTACAAAGAGAAGTAAGACGGTATTACCAAAGCCTGAAAATGACGAGCAGTTCTTTGTACATATGTGTGATTATTTAGCAAGTAGGTCAAATCTTGATATGACATATTCTGATGATGTAGTTTCTGCATTAGGTGGTGTTGATATTCCAAAGGAAGAGTTACCAGATATTGATTCTTATGTAATTACATTCGGAAAATATTCAGGAAAGACGCTTCCACAAATCAAAGAAATTGATCCTGGTTATATTTCATGGGCAAAAGAAAATATGAGTAGAGAACCAGTAAGAAGTTTATTGGCTCAACTGTAGAGAATAATACAGTAGGAGGTAATAATCTATGAAAATTCTAACACGATTATTTACGAAAAATCTTACTAAAGTTCCTCTGTTGTGGATTACATTCAATTGGAAGCTATTCAAAGAAAATGGAGCGAAAGGTTCTTGTATGTGCAATATTCATCCTTGCTTAAAGGACGATGAGCATATCATTTCCACTATGAATGAACTGTGTGATTATATCAGAGAAAATTATGATATGGAGAAGATTATATGAGTGAGATGTCAATAGAAGAAGCAATTCGTATTCTTGATCCTGAAACTTCAGCAGATGCTATTGCAGAGATTGAATACTATGCAGGATTCAACAAAGACAAGGCAATCGAAAAGGTTAATGAGGCTTGTGAAGTAGCTTGCAAGATTATGAAAGAATATATAAGGAGTAGAACAACATGAAAATCATTAAACAAGGCGAATTAAAACCTGTCACAAAAAGAATAACATGTGAGAATTGTGGCACGATTTTTGAAGTAGAAAAGAATGAATGTAATTGCACTTCGCAAATGGGAGTTATACACGATGGACTTGGTTCTTACAACATTAAATGTCCTACATGTAAGGACACACAATATTTTAATTGGAAATAAGGAGAGGGCAAATGAATAGAGATGAATTATTGAAAAAAGAAATAATGTCAAAAAAGGATACAATAAAAAATGCATTCTTGAATCGCCTTACTTATGATAAGTGGGATAAGAAATCGCCTGTTTACGCCTATAATATTGTGTTATCTGAGTTTGAAAAAATTGATGATGTTGAACGAATTGAATTTTTATTACGTCCATTCAATATCATACCATATGTTGTTTACTTTTCAAATAAAGAAGATTTAGAAGCTTATAAATGGGTTCATGATACTATTGAAAAAGAAATAGATGATAGAATTGCAGAAGGTTTTAAGGATCATATTAGTGATTTTGTTGATTGCAAAGACTTATATTCAGGAGACTGTGAAATATTTGCAGTCAGTCATTAAAATCCAAGTAAATCGTTCTTTCATTTGGTCAAATTTGGAGGTAAAAATGGAAAAATTAAGAAAAATAGGAGAAATCAACGGTTGGGGGCAAACTGACGTAGTTGAAATCGTAAAAACCCTTGAAAAACAAGGCTTTATTGTAGTTGATGATAATGAAGATAATGATAATTGGAAGACATGGCATGTGATGGTAAAGGTGTAAAAGCCAATGAAAGACGGATTTCATGCCGTTCTTAACACAATATATAGTGGTTGGATAAACACTCAACTGCCATATATAGTACATAACAAAGGAGATGATACTACATATATGAAATTTTATGAACGATTAGAACACTGGTCATATTTATTAAAATCAAAAGCATTATATCATGAGCTGAAATATTATGTAAAGAAACGACAAACACACATTAAACGATTATATGGTTTTAATAGTAGAGGGATCGGTAAAACATATAATCTGATGAAGATCAGTGGTAAATATAAAATTCCTGTTATCGAACCGATGGGAAGCATGGCAGATTATGCATATAAAATGCACTTAAAATTCAATCCAATTGTACTTACACCAAGTCAGTTGAGAGGGAGAGTGCAGCCAGGAACAATTATATTGGTTGATGAAAAACAATTATTGAATGAAAATGCTAAATTTGAATTAGATAGATATATACAAGTTGGATTTGAAACAGAGAATTAAATATAAGGAGAATACTTTATGAGTTCAAAAGACAATTCATATGCAAATACAGACAAAAAGACATTATTTTTATCTGATGATGTAGACAACGAATCTATTGGTAAATTAACATGGAGCATTTTACAACAGATTCGAGAAGACGATGAGAAAGATGAAAAAGAGAAAGATTATAAGCGTGAACCAATTAAACTATACATCAACTCATATGGTGGATCTGTTAGTGATATGTGGGGATTAATTGATGTCATTCTTAATAGCAAAACTCCAATCTATACATATTGTACAGGATATGCAATGAGTGCAGCTTTTAAGATTTTCTTAGCAGGACATAAGAGATATTGTTACAAGCATTCGACATTTATGTATCATCAAATGAGTTGTTGGAGAAGTGGTAAATATCAGGATTTGGTAGAAGACAGAGAAGAAATGGACTGGCTGAATAAAAAGATTGAAGAATATGTAATCGACAGAACAAATCTCACAAAAGATGATATTAATGAGATTCGTGAAAAGAAGAAAGATTTCTATATTCATTCTGACAAAGCAGTCAAGTATGGAATTGTTGATGAAGTTTTGTAAAGAACAGAGAATAATACAGTAGCAAGCTGATTTCTCGTGGGAGGTGAATCATGAGTAAATCAAAGAAAGAAATAAAAAAGGAATTATATGAGTATTTTTCATATGTGCAGCAAGAGGATAATAAATCACTTCTGGGAGGTATGGCTTGGGACGATATTGCTTGGCATATCAAATATGCAGAAGATAATGGAATATTAAGAACACAGCTAGGTTTTGATTTTCCTAAATTGCTTGGACATCTGATTATTGATGATGAAACATATGAAAAGAAAAAGAGAGAATATACTGAAAGTATTGAAACTTATAACCATAATGCAGACTTGTTAAGAGCTAATAAATGGAAATATAAGCTAGTCGATGATTCAGAAGAAAGCAGACGACATTTGGCTGATACATATATTCAGTATGCAGAAAATTGTAAAGAATTACTAAAAAACTTAGATGTATATCACAAAGAATATTTGGATTATATGAAAAATACTAAACAAGAATCGACAGTTTCTTGTGAAAATTAAGGAGGTAATAAATGAGAGTAGCATTAACAGGTCATAGACCTCAGAGATTAGGATTGCCAGATGATGAGTTAGATATTAAATGGACAAGAATTGGTCATTGGATTTTTAATCAAATACTTGATGTGTCTGATGTTTATTGTGGTATGGCAAATGGCTCTGATATTTTAATTGGGTTAAATACTTGTATTATTAAGGAGAGATACAGAGCAGCTTCGCCAGAATTAGAGAAAAATAGAAATTTAAAATTGCATTGCATATTACCATGTAAAAACTACAACTCATCTAACAAATATTACAATAAGTTAAGAACTGAAGCTGATGAATGGGTTGAATTATCAGATGAATTCTATAAAGGTTGTGATAATGTGAGAGATCAATATATGGTTGACCATTGCGATGTACTTCTTGCAATTTGGGATGGTAATAAATCAGGTGGTGTATGGTCAACAATTCGTAAAGCACAGAAAGCAGGTAAGAAGATTATTTACTGCCCAAAAGAGATTTTAAAAGGAGAATAATATAGTAACAAGAAACCATTATTTCATGTGAAAGGAAGAGATAGATATATGGGAATAAGATATATGTGTAAAGAAAGAGAAGATAATTTAATTGACATCAATGTATATGGTCATGGATGTATGGAAGGACTATATAACTGTGAAGGTAGATTCAATACAAAACATATTTTTAGTGATGGATTCAACCCTGATAGTGGTTGGTATCGTATAGCTGATTATAGAGTAAATGACTTGAAAGTTTTTATGAAGAAAGGAATTAATATTACATACGATGATAGTTGTAAATACGTTAAAGAATTAGTAGAAAATAATAAATAAAAATTCACAGGAATCTAAACTTTCTTTTTGAATTGGAGGTAAAAATTGAAAGAATGCGCAACAAAATATTTGCGAGTGAAAATACACGATAATGATTTTTGGTACTCATTATCATTACTTGCAGATATGTTATATGAAATATTTATTGGAGAAGGTCGATTCCCAGAAGAAGATGAACTTCCGTTACTGAAGAAATATATACAACCATTGTGGTTTTCATTGCATAATTTAGATTCTATCATGAGTTGGAATAAGAGCTCGGTTGAATTTAAAGAAACGATTGAAAAATATTTTGAACCAACATTAGAATTTGTAGATTATCTTGATATTCCTGATTGGGATAACGGTGAGAGTGTCTACATTCCAATGTTTGAAAATGCAGAAATTATAAGAAAATGACAAAAAGATATTTAATTAGATTTTTAGAAAACAACGAAAGGATTTAATAAAATGAAATATGATGAAATCAAAGTTGGATCTATGTGTGCATACGATATTAATTCTTGTATGCCTGGATTTGAAATTGGAAAGGGATTAATGGTTGATAAATATATAGAAGGAAATACAAAAATGTGTGTCATTTATAATAAAGAAACACATAAAGTTATATATCGTTCATGTAATGTTGTTCGTGAAATTTTATAGGAGATAATAAGTATGAAGGTATCAGAAACATATAAAAGAATTATTTGTCCTAACTGTAATGGACTTGGTAAATTGATTCATACAAATAGAATATCTATTGATGAAGATGAAGATTTGGAAGAAGTATGTAATTATTGCAATGGGAAAATGATCGTAAACAGAAGAATATTAATTGAAGATTTAGATATTGATTCGAGGCGAAATAATAATGAAATATAAAACCATTGACGAATTAAAAATGCTTTATAAAAATAAACCCATATTGAACAGATTATCAAGAAGTATAATTATACTGGACATTATTGCAAATGATTTTGAAAGCAAAAATGAAGAATTGGATGAAATTTCATTAAAAGCAGCACATTTAAAAAAAGAAATACAAGAGCTAAAAAAAGATATTTATAAAAAATTAAATGAATAAAAAATCTTAAAGTGTTCTGCTCACTATTCCTCAATTTAAAAGAGAATAACTAAATATAGAGGTGATAATATGGGATGTCATACATGGTTTTATAGACCAATAACAGAAAAAGAATTTGAGTTGATGAAAGATTATGCGCCAATTGAAATTAGTGATTTAATAAATGAAGATTATATTAAAATTGGTGGATATGATAAAACTTTATATGATTTGTTAATGAAATCTTATAACGAGAACTTACCTTGTGTTTATGGATGTTATTGGTGGCAGCTTGGATGGGGAGATTGTAATCCAGAGTTAAATAATTGTCACGCTACATGCTATATATCCAAATTAAAGGGCTTATATATTGAAGTAGAAGAATACGGTGATACATTTCGAGTGAATAATTACCCAACAAAAATTATTCATAGTCGTAGAGAATTAAGACGTTGGATGGGAAAGAAATATTTCAATTTATCCAAATATCAATTAGAAAGAGTCTCAGAGTTTTTTAGGAATAATCGAGGTGGCATTATAAAATTTGGGTAACATGAGAAATAAAAAAAATTAATATTTATTGTGGTTGGCACAGAAGTACAATTATTAAACAGCGACCTATAATAAAAAATGATTTTATATTTCAAATAAAATGTTTTGAATGTAATGGCAGTGGAATTTTTGATTGTGGAATTAAAGAAGAAAACGGAACTTGTGTTTCTTGTAATGGAACAGGGAAACAATATATTGGAACAATATAACATAATAAATGAGTTTTCATATGAAAACACATTAGGAGGACTAAAATGAAACAGGCGAGTATTCCATTATATATAAGGTTTGGTGAAATACCAACTGACGAAATAAGTGAAGTGCATAGAGGAGATTCAGTAATCAGAGAGGAAGGAGGAGTGTCTGTATGGAGAGCAGTTGAGTCTAATGGATTGTATTATCCTATACTCCCAGAAAACCCCAATAAAAATGCAATAGCGGATTATTTTGTTTTATTATTGGAAAGTGATAAAAACGTTTATTTAGTAACGGGAGATGAATTGTTCATTGAAGGTGCCGACAGAGAACCTTTATTAAATAATGTAAAAATTATTAAAGAAATCACAAAATATTATAGAAAATAATTTGAATAAAAATATAGGAGGACAAAATGGGAACAATCACAATTTTACCAGAAACAACAAAGAACCCTATTACATTAATGGGGGCAAGAGCAGGATGTTGTTGGAATGCAAATATCACAGACGATGGTAAGAATTACAAACGTGGACTTGATTGTATAAAATCAGGACATGGACGTGTGATGGAATATCCAAATGTTGAAATGATTATTGACGGATATTCGGCAAAAACAATCCGTGAATATTATACCCATATTATTGGTGCAAGCAGATTACAAGCAAGTACAAGATATATTGATTATTCTAAAGGAGAAGGTTTTGGTTATATAACACCACAATCAATTAATAACGATGAAGATGTTGCTGCAACATGGCATGGCATTATGAGATATATTAATACCTATATTCAGCATCTCATAAATAACGGAGTACCAGTCGAAGATGCAACAATGTTACTCCCATTAGCTTATTGTACAAAAATGGTAGACAAACGCAGTTTAAGAAGTCTTATTGAAATGAGTAGAGTTAGAATGTGCAGTCGTGCTTACTGGGAATACAGAGAGTTATTCAAAGACATTTGCAATGCATTAAGAGAATATTCAGATGAATGGAAGTGGATTGTAGATAATCTTTTCCATGCAAAATGTGATGAAGTTGGATATTGTACAGAAAGTAAATCGTGTGGTAGAAAACCAAAAAGAAAGTAAATGTAAGATTAAAAATTATTACATGAGAAAGGATTAAAATATGCAGTTTTTATTGTCAGAAGAAGAAATGAAACAAGACTTTCCTCTGCTTTATAGTTATTCGACAGAGCTTCCGATGGAAGAGGCTTTTGATGAAGAAAAGAATCTGAATAACCAAGGATTCTTTACGTATATGGAAGATATAGGACGAGGACAGTGCAAAATTACAGTATTTATTAAAGATAATTAGGAGGGATTGAATGGACAAAAGCGATATTGCAGAAAGAGTGAAGCTGCTTAATAAAGCATCTGACGCTTATTATAATAAAAACAGTCCAATTATGAGTGATTATGAATTTGATTGTAAATTTGATGAATTGAAAGAATGGGAACGAATTACAGGGATTGTGTTAGCAAATAGTCCTACTCAGAATGTCGGATGCAATGTAGTGTCTAAATTAGAAGAAATTACTCATTCTCATCCGATGTTATCACTCGATAAAACTAAATCTACAGATGATTTAGTGAAGTTCTCTAATGGTAGAGATTGCGTTCTTTCGTTGAAGATGGATGGATTAACGGTTTTAAACACGTATGAATACAATTCATTAAAACAAAGTGAAACAAGAGGAAATGGCGAAATAGGAGAAGTTATAACACACAATGCGAGAGTGTTTGAAAATTTTCCAACACAAATACACATTGATACGCCTTTTGAAGTTGAAGGCGAAGCCATTGTAACAGTCAGAGACTTTAAAGCAATCAATGATCCTCTTGTTGAGAAAGCAAAGCGTGAAGCTGAAGAGTTAGGTTTAACTGGAAAAGAATACACAGATTACATAAGAAATAATTCTTTCGCAAATCCAAGAAGTTATGCTTCTGGTTCAGTAAGACAGCTTGATAGTAAAATTGCAAGAGATAGGCACATTCATTTTGTTGCATGGAAGATTCCATTTGGTGTATCAACATATACCGAAGGATTCGGAATTGCGGAAAAGCTTGGATTTGAGGTAGTCCCATATGTTACATACAATAGCTCGTCAGATGATATTGGAGAAAAAATTGAACGATTAAAAGCTATTGCTGAAGAAAAATCGTATCCGATTGACGGCTTAGTTATTTCTTATAATGATGTAGAATACGGCAAATCATTAGGTATAACAGGGCATCATCCAAGACATTCACTGGCTTTTAAATTTTATGATGAAGAAACAATTACAACATTAAGACATATCGAGTGGACAATGGGAAAGACAGGAATTTTAACACCTACTGCCATATTCGATTCAGTAGAAATAGATGGGACAATTGTGAGTAGGGCATCCGTTCACAATGTATCAATTTTGAAAAAATTGCAACTTGGAATCGGTGACGAGATTGCTGTAATAAAAGCAAATCAAATCATTCCTCAAATTCGAGAAAACTTAACAAAAAGTAATACTTGTAGAATTCTTGATAAATGCCCGATTTGTGGTAAACCTACAAGAATTGTTAAAGAGAATGATTCAGAAGTTCTTATGTGCGAAAATCCAAACTGTAAGGGTAAGCTTTTAGGTAAGTTGGTTCACGCAGCAAGCCGAAATACATTGGACATCGAGAATTTGTCAGAATCAACTATTGAAAAATTCATCAATCTTGGCTGGTTAAATTCAATTAAGGATATTTATCATTTATCAGACTACGAAAATGAAATGAAAGTTTTAGATGGTTTTGGTAAGAAATCGGTTGAAAAACTTCTTAACTCTATTGAGAGATCACGCAATACATCTTTAGAAAGATTTATCTATAGTTTATCAATTCCATCAATCGGAAAATCAGTAAGTAAAGATATCAGTAAATTATGTGAAGAGAATTTTAATAATTTTATTGGTTTGATGAAATCTTCACCAGAAAAATTATTAACCATTAATGGTTTTGGTATTACGATGATGAACTCAATGGCGAAATGGTGGTATGAGAATTCGTTGTGGGTATATGAATTATCAAAAGAGTTTACTTTTGAAACACCTAATGTAGTATTAGAGGAAATTCCAAAAACATTAAATGGTAAAACATTTGTTGTAACAGGTTCTGTCAATCATTATAAAAATCGTGACGAATTGAAAGCCGATATAGTTGCTCATGGCGGTACAGTAGTAGGATCTGTAAGTTCTAAAACATCTTATCTTATTAATAACGATATCAACTCAACATCATCTAAGAATCAAAAAGCAAAATCTTTGAACGTTCCCATTATCTCAGAAGATCAATTCTTAGAAATGATTCATTAATCTTTGTTTTCAAACAGAGAATATATCTATGTAACAAATCAAACCAAAATCCATTATACAACAGAATAAGGAGAAACAATGAAGAAACGGTTAGCAATTTTAGCATGTTTATTTGCTGTATCTTTTCCTGTCGTCCCCATTTGGGGACAAGAGAGTAGTGAATTAAATTTAACAGCAGGCGCAACAAAACAAATTGATGATATTTTACTAAATGACATATCAGATTTTAAATTTGGATGGACAAGGACATCATCTAATGTGAGATCACAGCCAGATATAAATTCTGAGATAGTTATGACATTATCGTTTAATGAAAAAATAATCGTTAAAGATTATAACGACAAATGGAATTATGTAATTATTAATAATCAAACGTATTTTATATGGAAAGAGTTGGTTTCAGAAATAGAGGGTGTATCGTATACACACAAAACTCCATATAACAAAATTAAGAGTTATATGTCTTATAAGTGTATTACAAGTAAATCTAGTGACCAATATAGACTTCAACAAATTGCATATACAGGAATGTATGGAATTAGACAAGTTAATGGGCGTTTTTGTGTTGCAGTTGGTAGTGCATATACTACACAAATTGGTCAGTATATTGATTTAGTCCTTGAAGACGGCGCTGTAATTCCATGTATATTGGCAGATTGTAAAGCAGATATTCATACTGACACCAATAATATTTTAACCAGTGATGGATCATTGGCAGAATTTGTTGTCGATATACCAAGTTTAAGCAAAACAGTTAAATACACAGGTGATATCTCAACCACATGTGAAGATTGGGAAAGTATGATAACAGAAATAATAATTTATGATAAAGTGGAGGGATTTTAAAAAATATGAATAAAGAATATGTATTAAATTTAGACAGTCTTACAGACTTAAATAATTTTGTCATAGATATATCATCAAATATTCCGTGTGATGTAGATGCAAAATATGGAAGACAAATTGTTGATGCAAAATCTTATCTTGGATTAGTCACGATTTCTATTCATCCTGTAACGGTAGTAATTAATACCGATAATGAGGATTATATTAAAAGGTTCAACGAAATTTGCAGCAAATATAAAATTGTGGAGGAATAAACATGAATTATTCGCAGGTTATTGACTTAGACAGTATTAGAATTAGCGATTTCTTAAATGGAGATTTTACGGAAAGTAAAACGGCTGTCATTGAAGATGGACATATTGTACAGATTTTAGATGAAGGGTGGAACTTGTAATGCTTATTTTAATGGGAAAAACTGCATCTGGGAAAACATTGGTGAGAGATAAGCTTGTAAAAAACCATGGATTTAATAGTGTCGTAACTTATACTACAAGACCAATGCGTAAAGATGAAATTCCTGATGTTACATATCATTATATTTCAGAAGAAGATTTTTTACAGAAAGTTGAAAGTGGTTTTTTTGCAGAATGGAAGAAATACATTACCACTGAAGGTATTTGGTATTATGGATCAGCAAAAGAAGATTATGAAAAAGCAGACGAAAACTTTGTAATTATTCTTACACCTGATGGTATCAGAGATATTCAAAAATTAGGATACGATGTAACGGTTATTTATTTATATTCAAATATTTCAACTATCAATAAGAGATTAGATGCTCGTGGAGATAAAAAGGAAGAGGCTGAAAGACGTATCAAAACTGATATATCAGATTTTAAAGATGCAGAAAGTCTTGCTAACAGGATTGTTTATAACAACTTTGATGAGAATATTGATGACGTGGTAAATAGCGTATTGTTTCATTATAGAAAGGCGTACAAATGAAAAATGATGGCTTAACAATTTATTTAGCTGGTAAAATGGCAGGATTAAGTATAGAAGAACAAACAACATGGAGAAAATTTGTAACAGCAGAATTGGACAAATATTCAGATATGGCAAATTATAAAACTAATGTTATTTCTCCATGTGATTATTTCAATTTTGAAGAACCAAGACATCAAAACGAACAAGAGGTTATGAAATTTGATCTAAACTTAGTTCGTGGCAGTGACATTGTTATTGTAAATACAAATGGATTAAATACAAGTATTGGATCAGTGATTGAAGTATATGAAGCGTGGAAAAATAATATTCCTGTGATTGCTTATGATGAACGATGGGATTATAACTTAATCCATCCATGGTTAAAATGTTGTTTTACAAGAGTTGAATCGTGCGCAATGGATATGTGTGAATACATAAAAGATTTTTACATGAGGTAGGAAGAGGGTGAATGAAATTAATTTTAGTGGAATTACAACAACACATCAGTTAGCAAGAGAATTGTTATCAAAACAAGATGAATTCCTAACTGTAACCGTTGGAGACAGAGAATATAGTATTAGTCATACTAAATCAGTCAAAACACACGCCAATATTGATGATGGTGTTTTGCATAAAACTTTAGTGTGTAATGAAGATAAATTAGGTGGAAATATTGTGAGGTAAATTATGAATAATTGCAAAACATTAAATTTTGAAATGCATTTTTTCTCGAACCGTGAAAGAGAATTACTTATTAGATTAATCTGTAATGAACAAACACACATGATTGTAAAAGATTATACTAAATATGAATCTGATGATTATAAAGAATTTGAAAAATTAAAGGTAAAAATTAAAAATATGTGAGGAAATCATATGCCAGATATTACAATGTGTAGTAGCGAAAATTGCCCAATGAGAGGTAGTTGTTATCGAAGCAGAGCCAAACCTGATAAGTTACAGAGTTGGACAAATTTTGAATATTTTTGTAATGAGAACAGCGGGTTCGATGAATACATAAAAATATATCAAAATAAAACTAAAATAAATCAAGAATAATGGTTATAACTTGATCTATCTTATGCTAAAAATACAAAGAAAGGTTGATTTCAAGTGGAGGTAAAATAAATGTTAGTAAAGCAACCTAATGGATTGTATTGTTTCTACGATGGTATGTATGATGTACCTATAAAATGGAATATTACAAAAGAACAATATATTCATATGGCTCTAAAGAAAGCAAGAAAAGAAGCTCTGAGTAGCTTAGAACATGCTGAAGATATTAAAATGGTATATGACGGATTTTTACCTGATGATAACATGTCTGAGAAACAATTTGACAAATTTCTAAAAGAAATTGGCAGTAATGAGACTTATGAAAATATTCATAAATATGATTGGGATTGATATGCCGATTAAATTACATTAAAGGAGAAATAAAAATGAATATTAGTAAAGCAGAATATGAAGTCAAAACAACAATGACAAATGATTTATTAAAAGCAGAAGAGTATATCAATACATTGGGCGTTGCTACAAGAAATCCAGATAACGATGATGAATTCAGAAGTATGTACGATGTGTTGAGTGACATTGTGACAGTATGGAACAATAATCCAACCATTGGCAAAGATGTAGAAGAGTTCTTAGCTGGTAATCCTGAGACTTCTGACGAATTAGATGAATTTCTAAGCCACTATAATTTGGATGGAATTATGAGAAACAGATAGGAGGATATACATATTGACAAAAGTAATTAAAAGAGATGGTCGAAAAGTTGATTTTGACCGTAACAAAATTATAAAAGCGGTTCTTGCTGCTTTCGATGAGGTAGATGGTGAAATTACACCAGAAGCAAAAAGAAAGGCTACAGTAATTACAAATCACATTGAATCATTAAATAAGAAGTCTATGAATGTTGAAGATATTCAGGACATTATTGAAACGATGCTTATGGATGGCAAGCGCAAAGATGTTGCTAGAGCATTTGTGATTTACAGAAATGACAGAACGAGAGTGCGTGAACAGAATACTAATCTTATGAAGTCTATCAAAGAAAAACTTACAGCATCAAACGTTCAAAATCAAAATGCCAATATTGATGAAAAATCATTTGGAGGTAGAGTTGGGGAGGCAAGTGATACTGTGCTAAAACAGTATGCATTAGATAATTGCATGTCAGAAATGTCAAGAAATAATCATTTGAATAATGAGATATATATCCATGATCTTAACTCATATGCCGTTGGAATGCATAACTGTCTCAGTATTCCATTTGATAAATTACTTGCCAATGGATTTAATACAAGGCAAACAGATGTAAGACCTGCTCAATCAGTAAGTACCGCATTTCAGTTGGTAGCTGTTATATTTCAGCTACAGTCTTTACAGCAGTTTGGTAGATTATCTGCCTGTTAAACCTTTTCTATTAATCAATAGGGTACATATATACCAAACAAATGTTATATGTGCTAACGGGGAAGCCTAAACTTATATGAGCATGGTAATCCCGTGGGAAAATAATTATTAGTATCAATAGCCATGGAGGGCTAATGATAATTTATAAAATAACAAATAAAATCAATAATAAAATATATATTGGACTAACAACTTGTTCTTTAGAATACAGATGGTCAAGACATGTAACAGAGAGTAAAAATATAAATAATACGAAACATTTGTACAAGTCAATGAGAAAATATGGTATTGAAAATTTTAAAATAGAAGCCATTGATGAAACAAATGATTTTAAAGAACTGGGAAAACTTGAAAGAGAATATATTCGTAAATTCAACTCTACGAATCCTAATATTGGTTATAACTTAACTTATGGCGGCGAATCAAATCAATATGACGGGAATCCTAGTGCAAAATTGACCATTGAAGATGTAACTCAGATTCGAGAAATATATGCTATGGGAGAATTAAGTTTATCCGATTGTTGGAAAATGTATTCTGATAAAATGTCTTATTCAGGATTTCAAAAAGTATGGGATGGACAATCATGGCAAGGAATTATGGATTGGGTTTATTCTAAAGAAAATATTACTAAACATAATATGCAAAAATCTAATCCTGGATGTAAAAATGGAAATGCACTATATTCAGATGATGAAGTAATAATATTTAGAAAGTATTATGTTAATCATACATTACAGGAAACATATGATAAATATGGTAATAAATCAAATTCAAAAGTTAGTTTTAGACAAGTATTGGATAGGACATATTCATATTTGCCATTTTATAAGAAAAATAAAAAACAATGGATTTTAAATGGAAAAGTTATTGATATTAATAATTATAAACCTGTATCGACTATCTCCGAATCGGGAGAGTAAGACTGTTATTGATACACAGTTTGAAATGGGTTTTGCAAGAATTATTCTTGTTAAGATATAGTCAGTCCCTATAGAAATATAGGACGAGACGGGAGTCTCAGCAACTCATCTTGATTGGACAATGATTCCATATGTAAGAAAAAGTTTTTATAAACATTACAAAAACGGATTAAAATACATAAACGAATCTTTAAATCCTTTATATAAAGAATTTACAGAAAGAATGAATGATACTACACCAATTAACGAATACACAGATGCTGCACCAAAGGCTTATCAATATGCTATGGATATGACAGAAAAAGAAGTATATCAAGCAGTAGAAGGTCTTTATCATAATCTTAATACTCTTCAGAGCCGTTCAGGTAATCAACTCCCATTTACTTCAATCAATTATGGAACATGTACAGAACCAGAAGGTCGTATGGTAACTAAAGCATTACTTGATGTTTCTATTAAAGGTATCGGTAAGTTACATAAGACATCAATTTTCCCATGTGGTATTTTCCAATGTATGAAAGGTGTAAATAGAAAACCAGGAGATCCAAACTATGATTTGTTCAGATTAGCATTGCGCTCAACTGCCCAGAGATTATATCCAAACTATGCTAATGTGGATTGGTCTGGTAATGATGGATATGATAAAAACGATCCGAAGACATATTTTAGCACAATGGGCTGCCGCACAGCTAACACATGGGATATTAATGGGTTCGGTCAGTTGAAAGATGGAAGAGGTAATATCTGTCCTGTGACAATTATTATGCCTACTTTAGCAATGGAAGCTGAAAGTAATGCTGCACAAGAACAAGAAATGTATGGAACTTCTAATATTGTAGAAGAATTTATGAATATTCTTGATAAAAAAATCCACGAAGCAAAAGATATGTTACTTGAAAGATTCGAGTGGATTTGTTCTCAGTCGCCAGATTCAGCAAAATTCATGTATGAAAATGGTGTTATGGAAGGTTATATTCCAGAAGAAGGTATTATATCTGCATTAAAACATGGAACTTTAGGTGTTGGGCAGATTGGATTAGCAGAAACACTTCAGATTCTTATTGGATGTGACCACACAACAAACAGAGGTATGGAACTCGCTAAAAGAATTGAAAAGTTATTTTACGATAGATGTGCTGAGTTCAAAAATGAATATAAGCTTAATTTTGGAACATATTTTAGTCCTGCTGAGAATTTATGTTACACCTCAATGCAAAAGTTCAAGGATAAATATGGTGTAATTCCTAATGTTTCCGACAAAGATTTCTTTACTAATAGTGTCCATGTTCCTGTGTGGGTTGAAATTACACCAACGCAAAAAATTGATATTGAATCTCAACTTACAGGATATAGTCGTGCAGGATGTATTACTTATACAGAACTTAATGGTAGCGTAAAAAATAATATTGATGCACTTGAAACAATCGTAAATTATGCAATGGATAAAGACGTACCTTATTTTGCAATAAATGTTCCAAATGACATGTGTACCAATTGTGGATATACAGATGATATTGCCGATGAATGTCCTATGTGTGGATGTAAAGAGATTAGACGACTCCGTAGAGTGACTGGTTATCTTACAGGTGATTACAAGAGTGCATTCAATAAGGGGAAACAACAAGAGGTAGAGATGAGAGTTTCGCACAAAACTTTTAAATAGAGGTGTATATGAACTATTTACAAATAACACATGAGGATGTTTGTAATGGTGACGGTTTGAGAGTCGTTTTATGGCTCTCAGGCTGTTCTCACCATTGTTATAATTGTCAAAATCCTCAAACTTGGAATCCTGACAGTGGCATTCCATTTGATAAATCAGCAAAACAAGAGATATTTGACGAATTGTCTAAAGACTATATATCGGGGTTGACTCTGACTGGTGGAGATCCACTATACGAAAATAACCTTGATGAAGTCCTCAAATTAGTCAAAGAAATCCGTATTTCTTTTCCTGAAAAAACTATCTGGTTATACACGGGATTTGAATGGAATCAGATTATGAATATGCAAGTTATGCAACCAATTTTTTCTTGTAAAGATTTAGAAAGTAAAATACAAAATATTTTAAAAAGACAAGAGATAATAAAAATGTGTGATGTGCTCGTTGACGGAGAATATATAGATGAGCAAAAAGATCTTACATTAAAATTTAGAGGTTCAAAAAATCAAAGAGTTATTGATGTAAAGAAATCTCTTGCTCAGAATAAAGTAGTTTTATATTGTGATTAAGAACTAAGGAGAATTTATAACATGGAGAAAATTAAAATTAAATACTTTGATAAGGACATTGATAAAATTAAAAAAATCAATAAAGGCGACTGGGTTGATCTCAGAAGTGCCGAAACAATTCATCTGAAGAAAGGTGAGTTTCATTTGATTCCGCTGGGGGTTGGAATGAAGTTACCAGACGGATATGAAGCTAATATTGTACCGAGAAGCAGCACATATAAGAATTTTAAAGTATTACAGACAAATTCTTTTGCGGTAATTGACAACTCATATAGTGGAGATAATGATCAGTGGCTTTATCCAGTAATTGCTATGGAAGATACTATTATAAACAAGAATGATAGAATCTGTCAGTTCCGCATTAATAAAATTCAGCCAGATATTGAGTTTGAAGAGATTGAACATTTAAATGATGTTAATAGAGGATCATTTGGTTCTACTGGAAAGGCGTAATATGATTAAACTTTCACCCGAAGAAAAATTCAATTTAACTATCAATGAAGCAAGTGCTTATTTTAACATAGGAAGAGATAAATTATATGAACTTGCAAAAGAAGAAGGAAATATTTATACGTTGCACAACGGCAAAACAATTCTATTTAAACGTGAGCAATTTGAAAAGTATTTAGAAAATAAATCGTACATATAAAAATTTGTAAAAGACCAGACTTTGTGATATATTGTTCATATAGGTTTGGTCTTTTCCCATAGAAAGGAGTAACAAATGGGTAAAGATTTAAAAGGTAAAGAGCTTGGAATGGGTTTAAATCAAAGAAAAGATGGTAGATATCAAGCAAGATTTACGTCTGTAAATGGCAAACGTAAAGAAAAAAACTTTGATAAAATTACAGAAGCTCGTAATTGGCTAACAGAAGCCAAATACAAAGATAGTCTGTTGAACAATTGTAACATGACTGTTGATGAGTGGTTTGATTTCTGGTTGAATAATTATAAAGAAGGGATTGTTGCAAATAATACTAAAAAAAATTATTCCAATCGTTACAAGAATAATATTAAAGAATATATAGGTAATATACCTTTGGGAGATGTAAAGAATATAAATTGTCAGCAAATATTAAACAAAATGTTTGAAGACGGAAAATATTCTTATGGGACAATGGAATTAACGATGATAACGCTTCATGCTTTATTTAAAGGAGCTGTTGAAAACGGTTACATTATTCGAAATCCTGCTGACAATTTAAAACTAAAAAAACGAAACTTGGATGATGATGAAAATAACCGAAGAGTCCTTACAAGAGACGAGCAAAGAGATTTTATTAAATATGCAAAAAAATCTATATATTATAATGCTTTTTCGCTTGTTCTTGAGACGGGATTGCGATGTGGGGAAATTGGTGGATTGCAATGGTCGGACATTGATTTGGATTCTGGTTTTTTATATGTAAAGAGAACATTATTACAAGATAGTAAAAAAGGTGGTTTTTATTATGGAATTCCCAAATCAAAAAGTAGTAAAAGAAAAGTTCCACTAACAGATGAAGCTAAAAATATACTACTAGATCAGCAAAAACTTCAATATAAATTAAAACATCAAAGTTCTGAATGGCATAACGAATGGAATGATTTAGTGTTTTCTACAATAAATGGCAATCCGGTTGGTGCATCTACATTTAGAATTACAATGATTCGTATTGTAAAAAATATCAATAAGGATAGAGAGGCAGATGCTCTTGGAGGTGAATATGAAATATTTGAACATTGTTATATGCATTCATTAAGGCATACTTTTGCTACAAGATGTATAGAAAAAGGAGTACAACCAAAAACATTACAAAAGATACTCGGGCATTCATCTATTCAAGTTACAATGGATTTATATGTACATGTCACAGATGATCATATGTCAGAAGAAATAAAAAAAATGAACGTTGCAATATAACAAAATAACTGGTGCAAAATTGGTGCAAAATTAAAAAAATATAAAAATAAGTAGGTTAAACCATAGTAAAATCAATGCTTTCAAACATAATGATACAGATTACGCGAAGTGATTCGTGACAATGGGGTTGCTCGCAGAGCGTGCGATCTATTGTATGAAAAATAAAGAGACTGCCGTACCGGTGTCATAAATGACCGGTACGGCAGTTTTTGCATATATGGAATCAGAGAAAGACGGAATTCTGAAAAAAATAGTGCCAGGATGTAAAATATATGTTAAAATACATCTGAAAATGAGTGAAAGAAAGGTGGTGTGGCAAATGCAGAGAGTAGTAAAACAGCATAAGTGGTTTCTGTTTATCCTGATTGGATTTATCGTAATATCTTTCTTTCAGTTTTTACCGCAGACAGATACACTGCATTTGTATGAAAAGACACCACAGAGTTTTGAGCTGACCGCAGGCGGGCTCCTGAAGTATGGAATAGAAGGACAAAATGCAGACCAGGCAGGGGAATGTGAACTAGAAGAATATCACACAGATCGGTTGACGGGACCGGAAATAGCAGAACGTCAGGCATGCGGTCTCCCGGAAGAAACACCGGCGGCTACACTGGCGCGAACGACACAGAGTGAAGCTGCGCTGGGTGAACAGAATCAGAGCCGTTTTCAGATGTTACGGTTTTTAGTAGAAGTATATGTACTTTTAATGATCCCGGCAGTTATTCTGCATATGGCACTAAAAAGATTTAGCAGCCATATGATCATACTGTGGCAGAATATAAAATACATACATCTTGTTGATGGTAAGAAGGCAAAACGTATTCCTGTAATTGAATAAAAAGATGATATTACAGGAGGCGTATTAACGTGATAGAAAATAGAATAAGTGACAGAGCAAAAATATTACTGATCGATGAGGATACAAGCATTTCTTATCTGATCCGCAGGGCAATGGAAAAAGAAAATTACAAGATTTATATTGCAGGAAGTGGAAAACAGGGAATGGAGATGAGTACCGGTGTCTGTCCGGATCTGATTCTGATGGATAATAAATTTTCTGATATGGAAGGGATCACCTTGATCCAGTGGTTCAGGGAGTGGACGGATTGCCCGATTATAATCCTGTCGGAACGGAGCAGCTACCTTGATAAAGTGGAGGCATTATATGCCGGAGCAGATGATTATATGGTAAAACCGTTTCATGAGAAGGAACTTGCGGCACGGATTTTTTCCGCATTACGCAGAAGAATTTCGGCAGGTGCGCATACATATTACGAGGCAGGAAATCTTAAGGTTGATTTTACAAAAAGACAGGTTTTGCTTGGAGGAACGGAGGTTCATTTTTCGCCGGTGGAATACCGGATCATAGAAAGTCTTGCGTTAAATTCTGGTACGGTTGTAACATATCAGATGCTTTTGGGAAAAATATGGGGACCATATGCAGAGCAAAACAGCAGGATTCTTCGTGTCAATATGACGAATATCCGAAAAAAAATAGAAAGTTCTCCTTTAGAACCGGAGTATATTACAACGATCCCGCGGGTAGGATACCGGATGTTGGAGAGTCAGGCTGAGAAAGGTGGCATGCAGATGCTGGAAAATCAGACTGGCAGAAACATGAAAGTGATGGAAGGTCAGAATATCAGAAATGGTATCCGTATGATGGCATAAAAATAAGCTGCACACAGAGGTGTGCAGCTTATTTTTTTCTGGATGTACGATAATCTTTTGACTGACAGTAAGAATCGTAAATTGCGTAAACAAACCCTCCGATGATAATGCCAATCCCGATGACAGAAAAAACAATCTCAATGACTGTCATAGTAAAATCTCCCTTTCGTAAATTTGATGTTATCAGTATAACAGTCAAACTTATAAAAGGGAGATTTTTGTGTATTCCTTAATCTTTTTTGGAAAGAGATGAGGAAAGTTTTAACACTTTATTTATCTGACGGTTTATTTTTGGCTTTTAGCCGTTGCTTTGCCAAGTACATCTGTTCATACGCACGTGATAAGAGCTGATGGAAAGGTGTGTCAGTGTCCGGTGCTATGCCATTCACTTGCCTGCGAACAGTAACAAGTCGCCTTCGTCGTGTCCAAATTGTATAAAAGTAGATGGAAAATAAAGGCAGAGGGTGGTACAATAAGAACAGATACTGTAAAAAAATAACAGACTTGGAATATATTGAAGCGGAGGAATATTGTATGGACCAACAGGTTAAGAGAGTAAAAAGAGAACTGGTAAAAAATGGAGCCATTCTGGATATTTATACAGATACGATGCAGCTGCCGGACGGAAAACTCGAAGAATGGGATTTTATTTCACACAGAAAAGGGGCGGCAGCCGTTGTTCCGGTACGCGGAGACGGAAAGATTCTGATGGTGCGTCAGTACCGGAATGCAATCGACCGTATGACACTTGAGATACCGGCGGGATCAAGAGACAGTGTTACAGAAGACACAAAGGTGTGTGCTGCACGGGAGTTAGAGGAGGAAACGGGATACCGCAGTGATGATCTTACGCATCTTTTGTCACTTAAAACAACAGTTGCATTTTGTGACGAGTTCATTGATGTGTATTTAGCGCGTAATTTAAAACCGGGACATCAGCATTTAGATGAGGGAGAGTTCCTTGATGTCGAGGCACATGACATCGATGAACTCTGTCAGATGATCTACGATGGAAAATTACAGGATGCCAAAACAGTTTCTGCACTTTTGGCATATAAAAATCTTCTGAATCAGGAGAAAAACGCATAAACTGAAGAAAAGTGTATGTGGGGCGTGTGTGAAAAAAGAAGGATGCCTGTTTCTGCCTGTATTTTTTGTGGGTGTTTTTCTTGCAAACTTGTTAAAGTATAAGGCAGGGGATCTTTGCCGGATATTAAATATATGGATTTTAGAACAGTTCGCATATAGCAGCATTTCACCGGAAAGACTGTTCTGGCAGCTGCTTTGGAAACGGGGAAAGTTTGCATTTTTTTTCTTTTTGTTTGGGGAAGGGTGCGGATATGCGGTGGCATCGACGGTATGGTTGTGTATTCTGACAGGAACATTTGGATTTTTTCTTGCAATGGCGATTGCGGATCTTGGAATCCGTGGTGTTGCAGTTGCGTTTGTCGGTCTGCTTCCACAGGCATTTTTTTATGTGGCTGCGGTACTATGGTGCCGCTTTTGTGGCAAAAACAGCAGACAGTACCGGCCACCGGTATGTAATCCGAAAATCCGCATAAAACAGGCGGTGGAATCTGTTGTATTTTATGGGGTGGCAGTAATACTGGTAATCGGCGGCGTATTTGCAGAAGCTTATATCAATATTCCGCTCCTTAAGATGATCGTAAAAAATTTTTGAAAAGATTGCTTTTCGGTCTGCTTATCATTATAATGAAAAAATACACAGGATAAAAAGAAAGTCAGGAAAAAAACATGACACATGACATTATGGATTTTATTGAATATATTCACAATGAAAAACAGACATCAAAGAATACGGAAGTTTCCTATGAACGTGATCTCCGCAAGATGAATGAATATCTGGAAGCGCAGAATGTATACGGGGTGTCTGCCGTTACGGAGACAAATCTGAATGCATATGTTATGTTTTTAGAACGTGAAGGACGGAAACCGGCGACGGTTTCAAGGAGCATTGCATCAATGAAAGCTTTTTTTCATTTTCTTGAAAAGGAGCGGAGAATCGAGTCGGATCCGGCATGGCGTTTGAAAGCACCTAAGATTGAAAAAACGATGCCGCGTATCCTGACCACGGAAGAAGTGACGCTTTTGTTAGAGCAGCCGTCCGGAAATACACCGAAAGAGCTGCGGGATAAGGCGATGCTTGAATTGCTTTACGCGACAGGAATCCGTGTGTCGGAGTTGATATCGTTAAAAGTCTCGGATCTGAATCTTCAGATGGAGTATGTGATCTGTACGGATATCCATAAAGAACGGATCATTCCATTTGGGAATGTCGCAAGGGAGGCACTGACAAGATATATGCAGGATGGAAGAGATCATCTGATCAGCCAGGCGGACTGTCCGTGGCTGTTTACGAATTGTACCGGTGGTGCAATGAGCCGTCAGGGTTTCTGGAAACTGATCAAGTTTTATGGGAAGAAGGCGGGGATCGAATCAGAGATCACACCGCATACGCTGCGCCATTCGTTTGCGGCACATCTGATCAGCAATGGAGCAGATTTAAAGTCGGTGCAGGAGATGTTAGGACATTCTGATATTTCTACGACACAGATTTATTCGCAGATGGGGCAGGGAAGAATCCGGGAAGTGTATCTGAAAGCACATCCGAGAGGATAGTAGTAGAAACAATAGAATGCATGTTCTGCAAACACTCTATTGTCATGAATAATAAAAAAGGAACTCACAGAAATGGAGTTCCTTTTTTCATTATGAGATTTCAAGAAGCTGCCGGTACAGGTAAAAAATCTTAACGGCACATATCTGCAATCGTATAAATCAGATTTTTGGAATCTTCCCAGCCAAGGCAAGGATCCGTGATGGATTTACCGTAGATGTGTTCGCCGATCTTCTGGGAGCCTTCCTCAATATAACTCTCGATCATAACACCTTTTACCATCTTCTGAATTTCAGAAGAAACCTGACGGTTGTGCATGACTTCCTTTACGATACGGATCTGTTCTTTATATTTTTTGCCGGAGTTGGAATGGTTTACGTCCACAACGGCTGCCGGATTGACAAGATCCATTTTTTCGTACATGTCACACAGACGGATCAGATCTTCGTAGTGGTAATTCTGTGTGGAGTTACCGTGTTTGCTGACTGCGCCGCGCAGAACAACATGTGTCAGCGGGTTGCCGCTTGTCTCCACTTCGTAACCACGGTATACGAAATGATGTGGGTGCTGTGCCGCATATACGGAGTTGAGCATAACAGAAAAGTCGCCGCTGGTCGGGTTTTTCATACCGGATGCGACATCAAAACCACTGACCGTCAGACGGTGCTGCTGATCCTCGACAGAACGTGCACCGATGGCAACGTAGGAGAGAAGATCTTCGACATACCCCCAGTTTTCCGGGTAGAGCATCTCATCTGCACAGGTTAAACCGCTCTCTTTAATCGCACGGATGTGCATTTTACGCATGGCAATCAGACCTTCGATCATGTCAGGCGCTTTTTCCGGATCCGGCTGGGAGGCGATACCCTTATAGCCCTCGCCGGTAGTACGCGGCTTATTTGTATAAACACGCGGAATGATGATCAGACGGTCGGCAACATCCTCCTGGATTTTTGTGAGGCGGCTGACATAATCACAGACAGCGTCCTCCCGGTCTGCGGAACAAGGTCCGATGATAACGAGAAAACGGTCATCTTTTCCGGCGATAACGTCGGAGATCATAGTATCCCGTTCTTTTTTTAACTGTTTTAATTCTTCTGACAGCGGAAATTCGCGTTTGATCTCTGCCGGAGAAGGAAGCTGGTTTAAAAATGTAAAACTCATAATAATCCTCATTTCTGAGCAACTTATTGCGAAAAATAAGCTATCAAACTTATTTTTCACACTAAAAACTCCATTCTAAGCGCTAAAATCAAAAATTATATTAAATGATATTGCAGAAGATGTCAAATATTTGCATAACAGGAGGGGGTTGGTTATAATGAAAAAAGAAGATGATTGTGAGATGGCAGGGAGGTGTCTGGCATGAAAATAAAAGGAACAGAGGTCGGAACGGGACGTCCGCTCATATGCGTTCCGGTGCTCGAAAAAACGAAAGAAGAAGTTATAAAAGAAGTGGAATATTTCGTGAAATCGGATGCAGACATGATCGAATGGAGGCTGGATGCATTTGAACATTACACCGACTACAATGAAGTGCGGGAAATATTGCAGCAGATAGCGCCTTTATTAAAGAAAAAACTGTTTTTGTATACATTTCGTACTGCAAAACAGGGTGGAGTGGTGTCGGTTGACCGGGAAACATTAAATGATCTGCACGATCTTGCGGCAGAGTCAGAATGTGTGGATCTGATCGATCTGGAATTTTTTGAGGAGGAACATGCGGCAAAGCGGATCCGGGAAATTCAAAAAAAGGGGAAGAAAGTTGTGGCATCACATCATGATCTGGAAGGAACACCGCAGATAGATGTAATGCGGATGCTGCTTGACCATATGTGTGAAGGAGGTGCGGATATTGTCAAACTTGTTGTGACTCCAAAAACAACGGAAGATGTATTGCGGCTGCTTGCCGTTACTTCTGAATTTCACAGTGAAAATCAAGAAACACCGATCATTACCGTGTCCATGGGAAAACTGGGGGCAGTCAGCAGAGTGAGCGGAGAAACTTTTGGTTCCTGTGTGACATTTGCGTCGCATGGAAAGAAAAGTGCACCGGGACAGTTTCAACTGGAAGAAATGCAGCAAACGCTCGCTATGCTGCATGAGGGATGTGAATAAAAAATAAAGAAAATATAAAGAATGGATAAAGTGCAGGGAAGATACTTGACGTGGTATCTTCCCTGTGTTAATATATGCCACTGTAAATAAATAACAAAGAAAATATATAACAATGTTAAATAATGAGGTGAGAAAAACAGGAATGGATGATTTATTTACAAGATTTTTTTCTGCGCTGTATCAGTTTCACAAACTGCATATGGGCGATCTGGTGCCGGATATCACGAAACTTGAGGGCATAACGATGGCGGCGATCAAGCACTGCAGTGGGGAAAAGGGAAAGGAAGAACTGACGGTTTCCGAATTGACCGCAAAGCTGAAAGCGAAGGGACCTGCAGTTTCACGCACCTTAAAGACGTTGGAAGATAAAGGATACATTGAGCGCGACGTCAACAAAGCAGACAGGCGCAATACTTATGTGAAGCTGACGGCATCCGGGGAACAGAAGCAGGAAGAGTGCGAGCAGATCATGAGCAGCTTTGCGCATGCAGTCATCTCAAAAATAGACCGGGATGACATGGAACAGCTGATCGATTGCCTGAATGAGCTTTACGAGGCGTCGAGGGAAGAAATCGAAGACCGAAAAATGAGACAAAAAGGAGAATAGGACATGAGCAAAATATTTAAAAATATGCTCCCGTACTGGAAGGGACTGATCATTGTTGTTGCACTGTTAGTTGTACAGGCGTGGTGTGATCTGTCTCTTCCGGCATACACATCGGATATTATTGATGTCGGAATCCAGAACAAAGGTGTGGAGCATGTGCTGCCGGAGGCAGTAACGGAGGATGAGTTTACACTGGCACAGCTTTTTATGGCCGATGAGGAGAAGGAAAGCTGGGAAAACAGTTACGAAAAGGACGGAGATGTTTACCGTCTGACCGTTACAGATAAAAAACAGTTAGATGAACTGGATGATACGCTGCTTCTTCCTCTTCTGATGAACTATCAGATGTCATCGGTGGATGAGCAGACATTTAAAGAGAGTGTGGCAAAACAGACCGGAATGGATCAGGCGATGCTTGATAACATGAGTATCGAGCAGATCGGGGAGTCCATGGGAGTGCCGCTTACATCTTTTGAGAAAGAAGTCGAGGATGACGACGGAAATACCGTGGTTACGAATTGCGTGGATATGCGTACAATTTTTGCCGCCATGGAAGCGTCAGGGGCAATGACAGAGGAACAGATCTTATCCATGCGTGATACCGTTTCTGATACGATTGATACCATGGGAAGTTCTCTGGTAAAATCGATGGGAATTGCATATGCGGTAAGCTGTGATACAGCGGCAGGAGTGGATATTGATAAGGTACAGACATCCTATCTCTGGTCAGCCGGTGGCAGAATGGTTGCGATGGCACTTCTTATGGGTGTGGCAACGGTTCTGGTCGGATTCTTTGGCGCGCGCATTGGTGCCGGAATCGGACGTGACCTGCGAGGAAAGATATTTGGACAGGTGGTTCGTTTTTCTAACGCGGAGATGGATCATTTTTCCACTGCATCTTTAATTACCAGAAGTACGAATGATATCCAGCAGATTCAGATGGTATCTGCAGTGATGATCCGTATGGTTGCCTATGCGCCGATTCTTGGCATCGGAGGTGTATTAAAAATCATCCAGACAGGAGCAGGAATGGGATGGATCATTATTCTGGCAATCCTTGTGATCCTTGGCTATGTCATGGTATTGATGTCTGTTACAATGCCTCGTTTTAAGCTGATGCAGAAACTGGTCGATAAGATCAATCTGGTATCCAGAGAGATCTTAACAGGACTTTCCGTCATTCGTGCATTCGGCAGGGAAACAGAGGAAGAAAAACGTTTTGATGCTGCAAATAAAGATCTGACAAAGACCATGCTGTTTACAAACCGTGTCATGACATTTATGATGCCGGGTATGATGCTGATTATGAATCTTCTGACCGTAGGTATCGTATGGGTAGGCGCGCACAAAATCGATGCCGGTTCCATGCAGGTCGGTTCCATGACTGCATTCATCACCTATGCGATGATGATCGTTATGGCATTTTTAATGCTGACAGCAATGTCGATCATGCTTCCGCGTGCAGCAGTGGCAGCAGAACGTATCGATGAGGTTATCCGCACAGAGTCTTCCATAGAAGATGCAAAAAATCCGGAAGAATTAAGAGAACACAAAGGTGTGATCCGTTTTTCACATGTCAGCTTCCGCTATCCGGGAGCGGAGGCAGATGTGTTGGAGGATATTGATTTTACAGCGGAGCCGGGTAAGACAACGGCAATCATCGGAAGTACCGGATGTGGAAAATCCACGCTGGTCAACCTGATTCCAAGACTTTATGATGTCACAGGCGGAAGTGTTACCTTAGACGGTCAGGATATCCGGAATATCCGTATGGAAGATTTGAGGGAAGAAATCGGTTTTGTGCCGCAGAAAGGTGTACTGTTTTCCGGTACGATTGCGTCAAACCTGCGTTTTGGAAAACGTGATGCTTCGGATGAGGAGATCAAAGAGGCAGCAGCGATCGCACAGGCAGCCGATTTTATTGAGGAGAAACAGGAGAAATACGACAGTGATATCGCACAGGGTGGAAGCAACGTTTCCGGTGGACAAAAGCAGCGTCTTGCCATTGCACGTGCGATTGCAAAACAGCCGAAAATCTATGTGTTTGATGACAGTTTCTCTGCACTTGACTTAAAGACGGATGCGGCACTTCGAAAAGCACTGGCATCGAAAGTAAAAGACAGCACAGTCATCATTGTAGCGCAGAGAATTAGTACAATTTTACACGCAGAACAGATCCTTGTGCTTGATGATGGAAAGATCGTCGGAAAAGGTACGCATGAAGAATTGCTGAAAAACTGTGAGACATACCAGCAGATCGCCCGTTCACAGCTTTCGGCAAAAGAACTTGGCATAGAGGAAAGTGAGGTGTCTGTCAATGAGTAATGAAAGAGAAAAAGTTAGAATGCAGCACCGTGGCAGAGGACCGATGGGGCGCGGCATGCAGCCGGGAGAAAAACCGAAGGATTTAAAGAGTTCTCTGGGAAAACTGTTATCTTACATTGGAAATTTTAAAGCTGCAATTATTGTAGTCATGATTTTTGCGGCGGCTTCCACGGTATTTAATGTAATCGGGCCTAAGACTTTAGGAAAGGCAACCACAGCGCTCTCCGAAGGACTGATGGCAAAGATCCAGGGCACGGGAAGCATCGATTTTACCTATATCGGACAGATCCTTTTATTTGTGTTAGGGCTTTATGTGTGCAGTGCGGCATTTAACTTTATCCAGGGCTGGATTATGACCGGTGTAACGCAGAAGATCTGCTACCGCATGCGTAAAGAAATCTCCAGGAAAATCAACCGCATGCCGATGAAGTATTTTGAGAGCCGTACTTATGGAGAAGTTTTATCGAGAATCACCAATGATGTCGATACCTTAGGACAGGGATTAAACCAGAGTATCACAACGATCATCACGTCGGTTGCAACCTTAGTCGGGGTGCTGATCATGATGTTAAGTATCTCCCCGTTAATGACGCTGATTGCAATCGTGATCCTGCCGATCTCCATGGCACTGATCTCATTTGTGGTCAAAAAATCCCAGAAATACTTCAAAGACCAGCAGGAATATTTAGGTCATATCAATGGACAGGTCGAGGAGGTTTATGGCGGGCATTTAGTCATCAAGGCATTCAACCGTGAGAAAGACACGATTGAGGAATTTAACCGCACCAATGAGATTTTATATCAGTCCGCATGGAAATCACAGTTTTTGTCAGGTATGATGCAGCCGATCATGATGTTTGTCGGAAACCTCGGTTACGCAGCAGTGGCTTTATCCGGTGGACTGCTTGCAATCCGTGGAACGATCACGATCGGTGATATCCAGGCATTTATCCAGTATGTAAAAAACTTCACACAGCCGATCCAGCAGATTGCACAGGTCATCAATCAGGTACAGTCGATGGCGGCAGCATCTGAGCGTGTGTTTGAGTTTTTAAATGAGGAAGAGGAAGATCAGACCGTAGAACATCCGGCAGATGTGAGTGCCGTAACCGGAACCGTCGATTTTGATCATGTACAGTTTGGTTACAACCCGGATCAGACGATCATCAAAGATTTCAGTGCACATGTCAAACCGGGGCAGAAGATTGCAATCGTTGGGCCGACCGGCGCAGGAAAGACTACGATGGTAAAGCTTCTGATGCGTTTTTATGATGTAAACAGCGGTTCCATCAAATTAGACGGTCATGATGTCAGGGATTTTAACCGCAGGGAATTAAGAGATGCGTTTGGAATGGTATTGCAGGATACCTGGCTGTTTAAGGGAACGATCATGGAAAATATCCGTTACGGACGTTTAGAAGCTACAGATGAAGAGGTCATTGCAGCGGCGAAAGCGGCACATGCTGACCATTTCATTAAGACACTTCCGGGTGGTTACCAGATGGAATTAAATGAGGATGCAAGCAATGTTTCACAGGGACAGAAGCAGCTCCTTACGATCGCAAGGGCAATCCTTGCGGACAATAAGATTTTGATCCTCGATGAGGCAACATCTTCGGTTGATACGAGAACCGAGGTCACAATCCAGAAAGCGATGGATAATCTGATGCGTGGCAGAACCAGTTTTGTCATTGCACACAGACTCTCAACGATCCGCAATGCGGATCTGATCCTTGTCATGAAGGACGGGGATATCGTGGAGCAGGGAAATCACGAAGAACTGCTTGAAAAAAATGGATTTTATGCAAATCTTTATAATTCACAGTTTGAGGATGTTGTTGCGTAAGAGGATATGGGATGTCGTCGTTTGGCGGCATCCTTTTTTCGTGCAGATTTTGCCGGGTATGGAATTCATTTTCGTTCCGGATACATAAAAGAAAAATAGCTGCATAAATTTTCCGGCAAACAGGAAACACTATGAGAAAAAGCCACATTCATGCGGCAGAAAGCAGGAAAATCATATGGACAAAATGAATATCAGAAAAGCGGCAATGATCGGCTGCGGATTCGTGGGCGCATCATCGGCATTTGCGCTGATGCAGAGCGGTATTTTTTCGGAGATGGTCATGATTGATGCAGATCACGCGAAGGCGGAGGGGGAAGCGATGGATCTAAGCCACGGACTTCCATTTGCAAGACCGGTAAAAATATATGCCGGGGACTATGATGACATTGTAGATGCCGGAATTATTATCATCACGGCGGGTGCAAACCAGAAGCCGGATGAGACGCGGCTTGATCTGATTCACAAAAATGTGGAGATATACAAACAGATCATCCCGAAGATCGCAAAGCGCGGCTGTGAGGGAATCCTTCTTATCGTATCCAATCCGGTCGATATCCTTACCTACACGGCACTGAAACTTTCCGGTTTCCCGGAACACCGCGTGATCGGTTCCGGGACAGTGCTTGATACCGCCCGGTTAAAATATCTGATCGGGGAGCATTTAGGGGTAGATAACCGCAGTGTGCATGCGTTTATCATCGGGGAACACGGAGACAGTGAACTTGCCGCATGGTCCAATGCGAATATTTCCGGTGTCCGTCTGAGTGATTTTTGCGAAATGCGTGGTCATTTTATGCATGAGGAATCCGAAAACCGTATCTATGAAAAAGTAAGAAGCAGCGCTTACGAGATCATTGAACGCAAGCGTGCGACCTATTATGGGATTGCGATGGCGGTAAAGCGGATCTGTGAATGTATCATCCGAAATGAACAGTCGATCCTTCCGGTATCTTCCATGATGCATGGCATTTACGGAATGAAAGATATTGTGATCAGCATGCCTGCCATTGTCGGAAAGGACGGTGTGGAGAACGTGATACCGATCTCACTGGACGAGGAAGAAAAAATGCAGTTGAAAAGATCAGCGGATATTTTAACCGGGATGAAAGAAATGATAAAAAAAGAACACGGGATCGGTTAAAAAAACAGGATAGTTGTGGTATAGTTTATTAGCAGATGATGTAAAAAAAATTGTATCAACAGGAATACAAAGGAGGACACATCATGTCCATGCGCATATATACCATGACACACAAAAAATTTACACCCCTGCCGGATCCGCTTTATGTACCGCTTCATGTCGGAAGGGCATGCGGGGAGAATCTGGGATATTTGGGGGATGATACGGGAGAACAGATCTCAGCGCTGAACTGTTATTACAGTGAGCTGACCGGGTTTTACTGGATCTGGAAAAACTGCCATGATGCCGATTATGTCGGCACCTGCCATTACAGACGGTATCTGATCAACGAAAAAGAACAGATCTATACGGAGAAGGAATACCGGGAACTGTTAAGAAAATACGATCTGGTCACGACCAAAAAAGTCCTGTTAAACAATTCTTATTACGACGGATTTTTGGCAAACCACAATATACGGGCACTGGAGATGACAGGAAAGGTCATTACAGAGAAATATCCGGAATATGCGGATGCATTTGAACAGCTTGTAAATGGCAGACAGACTTATTTTGGAAATATCCTTGTCACTTCAAAAATATTATTTGATGAATATGCATCCTGGCTGTTTTCCATTTTCTTTGAGGTGGCAGAGCGGATCGAATTAGAAACGGGGGAAGATGCCTACCATAAAAGAGTATTTGGATTTATTTCCGAATTTCTCCTGCTTGTGTGGGTTACAGTGAAAAAGCTGCGTGTATATGAGTGCAAAGTGGGAATGCTTGGAGAAAAGGCAGAGACCGGTGAATTAAAAAGGTGTCTTGCCGAATGTTTCAGAAACCGCGATGTTGATCTGGCAAAGAAAATTTTTTTGGAGACAAGAGAAAAAAGACCGGATGTATTAATGGAGGCATCTGATATCACGGGTGAATTGCATCTGTGCATGCAGATCATTGCAACCGCGGGGGAAGAAAGAAATCATGGCGAAACCATGATTTTAGAAAGAGAAAATGATTTTGGCAGACTGATGGAGATATTTTCGAAATTAAACCGGGTTGTGAGCCGGTACCGCGAAAACAGCGAGAGCGAAGAGGATATCCGTTTTCTGGGCGAAGGGAAAATATCAAAGACCGCAGTGTGGGTGGCAGTCATGATGGGAAAAGAATCTGAAAGTGAGAAAAAAGATCTGATGGATCGCATGTTAAAATATCTTCATTAAATTTTAAGAAATGCCGGAAAGCAGGAAAATACACGCATGAGGAAGAATGCCGTAACCTGCACCGGCATTTTTTGTTGACAATTATTTTATGGTCTGCTATGATAAAACGTGCGTAAAAAAGTAACATTTTTTTTATGCTGCAGATCCCTTATAATAGTAAGAGCAGGCAACCGTAGTCTAATGGATAGAACACCGGACTCCGACTCCGGCAATGCGGGTTCGATTCCCGCCGGGTGCATTTTGACAGTCAGATAGCAGGCGGCATGTTATATGTTACGCCTGTTACATATTTTATGGCGTTTTATACAACAAAAGGAAAGGGATGGAAAATACAATGGCTTCTTCAAATGTTGATGATAAATTAAAAAAAGATGCAGAAAATAAAGAGACAGGCAATAAAGAAACAAATAAGATTCTTACATTTATAAAACAGAATGTGCGTTATATTACAGCAGGGGTATTGTTCCTTGCAATGGTACTTATTTTAGTAAAGGTCGGATCTCCGAAACAGCCACAGAATGGACAGAATGTTGCGGCAACAGAGGTAGCTTCAGAGGCATCAGATGACGCAAAACAGGAGTTTGAGGTGGATGCACATGAAGATGTAAATACACTGATCAACCAGTACTATACCGCATATGCAGCGGGAGACACGGATACACTTTCAACAATCGCAACCCCGCTGTCTGAAAATGAAAAAAGTTATATTTCCGTATTCAGCCAGTATGTAGATGCTTACCAGAATATCAAATGCTACACAAAACAGGGGCTTGATGCATCTTCTTATCTTGTATCCGTTTATGTTGAAGTGAAATTTAAAGATGTAGATACGGTTGCGCCGGGACTGGATTTCTTCTATGTGCGCACGAATGAAGATGGCAGTGTATACATTGATAACCTTTACAGCCAGTACAATTTAAAGATTAAAGAAAATGCGTTAGATACAAGCATTCAGAACCTGATCAGTGAGTACGAGGACAGCGAAGATGTCAATATACTTCAGAAAGAAGTACAGGGTAAATATGACACGGCCATTGCTTCGGATGATAAGTTAAGTGAGATGATCTCCACGACGATTCCGAATGCGATCACTGAGTGGGCAGGCACGATCGTCAGCCAGAATACCGAGACAGAGAGCACAGAGCAGGCTCCGGAAGAAACAACAGAATCAGAGCAGACTGAGACACCGGAGGAGAATACGGAGCAGCCGGCGGAAGATACACCGACACAGGGTGAGCCGGATACCGTTTATGCGGTAGATACTGTAAATGTCAGAGCAGCCGCAGATACAGAATCCGATAAAATTGGAACGTTAGAGAAAGGCACAGCACTTACAAGAACAGGTACAGATGGAGAGTGGAGTGTTGTAAATTATAACGGACAGACCGGATATATTAAGACAGAGTATCTTACAACGAAAAATTCCGATTCTGATTCAGATAACGGTGGAAATGAAGAGCAGACGACCACAAGCAATTTTATAGCTGAGGGAACAGTCATTACGCTGAGTGATTCCATAAATATCCGTTCGGGAATGAGCGAGAACGACAGCAAGATCGGAACAGCTTTTTCCGGTGAGAAGGTCACGGTAGTTATGAGCTATGCAGAGGGATGGACAAAGGTAACCTGGAATGGACAGACTGGTTATATTAAGACTTCCCTGTTACAGTAAATGTTCAATATACAATGGATGGCACATTTTTAGTAACAGACTTGTAGCCACAGTAGAAATGGCGGAGACTTTAAAGATAAGTCTCCGCTTTTGTGCAGAAAGAGAAAGGTGAAAAATGCAGGAGCCAGTCAGAATCAATAAATATCTCAGCGAGGCAGGCGTGTGCTCAAGAAGAGAGGCGGACCGTCAGGTAGAAGCAGGAAATGTGACGATAGATGGTGTGGTTGCTTCCATGGGAGCAAAAGTATTGCCAGACCAGACGGTTCTTTTTTGCGGAAAGCCGGTAAAAAAAGAAGAGGAAATGATACTTCTGGCATTTCACAAGCCAACCGGAATTGTATGTACCGCTGAAAAGAGGGAAAAGAATAATGTCGTGGATTACATCAATTATCCGAAACGGATTTATCCGATTGGAAGGCTGGACAAAGATTCCGAAGGCTTATTGCTTATGACAAACAATGGTGACATTGTAAACCGCATCATGCGTGCCGGAAATATGCATGAAAAAGAATATATCGTCACGGTCAACAAGCCCGTGACCGACAGTTTCCTGCGTGGACTTGCAGGAGGAGTTCCACTGGTGGAATTAAATGCCACGACGCGCAAATGCAAAGTATGGAGGATCGGGAAAAGACAGTTTGGCATTATACTGACACAGGGATTGAACCGTCAGATCCGGCGCATGTGTGAATATTTTGGGTATAGAGTGGAAAAACTGGTAAGAACCCGTATCATGAATATTGAACTGGGAGATTTAAAAGCCGGAACTTACCGCGAGGTAACTCCGCAGGAATATAAAGAGTTGATGAGGCTGGTAAAAGATTCATCAAATACGACAGTGATTCACGGACGGGATGGAGGAGACAGATGACACCGGAAGAACAGATCAAAGAGTTAAGGGATAAGATCAATTATCACAGTGACAGATATTATAATCAGGACAGTCCTGAGATCTCTGATTATGAATTTGACATGCTGATGCAGCAGTTGAAAAAATTAGAAAAAGAGCATCCGGAACTGGTGACAAAAGATTCTCCGACACAGCATGTCGGCGGCACGGCAAAGCGGACTGCCGGAGTCTTAGTGCATCACAATGTGCCGATGTTAAGTCTTCAGGATGTTTTCTCAAAAGAAGAGGTCGTTGATTTTGTAGAGCAGATGAAAGAGCAGCTTGATGATCCGGAGTTTGTGGTCGAATATAAGATTGATGGGCTGTCCATGGCGCTGCGTTATGAAAATGGCGATCTTTCACTTGCATTGACGCGCGGTGATGGTGTGAATTTTGGCGAGGATGTGACCGCGAACGCAAAAGTGATCTCAGATGTCAAAAAGAAATTAAAGGACAAACCGGAATATTTGGAGATCCGTGGGGAAGTCTACATGAAAAATGAAGATTTTGACAGAGTCAATGAACAGCAGGAACTGCTTGGGAAAAAGATTTTTGCCAATCCGAGAAACTGCGCAGCAGGAACGCTGCGTCAGCTTGACAGCCGCGTGACAAAAGAGAGAAAACTTTCCATGTTTGTATTTAATATCCAGCAGGTGCGTGGCATGGACATTATGACTCACACGCAGGGATATGAATTTTTAAAGAGACAGGGCATCCCGATCATTGAAGATTACAAAGTATGCAAAACGGCGGATGAAGTCTGGAATGCAATTACAGCGATCGGAGAAAACCGTGGAAATCTCGGCTACGATATCGATGGTGCGGTCATTAAGATCAACCGCTATTCGGACAGGGAACTGCTCGGAAATACATCAAAAGTTCCAAAATGGGCAATCGCATACAAATATCCGCCGGAAGAAAAGGAAACAAAACTGCTTGATATTGAACTTTCCGTTGGAAGGACCGGAAGGATCACACCGACTGCCGTGTTTGAGCCGGTGCGCCTGTGTGGAACGTCTGTTTCAAGGGCAACACTGCACAATCAGGATTTCATTGATGATTTAGATGTCGGCATTGGCGATACGATCGTGGTTTACAAATCCGGAGAGATCATTCCGAAAGTAAAAGAAGTCCGCAAAGAAAAAAGGACGGAGGGCTGGAAACGCTTTGCAATCCCGGATGTCTGCCCTGTCTGCGGTGCAAAGACAGAACGTGAAAAAGATACTGCGGATATCAAGTGTACTTCACCAAACTGTCCGGCACAGTTAGAACGCCATATCATCAATTTTGTCGGCAGGGATGCCATGGATATCAAGGGATTTGGTACAGTTTATATTGAAGAACTTGTTCGTTTGGGGTATATTAAGGATATTGCCGATATATTTGAACTGAAAGATCACAGGGAAGAGTTGATCGAACAGGGTATTATCGGAAAAGAAAAGAATACAGACAAGCTTTTAGAAACAATCGAAAAGGCAAAAGAAAATGATGCATACATGCTTCTGACCGGATTTGGTATTCCGAATGTTGGAAAAGCTGCCGCAAAGACGATCATGAAATGTTTTTCTTCGATCCTTGATTTAGAGGATGCTGACAGGGATGCCCTGATGGAGGTGGACGATGTCGGGGAAGTCAGCGCAGACTGCATTTTCCGTTTCTTCCATGATGAAAAAAATAAAGAAATGATCGCCCGCCTAAAGTCTTTAGGTGTGAACATGGAAGCGGAAGAGACCGAGACGATCGATTCGGCAGTCAGTGGAAAAACAGTTGTCATCACAGGTACACTGCCGACACTTGGAAGAAAAGAAGCGGCGGAACTGGTGGAGAAATACGGCGGAAAAGTATCAGGATCCGTATCGAAAAAGACAGATTATGTTGTTGCAGGAGAGAGTGCGGGCAGCAAACTGGCAAAGGCACAGGAACTTGGAATCACGGTGCTCACGGAAGCAGAACTGTTTGTACTGCTTGGAATCAGCGCAGAGAATGGAGAATAGTGTGGCAAATAAGCTCGATAGCTTATTTGCCACACAGATATTTGTTTCTGAGCAAAACAAATATCTTTTATGGCAGACAGAAATTTGAAATTTCCGTCGCCGCTTCGCAACAAGTTGCTCAGAGAATGGAGAATATTATGCCAATTAAAACACAGAGTGATTTACCGGCGAAAGAGATATTGGAGAAGGAAAATATATTTGTTATGGATGAAAGTCGAGCAACACATCAGGATATCCGCGTTATTGAGATTGGGATCCTGAATTTAATGCCGTTAAAAGAAGACACAGAGCTGCAGCTCTTGCGTTCGCTGTCAAACACACCGCTGCAGATCAATGTGACATTTATCACAGTATCGTCCCATGAGTCAAAAAACACATCCATGAGCCATTTAAACAAATTCTACGAGACGTTTGATGGAGTAAAAAACCGTTATTTTGACGGACTCATCATCACAGGGGCTCCGGTGGAACAGATGGAATTTGAGGAAGTGGACTACTGGAAGGAAATGTGTGATATTTTTGAATGGACGAAAACACATGTGACATCTACGATGCATTTATGCTGGGGTGCACAGGCAGGACTTTATTATCATTATGGATTGAAAAAGCATCTGCTGGACAAAAAGGTATTCGGGGTGTTTGAACATCATGTCATGAACCGCAAAGTGCCGTTAGTCCGCGGCTTTGACGATTATTTTATGGCACCGCACTCCAGACATACAGAAGTGAGAGCGGAAGATATCCGTAAAATACCGGATCTGACGATTCTTGCCGAGTCTGATGAGGCAGGTGTGTTCCTTGCAATCGCAGACGAAGGCAGACGCATTTTCGTCATGGGACACCCGGAGTATGACCGTGTCACACTTGACAAGGAGTACAAACGTGATAAAGAAAAAGGACTGCCGATCGATCTCCCGGTCAACTATTATCCGGATGATGATGATACGAAAAAGCCGAGGCTGGAGTGGCGGTCACATGGGAATATCCTCTACTCAAACTGGCTGAACTATTATGTGTACCAGACCACCCCGTATGAGTTTATTGATACGGCGGAGATTGTAGGGAAATAAGGTCGTCTTCCCGGAAATAGAGACTTAGAGCCGTATTTGGTTTGCTTCAGAAAATTATAAAATTGTATAAAATGGCACATATTTTGATAGCGAAAGTGTGTAGATAGTGTGTAGCATACACACTCCAAAAAACAAAAGAAAATAGAACTCTGATATGACAAAAATATGAGAAGAACGTGAAAACTTTCTTCTCTTTTTTTGCGTAAAAAAGAGGTGTTGTGATGCAGTTATTTTTTTAAGATTGGGTTCGGTATTTGAAATCATCAAGTTGTCTTGATGATTTATTATGGATTTATGAGATGAAAAATGGATATATCTATTCTGTAAATGTTGATGTATATTATCCAGATATTAAATTTGTATATGATACAACAAAAATAGAAATGTCACAATATTATTTTGACTGTTATTATATACGGAATAATTCTAAATATAATATTACATTTTGTAGAGATGCCGTTTCTTGCTTGGATCAAGCATATGAATGGTTTTCAAAAAGGCTTCTGGAGATATGACCGTTAGTCAATGGAAACAAAATAGATTTTATCCGTACTATCCTGGATTAGAAGTAGATGTTGTTGGAATAGCAGTATCTGGACAGACAAAGCTTAAAAATGTAAGAAATACTTATAAGGACGAGTAAAAGCAAAGGGCTGTAAAATGATTCTATGATAAAGAAACGCTAGATTCGGTGGATGTCGATTCTGGCGTTTCTTCACTTTAATCTTCTTGTTTAAAAAAATAACTACTTTTGCATAGAAACTGTTAATGATATATAAGGCGCTTTAAAAATTTGCTGGCTAGTACAATTCAGGGAATGTTAGAAGCCGAAATGGACGATCAGTTAGGTTATGATAAGTATTAACGTTCACATGAGCCATACTATCGAAATGACTCAAAGTCAAAAACTGTGCAAAGCCAATATTATCTTCCTATGAAAAAGACTTTGAATTAACTTTTACACATAATTCCACAGCTATAGAAGGTAATACATTGACGCTGATGGAAACCAAGGTAGTACTGGAAGATGGAATATCTGTAGGCGGAAAAGAACTGCGTGAAATATATGAAGTTGTCAATCACAAGAAGGTGTATCAGTATGTTAAAAAGTGCATTGCGGAAGGAAAAATACTGGATGAACCTATTGTAAAGGATATTCATGCAATTTTGACAGAAAATATTATAGTTGGTGGTATTTACCGGAATCAGGAAGTACGGATCAGTGGTGCGGGGCATGTTCCGCCAGTTGGGAATGGCCGGTATCTATCGCAAAAGAAAATCGACTGGATTATTACAATGCCCTGGTAACCTATGCGGTACGAGGAGAGCTCGGAGAATTTGCAGATTTAGTGGCAGAATTGTAAGAACAGCAGTTAGATGTCTATATCAAACTGATTTAAAGATAAAGATACTACCATTCTGACAGATAATCCCGGTTTTATACAAATTTTAGTTTCCAAAACAAGAATAGTCTGTTATAATAAGTTTATAATATCACTTAGGAGGCAATTAGCGATGGGTGAGGATAGAAAAACATTTAAAATAAAGGATGGTAATTTGGGAGAAGTGAAGATAGCAGATGAAGTAGTTGCCATCATTGCAGGGCTTGCCGCTACAGAGGTTGAAGGGGTAGGTTCCATGGCTGGCAACATTACAAATGAACTTGTTAGTAAGCTTGGCATGAAGAATCTTTCCAAAGGCATTCGAGTAGAGGTGCTTGAGGGAACCGTCAATGTGGACGTTGCGCTGAATATCTCTTATGGTTATTCCATTCCGGAGGTATCTGCCAAAGTACAGGACAGAGTAAAAAATGCGATTGAAAATATGACAGGACTTGAAGTATCCGTAGTGAACATCCGTATCGCAAGTGTGGACATGGGCAACAATAAATAATGCTATTCTAAGAAAAGAGGGTGTCTTAAGCGACATCCTTTTTCCTTATGCGTAAAAGAATACAAGAAGAAAGGATGACAGAAGAAAAGAATATGACCAGAAGAGAGATAAGAGAGCAGGTATTTAAAATGCTGTTCCGTGTGGAATTTTATAATCAGGAAGAGATGTCAGAGCAGATTGCATTGTGTGAGGATGATGCCTGCAGCTGGAAAGAAAAAGACAAGACATATATTTTTGAAAAAGTAGAAAAGATTTCTGAAAAGCTTGAGGAGATCGACGCGAAGATCAATGAGGTATCAGAAGGCTGGAAAACAGGAAGAATGGGAAAAGTTGATCTGACATTGATCCGTCTGGCAGTGTATGAAATGCTGTATGAGGAAGATGTACCGGCGAAAGTTGCAATCAACGAGGCGGTGGAACTTGCAAAACAGTACGGCACGGACAATTCACCTTCATTTGTAAATGGCGTACTGGCAAAACTGGTATGATGAAAAACGTATATTCCGTAGGGCAGGTCAATACATATATCAAAAATATGTTTGCCCAGGATTTTATGTTACAGCGGATCAGTGTAAAGGGAGAAGTGTCTAACTGCAAATATCATACGTCCGGTCATATCTATTTTACGATCAAGGATGCAGCCGGGACGCTTAACGCAGTGATGTTTGCGGGCAGCAGAAAAGGTCTGAAGTTCCAGATGAAAGAAGGCGACCAGGTTGTCGTGACGGGTTCGGTGGAAGTATACGAGCGTGATGGAAAGTATCAGATCTATGCAAGAGAAATCGAACTTGACGGTGCGGGAAACCTTTACCAGAAGTTTGAAGCTCTGAAACAGGAATTAGAAGAAATGGGAATGTTTGCGGCAGAATACAAACAGCCGATCCCGCCGTATGCAATGAAGATCGGAGTTGTGACAGCACCGACCGGTGCTGCGGTGCAGGATATCCGCAATATTTCTGCGAGACGTAACCCGTTTGTGCAGCTGATTTTATACCCTGCTTTAGTGCAGGGGGATGGTGCTGTAGAGAGTATTGTAAATGGAATCCATGCGTTAGATGCGCTTGGGGTGGATGTCATGATTGTCGGCAGGGGCGGTGGTTCGATTGAAGATCTGTGGGCGTTCAATGAGGAAGAGGTAGCGCGAGCCATTTTTGAGTGTGAAACTCCGGTTATTTCAGCAGTCGGTCATGAAACAGACTGGACGATCGCTGATTTTGTGGCAGATCTGCGGGCACCGACGCCGTCGGCAGCAGCAGAACTTGCAGTGTTTGATTATGCGGCAGTGGAGGGAAGACTTGGCGAGATCAAAGAGCGGATGTTCTTATTGAATATGCAGCGCATCCAGCAGATGCGAAAAGAATTAGAACATGCAAAGGACAGACTTTCCTATCTGAGCCCTGAGGGGCAGCTGCGCGAAAAAAGAAAATATGCGGCAGATCTGGAAGAACAGCTAAGAAACCGCATGGAGCATATGATTGAGCTGCGCAGGCATAAGCTGGCGCTGCTTTCGGAAAGATTAGAGGGTGTGTCGCCGGTAAAAAAACTTGCACAGGGATATTCTTATGTGACAGATGAAAACGGGCATACACTTACAGATGCAGAGGGTGTGAAAGCGGGTGACCGTGTGAAAATCCGCCTGTTAAAAGGTGCGTTAGAGGCAGAGGTGACGGAGGTTTTGCATGAGCGATGAAACAAAAAACAAGCCTGCGCTGGAAGATAATTTTGCAGAGCTTGAGGATATTTTAAAACAGATGGAACAGCCGGAGATTTCACTGGAACAGTCATTTTTGCTGTATCAGAGCGGTGTGGAAAAACTAAAAGAGTGCAATGTGATGTTAGATACCGTAGAGAAAAAGATGCAGATTTTAAATGCCAAAGGGAAACTGGAAGATTTTTAAGATGCAGACGGTGCATATGGAGGAGCAGATATGGATATCAAAGCGGAAATAGGCAGACATACAGATGAGGCAGAACAGATCATAACTTCCTATCTGCCAGAGGAAAAGGGATACCAGAAAACTGTGATCGAAGCAATGAATTACAGTTTTCTTGCAGGAGGAAAAAGATTACGGCCGATTCTTATGTTAGAGACTTACCGGCTGTTTGGCGGAAAATCGAAAGTAATCGAGCCGTTTATGGCTGCAATCGAGATGATACATACATATTCACTGGTGCATGATGATCTTCCGGCGATGGACAATGATGAATACCGCCGTGGCAAAAAGACAACACATGTGGTGTATGGGGAGGCAATGGCGATCCTTGCCGGGGATGCTCTTTTGACATATGCATTTGAGACGGCGGCGAAGGCACTGGATATCGAACCACAGAATCCGGGAATTGGAAAAGCAATCCGTATTTTGTCTGCAAAAGCGGGAATTTATGGAATGGTCGGCGGACAGACAGTGGATGTTGAGTCTGAGAATACCTGTGATATGACAAAAGAAAAACTTGATTTTATCTATCGTCTCAAGACAAGTGCGCTGATCGAGGCGTCCATGATGATTGGAGCTGTTCTTGCTGGGGCGACCGGAAGTGAACAGAAGATCGTGGAAGCGGTGGCATCAAAAGTCGGCCTTGCATTCCAGATACAGGATGATATCCTCGATGTGACAAGTACGATGGAAGTGCTTGGAAAGCCGATCGGCAGTGATGAGAAGAATCACAAGAGCACCTATGTGACGTATGAAGGAATCGAGAAGGCAAAACAGGATGTTGCAGACCTTTCGGAAAAGGCGATCGCACAGATGGAGACACTGGTTGTGAAAAATGAATTCCTGACAGAATTATTGCGCTATCTGATTTCGCGTGAAAAATAATTCGCCGTTCGTCAATCATGCGAGCATGTTGACTCTCTTGCGCTCATTATATCCTGTGCAAAAACAGCACATGATCCAATTCGCCGTTCGTCAATCATGCAGGCATATTGACTCTCTTGCGCTCATTATATCCTGAATAAATCGGTACAAAAAGAGAACCGGGAAACAGAGGAAGTCAGTATGATATTGGAAAAAATAAAAAAAGAAAATGATATCAAAGAACTCTCAGAGGAAGAGTTAGAGATATTAGCGGATGAGATCCGTGAATTTTTAATTCAGAAAATATCGGTTACCGGTGGACACCTGGCGTCAAATCTGGGTGTGGTGGAGCTTACCATGGCGCTTCATCTGTTTTTGGATCTGCCAAAGGACAAACTGATCTGGGATGTTGGTCATCAGTCCTACACACATAAACTGTTAACCGGAAGAAGAGAAAACTTTGATACACTCCGCAAATATGGCGGGATGAGCGGTTTTCCGAAACGAAAAGAAAGCGACTGTGACTGCTTTGATACGGGACACAGTTCCACCTCGATTTCTGCCGGATTAGGCTATGCACATGCCAGAGAGATCGCGGGCGAGGATTATAAGGTCGTATCTGTGATCGGGGACGGTGCGCTGACTGGCGGCATGGCATTTGAAGCTCTGAATAATGCGGCACAGTTAAAATCTAATTTTATTATTGTGCTGAATGATAACAATATGTCTATTTCTGAAAATGTCGGTGGACTCTCGACATATTTGTCCGGTTTTCGGACGGCAGATGCCTATCTGGATCTGAAAATGGGCGTAATGAATTCGCTAAATAAGATTCCGGTTTACGGCAATAAAATGGTAGAGCGGATCCGTAAGACGAAGAGTGGAATCAAACAGCTGTTTATTCCGGGTATGCTTTTTGAAGAGATGGGCATCATTTATTTAGGACCGGTTGATGGCAGTGATATGAAGGGAATCTTAAGACTGCTGAAAGAAGCGTCGAATATTGAAGGCCCGGTCATGGTACATGTTTTAACACACAAAGGTGCAGGATATCTGCCTGCCGAGCGCCATCCGGCAAGATTTCATGGTACGGAGCCGTTTGATATTGAGACCGGATTGCCAAGCAAACCGAGAGTGAAAGCAAACTACACGGATATTTTTTCAACTGTGATGCGCAAGCTTGGTGACCGTGATGAAAAAGTGGTAGCGATCACAGCGGCTATGACGGACGGCACGGGACTCAAACGTTTTCATAATATGTTCCCGGATCGTTTCTTTGATGTTGGTATTGCGGAGGAACATGCAGTTACGTTTGCGGCAGGACTTGCGGCGGCAGGGTTAAAACCGATATTTGCGGTATATTCATCTTTCCTGCAGCGTGCATATGACCAGATCCTGCATGATGTGTGTATTCAGAATCTGCCGGTTGTTTTTGCAATCGACAGGGCAGGACTTGTCGGCAGTGACGGAGAGACACACCAGGGTATTTTCGATATATCCTATCTGTCTGCGATTCCGAACATGACGATCATGGCACCGAAAAATAAATGGGAACTTTCCGATATGATCAAGTATGCCGTCGATTTTCCGACACCGATCGCAGTGCGGTATCCGCGTGGGGAAGCGTATGACGGGTTGAAAGAATATAGACAGCCGATTTCCGTCGGCAAGAGTGAATGGATCTATCGTGAATCAGAGATCGCACTGGTTGCGTTAGGATCGATGGTTAAGACGGCTGAAAAAGTGCATGCGGCATTAAGGGAAGAAGGCATTCCTGCAAGTCTTATCAATTCCCGTTTTGCAAAGCCGTTAGACACACAGATGTTAATGGAGGCTGCATCGAAACATACACTGGTCGTTACCATGGAAGAGAATGTCATAAATGGTGGCTTCGGGGAGCATATCACCCGTTTTTATAACGAACAGGGAATCTATGTGAATGTACTTAATATAGCAATCCCTGATGAGTATGTGGAGCATGGAAATGTGGATATTCTATACCACGAAGTCGGTATTGATTCGGATACCATATTAAAACGGATCAAAGAGGTTTATCATCCATTATAAGGCAGAAAGGATACAGATTCATTGAAAGAAAGATTGGATTTATTGTTGGTAAACAGAGGACTGGCACCGTCCAGGGAAAAAGCAAAGACGATGATCATGGAAGGCAATGTGTTCGTGGAAAATGAGCGCGAGGACAAGGCAGGTTCCATGTTTGATACAGAGGCAAAGATCGAGATAAAGGGAAATACGCTGAAATATGTAAGCAGAGGCGGATTGAAGCTTGAAAAAGCGATGACACATTTCGATATAGAATTAAATGACAAAGTCTGTATGGATATCGGGGCGTCGACCGGAGGATTTACAGACTGCATGCTCCAGAACAACGCAAAAAAAGTGTATTCTGTCGATGTCGGATACGGTCAGTTTGCATGGAAACTAAGACAGGATCCGCGGGTGGTCTGCATGGAAAAGACGAACATCCGTTATGTGACACCACAGGATATCGATGATGTATTAGATTTTGCATCTGTTGACGTTTCATTTATCTCATTGACGAAGGTGCTAGGCCCGGCAAGAGAACTGTTGGCAGATGGCGGCGAAATGGTCTGCCTGATCAAGCCGCAGTTTGAGGCGGGAAGAGAAAAAGTAGGAAAAAAAGGTGTTGTGCGCGATAAATCCGTACATGAGGAAGTAATTGATAAGGTCATATCATTCGCACTTTCAATCGGATTTTCTGTGCTTCATCTGGAATATTCGCCGATCAAGGGACCTGAGGGCAATATTGAGTATCTGGTGCATCTGAAAAAAGAGGCAGAGGCAGAACAGGCAGGCGTGGAAGAATCTGTCGATGTACAAAAAGTGGTAGATGCGGCACATGGAGAACTGGACAAATAAATGAAAAATTTTCTGATTATCACAAACTATTATAAGGATTCTGAGGCGAGGCTGACCAATCGCATTAAAGAATACATTGAGAAAAAGGGTGGTTCCTGCAGCACTTTTTTCAGTAGCGGGGAGACACCGGGTGAGGCGGCACCGCACAGGGAGGATATTCCTGAAAATACACAGGGAGTTTTGGTGCTCGGTGGAGACGGTACGCTGATCCGTGCAGCAGCAGCTTTGGTAAAGAGCAGACTGCCGCTGATCGGTGTCAATTTAGGGACACTGGGATATCTGTGTGAGCTGGAAGAAAAAGACGTATTTGCGGCAGTTGACAAGCTCATGAAAGACGACTACATGGTCGAAGAGCGGATGATGCTTGGCGGATACGGGATCAAGGGTGGTGAGATACTGCCTGCGGATATCGCACTCAATGATGTGGTAATTCACAGAACCGGGGCACTTTCGGTGGTAAATCTGATCGTCTATGTCAATGGTGAATATCTGAATACGTTCCGCGCAGATGGAATCATTATATCGACACCAACCGGATCTACAGGATATAATATGTCGGCGGGAGGTCCGATCGTGGACCCGAAGGCACAGATGATGCTGATCACGCCGATCAATGATCATAACTTAAGCTCAAAAAGTATCGTGATCAGTGCAGATGAGGAGGTTACCGTAGAACTTGGAAAGCGTCGCTCCCAGAAAGACGAGATGGTGGAAGTCAGTTTTGACGGAGACAGCAAAGTTCGTTTGGAAGTGGGCGATCGTTTTGTGGTGCGCAGGGCGGAAGATACGGCAAAGATCTGTAAATTGAGCAGTGAAAGTTTCCTTGAAATATTGCGCAGGAAGATGAGCGCTTATACATAATAGTGGATTTATCTTTAGAACAGGAGAAAGTATGAAAACAAAGAGACAGGCAAAAATACTTGAACTGATAAAAAAGAATAACATCGAAACACAGGAAGAATTATCGGATTATTTAGAGAGGGAAGGATATCAGGTAACGCAGGCAACGGTTTCGAGGGATATTCGGGAATTGAAGCTGACAAAGGTGGCAGTCAACGGGGGCAGGCAGAAATATGTTGCACTGATGGAGGCAAGCGAAGATCTGTCTGAAAAATATACCAGAGTGTTCCGCGATGGATTTGTTTCCATGGATATGGCACAGAATATCCTTGTTATCAAGACGGTATCAGGAATGGCAATGGCGGTGGCTGCGGCACTTGATGCCATGCATCTGCATGAAGTTGTGGGATGTATTGCCGGGGATGATACGATCATGTGTGCAGTCAGAAGTGTACAGGAAACTGTTGAAGTTATGGGACGGCTGCGCAAAATTGTAGAAGAATAACAGACTGTCAGAAAAGAGGAGATACTTCCGGGAGAGAATGCGCGGGAATGCGCAGGAAGGAGATTCTATGTTACAAAATCTGCATGTGAAAAATTTAGCACTGATTGATGAGTCGGAGGTCGATTTTGCCGGGGGATTAAATATCCTGTCCGGTGAGACCGGTGCCGGAAAGTCCATTATCATTGGATCAATCAATCTTGCACTTGGAGGCAAGGTTCAGAAAGAAATGCTGCGTGACCCGGAAAAACCAGCGCTGGTGGAACTCATTTTTTCTGTTACCGAAAAGCAGAAACAGGTGTTAAAGCAGCTTGATGTGGAGACTGAGGATGATGAGGTCATCTTAAGCCGCAGGATCACGGGTGGACGCGGTGTCTCGAAGGTCAATGGCGAGAGTGTGCCTGCTTCAAAAGTAAAAGAAATTGCTTCGGTTTTGATTGACATTCACGGACAACATGAGCATCAGTCACTTTTGTCGAAGAAAAAGCATTTAGAGATCCTTGACAGTTATGCAAAGGAAGAGATCGAGCAACCGAAAAAGGAGCTTGCAGAGGCATATAAGGACTATAAGAAACTTGTGTCAGAGTTAAACGATGCGGACGTGGATGAGGAAGAACGCTTAAGGGAAGTTTCGTTTTTGGAATATGAAGTCGGTGAGATTGAAGAGGCCGGACTTACTGTGGGAGAAGATGAGGAATTAGAGACACAGTATAAGCGTTTCATCAATGGGAAAAAAATTGTGGAAGCACTCAATCAGGCGTATCAGTATACCGGAGGGATGGATCAGGCATCAGAGCTGACCGGACGTGCGCTAAGGGAACTTTCAGGCGTATCAGTGTATGATGAGAAAATTGCTGATATGGAAGAAACGCTTACGCAGATCGACAATCTGCTAGGTGACTTTAACCGGGAGATTGCAGATTATCTGGATGATACAGATTTTGACGAGGAGACATTTTACCATCTGGAAAAACGTCTGGATGAGATCAATCACTTAAAGTCAAAATATGGAAGTTCTATTGAGGAAATATTAAGTGCATGCGAAGCGAAACAGGAACGGCTGCTCCGGTTAAAAGATTATGATACTTATCTGGCTGATTTAAAAGAAAAAGTAAAAAACGCGGAGAAAAAACTGCAGAAAAGCTGTGAAAAAGTGTCCGATATCCGCAAAAAATATGCAGAAAAACTGGTTATTGCAGTGACGGAAGCATTGAAAGATCTGAACTTTTTAGATGTTGTATTTGAAATGCGGTTTGACGTGCTGTCAAATTACACAGCAAACGGATACGACGATGCGGAGTTTATGATCTCGACGAATCCGGGAGAGCCGGTACGCCCGCTTGGAAAGGTGGCATCCGGGGGAGAACTTTCAAGAATTATGCTTGCGATAAAAACAGTGCTTGCCGATCAGGACGAGGTGGAGACGCTGATCTTTGATGAGATCGACAGTGGAATCAGCGGACGCACGGCACAGATGGTTTCCGAGAAAATGAATCTTTTAGGACGTACACACCAGATCATCTGTATCACACATCTGCCGCAGATCGCTGCGATGGCGGATGCACATTATCTGATTGAGAAGGCTGTCTCAAACGGCGCAACCGTCTCAAAGATCAGACGGCTTGATACGGCAGAAACCGTGGACGAACTGTCCCGTATGCTTGGCGGTGTTGAAATCACGGATAAGGTAAGAGAAAGTGCGCGGGAAATGAAAGAACTTGCCGCAAAAAAGAAAAAATAAAAATTCCAAAAAAAGGCCGGTGTGTCAGGAAGTGGCAGGGCAGTTTGGATAAATAACAGCGTGAAAAAGAAAAAAGCACATATAATAAAAAGGGGATATCGAAACAGGATATCTTCTTTTTTTGCGAAAGATGGGGAAAACAGGAGAGAGAGAATGAAAAAGATAAGTGCTTATTACAGAATTATACAAAATCTTACCTGTATGGGATTCTTTTTTACGTTGATTTTTGCGGTAAAATCGTTTGAGAATGCTGTGCCGGATGAGATATATGTGAGAGCGGGAGAAACGGTATCTTATGATTTTGATGTTCCGGTCAGTGTTGTGCTAAAGCAGGACAGTACGGAGGTATTTGAATATCTGACAAAAGATTCACCGCTTACGTATTGTGTAAATTGCAGATTATTTGGAATTTTTCCCGTTAAAGATATCACGGTTATGCTGGTGGAACCGGAAACGGTTTATGCCAGTGGAATGCCGGTTGGAATTTATGCGAAAACAAAAGGAGTACTTGTGATCGGGAATGGGGAAGTGGAGAGGGTAGATGGACGGGAGGTAAAGCCGTCAGAAAATCTTGTAAAAAGCGGAGATTATATTGTCAGTGTCAATGGGATGGCAGTCAGCGAGAAAGAAGACCTTGCTGCAGCAGTGAACGAAGCCGGAGGAGGAAAAGATATTCTTGGAATCATGCGTGGCGAGGAATATATTGAGGTTTCCCTGGATCCAGTAAAGAGTGTCAGTGGAAAATATATGCTTGGTGTCTGGGTGAGGGACGACCTTGCGGGAATAGGAACACTTACTTATTACAAAGCAGATGGAACCTATGCAGCACTTGGACATGCAGTGAGTGACAGCGATACCGGAACGATCATGAGTATGGCGGAAGGGTATCTTTATCATACAGATATTGTAGGCATAAAGAAAGGAAAGTCAGGCACTCCGGGAGAACTTTCCGGTATTATTCAATACGGAGACAGTACAAGAATAGGTTCGATCATGCAAAACACCGGTCTTGGGATTCATGGAGTCTTAAATGGAAACTTAAAGTGGTTAGAAACCGGGGAGTGTTATGAGGTGCGTTATAAACAGGATATCAGGACCGGAAGTGCGTTTATTGTATCGTCTGTTTCCGGGGAGAGTAAAAAATATGAAGTGATGGTGGAAAGTGTTGATTACAGCGGAAAAGAGGAAAATAAAGGAATCCTGATCCGGGTTACAGACCCTGAACTTTTAGAGCTGACAGGCGGGATCGTACAGGGAATGAGCGGCAGTCCGATCATACAGGACGGGAAACTGATCGGGGCCGTTACACATGTGCTCGTCAATGATCCGACCAGGGGTTATGGGATATTCATTGAGAAAATGCTTTAACATCACAGGCAAATATGGTATTATGAAACAAAAAGTGACAGTTTTTGTAAATGGGTGGCATATGCATACAGAGAGTGAAATAGAGAAATTAGCGGCGGAATATATGGAGGAAGGCCGGACAGCCTTTTTTTCAAAAGAATTAAATAAGGCGGCAACTTTAACGCAGAATGCAATCGATATCTATCGGATGGAAAAAAATTATGAACAGTATGCATTTGCGCAGAATTTGATGGGTGTCATCTATGTGTCGCTTGGGAATGAATCGGCTGCAATGGATTGTTATTTAGAAGTGTTAGAGTGTTCAAAAAGACATGGAATAACATCCGTTCTGGCATTGGCGTATAATAACATAGGTTCCAGATATCAGGAGTTACGGCAGCACCAAAAGGCGATTGGATATTTTGAAAGGTCTGCAGATGAACTTGAAAAAGTGACAGACACAGAGAATGAGAATTTTCAGATCAGGTATCTGATTACACACATGAATCTCATGAAGTCCTATGGGGAACTTGACCGGCTTGACGATGCACGCAAGGAACTTCTTAAATTAGAAAAATGCAGCCAGGGTATTGTGAATGAAATGTATCGTTACTCTTATCTGACATTGAAATCAAGACTTTACTGGAACATTGGGGAAAAAGAATATGTGTATGAGCATTTGGATGAATTGATAAAGGGTGGAATTGATGATTCAAATGCAGCAGATTATATTGAAGATGTAAGTGACTTGTGCGGCCTGCTGAAAGATATGCAGGAGTTTGACAAGTGGAAAAGAGTGATTCTGGCATTTGAGCAGCATGCAAAGAAACAGAACAGCATTTATTATGAAATGATTCTCAATGAAATGTGGCTGGATTACTATAAGGAGCTTGGGGACAACGAGCAGTATGTAAAGCTCTGCATTCACTATGTAGATGTGGCTCAGCAGCAGAAAAAAGCAGACAATGAGGAACGTGCATGTGCGATCGACTTAAAGATTGAACTTCAGGAAAAGGAAGAACAACGCAGACATGCGGAGATACGTTCCAATCAGGATGCACTGACAGGTCTGGGCAACCGTTATATGTTAGAGAAAGACGCTGTGGATGTGATTGAACATGCAATAAAAACAGGCGAAAAGATTGCTGTCGGAGTGATTGATATCGATTGTTTTAAACAGCATAATGATACATATGGGCATATTCAGGGGGATCGTTGTCTTCAGCATGTTGCTGATGTTTTGAAGAATGCCGTGGAAAAACGTGGGAAAGCATACAGATTTGGCGGAGACGAGTTTGTTCTGCTCATCCAGAACGGGGAAGAAAATACGATCACTTCCATTGCAGAAACGATAAAAAAAGAACTGCAGCAGCTGCATATAGAGGATAAGGATTCTGGCAGACAGGCAGCCGTCACGATTTCACAGGGATATGCAAGTTTCCTGCCAAGCAGACAGGAAAGCAGAAATAGTCTGATTGAACATGCGGATAAAGCATTGTATGAAGTAAAAGAAAACGGAAGGGATGGATTTCGTATTATTGTAGAATAATTCATAATTTATGTAAATTTTTGCGCTTGACGACTACATTCGACAAAATAATTTGAGTGAAAATAAGTATCATCAATTTACAAATAATTTATGATAATAGAAAGTTCGCGAGGCGCACTTTCTATTGTTTTGTCACAGGAGGGCTTGAAATGGAAAAATTAAGTGTAGCAATTGCTGATGATAATGAGATAATGTTACAGTTATTAGGGGATATTATCGAAAGTGATGATGAGTTGAATGTGGTAGGAACAGCAAAAGACGGTGAGGAAGCTTATCGTGTGATAAAAACAAAAGAGCCGGATATCGTGCTGCTTGACATAGTAATGCCAAAGTTAGACGGACTTGGGGTACTTAGCCGTGTGAACAAGGATAAAACGATCAAAAAACACCCGGCATTTATCATGATCAGTGCAATCGGACAAGATCGTATCACGGAAGATGCGATCAACATGGGGGCATCGTATTACATTATGAAACCATTTGATAATGATATGATCATTGACCGGATCAAACGGATCAAAAACCGCAGTGTGCCCGGAATGGAAAAACGTAAGATAAATGCATATGAAAAGGCAGAGCCGGTCAGCGAGCGCAGTCTTGAAGCGGATGTGACGGAGATCATCCATGAGATCGGTGTTCCGGCACATATCAAAGGATATCAGTACTTAAGGGATGCCATTGTTATGTCCGTGAATGATATGGAGATGTTAAATTCCATCACAAAGATCCTATACCCGACGATTGCAAAGAAATACCAGACAACATCAAGCAGAGTGGAGAGAGCGATCCGTCACGCGATCGAGGTAGCATGGAGCAGGGGAAAGATGGATACGATCGATGAGATGTTCGGTTATACGATCCACAATGGAAAAGGAAAGCCGACCAACTCAGAATTTATCGCGCTGATCACAGACCGTATTCGTCTGGAACATAAAATGTATTAATACTTTTCAGAAAAGTAAAAAAGAGTTATAATATTCTTTAGATTTTCAAAAGTTTATAGAAGAATAAATTTTTGGGGCTGGAGGGTTTATGACATGAAAAAAATATTATTTGCGGCTTCAGAAGCTGTGCCTTTTATGAAAACCGGAGGACTTGCAGATGTAACAGGCTCATTGCCAAAATATTTTGACAAGAAGAATTATGATGTGAGGGTCATTCTTCCAAAATATGTCTGCATGGAAGAACGGTGGAAAGGACAGCTTCATTTTTTATGCCATTTTTATGTGAATTTAAGCTGGAGGAAACAATACGTTGGGATTTTTGAAACAACGTATGATGGAATTACTTACTATCTGGTCGACAATGAATTTTATTTTGCGGGAAATGCACCGTACAACAATATTTATGAGGACGTGGAGAAGTTCGCATTCTTTTCAAAAGCAGTGTTAGAGGCATTGCCGTATCTTGATTTCTGTCCGGATATCATCCACTGTCATGACTGGCAGACGGGACTGCTTCCGGTATTTTTGCGTACTTTATATGGAGATGAGGAATACTATACGGGTATAAAGACGGTATTTTCCATCCATAATCTGAAATTTCAGGGAAGATGGAAACTGCCTGCAGTTATGGATATTACCGGACTGCCGGAACAGATTTTTGCCTCAGATAAGTTAGAGTCTTACGGTGAGGCGAATTACTTAAAAGGCGGTGTGGTCTATGCAGATGCAGTCACCACAGTCAGTCCGACTTATGCCTATGAGATCACGACACCAGAGGGCGGTGAAGGATTAGAAGGACTTATGTATGCGTGCAGGGATAAACTTTTCGGTATTTTAAATGGCCTGGATTATACAGAATATGATCCACAGAAAGATGTCTATCTGACCAATCATTATAACGAGGTGAATTATAAGGAAGGAAAGGCTCTCAACAAAACACGTCTGCAAAAAAATGTGTCTCTTCCGGTAGACGGGGACGTATTTCTGATCGGTATGGTATCGCGTATGACAGACCAGAAAGGGTTTGATCTGATCGCATATATCATGGATGAACTGCTCAGTACCGAGCGTGTCCAGTTTGTTGTGGCAGGAACCGGAGAGGCACGATATCAGGATATGCTGTCTTACTTTGCGGGAAAATATCCGGATAAGATGAAGGTACATATCGGCTATTCAGAGGAACTTGCCCATCAGATTTATGCCTCCTGTGATGCATTTTTGATGCCGTCTTTGTTTGAGCCTTGTGGTTTAAGCCAGCTGATGAGCCTTCGTTATGGCACGGTTCCGATCGTGCGTGAAACGGGTGGTCTTAAGGATACCGTCATTCCGTATAATGAATATACGAAAGAGGGAACCGGATTCTCCTTTGCAAATTATAATGCGCATGAGATGTTAGCGACAATCCGTTATGCGTTATCCGTATTTTACCAGCATAAAAATGACTGGGATATACTGATAAAACACGGTATGAGTCAGGATTTCTCCTGGAACGCATCGGTGGCAGAATATGAAAAGTTGTACGACAGTCTGATGACAAAGTTTACATGGTAATACGGTCACTTTTTTGAAAAATAATTTACATGGTAATACGGCTGCTTTCCCTTGAATAATAATATACATGGTCGGAGAGAATATCCTCTGTGGAAAGCTGTGTGGCATTGACTTCCTGAACCATTTCCGAGAGTTCCCGATAGGACTGCTGACGGGTATCTGCGGGACTGTTTGCGGAGGATAGCAGAGGATCGGCCGGTGTGGCAAAAGAATTGACGGGAATGATGAGAACTTCGTGGATGCTGCTTGGAAGGATATAAAGATCACTTCTTAAGTGCTCTGCGAAGTTTTTTAGCAGATCCTGATACAGGATACATGCAGAGCCGTTTAATTTTGTATGATTGGACAGCACATACATCGGAAAAGGTGCCGGTGGAGCAAGGATGGCGGAGCTGTCGTCATCGGAAAGAAGTTCTTTTAGCACGTCGCTCATATTGCGAAGCTCATAATGCTGGAGATCCGGTGTGTTTTTGCATGCAAGTGCATACAGGTCATCTTTTGTGATATTCCAGAAGGAAAGATGATGGTTATGGATCAGGATCGTGGCAGAGCTGCCAGAGGCTGACGGAGAGCAGGAAATCTTTTCTTCTGAAAATGACTGGCTGATATCGTCCGGATCAATGCCGATCAGACAGTTGAATACGATCGCCAAATCAAGAAAACGAAAATGGGGAACATCTGTTAACAGCGCCTTGTTGCGCTCGTAATTGATCAGCTTAAAGATAATGCGGGACTGAACCTTCTCATAGCATGTGAAAAAGGAAATATCAACACTGTGGGCGGGTTTGTTCTGCTGATAAATGTCCCTGATCTCGGTGCAGATATCAGAAATGGGCCGGCCGTTTTCATATGCATGAAAATAGTCATTCAGATAAATGGTCGGTGAGATATTGCAGCCCGGAGTTAAAACGGTCAGACCGTCTAAGTGGGTATTGTTATTTTTTAAAATGTCCTGCAGGATAATGGAAACGTCAGAACCAAATGCGTCCTGTAAAGATTGTCTGATCTGCTGTTTAAATGTCTGATATGTCATAAAGACCTCCTGTAAATACGAATCTATCCACGATAAATCCGCGGTGCAGGAGAAGATATTACTGTTTCTAAAATGGGGAAAGTCCACGCAAAACACTGCGTGGACTTACTATAACACATGCATACTACGAATGCAAGAAAAATTATTCGGATTTTAATTTTTTCCAGAGATAGCTGTAAAGCGAAGTTGTGGATTCATCAAACTGTTTGTACACGGTACAGTTATCCAGTGTTTCCTGTGGCGGGAAAATGGTGGTATCACTCAGAGTCTCATCGTCAAGTGCATCAATCACAGCAAGGTTTGGTGTGGCATAGCAGACATAATCAAAATTTTTCATGGCAACGTCCTCACGGCATAGGAAATCGAGAAATTTTTCAGCATTTTCCTGATTTTTACAGCTCTTTGGAATGAACCAGGAATCGATCCAGAGGTTGGAACCTTCTTTTGGAACCGTATAGGAGAGGTCATCATTTAATTCTATCGCAGTGGCTGCTTCCCCGGAATAAACTAATGCCATTGCCGCATTTCCGGCAGCCATTTCATCGGAAGTCTCATCCACATAATAGGCGTACACAAGAGGTTTTTGTTTGATCAGAAGATCAACGGCATTATTCAGCTCGGTCTCGTTTTCTGTATTGATGTCATAATTTAACAGGCGAAGAGCCGGGACAAACGAATCACGGACAGAATTCTGCATAATGATGGAATCTTTGTAGTGTTCATCCCACAGGATATTCCAGGAGGACACCTCATCATCTGTGACCATCGTGGTATTGTAGAGGATGCCGAGCGTTCCGTAAAAATAGGGCATGGAGTAAAAGACATCCGGGTCAAAGATCCTTGCCGCATCGATGATCGACGGATCAATATTTTGGTAATTCGAAAAACTGCTGAAGTCGATCTTATTTACTTCGCCCTCCGAGATCAGACGTTCTACCATATAGTCGGAAGTGCAGATTAAGTCATAACCGATCGAACCGGCTTTATATTTCGTATACATTTCCTCCGGGCTTTCATATTCTTCTAATTTAACATGGATGCCGGTTTCCTGTTCAAACAGTTTTAAAACAGAACTGTCCATATATTTTCCATAATTTAAAACGACCAGCGAATTATCGTCAGCGGTATTTTTTGTTCCACAGCCTGCGGCAAAAAAAGCGCCGAGAAGTAAAAGCGGAAAAATAATATATTTTTTCATGATATCCTCACGATCTGCCGGATAATACGGCGTATCTGTAATTACTGGCTGTTCTTAGACGATCTGCGGTTCATGACAAGCAGCAGCAGAAATGCGGCAAAAAACAGCAGTGTGGAAAGTGCATAAAGCTCCGGACGTACACCTTTTCGAAGTTCTGTGTAGAGCATGGTCGAAAGTGTGTTCACACCGGCACCCTTGGTAAAAAAGGTGATGGAAAAGTCATCCAGGGACATGGTGACAGCCATTAAGAATCCGGAAAACACACCGGATTTGATATCCGGCCAGGTCACTTTATAAAAGGCATAAAGCGGGGAGGCACCAAGATCTAAGGCCGCTTCATAGGTGTTCCGGTTTACCTGCTTTAATTTTGGAAGTACATTTAGAATCACATACGGGATATCAAATGTAATGTGTGCAATGAGCACCGTTACAAAGCCCAGATTTAAAAATTTTACAAAAAGCAGCATGAGTGATATTCCGGTCACGATATCCGCGTTTAACAGCGGGATGTTGGTTGCACCGAGCATCAGTGTGGTGCCACGTTTTTTCATCGCACTGATGCCGATGGCAGCGAGTGTGCCGATCAGCGTGGAGAGTACTGCGGCGCAAAGTGTGATCTGCAGCGTCATGATCAATGCGTTCATGATCGTTTTGTCTGTAAAACAGGAGGCGTACCATTTTAAAGTAAATCCGCCCCATACGACTCTTGATTTGGAATTGTTAAAGGAAAGAACGACCAAAACAAGAATCGGAAGATATAAAAATAAAAAGATGACCGCAAGATAAATGCGGGATGCAGCCTTCTTTACCATACAGCAGTTCCTCCCTGATCTTTATCAAAAATATTCATGACCGCCATACTTGCGATGACGAAAATCATAAGTACAACGGAAAGTCCGGAGCCCAAATTCCAGTTGCTTCCCTGCATAAATTCCTGTTCAATGACATTTCCGATCAAAAGCACTTTACCACCGCCGAGCAGATCGGAGATCACGAAAGAGGTAAGAGCCGGAACGAAAACCATGACGATTCCGCTGATCACGCCGGAGAGTGTCAGCGGAAAGATAATGCGGATCAGTACGATCCTTGAATTTGCACCCAGGTCTTTTGCAGCTTCGATAACGTCCGGTTTGATGCGCGCTATGGAGTTATAGATCGGCAGGATCATAAATGGCAGAAAGTCATATACCATGCCGAATACAACGGCGGTCGGTGTATTTAACATTTTCACCGGGCCAAAGCCAAAGAGACCAAACAGTGCGTTTACGATACCGTTGTTGGAGAGTAAAAGCCGCCAGGCAAGGATACGCAGCATAAAATTCATCCACATCGGAAGTACAAATAAAAATACGACAAAACTCTGATGCTTAAAATGAAAACTGTTTAAGATCATCGCAAGCGGATAGGCAAGCAGCAGACAGACTACTGTACAGAAAAATCCGAGCTTTAAGGAAAGCAGAATGGATTTTACATGTACCGGGTCTGCGATCGCTGCGATATTGTCCCAGGTAAAAGCACCCGAAGTATTTGTAAACGCATAATATAAGATAATAACGATCGGCAGCAGGATAAATCCGATCATCCATACCAGATAAGGTCCTGCTAAAAGCTGTCTGCCTAATTTACGCATCAATCTCCACGGCCTCCTCATCCTCAGATTCCGGTTTGTTCATGATCTGGATGTTAAACGGGATCACGTTGATGCCGACATGCGTGCCCACCGGATACATTTTTGTGGTGTGAACCAGCCATTCATAGCCGTTTGCCATAATGCTGATCTCATAGTGTACACCCTTAAAGATGATGGATACGATGTCACCATCCATAAAACCGGCACCAGGCTCTGTGATCTCGACATCCTCCGGACGGATTACAACATCGACCGGCGTATTACAGCCGAATCCCTCGTCGACACATGGGATCTTCACACCTAAGATCTCCACAACTTTATCCTGGATCATGGTTCCGTTTATGATGTTGCTGTCACCGATAAAGTCGGCAACAAATGCATTGACAGGCTCATTGTAGATCATCTCAGGTGTACCGATCTGCTGGATGTACCCCTGGTTCATGACAACGATCGTATCGGACATGGTAAGTGCTTCTTCCTGATCATGGGTAACGAACACGAACGTGATGCCAAGCTCATTTTTCAGGCGGATCAGCTCGTACTGCATGTCTTGGCGGAGCTTTAAGTCGAGGGCACCGAGCGGTTCGTCTAAAAGGAGAACTTTCGGTTCATTTACAATGGCGCGCGCGATCGCGATACGCTGCTGCTGGCCGCCGCTCAAAGAATCAATAGAGCGGTTTTCAAAACCTTCCAGATTCACTAATTTCAGTGCATAACGGATTTTATCATTGATATATTCTTTGCTTTTTTTCTTGATCCGCAGACCAAATGCGATATTTTCCGCGATTGACATATGCGGGAAAAGGGCATATTTCTGGAAAACAGTATTTAAGTTACGCTCGTTTGGCGGCAGGGACGTGATATCTTTGCCGTCAAAGACAACGCTTCCTGCATCCGGAGCCTCAAAACCGCCGATGATGCGGAGGGTGGTTGTCTTTCCACAGCCGGAAGGGCCGAGGAGTGTGATAAATTCATTTTCGCGGATATATAAATTTAAGTCATCTAATACGACGTGATCGCCGTAGGATTTTGAAATACCTGTCAGATTGATTAATTTTTTGCTCATTTGTGTTCAAAACGCTTCTTATTTTTATATAGTAAAAAACGTTATCCCTTTCTAAGTGGTATGTAAAATACAGATTAAAAACTTGGAGGCGTGGAAACCCAGATCAGGATGGCATCACGGTTGCCGTTATTTTCCAGTCGATGTTTTTTCCCCGCCTGGAAATAGAAAGATTCGCCTGCCCGGACAGTATAAGTTTTTCCACCGTAAAAAACACGCACGGTTCCTTTTAATACATAGCCGAATTCTTCGCCTGCATGTGGCAGATGCGTGTCGGAGGAACCACCGGGTTTTAAAGTAAGGCGCACCGGCTCCATGCTGTTCTTCTGGGCATTTGGTATGATCCATTCGATCATTTTATTTCCATCTTCGCTGATTTTTTCAAAATAATCATCTTTTTCAAATACGATCTGTTCCGGTTCTTCGTCCGTAAAAAATTCGGCAGGAGTTGTGCCGAGACATTGTATGATGTCAAGCAGTGTGCCGATGGACGGAGAGTTCTGGTTGCGTTCCAGCTGGGAAATAAATCCCTTGGTCAGTTCAGAGCGGTCAGCAAGTTCCTGCTGTGTCAGACCGTACTGGATACGAAGCTCTTTCATACGCTTTCCGATATCCATGCGAACCTCCATTCTTGCGTGTGAAAAATGTTATTTTTCAGACTAATCTCCATTCTGCAATTTTTTGGTAACTGTAAAAATATATGTTTTGTTTACAATAAGTAAACAAGACTATTTTATGCATTTTATAGGAAAAGTCAATAGAAAATAAGCTTTAAAAAAATATAAAAAAGGTCTTGCTTTTTTTATATAAATTATATATAATGAATAAGTGTGGCGTGAGTCGAAAGACAACACACCTCAGATTGCCAATATGGCTCAGTTGGTAGAGCAACGCATTCGTAATGCGTAGGTCGTCGGTTCGAGTCCGACTATTGGCTTATGGATTCCGGAATGCCGGATGGATGAGAGAGCAAGTGGTTCCTGAAAAGTTCCGCTTGCTTTTTTCGTTCGCAGGAAATTGCGTTCTATAACAGGTTTTTTCCTGTATCAGGATATGAAAGGATACGGTATTATGGCAGAAGCAAAAAATACAATTTTAATTGGAATTGCAGGGGGAACAGGAAGCGGAAAGACGACGTTGGCAGATAAAGTGGTTGACAGCTTCGGACGTGATGAAGTCAGTATTCTTCGCCATGATAATTATTACAAACGCCATGACGAGATGAACTATGAGGATCGCTCAAAGTTAAATTATGATCACCCGGATGCGTTTGATACAGAACTTTTATGTGAACATATCAAAGAGCTGAAAAAAGGAAAGGCGATTCAGATGCCGGTCTATGATTATACGATCCACAATCGTTCCGATAAGACGATCCTAGTGGAACCTGCACCGGTCATTGTATTAGAGGGTATTTTGATCTTTGCAGAGCCGAGTCTCTGTGAACTGATGGATATCCGTGTGTTTGTAGACACCGATGCGGATGTCCGTATTCTGCGCAGAATCGTAAGGGACGTAAAAGATCGTGGACGTTCGTTAGACAGCGTCATAAATCAGTATTTAACGACGGTAAAACCGATGCATGAGCAGTTTGTGGAGCCGAGCAAACGGCGTGCAGACATCATTATTCCGGAAGGCGGGGAAAATGCAGTTGCGTTGGAGATGCTGATCCAGAGAGTAAGAAAACATTTAGAGGAAGCATAGAGTTAAGAGGTACAAATGAGAGACTGACGGGCATATATAATGCTGTAAAAATCGCACCAGGACGGGATGAAAATCCGCTTTGGTGCGATTTTTTTGCCCCCGAATCTTCATAGGAAACTACGTCCTGTGATCAAAAAGTCCTCAGGGCAGACCGTCTTTTAATAGAGAAAGGATTTAGGTACAGCATCTGCCATGGCTTTGTAACCGGCACCACTCGGATGCAGATGATCGCCGCTGTCATAGCCGGCTTTGAATGCTGCAGGATGATCAGGATCCTGTACTGCGAGGTCGAAGTCGATACATCCCTCAAAACCGTCCGTCAGGCGGATCCATTCATTCACCTGATTTTTTAACTCTTCACGGAAAGGTGCATAGGTGCGCCAGCCTTCGATTGGAAGCAGTGTCCCGATATAAACAGATAATCCCAGGGCATGTGCCTGATCAACGTACCATTTGAGACCGTCTATGAGTTCTTCTGCAGTTGGAAGATCACTCATGGGGCGGAATGGATTGATGTCGCATCCGACCGGGTGAATGATGTCATTGATCCCCTGCTGGATAATGATGGTGTCTGCGCCGAAAGTTGGTATTTCATGTGAAAAACGGTTACTTCCCTTTAAACCGTAAGAATCATAGGTAATACAGTCATACTGGCGGAGAATTCTGGTACCGCTCGCAGCACGGCGTATAACGGAAGTATGTTTTTTCCCTTCCCGTAACAGCCGGAGCATCAGTTCGTCCGGCCATGCCTGCGCGGTGATGGAGTCGCCATAGCAGATCACGGCATGATTGTCCGGAGATGTCAAAATATCAATGTTACTCAGAAAATAAAACCAGTTTGTCGTTTTGCTTGTATCAAGGGGAAGCCTGCCGGCAGAAGTCTGATCTCCCAGTGAAAAAAATCCCTTTGAGAGAGGGCCTGTGATCAGAACTGCTGACTGCATCAGGGTAAAATCCGCAAAATAAAGGTTGACACAGAGAGTCTGGCCTGCCTGAACCTGAAAGAAAATGTCATCACTTATGATGCGCTCGTGTGCGGCGATCGTCACGGAAGAATTTCCGGAAAAAGTAATCTGTGCTGTTGCAGATTCCTGCATGGGACAGGAAAGATTTATTTTTCTTGTAATGTCATCGCAATTAAAATCACAGTCTGCGATGGAGACAGTTGCTTTCGTGATGGAAACAGGTTCACTGCCGCAGTAATTATCAAAGGTAAATCTTAAAGCAGTTCCATCAAACGGCGCATAGACCGGATAGCGGAGTGTGATATCTTTTGCATAGCTCTCAGGGCGGTGTTCTGCGATTGAAACTGCATTTCCCCACATGGAACACCATGTCTGGTTTTTATTTATTGTTGTATTCATCGGGTTCTCCATTTCTGCCAGAAATTTTTGGATTCATAGGAAAATGTGTCCTGTGAATTTTGTATCAGTATACATCCTTTTAGAGGGAGGGTAAAGTGAAACATGGATTTTCCTTGACTTCACCACTGTATCATGTTATTATCACAAACAGAGTGAACAAAGCGTTCATGAAGGGGTACACCACCGCGGGTGTATTCTTTCGTGAACGCTTTTTTATTACACCGTAAAATTAAAAGGAGAAAAATCCTCCCCTCGTCCAAAGGGACTTGGATTTTACTCCGTAAAATTAAAGGAGGATGTATGGAAATCAACGGAAAGCACACAAAGTTGCCGGAGGGAACAACGATACTTGATTATTTAGAGCAGAATCACTATGTGTTAGCGCAGATTGCAGTCGAGCACAACTATGTAATTTTAGACAAAGAAGATTATGCAAAAGTTGTTTTGAAGGATGACGACATTTTAGAGATTGTCAGTTTCATGGGCGGCGGTTGTTAAATGCCGGCAAAAGAGAAATAAAAAAACAGAGAAAAGCAGAAAAGAGGAAAAAAAGATGAGCGAAATAACAAAAGATACATGGAAATTAGGAGAGCATGAGTTTTCTTCCAGATTTATATTGGGTTCCGGAAAATATTCCTTAGAACTGATCGATGCAGCAGTGAAAGAGGCAAAGGCGGAGATCGTGACGATGGCGCTGCGCCGCGCAAATGAGGGTGGTGTGGCTAATATCTTAGATTACATCCCCAAAAATGTGACACTGCTTCCAAATACATCAGGGGCGCGCAATGCGGAGGAGGCAGTTCGTATTGCAAGATTGTCAAGACAGATCAGCGGAAGTGATTTTGTAAAAATTGAGGTCATTCATGATTCGAAATATCTGCTTCCGGACAATTATGAAACAGCAAAAGCGGTAGAAGTATTAGCAAAAGAAGGATTTGTCGTGATGCCGTATATGTACCCGGATCTCAATGCGGCGCGTGATATGCAGAATGCCGGTGCAGCATGTATTATGCCGCTTGCAGCACCGATCGGTTCTAACCGAGGTGTCTGTACAAAAGATTTTATCCAGATACTGATCGATGAGATCGACCTGCCGATCATCGTGGATGCCGGTATCGGAAAGCCGTCACAGGCATGTGAAGTCATGGAGATGGGAGCTGCTGCAGTCATGGCAAATACCGCAATCGCGACGGCTGGTGATATCCCGGCGATGGCAGCTGCTTTCCGTGAAGCGATCGAAGCCGGAAGAAAGGCATACCTCTCAGGCTGTGGACGTGTCAAAATGGGAGGGGCAAGCGCATCCTCGCCGCTGACAGGATTCCTCTCTGAATAATTTAGAAGATCAGAGCGTTAAATATGAGAGCAGAATAAAAATCAGTTTTAGGAAATTTTGGAATCGGAAAATATAATAAATTTTTATGATCTGATTTGAATGGAAATTGAGTATAAAAAATTTCGGGTTCAGAATAAGCACAGGGGAAAAAATCATGGAACACATCAATGAAAGTATATTAAGCGAAGAAATAAAGGAACATCAGAAAGAGGCAAGGATCGACCATATGGTATATCTGCCAGGCATGGAGGCATTAAAATCGGATATCACAAAACAGGTGGTTGAAGCAATGGAGGCATACGATTACGACAGCTATACAGCGGAAGATGTAAGATGTGCCTTGGCAAAAAGAAACCGCACACCGGAAGATTTTGCGGCGCTGCTGTCGCCGGCGGCAGAACCGTTTATCGAAGAGATGGCACAGTGTGCAAAAGTGGAAAAAGAAAATCATTTTGGCAATTCGGTCTGTTTTTTTACGCCGCTCTATATTGCCAATTATTGTGAAAATTATTGTATCTACTGCGGGTTTAACTGTCATAACCGTATCCGCAGGGCAAAATTAAATGCAGAGGAAATCGAAGCGGAAATGGCGGAGATCGCAAAATCCGGTCTACAGGAGATCTTGATCCTGACAGGCGAAAGCCGGAAAATGTCAGATGTGGAATATATAGGAGAAGCGTGTAAGATCGCGCGGAAATATTTTAAAGTAATTGGTCTTGAAGTTTATCCGATGAATTCGGAGGAATATGCGTATTTGCATGAATGCGGCGCGGATTATGTAACAGTTTTTCAGGAAACATACAATTCAGACAAATATGAGACACTTCATCTGGCAGGACATAAACGTATTTTTCCTTATCGTATGGAGGCACAGGAACGTGCGATCCGCGGCGGTATGAGAGGCGTTGGTTTTGCTGCTTTACTGGGACTTGATGATTTCAGAAAAGATGCATTTGCAACAGGAATGCATGCTTATCTGTTACAGAGAAAATATCCACATGCAGAGATTGCTTTTTCCTGTCCGAGGCTTCGCCCGATCATCAACAATGATAAGATCAATCCGATGGATGTGCATGAAAAACAACTTTTGCAGGTTGTGACGGCATACCGGTTGTTTATGCCATATGCAAGTATTACGGTTTCTACCAGAGAGTGTGCAAGGGTGAGAGACAGTCTGATGGAGATCGCAGCGACAAAGATTTCTGCGGGGGTCAGCACCGGTATCGGAAGCCATGCGAAAGGACTTGAGGATCAGGGCGACGAGCAGTTTGAAATTTCTGACGGAAGGACAGTAAAACAGGTGTATGATGCACTGCTTGAGGAAGGATTGCAGCCTGTTATGAGTGATTATATTTATGTGTAAAAAAGAAAATCCGATTCCGGGGAAAATAATTGCTGTCACAAACCGGAGCCTTTGTGAGAGGCCGTTTTTAGAACAGATCAAAAGAGTCTGTGAAACAAAGCCGGCAGCTCTGATCTTAAGGGAAAAAGATCTGCCGGAGACGGAATATGAGGAGATGGCAAGACAGGTTTTGGCAATTTGTGAAGAATATGGAGTGATCTGTATTTTACACAGTTATATAGAAACCGCAAAACGGTTAGAGAGGCAGTATGTTCATTTGCCGCTTCCACTGTTAAGAACTTGTATGCAAAAGACAGAAAATGAAGAAAAACAGATAAAATTTATGTCTGGGAACCTGTCAATGGATCAGAAGAATAAAAATAAGCTGATCTTAGGCTGTTCGGTTCATTCTGTTGAGGATGCTATTGAGGCAGAAAAACTAGGGGCATCTTACCTGACCGCAGGGCATATATTTGCCACGGACTGTAAGAGAGGACTGCCGCCACGCGGAATGGAATTTTTAAAGCAGGTATGTGAAACCGTAAATATTCCTGTGTATGCCATCGGTGGAATTGGACTGAACGATGGAAAAATAGACAGCGTGTGTGAATGTGGTGCGGCAGGTGCGTGCATCATGTCCGCTTTTATGGCAATATGATAAATATAAAAAACGGGCAGTTATTTCAAAAAACGACAGACAATGAAAGCTGTATTGCCGATTGCATATAAAAAAATATAAAAATTTCAATCAAATTTCTCCTGTCGCATTGCACCTGTTTCAAGAATCTGCTATACTAAATCGGATAGTAAAGTGGAGGGACGATATGTCACAGGCAGTTGTTATAAAAAGTAATAAATACGGGATACATCTTGTATTGAGCAATGAGATATCTTTTAAAGCACTTTTGGATGCCATCGTCGAGAAATTCAAAGAGTCAGAGAAGTTCTTTAAAGGGGCAAAACTGGCGATCTCTTTCGAGGGAAGAAAGCTGACGCATGATGAGGAAATGGCTATCATTGATGCGGTGACATCGAATACAAGTATCGAGATATTGTGCATTGTAGATCATGATCCGGACCGTGAAGCATACGTCAAACAGCAGATCGAAGAATATCAGGCATCTGTACAGCAGCCGTATGTGGATGGTGGGACTCAGTTTTATCGCGGAACGCTTCGCTCTGGCCAGACACTTGAGAGTGAAACAGGAATCGTAGTGGTAGGTGATGTCAATCCGGGCGCAGCAGTCATGGCAAACGGCAGTATCGTTGTACTTGGAGCGGTAAAGGGAAGCGTCTATGCAGGACTTGGGGGAGATGACAGTGCATTTATTGTTGCACTCGATATGGATCCAATCCAGATTCGGATTGGAAATATTTTAGCAAAAAGTCCGGACAAACCTTTTAGCAGACGAAGAATACGAAAAAAGGTCAAAGAAACGACCACGTCTCCGCAGATTGCGTACTTAAAGGACGGGACAATCTGTATTGAACCGCTGACAAAAGAACTATTAAGCGATATTTAACAGCAGGAGGAATATTTTAAAATGAGTGAAGTTATTGTAATTACGTCCGGGAAGGGCGGAGTTGGTAAGACGACCACAACCGCAAATGTTGGAACAGGTCTGGCACAGTTAAACAAAAAAGTAGTGCTGATCGATACAGATATCGGACTTCGTAACCTGGATGTTGTCATGGGTCTTGAGAACCGTATTGTATACAATCTTGTAGATGTTGTAGAAGGAAACTGCCGTGTGGAACAGGCACTGATCAAAGACAAAAAATATCCGAATTTATGTCTTTTGCCGTCAGCACAGACCAGAGATAAATCCGCGGTATCTCCGGAGCAGATGCAGGCATTGATCGAAGATTTAAGACAGGATTTTGACTATATTTTATTAGACTGCCCGGCAGGAATCGAGCAGGGCTTTAAAAATGCCATCGCAGGTGCAGACAGGGCACTTGTCGTCACAACTCCTGAGGTTTCTGCAGTGCGTGATGCTGACCGTATCATTGGACTGCTTCAGGCAAATCAGATCCAGAAAGTTGATCTTATCGTAAACCGTCTGCGTATGGACATGGTTAGACGCGGTGATATGATGAATGTCGAAGATGTGTGCGACATTCTGGCAATCAATCTGATCGGTGCAGTACCGGATGATGAACATATCGTAATCTCTACGAACCAGGGGGAACCACTGGTTGGAAGTAATTGCCTTGCTGGACAGGCATATGAGAATATCTGCCACCGTATTCTCGGTGAGGAAGTTGCATTTCTTGATCTGGATGCAAAACAGGGAGTATTTTCAAAATTAAAAGATTTATTTAAGAAAAATTAGGAGGAACAGTCATGGGATTGATGGACTTATTTAAGAAGAAAAGTTCCGGTGATGTTGCAAAAGACCGTTTAAAACTTTTGCTGGTGACTGACCGCGCAAGCTGTTCCCCGGAAATGATGGAGCAGATTAAAAACGAGATCATCCAGGTAATTTCAAAACACATGGATATTGATATGGAAGGCCTTGACATTCAGATCACGCAGACAGAGTCAGAGTCGAACAATGGAACGGTACCGGCATTGTTTGTTAATATTCCGATCCGCGATATCAGACATGGAAATTCATAAAATTTTATAAAAGATAAAAAGGCTGTTCAAAGAAAAAAGTATATTTCATTTGGACAGTCTTTTTTATAGTACTATTGACATATAATAGTGAAAATGCTAATATCATACTAATTTGATATGAATTAGATGATAATAGAAAGAAAACAGGATGCAGCAGCCAATAACAGAAATACAAAAGATGGTTAAAGGAGCGGTATTCCAGAATGGAGTATGTCATGAAGTACAATTTTGATGAAGCTGTGGAGCGTAGAGGAACCGGATGTTTAAAATACGATTTTGCGAAAGAACGTGGGAAAAAAGAAGATGTCTTGCCGTTATGGGTTGCCGATATGGATTTTAAGACTGCGCCTGCAGTGACCGAAAGACTGCAGAAAGTAGTGGAACACGGAATTTATGGATACAGTGACAGCAAAGAAGATTATTTTGCAGCAGTATCGGGATGGTATCATGATCATTTTGACTGGGATGTAAAACCGGAGTGGCTGGTAAAAACGCCGGGAGTTGTTTTTGCACTTGCGGCCGCTGTGCGTGCATATACGGAAAAAGGCGATACAGTTTTGATCCAACAGCCGGTATATTATCCGTTTCGTCAGGTCATTGAGTCAAATGACAGAAAGTTAGTCAGCAGCGATCTGGTATTAAAAGATGGTCATTATGAGATCGACTTTGAAGATTTTGAGGCGAAAATAAAGGAACATCAGATCCATTTATTTTTGCTCTGCAGTCCACATAACCCGGTAGGTCGTGTATGGAAAGAGTGGGAATTAAGAAAAATCGGAGAGATCTGTTTCAAATATCAGGTGACTGTCGTCAGTGATGAGATTCACAGCGATTTTGTATATCCGGGGCATAAACATCATGTCTTTGCATCTGTTTCACCGGAGTTTGAACAGATTTCCGTAATTTGCACGGCACCAAGTAAAACCTTTAATCTTGCCGGTCTTCAGGTGTCAAACATTTTTATTGCGGATGAAAAACTGCGTCAAAAATTTGTCCGTGCGGTGGATCAGGCAGGATACAGCCAGGTAAATCTGATGGGACTTGTCGGATGTCAGGCCGCTTATGAAGAGGGAGAGGAATGGCTTTTACAGTTAAAAGAATATCTGTATCAGAATCTTTCCTTTGTCCGCGAATACCTGAAGGAAAATCTTCCACAGATTAAACTGATTGAGCCGGAAGGAACCTATTTAATATGGCTGGATTTCGGAGAACTTGGACTGGGAAGAAAAGAGTTGGAAGCACTGATTGATCAGGCAGAACTTTGGTTAGACGCGGGAGCAATTTTTGGGAAAACGGGTATTGGTTTTGAGCGCATTAACATTGCATGTCCGAGAAAAACGTTAGAACAGGCATTTTTGCAACTGAAAAAAGCAGTGGATGCGTTAGATTAAAAACTTTGTAACAGTATGATATCTGTTCAGAATGATCAAAAAGGCACGAAGATGGCACTGCGGTGGAGTATATCTTATTGAAGAGGAACTCCACTGCAGTCACAGCAAATCCTCTGCAGAAAGCTGTTGATAAGTCGATATCGAGTTACATCGTACCGTGGCCTGAATCAAAAATATCCGTGAAAAGCTTTATGACAGGTCAATATCTAATTCCACCGGGCAGTGGTCAGATCCGAAAACATCCGTGTGGATCTTTGCGCCGGTCAGCTTATCATTCATCCGTTTGGAAGTGATAAAATAGTCAATACGCCATCCGGCATTCTTTTCCCGTGCCCTAAAACGGTAGGACCACCAGGAATAGATCTGTTCTGTATCCGGGTAAAAATAGCGGAAGGTGTCTGTGAAGCCGGCATCGAGAAGCTTTGTCATTTTTTCTCGTTCTTCATCCGAAAATCCGGCGTTCTTCCGGTTGGTTTTTGGATTCTTTAAATCGATCTCCTCATGTGCAACATTTAAGTCCCCACAGAGAATGACAGGCTTGGATCCATCGAGTCTTTTTAAATAAGCACGAAAATCATCTTCCCACTGCATGCGGTAAGGCAGTCTGGCCAGTTCGTTTTGAGAATTTGGCGTATAACAGGTAACCATGTAAAAATCAGGGTATTCTAAGGTGATGACACGTCCTTCTTTGTCGTGTTCTTCGATGCCGATACCGTAAGTCACATTCAGAGGCTCTTTTTTTGTGAAAATCGCTGTGCCGGAGTAACCTTTTTTCTTGGCATAATTCCAGTAGGAAAAATAACCGGGCAGAGGAAGGTCGATCTGTCCCTCCTGCAGCTTGGATTCCTGAATACAGAAAATATCTGCATCAGTTTCATGAAAAAAATCAAGAAAGCCTTTTTGGATACAGGCACGCAGTCCGTTGACATTCCAGGAAATCAGTTTCATAGTATTCTCCATTCTTTTAATTAGGATGTTGGGAATGCACTATTTGGTCTCAACATCTTAATATGTTGGTGTTAAAATTTTTTGTTACCGTCAGATAAAACTGGATTGTTTCCGCAAGATATCATAACATTATCATTTCATTGAAACAAGGAAAACATGTGATTCTGCATGAAAAGAAAATAATACGGTCGAAACAGTTTTGATATAGTTAAACAATAATATGGTATAATTTATGTCAATAAGTAAGTTTATGGAGCGTGTATCTATGGCACCACAGGTGCTGTTGAAAAACGGAAATGTGAGAGAAAGGCAGCGGGTAAGGATTGATGAAACGCATTTTTTTACAGAAAAAACAGAATAAGACGATACTGGAGCTGTTAAGGGAGCAGGGAGAATATTTAGATGCGCCCTGCAGCGGGAAAGGTACCTGTGGAAAATGTTGTATTATAATAGAAGAAACACGAAAAACAGATCCGCCAAAACAGCGGGAAAAGGAAGTGTTTACGGAGCGGGAACTGGAAGAGGGATGGCGTCTTTCCTGTATGACGGTTCCGACAGATGATCTGTATGTATGCATTCCGGAAATCAGAGAAAATCAGATACAGGTGCAGATGGAATTTGTCCGGAACACAAAAATGGAGAGCGATGTACAGGCGACAACAGTTATCTGTGAAAACAAAATAGAGGACCGTGCACAAATAGGGCCTGACGGGGAAATAAAACCGGAAAATATGGATACGGAAAAATCCGTCTATGGTATCGCAATCGATATCGGAACAACCACACTCGCTGCAGAACTGATTTCCCTCACCGATGGAATATGCTTAAAAACTGCATCTTCTGTTAATCATCAACGGGCATACGGCGCAGATGTGATTTCAAGGATCCGTGCAGCAGCGTCCGGAGATGCAGAAAAGTTGAGAGAGAGCATTTTAAAAGATGTGAGGGATCTGGCAGAGACACTGCTTGCGGGGCAGGACGAAAATGTGCTGAATGTCAGCAAAATCGTGATCGCCGGAAATACTACAATGATTCACCTTTTACTGGGATATTCCTGTGTGGGGCTTGGCGCTGCACCATTTACTCCTGTGAACCTTGCGCCGGAGGATATGACGTGGGGAGAATTGAATGGTGAGTATGAGGAAACCAGAGAAAGTGGAGATGCCAAAGAGAGTGGAGATGCCAAAGAAAGTGGAGTTGCCAGAGACGGTAGTGATGCCAGAGAACACGGATATGTCAGAGAATGCGGGCATACCGGAATCAATCAGACCACAAAAGTACAGATCATGCCGGGAATCTCAGCTTTTGTTGGAGGAGATATTACGGCGGGCATGATGGGATGTGGTATGCGGCCGGACAAATGCGAGATGCTGATCGACATTGGAACAAACGGTGAGATGGTTCTTGCTGCGGGAGATCATTTCCTTGTCTCATCCGTTGCCGCGGGACCGGCATTCGAAGGTGGAAACATATCCTGCGGTATGCCCGGTGTGCCGGGAGCTGTCTGCCGTGCAGTTTTATTTGGTAAAAATAATATGGTGACAAAGACGATTGGAAATAAACCGGCCATTGGGTTATGCGGAACCGGAATCATTGATGTAATGTATGAACTCGTGCGGCACCATATTGTTGATACTCAGGGGATTTTGGGAGAACCGTGGTTTGAAAAAGGATTTCCGGTCGTACCCGGAAAAATTTATTTTACCCAGGAGGATATCAGACAGGTGCAGATGGCAAAAGCAGCTATCTGTGCGGGTTTAGAAGTATTACTGCAGAAATCAAATATTTCTCATGAACAGATAAAAAAAGTATATGTTGCAGGCGGGTTTGGCATGGGACTTGACATGGAAAAAGCACTTGGAATCGGACTTCTGCCAATCGGACTTCGCGGAAAACTCACGCCGGTCGGCAACAGTGCCTTAGAGGGAGCCGCACGATGCCTGACACACTCAAAAGAAAGCAGTGATATGCAGCCGCAAGAGATTGCAGCCATATCCCATGAGATCAATCTTGCAGATACACCAGAGTTTCAGGAATTATATTTAAAACATATGCAATTCTGTTGAGTCAGAAAATTGGGGTATTTATTCAACAAAAATACCCCAATTTTTTGATGTCTCATTTTGAATGACCAAAAATCAAGGTATATTTTATCAATTATTTACGGTATTTTAATTTTCTTCCCTTTTATATAATAAATACAACAAAAGCAGTTCGGAAATATTTTTTTTAAAACAATACTTAAACGTTTTCGAAAAGCTCCGGATGCTGGCGAAAACCAAAAAAGAAGGGAAAGGGAGAAATGAAAGAAACGGGCATTTCAAAAAACAACAAAACAGATGGTTCCGGTGTTACAGGCAAGTTATACATTGTACTTCGGATCGCAGTTCTGTTCGCAGTCTTATTCATGTTCATACCTGGAATCAATCCAGCGAGGATCAGCGGAATGATCGGAAGAAACTTATCACTGTTTACTTCCGGTATTTCATACTCATCACTGGCATCAGAGTTTGGACGTGCATTCCGAAAAGGATGGGTTATGAAATCAACATTACGGCTTGACTCTGTATCAGCTCTGATTATCTGCGTTGGTACAGCAGCAGTTGCAGCCGGTGGATGTTTATCACTCGGTAATCTGAAAATGAAAAAATTAAGTAACATCTTCACAGCAGCCGGAAGTGCAGTGATGCTGTCAGGACTTGGCGGTATCGCAATTGCATACAGTCAGATCAGCCAGACAGAAAAACCTAAGAAAATCGAGCCGATCTTTTCAAATGGTTTTTATATGATCCTGATCGTTGCAGTACTGATCCTGATCGTAACATTGATCGCGATGGCAAAACAGCCTAAGGTTGAGGCGGGTACTAAATATGAGATGGAAACAAAGTACCGCCTGTTCCTGATGTTAATGCCATTCCTGGCACTGGCTGGTGTATTCTGTTATCTGCCATTATGGGGATGGAGATATGCATTCTTTGATTACAAAGTTGGTGATACCTTAAGCATGGATAACTTTGTTGGATTCAAATGGTTCACGCAGTTGTTTAAAAATCCTGCAACGGTAAGAGATATCATCCGTGTTCTGAAAAACACGCTTGCAATGAGTGGTCTTGGAATTTTGACAAGCTGGCTTCCAATGGCATTTGCAATTTTCCTCTGCGAGATTAAAAACATGAAGTTCCGCCGCGTCGTACAGACACTTACAACAGTACCGAACTTCATCAGCTGGGTTCTTGTATATGCAATCGCATTTTGTATCTTTTCTACAGACGGATTTGTCAGCAGTTTGATGGTAAATGCCGGAATCTGGAAAGAGGGCGTGAATATGCTGATGGGCGGCAGCCATGTATGGCTGCAGATGTTAGCCTGGGGCTTATGGAAAGGTATCGGCTGGAGTGCAATCATTTATATTGCAGCAATTTCCGGTATTGATCAGCAGCTTTATGAAGCAGCAACCGTCGACGGTGCAGGACGTTTCCAGAGAATGTGGAATATTACCGTGCCGAGCCTGATCCCGACATTCTGTGTATTACTGTTAATGTCGATTGCAAATATCTTAAGCAATGGTATGGATCAGTATTTAGTATTTGAAAACTCTACCAATACAAGTTCTATCATGGTACTTGACCTGTATGTATACAAACTTGGTATCGGACAGGGACAGATTCCATTATCAACAGTAATCGGTATGGTAAAATCCGTTGTCAGTGTAACGTTACTGTTTGCTGCAAACGGTATTTCGAAACTGATTCGTGGCGAGAGTATTGTATAAGGAGGCGTAAGACATGGCAAAAACAGCACAGGAAAAGGCTGATTTAAAAGCCGAAAAACTTTATGAAAAAACACATAAACGCAAATATCGCTTAAAACCGGGCGATATCGTATTTAACATTTTAAATTACCTGTTTTTTACATTATTTACAATAGCATGTATATTTCCATTTTATTACCTGTTTATCAATACGATCAGCGATAATGATCTGGTAATCAAGGGTTTAATCAACTTCATACCGAGAGGAATCCATTTTGATAACTATACAGCGTTATTAAATGTAAGTGATCTTTCAAGTGCATTGATCGTATCACTGTCAAGAACAGTACTTGGTACGGCACTTATGGTAGCAGCATCCGGATTTATCGGATATCTGGTAACCAAAGATGAAATGTGGGGCAGAAAATTCTGGTACAGATTTCTTGTGATTACCATGTATTTCAATGCGGGTCTGATCCCATGGTTCTTAAATATGCAGATGTTAGGTCTGACCAATACATTCTGGGCATACATCATTCCTGGTATTGTGGCTCCGTATAACATCATTCTGGTAAAAACATACATAGAGTCAATTCCAGCGGAACTCGAAGAGAGTGCTCAGATCGACGGAGCAAGCTTCTTTACTGTATTCCGCAAGATCATCTGGCCGCTCAGTAAACCGATCCTTGCGACGATTGCGATTTTCGGTGCAGTTGGTCACTGGAACTCCTTTACGGATTCCCTGATCTTAATGACATCAGCTCCGAAATTATATACTTTACAGCACAGACTTTACATTTACTTAAATCAGGCATCCAACTTAAGTGCATTAATGGAGTCTGGCGGATCTGTCAGCGAGGCTGTTTTAAAATCAGCAATGAGTGGAAAGGTTATCAAATATACGATTTCCATGGTAACGGTAATCCCGATTTTAATCGTATATCCATTCATGCAGCGTTACTTTGAAAAAGGTATCATGTTAGGTGCCGTAAAAGGTTAAAGAGGTGTTAACCGCGAGGCGCGGAATCAAAATAACACAAAAACAAGGAGGAAAATTACATGAAAGCAAAGAAAATCGTATCACTGCTTCTGGCAGCTGCAATGACAGTTTCCATGGCAGCCTGTGGGGGTAGCAATCAGACAAGTGCATCAAAGAACAACAGCAACAATGCAGCGGGGGATGCTGCAGACGAAGATGCAACGGAGAGTGGAGTATCCGAGGAAACTTCCGAAGATGAAGCGGAAGATCTCGCAGATATCATTCCGGAAGAGACAGTTACTCTCGATGTATTCGATCAGTTAGCAAACTATTCCGGTGAGCAGATCGGATGGTTTGGTCAGATCATGTTAGACAAATTCAATGTAAAATTAAATATCATCCCGGATTCTGACGGTGTATATGAGACACGTATGGAGTCAGGAAACCTTGGAGATCTGGTTCTCTGGGGAAATGATTCTGATGAGTATCAGCAGGCAGTCAGCAAGGGAATGCTCTTTGACTGGAACGAGGATGATATCTTAAGCGATTACGGTCCATACATCAAACAGAACATGCCATATGCATTAGAGAAAAATGCAAATCTTTCCGGCGGTACTGTTTATGGATTCGGATTTGATGTTGCAAGGGATGCGACAGCACGTCAGGATTTCATGTATACCTGGGATTTAAGATGGGATCTTTACAAAGAGTTAGGATATCCTGAGATCAAGACTTTAGACGATATGGTAGATGTTTTAGGTCAGATGAAAGAGATCTGCCCGACCGATGATAACGGAAAAACAACTTATGGTGTTTCCTTATTCAACGACTGGGACGGAAACCTTGTAATGTTCGTAAAATCAACAGCAACTGCTTATTATGGATATGATGAATTTGGTTTTGGTCTGTATGATCCAGAGGAGCAGGTATTCCATCCAGCATTAGAGGAAAATGGACCTTACCTCACATGCTTAAAATTCTATAACAACCTGTATCAGAAAGGACTACTTGATCCTGACTCCCAGACACAGGGATATGACGGTATGCAGGAAGATTACCAGAACGGTGGAGCATTCTTAAATGTGTTCAACTTCTTAGGTTCTACTTTCTACAACTCAGATTCACATGCACAGGAAGGCAAAGCAATGTATCCTTGCCCACCGGAAGATGCAACCCCGATCTGCTATGGTCAGAATATCTACGGTGGAAACCGTATCTGGTCTATCGGTGCTAAGACAGAGTATCCGGAATTGTGTATGGCTATCTTAAACTGGTTATCTACTCCGGAAGGACGTATGACAGCTGAGTATGGTCCAAAGGATGTCTGCTGGTACTATGATGAAAATGGAAAAACGCAGTTTACAGATTTAGGACGTGCAGCTAAGACAGATATCAGCACACAGATGTCTGATGGTTACAGCGGAACATTTGATGATGGTTCCTTTAAAATGAACAATACAACGTGGGCGATTGATTCCTTAAATCCTGATTCAAACGGTGAGACATTCAACTATCGTAAATGGGAAAGTTTTGCAACAGATGCAAATTCTGACATTGAGCAGGATTGGAGAGATAAGACCGGTGCTGCAACAGCAGATGAGTACATGGGATCAAGACCTTACAAACTTTCTCTTGGTACAACATACTCTGAGTCTACAAAATCTGATGAGTTAACTGTATTATGGACACAGGTTGCTGAGTGCATCAAGACAAATTCATGGAAAGCAATCTATGCTAAGACAGATGCTGAATACGACCAGATCGTTGCAGACATGATCTCCCAGGCAAAAGACTACGGCTATGACGAGTGTATCGCATTCCAGGAGAATGAGGCATCACTTAGAAAAGCAGCTGAGAACGAAGTAAAAGGGACCATCAAATAATTGTATCACAAATGAATGACAGACCAGAGCAGAAGATCCGGACATTCCGTCCGGATCGCCCCGGTCTGTTTTCATCATACTGGATATCTGGAGTAAAATCCTGTATGATGAAAGCAGATCAGAGGTATGAAATAAAATGAGAGATAAGAAAAGTGCATGGGAAGCACTTTGAGATTGGAGGAAAACAAATGAAATTTTTTAGCGTTGACAGTCCATTGTACCGTTTTTTAAGCAGAGTACTTGATATTTTAAAACTAAATTTTTTATGGATTCTTGGAAGCCTGCCGGTTTTTACGATCGGGGCATCGACCACGGCGGCAATGTCAGTTGCGTTAAAGTTAGCGGATGATGAGGAGGGCTATATCGCGAAATCATATTTTGAAGCGTACAAGGCAAACTTTAAACAGGGCGTTCCGATGGGACTGATCTTTCTGGTTGCATGGTATGCGGTATATCTTGACTTCCAGCTGTTTGGAGCAGTGAAAAATAATCCGGTCATTTTGCTGATCATCGGTATGGTGTCCGTATTTCTTGTGATCATTGCGATGATCTATTCCTTTTCACTGCTGGCAAGATATGAAAATACGGTGGTCCGCACGATCCAGAATTCTATGGATATTTCAAGAAAATATTTTGGAAAAACACTGATCCTTGTGATCCTCGTCGCAGCAGAAGTGCTGATCTTCCAGTATAATTCAACCATGATATTTCTTGGAATCTTATTTGGACCTGGATTTATCATTTACACGGTCGCAGCAGTAAGCAAACGTGTATTCTTACAGATCGAGCGTGTGAACCGCGAGGGCGAGTGACAGGTAAAACCGGTTAACAGAACAAATCAGGAACAGCAATACGAAAAAGATGCAAAAATACAGCACAGAAATTGGAGGTAAATATGATCGAGAGCAGCAAAGTACATAAAATTTTATATGGTGGAGATTACAACCCGGAACAGTGGCCGGAGGAGATCTGGAAAGAGGACATGCGCCTGTTTAAATTAGCGCACATTGATGTCGTGACGCTCAATGTTTTCAGCTGGGCAGCACTGCAGCCGGATGAAATTACCTATGATTTTTCCAAACTGGATAAGATCATGGAGTATGTGAAAGAAAACGGACTGAAAGTCTGCTTTGCAACTTCGACAGGAGCGCATCCGGCGTGGATGGCAAGAAAATACCCGGATATCCTGCGTGTCGGGCATAACGGCATGAAACGCAAATTCGGAGCACGTCACAATTCCTGTCCGAACAGCCCGACTTACCGGAAATATTCTGTGGCACTTGCCGCAAAACTGGCAGAGCGATACAAAGATTATGACAATATTGTTGCATGGCATATTTCCAATGAATATGGCGGGGAATGTTACTGCGAAAACTGTGAAAAAGCATTCCGTGTATGGCTGCATAAAAAATATGGAACGCTGGATGAGTTAAACCGTGTATGGAACACTTCTTTCTGGGGACATACCTTTTATGACTGGGATGATGTTGTTTTGCCGGATATGCGTTCAGAGGAGTTTAACTGGGATGGCATCCGTACCAATTTCCAGGGGATTTCACTCGATTACCGCAGATTCAATTCGGACAGTATCTTAGACTGCTACAAATTAGAGCGCGATGCGGTAAAAGAGTACACGCCGGATATTCCGGTTACCACAAATCTGATGGGATTTTATCCATCATTAGACTACCAGAAATGGGCAAAAGAAATGGATTTTATTTCCTGGGACAGCTATCCTTCCTTTGGCGCAGAGACAGAAAACAATGCGATGGCACATGATCTGATGCGTGGATTAAAGGGTGGCAAACCGTTTGCACTGATGGAACAGACACCGAGTGTGAGCAACTGGCATACCTACTGTGCCTTAAAGCGACCGGGTATGATGCGCTTATACAGCTATCAGGCGGCAGCGCACGGCGCAGATACGATCATGTTTTTCCAGATGAGAAGAAGCATTGGTGCCTGTGAGAAATATCACGGTGCAGTGATCGACCATGTCGGCAATGAGAATACGAGAGTGTTCCGTGAGATCACAGCACTTGGCGAAGAACTGACTGAACTTTCTGATACACTGCTTGGTGCAAGAACTCCGGCAGAAGTGGCAGTTGTATTTGACTGGGATAACTGGTGGGCAACGGTATTATCCGCAGGCCCAAGCCGTTGTATCAATTATTATGAGGAGATTTATCAGTATTATAAGGCACTGTTAAATCTTCATATCCCAATGGATTTTGTTGGTGTGGACGATGATCTGTCCGGTTATAAAGTTGTCATTGCACCGATGTTATACATGTGCAAAGACGGTTATGATGAAAAGATCCGCAGCTTTGTCAAAGCGGGCGGCACCTTTCTGACCTCCTATTTCAGCGGATATGTGGAAGACCATGACCTTGTGATCACAGGCGGATATCCGGGCAGACTGCGCGATATTTTGGGTATCTGGGTAGAAGAATCCGATGCGATTCCGGCAGGAGATGCTGGCATGAAACATACCTTTGCATACAAAGATGTGACTTATCCGGCAGAAGTGCTTTGTGATTTATCACATACCGAAGGCGCAGAAACACTCTCAACCTATGATAATGACTTCTATGCCGGAATGCCCGTACTGACCTGCAACACCTTTGGATCCGGAAAAGCCTGCTACGTCGCAACCCGCTCCAATCAGGACTTCTACCGCACTTTCTTAACTGACATTATGAAAGAAGCCGGCGTAGAACCACTCGCAGAAGGCAGTGACAAAGTAGAGATCACTCTCCGCGAAAACAAAAACGGCAGCTTCCTCTTCCTCTTAAATCCGACGGACGAATCACAGGAAGTAACGCTGAAAAAAGCCGGAACTGACCTGCTCGGCGGAATGACTTACCAGGCAGGAGAGAAAGTTGTACTTCCGGCAAAAGCAGTGGCGATCGTTCAAAGCAGGTAAAGGTTATCTCAAGCAAGTAGAGATTTTCCACAAAGAAACCGCGAAACTCTTCAAAAAACTGAAGTAGTTGAGTCCCAGCCTAAATTAGAGTTTCGCCCCATCTAGAGCAAGAAAAGAGGACATACACTATGTCGGAACAGCAAAAGGAACAACAACTTCTCGAAACCGTAGACCGCATCATCGCAGAAGGCCCGTACCAGCCAGCCTGGTCATCCCTGATGCAGGCGAAAACCCCTGACTGGTTTAAACAGAAAAGATTTGGCATCTTCATCCACTGGGGCGTCTACAGTGTTCCCGCCAACTCCAACGAATGGTACCCAAGAAACATGTACATCGAGGGAATGCCCGCATACGAACACCATATAAAAACCTACGGCAGCCAGAAAGACTTTGGATATAAAGACTTCATCCCGATGTTCCACGCCGAAAAATTTGACCCGGCAGAATGGGTGCGTTTATTCAAAGAAGCCGGTGCCGGTTATGTGTTTCCGGTTGCAGAACACCATGATGGATTTCAGATGTACAAAAGTGAACTGTCCCACTGGAATTCGGCAGAGATGGGGCCGAAACGGGACGTACTTGGTGAACTGAAAGCGGAGATTGAGAAACAGGGACTTACGTTCTGCACATCATCCCACCGTGCAGAACATTGGTTTTTCTTAGGACACGGAAAAGAATTTGACAGTGATATCAAAGAACCATTGCAAAAAGGAGACCTGTACTGGCCGTCCATGCCGGAACCGGATGCAGAAGATCTCTACGGAGAGCCGTATCCGACAGAAGAATTTTTAAATGACTGGTTAGCACGCACAGCGGAAATTATATTAAATTATAAACCATCCCTGCTGTATTTTGACTGGTGGGTGCAGCATCAGGCGTTCAAACCATATTTAAAGAAACTCGCTGCATTTTATTACAACTGCGGCGTGAAATGGGGCAAAGATGTTAAAATCTGTTATAAACATGATGCGATGATGTTTGGCAGTGGAATTGTGGAAGTGGAGCGCGGTGGGTTTGCGGAAGCAAAGCCCTATGATTGGCAGACCGATACGGCAGTTGCAAGAAATTCCTGGTGCTATACTGACACATTGGATTATAAAAGCAGCAATGAGATCATTTGTACACTCGTGGATGTGGTCAGCAAAAATGGTAATCTTCTGTTAAATATCGGTCCGAAGGCGGATGGAACGATCCCGGATGGTGACCGTGCTATTTTGGAAGATCTTGCAAAATGGATGAAAGTAAACAGTGAGGCCGTTATCGGTGCAAATGTCTGGCGAAAATCCATGGAAGGTCCGACGGCAGCGGCAGAAGGACAGTTTCAGGATCAGAAAGAACTGAAATTTACAAACAAAGATTACCGTTTTACGATTAATCATGGAAATATTTACGCAATTGCGTTACAATGTCCTAAAGATGGTGTTTTCTGTATCCGTTCACTGGCAGACAGCAGTGATCAGAATGTGCCGGAGTTTCATGGTATCATTGAGTCGGTGGATATTTTAGGATATGATGGCAGGCTGCAATGGTCTGTGGACGGGGAAGGACTTCATGTAACCGCACCTGGAATAGACAGTGAGTTTCCGGTTGTTGTGCGTGTGCGTCCGGAATAAACACCGCTCTGAGTGAAAAATGAACGAAAGGCGTAAAAAACATGAGTCTGTTTGCCCGGATAAAAACATTCATAGGCAATTTAAGACTGCGGGAGAGAATGCTCTTTATATACATTGCCGGAGGAATTCTGCCGATTCTGCTGTTGGATATTTATACTTATCAGAATACGAGATCGGTGTTGATCCAGAAAGCGAAGGAAAGCGAGATGGATGGGTTAAATATGATCGCGGATTCAATGAGCGAGAGTATGTCCGTCATCTCCGACATTTCCAAACAGATGTACTTTGATGAAAAGATTGAGCATATCGCATTTCATCAGTATGAAAACTATTCGGAGATTCTTGCAGATTACAGAGACTATGATACCATTTCTGATTATCTGAAATATTATTATCATGAAATTTCAAGTATCACGTTGTATCTGAATAATGATACAATTTCCAATAATGAATATTTTGTACATGTAGATCAGGAGATTGCAGAGAAGCCATGGTATCAGAATACGCTCGAACTGAATGGAAAACCGTACTGGTCTTATTCGTATGATTCGTTAAAACGCAAGGATTCACTCCGGATGTCGAGACTTTTATATACGAAGGATATGCAGCCGGTCGGTGTACTTGCAATTAACATGCAGTATAAGAGGACGGAGCTGCCTGTGCAGGAACGGACGCAGGATACTTATTTAGTGTATAATGACACGGTGGTTCTGCACCGCAATGAATATGAACGGGACACGGATGAAATGGTTCTGCTGTTAAAGCAGATCAAAGATGATACTGATTCCGGCAAAGTGCGTTTTCAGGGGGAAGATACCTGTCTGTTATCGACGGTGCGGGTAAAACCGGACTATTCGGATGATTATTATACCTTAGTCAGTGTATGTCCGTATGAAGAGATCGCAGGATCGGCAGCCCGCAGTGCGTTGGGAAGTCTTGTGCCACAGCTTGTCTGTGTGGTGTCTGGTCTTGGAATTATTCTGGTATTTTCCAATCAGTTCAGTACGAGGGTAAATACATTCCGTCTGCAGATGCATAAGGCTGCAACTGGAGATTTTGATATCACGGAGGATATCGGCGGGGAGGATGAGATCTCGGATCTCTACCGGGATCTGAAGGTAATGATCGATTCCATACAGGAACTGATGAATAACGTGATCAAAGAACGTGTGCAGAAAGAACAGGTCAATGCAAGGCAGAAAGAAGTGGAATTTAAAATGCTTGCAAGCCAGATCAATCCACATTTTCTGTATAATACGTTAGAGACGATCCGTATGCAGGCAAGAATTCATAATCAGCCGGATATCGAGGAACTGGCAAAGATGCTTGCAAAGATCATGCGGAGAAATATCCAGGTAAGTAATACCTTGCAGCCGTTAAAATCAGAACTGAAACTGGTTGAGTATTACCTGAAAATACAGGATTACCGTTTCCATGACAGAATCCATTACCGTATTGAAACGGAGGGGGACATTGAGCCGTTAAAGGTCATGCCGCTTTTGATCCAGCCTTTTGTGGAGAATGCTTTTGTGCATGGACTTGAAGCAAAGGAGAGCGGCGGTGAGATCGTGATCCGGGTTGAAGTGAGATCACATCTCTGGATCACCGTGACGGATAATGGATGCGGAATGTCCATGGAAAAATTAGATGAAGTACGGAGAGGTTTGAACGATTTTGAAAATCTGGACCGGACACATATTGGAATCTGCAATGTCAATCAGAGAATCAAGCTCCAGTATGGGGAGGATTATGGAGTGGAATTTGAGAGTAAGACAGGAGCAGGAACGAAAGTCAGTATCAAACTTCCGGTTCTGACGTCGGAAATTGAGTAATGAAATATTACATTCTGAAAATGAGAAAATAATTTAAAGGGGCAGGATATATGGGAAGGAGTTTTTTATACAAAGGTATAGGTAAAACTTTTGTATGTAAATATTTTGCATGCAATAGAACAGTGTGCAGCAGGATCGTAAGTGGTCTTATCACAGGCAGTCTGCTGATGGGGTTATATGGCTGTGGTGCCACAGAAAATACAACTGTTTCAGACACACAAAAGCAGGAGAGCAGTCAGGAAGATTTAGAACCGGTTACATTTACATTTTATAATGCGGACGGGATGGAGGACACATGGACAGATCCTGTCGCACAGAAAATAACAGAAAAGACAGGTGTTACGCTAAAGATGGATTACCCTGCGGATGCCAGTGATAACCGTATTGCGCTGATGGTTGCAACCGGGGAATATCCGGATCTTGTGTTTGCAAAAGGGGATGCTCCGACATTGATCCAGAATGATGCATTGATTGATATGTCAGATCTGATCGATGAGTATGGTCCTAATATTAAAAAATTGTATGGAGATGAGTACGAAAATCTGCGTTATTCCAGTGATGATCCATCTATTTACCAGTTATGCAGTGACAAGGTGCAGGAAGAAACATTGGAAACATCAGGGACAGCCCAGCTCCAGTGGGCGGTATTGCAGGAAAACGGGTATCAGATACCATATACATTAGATGAATATACACAGATGATCCGTGACTATATGGTAAAATATCCCACTATTAATGAAAAACCGACCATCGGTATTTCCATTGCATGTTCTGACTGGCACTGGTATACGATGCTGTCTAATCCGTCCGGGTTTATCGCAAATGGTTCGCCGGATAATGGTCAGTGGATCGTGGATGAGGACAAGGAAGAAGTATATTATAAGCATGCAGCGGATGGACAGAAAGAATATTATGAATGGCTGAACAAATATATAATGAAGGAATTTTAGATCCGGAATTTGCCACACAGACACACGAAGATTATATTATGAAGATTGCAGACGGCAGGGTGCTTGGACTGCTGGATAAAGACTGGGATTATGCAAATGCGGAGGTATCTTTAAGATCGGAAGGACAGGACGAGCGGACTTATGCGGGACTTCCGGTTACGATTGATGAATCTGTAAAATGCCCGTCTTTAAAGCAGAGAAGTCTGGCAGTCGGCTGGGGAATCGGTATTACGAAAAGCTGTAAAGATCCTGTACGGGCGGTCAAATTTCTGGACTGGATATGCAGTGATGAGGGACAGATCCTTCTGAACTGGGGAATCGAAGGAGTTAACTACTATTATGATGAAAATGGAAAACGCTGTATTACGGAGGAAGACCTTGAGGTATCGAAAAGTGATACGAATTATTCGGAGCGCACAGGAGTTGGCTTCCGTGTATATCCGTTTCCAAGTTATGGAAATGAGGCAGTTGATTCTACCGGCAATTCATACAGCAAGAGTTCAAGAAATGTGGTAAAGGAAAGTTATGATGAGATGGAAAAAGAGGCATTAAAAGCATGGAATGCAGATATGCTGATCGATATTTTCCCACAGAAAGAAGAATTTGAAAAAGAAAATTATTCACCGCTCTGGTCTTTGACACTGCCGGATGAGCTGAATCAGATATTAAGTAATCTGAATGACATAGCATGGAAAGGACTGATCGACTGCATTGTCTGCAAACCGGAGGATTTTGATGCAAAATGGGATGAGATGCAGCAAAAATTAAAAACTGTCGGTCTAAAAAAAGCAGATCAGGAAATGACCGCATTACTGCGGGAAGAGATCAGCCGCCGAGAGTAGATGGGTAAATGCGAAAGAGTCGCAATCGACTCTTTGCTCTAAAAAGAAAATACAGGGATAGGAAAGAGAAATAAATTTATGGCAAAAAGAATCATGATTCAGGGAACAATGTCAAATGCTGGGAAAAGCCTGCTTGTAGCAGGTTTATGCCGCATTTTTAAGCAGGACGGTTACCGTGTGGCACCATTCAAATCCCAAAATATGGCACTCAACTCTTATATTACCGAAGAGGGACTTGAGATGGGGCGTGCGCAGGTCATGCAGGCAGAGGCAGCAGGGATAAAACCGCAGGTCTGCATGAATCCGATTCTTTTAAAACCAACGAATGATACAGGCTCCCAGGTGATCGTAAACGGCGAAGTGCTTAAAAATATGAAGGCACGGGATTATTTTGCGTATAAAAAGAAACTGATCCCGGATATTTTAAAAGCATATCAGACGTTAGAGCAGCAGGCTGATATCATAGTGGTCGAAGGAGCCGGCAGTCCGGCAGAGATCAATCTCAAAGAAAACGATATTGTAAACATGGGGCTTGCAGAGTTATTAGACGCACCGGTACTGCTCGTCGGGGATATTGACCGTGGTGGTGTATTTGCACAGCTGATCGGTACATTAGTTTTGTTAGAAGAAAAAGAACGGGAACGCATTAAAGGACTTATCATCAATAAGTTCCGCGGGGATGTGTCGATCTTAGATCCTGGTATACAGATGTTAGAGGAAAAAGGCGGGATTCCGGTTACCGGAGTCGTGCCTTATATGCATTTAGTACTTGAAGATGAGGACAGTCTGTCAGACCGGTTTACGGATCACGAGGAAAAGGCAGTTGATATTGCAGTTATCCGTTTTCCGCGTATTTCCAATTTTACGGATTTCATGGTATTTGAATCGATCGAAGGTGTTTCTGTCCGCTATATAGATACACCGGAAAAGCTGCATCACCCGGATATGATCATCCTGCCCGGCAGTAAAAATACGATGGGCGACTTAAAATGGATGCGCCAGAACGGGCTGGAGGCTGCCATCAAAAAGCATGCGCAAAATCGGGATGCCGTGATCTTTGGCATCTGCGGCGGATATCAGATGTTGGGAGAGTGCATCACAGATCCTTATGGTGTCGAGGAGGGCGGTATGCTGCGCGGTATGGAACTTTTGCCGCTGGAGACAGAGATGGAACAGGAAAAGACGAGAACGCAGGTGGACGGGACATTTGAAGAACTGACCGGAGTGCTGTCTGTGCTGTCGGGTGTGAAGCTGACGGGGTATGAGATTCATATGGGAGCGAGCCGCAGGACGGATCATGCCGAGATTGATATGGATACGGTTATGATGGATTTAGGTCGGAGTGAGAAGCCCGAAATGCTTCAGGAAAAAAGATATGAATATCTGTGCCATATCACAGATCAGGCTGAAAATCAAAAAGCAGATGGAATCTGTGCAGGTAATGTTTATGGTACTTATGTTCATGGAGTATTTGATGCAGATGGCATTGCTGCAAAGATCGTTGAGGCACTTGCCACAAAGAAAGGAATTTCCATGGAGGCAGTGACTCAGCAGAATTATCAGGAATTTAAAGAGACACAGTATGATAAATTGGCGGAGACGCTGCGGGAGTATCTGGATATGGATGCGGTGTATAGGATGATGGGGATGTAAGGCTGCTTGTTACCGCACAACAGGCGAGAACAGCAGCGACTGGACGGACCGATTTGACGGAGTAAATTTGTTTATTGCTGAACACAGGAAACTGCCCTATAATAAATGATAACGGAAATAAAAAAGAAGTACGCAGGAGGCAGCGGGATGGGAAGATACCTGAATCAGGGAAATGAAAGCTTTGAAAAGAGTGTAAATTCTGAAATTTATATCGATAAAACAGGTTTGATTAAGTATACCAACCGTGTTCTGAATACGCTGCAGGGGTATGTCTGTATCAGAAGACCGGATGAGAAAATCCGAAAAAAGGTACAGGAAAACTGGGATTCCTTAGCGAAACCATTAGATGGGCTGGGAATCTTTGAAAAGATATTTACACAGATCGGTGCAGTGACAGGGGACGAGAGGGTGCCGTTACAAAAGAAGGCAGTGATCGTGATGTGTGCGGATAACGGGATCGTTGAGGAGGGCATCAGCCAGTCCGGGCAGGAAGTCACATATCAGGTTGCAGAATCCATGGGAAAACGAAAAAGCTCTGTCTGCCTTATGGCTGCACAGGCGAATGCTAAAGTCATTCCAATCGACGTCGGGATCGCAGCGGAAGAAACACCGGAAGGCGTCTGGAATAAAAAGGTGAGCAGGGGTACAAAAAACTTTTTAAAACAGCCGGCGATGACGGAGGAGGAAGCATTGGCTGCGATCGAAGCTGGCATCGACAGTGTAAAAAAGTGCAAAGAGGATGGTATGACACTGCTTGCAACCGGGGAGATGGGAATTGGAAACACGACGACAAGCAGCGCAGTGGCGGCGGCATTGTTAAACTGTGAGACGGCAGCGATTACCGGAAAAGGTGCAGGACTCAGTGACGCGGGATTATTACATAAGATTGCGGTGATCGATGAGGCGCGGAAAAAATATCAGTTTGACTCCAAAGATGTATTTCGTATTCTGTGTTCGGTCGGCGGACTGGATATTGCAGGACTGTGCGGTGTCTGCATCGGGGGCGCAGTTTACGGTGTCCCGGTTGTGCTGGACGGTGTGATCAGTGCAGTTGCAGCACTTGTGGCAGAACGTCTTGTTCCGGGCGTAAAGGATTTTCTGATCGCTTCCCACAAAAGCAGGGAACCGGCAGCGGCACTGATCTTACAGGAACTTGGTGTACATCCGGTCATTGATGGCAGTCTGGCGCTCGGTGAGGGAACCGGTGCCGTTCTGATGTTTGGACTGCTCGATACGGTACATGCAGTCTATGGTAACCGGACAACATTTTCAGATATCAGGGTGGAAGCATACAAGAGGTTTACAGACGTATGATGGTTGTAGTGACAGGCGCAAGCGGCAGTGGTAAGTCGGAATATGCAGAAGGTGTGGCGGTAAAGCTGGCGGGAAAAGGAGACTTATATTATCTTGCGACGATGCGTGTCTATGGAGAAGAGGGCGTACGCCGTGTGGAACGGCACAGAAAACTTCGCGCCGGGAAAGGATTTCAAACGGCTGAGTGTCCTGTCAAGGTGGATGAAGCGTTTGCACAGGTATGCATGTCAGAGTCTTTGGAACAGACATGTGACACATCACATGGAAGAGTATGTACGGCAGAATTTTTAGAACAGGGATGTGCCAGGCTGCATGGAAAAATACGGATGCCCGTGGCTTTATTGGAGTGCATGTCAAACCTTGTGGCGAATGAGATGTTCCCGGAGACTGTCGGTGATGAGATAAATGCAAACTGTGTAGAAAATATCGTCCGCCAGATCAGGCACTTGAAAGACCAGACCGGACATCTGGTGATCGTGACAAACCAGATCTTTGAGGACGGAATTATCTATGAACCGGAAACGATGGAATACATTAGAAATCTGGGTCAGATCAACCAACAGTTAGCAGAAATGGCGGATTCGGTGATTGAGGTTGTGGCAGGAATCCCGATTTTTATAAAGGGGGAGAAATTATGATGACAACATTAAGAGCACTGGTCATTGCATTTTCCATGTATTCACAGATACCGATGCCGCAGTTTACCTGGCAGGATAAAGAAATGAAGTATGCATTCTGCTTTTTCCCGTGGGTTGGAGCGACCATCGGCGGTATCACGATGTTCTGGTGGTGGTTCTGCGGAAAATTTTCGGTTGGAAATGTGGCATTTGCCATGATTGGCACAGCCATTCCACTTGCAGTTACCGGAGGATTTCATGTGGATGGATTTATGGATACGATGGATGCGTTCCATTCTTACCAGCCGAGAGAGAAAAAACTTGAGATATTGAAGGACTCGCATATAGGTGCTTTTTCTGTAATCTGTCTGGTGCTGTATGAACTGATTTATATCGGAGCATATTCAGAGATAGATGCAGTACGGCAGGCGGGGATCGTGGCAGCCGGATTTTTCTTATCACGCTGTCTTTCCGGTATTGCTGCGATGACTTTTCCGGGTGCAAAGAAAGAAGGACTTTTGTATATGTTCACGAGCAAAGCGCATGAGCGGGCCGTAAAGACCGCACTGTTTTTGCAGACAGCAGCGGTGGCAGTGCTGATGCTGTATTTAGACGGAGTGACGGGAGTGGCAGTGTTAGTGGGCGCAGGTCTTACTTTTCTGTATTATTATAAGAAATGTAAAAAGGAACTTGGAGGTATTACCGGGGATACCGAAGGATATTTTGTGACAGTGTGTGAGTGTGTGATCGTTGTGGCAGCTGCGGTATGTGGAATTATACGATGATAAAGGAATAACAAAAAAAGAGGGTGTAAAATGAGACTGGTTTTAGGTGGAGTGGCACAGGGAAAACGCAATTATGTAAAAACAGCGTATCATATATCAGAGAACAACATTTTTTCGGGCGAAAACGCAGAACTTGAGCAGTTATGCGGTGCAAAAGCAGTAGATAAGTTCCATCTGTGGGTACGAAGAAAAGTGAAAGAGCAGGCAGATGTGCCAAAACTCACAGAAACATTTATAAAGAAAAACCCGGATTGTATCGTGATCTGCAATGAAGTCGGATGCGGTGTGGTGCCGATGTTAAAAGAAGAAAGAGAGTACCGGGAGCAGGTCGGAAGGATGCAGGTCATTCTGGCAAAATCTTCGGAGAGTGTGGAGCGTGTGATATGCGGGATAGCACAGAAAATAAAATAACAATGGCATTTATCCGGCATGGAGAGACAGCGTCGAACCGCAGAAAAAGTTATCTTGGCTGGACAGATGAACCGCTTTCTGAGGACGGATGTGAAATGCTGTTGCGCAACAGGAAAAATTATCCTGCAGCAGACCTTATTTTTACGAGTCCCATGCTAAGGTGCAGACAGACAAAAGAGATTTTATATAAAGATCAGCCTTATCAGATCATAGAAAAATGGAAAGAAATGAACTTTGGCAGTTTTGAGGGAAAGACTTACTTTGATTTAAATGGAAATGAAGATTATCAGAGATGGATCGACAGTGGCGGCACACTGCCGTTTCCGGACGGAGAGAGCCGGGCAGAATTTATCACAAGGTGTAAAGCGGGATTGTTGGATTGCCTGATGGAATTAGAAAAACAGGTAACTGTACCGGAAAAGGTTGTCTGCATTGTACATGGCGGCACGATTATGGCACTTTTTGACAGTTATGGACAGGGTTCCTATTTTGACTATCAGTGCAGGTGCGGACAGGGATATGAATGTACGCTGTCCTATGCAGTAGACGCAAATGGGATGGTGAAAGAGACATCAATTTCCATGCGTGATGAAAAATTAATTTTTGGAGAGTAAAGACATGTATTATCATATGATAGCATTTCTGGCGGGATTTCTGCTGGATCTACTGATCGGGGATCCGCACTGGCTGTATCATCCGGTGCGCCTGATCGGAAATCTGATCGCAGCGTTGGATCATAGACTGCTTGATGTGACAGGCATAAGAAATGAAAAAAAAGAACGGCGCGCAGGTATTTTGCTAGTGACCGTTGTACTGCTTGCGACTGGAGCGGTGAGCGGTCTTTTGCTGTGGGGAGCTTATGCGATTGCGCCGGTGGCAGGCTGTATTTTAGAAAGTATCATGACCTATCAGATCCTTGCGACGAAATGCCTGAAAGTTGAGAGCATGAAAGTGTATGAACGTCTGCGGGCAGATGATCTTGCGGGCGCAAGAAATGCAGTGGCAATGATCGTCGGACGCGATACGCAAAATCTGGATGCGGCAGGGGTCGCGAAAGCGGCTGTGGAGACAGTAGCAGAAAATACGTCGGACGGTGTGATTGCTCCGATGATCTGTTTGGCGATCGGAGGTCCGGTGTTAGGGTTTTTATATAAGGCAGTCAACACGATGGACTCGATGGTGGGCTACAAGAATGAACGTTACCTGAATTTTGGAAGGACGGCAGCAAAACTCGATGATGTGGTGAATTATATCCCGGCGCGGATCAGTGCGGCGCTGATGATTGCAGCCGCCTATGGGCCGGGAAAACAGTTTTCCGGGAAAGATGCCCTGCGCATTTTTAAGCGTGACCGTTACAATCATGCAAGTCCGAACTCTGCCCAGACCGAGGCAGCCTGTGCAGGTGCCCTGCATCTTCGCCTGGCGGGGGATGCAAGCTATTTTGGAAAAATCGTAAAAAAGCCATTTATCGGGGATGATTTAAGACCGGTGGAAGCGGAGGATATCGTGCGGGTAAATGTGCTTTTGTACCGGAGTGCGGTGATCGGAGAAATCCTGTGTCTGCTGGCACTTTTGGTGGTAACATTATTCTGACAGTGAGGATGCCATTCAAAATGAAAAAATGGTTTATATGATTAAATGAAAGAAAGAGAGTCTATATCAATGTTTCGTAAAATGAGAAGATTTAAACAGGAATTGAGCAAGGAAGAATGTATGGAGATTTTGAAAAATGAACCGAGAGGCGTGCTTTCTGTATTAGGTGACGATGGTTATCCGTATGGTATGCCTGTCACTCATTGGTACAATGAAAAAAACGGGAAAATTTATTTTCACGGTGCAAAATCGGGACATAAAATAGATGCGATAAAAAACTGTGACAAGGTTTCTTTCTGCGTCTATGATAAAGGCTATCGGAAAGAAAATGACTGGGCGCTGAATATAAAGAGCGTTATTGTGTTCGGACGTGTCCGCTTTGTAGAAGATCAGGACACAATAAATCAGATATGCACGAATATGTGTGATAAATTTACTGACGATAAGGAATATGTGAAAGTGGAACTTTCAAAATGCGGGTCGAGTGTGTTATGTCTGGAATTAAATCCGGAACATATAACGGGGAAACTGGTAAATGAGTCATAGAATACGGTAAATTGAAAACTACTTGTTCTTTTTGTTATAAATTGATATAATGACGAAAGACAGCATGTCATAGGAAAATGGAATTATTTATCCGGATGACATTATAGCAGAAAGAGGAGAGGGATTAAGGTATGAGTGAACCTGAAAATTATGTAAAAAAAGAGGAACCGCGCGTATCCATAAAACAGCGCAGGAAAAAAAGTATAGGAGGCACACTGGGAACACTGTTTGCGGAGAATCAGAGTATGCTGATGCTGTTTGCAGCTATTGTTGCAGCACTTGCGGTGATTCTGACAGGAATCATTGCACTGCATATGCCGGTCGTTCCAGTCTGCCTGATCGTATTATTAGAGACTGGAATTGCCTGCTGCCTGCATGATGTGCCGATCTGGCTGCATGCGATCGCTGTGATCGTTCAGATCATAGCCGGGGTTCTCACCGGAGCCACTGTTTTTATGGTGCTGTGTGTGGTAGAATATTTGGTCGGGATTTTATGCCTGCGTTATGTGAGAGATTAAGGGATGAGTATGGAAACGGACTTTTGCTATGGGGAGATTTTTAGCAGGAGTCCGTTTGTATTTACAGGAGGAAAAAGATGAATTTAAATCAGTTATTTTGTGAAATGATACAGTATTACAGGAATGATCCCAAAAGAATCCAGCATTTTACAAAGGTACACAGCTATGCAAAGCTGATCGGGGAACTTTCCGGCATGCAGGGGGAAGAACTGCTGACACTCGAGGTGGCTGCCTATGTACATGATATCGGGATCAAAGTGGCGGAGGAAAAGTATGGAAGCAGTAACGGCAGGCTTCAGGAGCAGGAAGGGCCGGCAGTGGCAGAGGATATGCTTGGCAGAATGCATTTTGACGAAAAAATCATCCGGAGAGTGTCCTATCTGGTCGGACATCACCACACTTATGACCAGATTGACGGTCTGGATTACCAGATACTGGTGGAGGCAGATTTTCTGGTCAATCTCTATGAGGATGGCGTGACAAAAGAGGCTGTGATGCATGCATACAACAAAATTTTCCGCACGGAACATGGAAAACGCATCTGTGCAGAAATGTTTGGAATCGAGGAATGACCGATGGAATCGCAGGAAAAGATTTTAGTATTCTGTTCCAGAGAGATCTGCTATTTGTCCGGAAATTTTTTTGCACATCAGCTTGCGGCGGCATTTGATGATCTGGGATATGAGACTACTGTTTGTGAATTTACATCCCAGGATGATCTTGATGCCGTGCTTTCTCCGTTTTTTGGGAAAAAATATCGTGCAGTATTTGATTTTAATTCCTTGCTGCCACGGCTTGCGATGGATGACGGAACACCGGTGATCGACCTGTTCGACGGGCCGTTTTATGATTATATCGTGGATCATCCGTTGTTTCATTATAATTGTCTGATGACGCGGGCAAAAAACTTTCATGCGATTGTTCTTGACGAGGGGCAGGCAGATTATGTGAAAAAATATCATCCGCAGGTAAAGAGCGTACATATGCTTCCGCTTGGCGCAACCATCGCTTTATTTGACGGCGAAAAAAATCCCGCAGATCATATCCTTTTTATGGGGACTTATGATGCGCCGGAAAAAGTATATGATATCGTAAAGGCGGCACCGGAGCCATTTTGCGGGATGATGAAGCGGATCATAGAAATGCGGATTGCGGTGCCGGAACTTCCAATGGAAGAAGCATTTGCGGCATGTTTAAAAGAAGATGACATGGAGCTTGACGAAGCGCAGTTTGCACTTTTTATGAATACGATGTATGCGTCGGATGCTTATATCAGGGATTATTTCCGGAAAGCGGCACTCGATGAACTCTTGAAAAAGAAAATACCGGTTCAGTTAGTCGGCGAGGGATGGGAAAAATACCAGACACCGTATGAGAGATACCGGACGATCGAGAAGCCGGTCACCTTTGATCTTTCCTTTGAAAAGATTGCAAGAGAACAGATCATGCTTGATGTTTCGCCGATCTTTAACCGGGGCGTCCATGACCGGGCAATCGCAGGGATGGCGAACCGTACCGTGGTGCTGACAGATTCGAATCCGTACCGGTGTGCGCATTTTAAAAACCGCAAGGATATGATGTTTTATTCGCTGGCAAAAATAGATTCGCTTTCCGAGGCTGCCGGGGAACTGATGGAAAATGAAAAACTCCGTTCAGAAATCCGGGAAAATGCATATCAGACCTTTTGTGCCGGACATACCTGGAGGGCGCGTGCAAAAGAAATATTGTCATGGGAGGCAGAAGATTGAAGCAGAATTATCAGAAAATGTTAGAGGAAACCATTGCAAAAAATCAGCGCGAAGAGCGAGTGCCTTCCCTGCTGCTGCATAGCTGCTGTGCGCCGTGCAGCTCTTATTGTCTGGAGTATCTGTCCCAGTATTTTAAAATTACGGTTTTTTATTATAATCCAAATATTTATCCGGAGGAAGAATATACAAAGCGTGTGGCGGAACAGCAGCATTTTATTGAGCGGCTTCCGGCAAAATATCCGATCTCTTTTGTGGAGGGAACCTATGACAAAGAGTGCTTTTATGAGATGGCGCGCGGTTTAGAGGATGTGAAAGAGGGCGGGGAACGCTGCTTCCGCTGTTATGAGCTGCGCCTTAGGGAATCGGCAGAGCTTGCAAAGGAACTTCACATGGATTATTTTACGACGACATTATCTATCAGCCCGCTCAAAAATGCGGAAAAATTAAATGAGATCGGGGACCGTCTGTCGGAAGAATACGGGATCGCATATTTGAATTCTGATTTTAAAAAGAAGAATGGCTATAAGCGTTCCGTGGAACTATCGGAGGAGTATGGCATGTACCGCCAGTATTACTGTGGCTGTGTTTTCTCAAAGCGGGAGCGGGATGCACAGATCGCGGCAAAAGCGGCAGCTGGGAATGCATAAATTCCTGTATAAAAATACAACAGGGACTTGCGGCGAAAAGACACTTCATGTAGAATGGAAGATAATTTATGTAAGGAAAGTGAGGATTTAGATATGGCACAGTTATGGGGAGGACGCTTTACAAAGGCAACAGATCAGCTTGTATATAATTTCAATGCGTCTATCACATTTGACCAGAAGTTTTATAAACAGGACATTGAGGGCAGCATTGCACATGTCAAAATGCTTGGAAAACAGGGCATTTTAACGGAGCAGGAGATGAACGACATCATCACAACACTGCAGGAGATCAAGGAGGATGTGGAGAGCGGAAAATTAGAGATCACATCGGAATATGAGGATATTCACAGTTTTGTGGAGGCAAATCTGATCGACCGTCTTGGAGATACTGGTAAAAAACTGCATACCGGACGCAGCCGTAACGACCAGGTAGCACTTGATATGCGTCTTTATACCAGGGACGAGGTGCTCGCGGTGGACGGACTGCTAAAAGAACTTCTGACTACAATCTTACATATTATGGAAGAAAATACAGAGACGATCATGCCGGGCTTTACCCATCTGCAGAAAGCACAGCCGATCACATTGGCACATCATATGGGTGCTTACTTTGAGATGTTTAAGCGTGACCGTCTGCGTCTGCATGATATTTATGAGCGCATGAATTACTGTCCGCTCGGTTCTGGTGCACTTGCTGGCACGACTTATCCGTTGGATCGTGAATATACTGCAGAGCTGCTCGGTTTTTACGGACCGACCTTAAACAGTATGGACGGTGTGTCGGACCGTGATTACCTGCTCGAGTTCTTATCTGCATGTGCGACGATCATGATGCACCTTTCCCGTTTTTCCGAGGAAGTCATTATCTGGAACTCCAATGAATACCAGTTTGTGGAAATCGATGATGCATACAGCACAGGAAGCAGTATCATGCCGCAGAAGAAAAACCCGGATATCGCAGAGTTAGTGCGCGGTAAAACAGGACGTGTCTACGGTGCATTGATGTCACTGCTCACAACCATGAAGGGAATCCCGCTTGCATACAATAAAGATATGCAGGAGGACAAAGAGCTTTCTTTTGATGCAATGGATACGGTAAAAGGCTGTGTCGCTTTGTTCAACGGCATGCTTGCCACCATGCGCTTTAACAAAGACAGAATGCGCCAGTCCGCAAATCATGGATTTACGAATGCCACAGATGCGGCTGATTACCTGGTAAACCACGGTGTTCCATTCCGTGATGCACATGGAATCGTCGGACGTATCGTGCTTTACTGCCTCGATAAAAAGATCCCGATCGATGATATGAGTTTAGAGGAATTAAAAGCGATCAGTCCGGTATTCGAGGAGGATATTTATGATGCGATCTCTATGGAAACATGCGTCAATAAACGTCTGACAGTCGGTGCTCCGGGCAAAGAGGCAATGGAGAAAGTCATTGAAAAAGAGCGTGAATATCTGAGTAAGGAATGGATGTAATACTTTTACACACTGACGTGATATTGTGACAAATGCACAAGTTTTCGCCAAAAATACAGGAAACTTTGACAAAATAAGCATTGCTTTTTTTCGGGAAATAGCATAATATATTTACTATGAAAGACACATGTTTGCGACAGACGGACAAACAGAGAATAAGGGACGAGGAGATTAGAGCAAAATGAGCGAAAAGTTAAAAGTTGGTATTCTTGGCGGAACAGGTATGGTAGGACAGAGATTTATCTCTCTTTTAGAGAATCACCCATGGTTTGAGGTGACAACCATTGCAGCAAGTCCTAGAAGTGCCGGAAAGACCTATGAGCAGGCGGTTGGTGACCGTTGGAAAATGGATACTCCAATGCCGGAGGCAGTGAAAAACATCGTTGTCATGAATGTCAATGAGGTAGAGAAAGTAGCAGCAGAAGTCGATTTCGTATTCTCCGCAGTAGATATGACCAAAGAAGAGATCAAAAAGATCGAGGAAGATTATGCTAAGACAGAGACACCTGTTGTTTCCAATAACAGCGCACATCGCTGGACACCGGATGTTCCTATGGTAGTGCCGGAAGTAAACCCGGAACATATGGAAGTTATCAAATACCAGAAAGAGCGTCTTGGCACCAAACGCGGTTTCGTTGCCGTAAAACCAAACTGCTCCATCCAGAGCTATGCACCGGTACTTACTGCATGGAAAGAGTTTGAACCGTATGAAGTAGTTGCCACAACCTATCAGGCAATTTCCGGAGCTGGTAAGACATTTAAAGACTGGCCTGAGATGGTAGGAAACATCATTCCTTATATCGGTGGAGAGGAAGAAAAATCTGAGAAAGAGCCGCTTCGTATCTGGGGTCATGTGGATGCAGAGAAAAAAGCGATCGTTCCTGCAGAATCACCGGTGATCACCTGCCAGTGTATCCGTGTTCCGGTATTAAACGGACATACAGCAGCAGTATTTGTTAAATTTAAGAAAAACCCGACAAAAGAGCAGCTGATCGAGGCTTTGAAGAACTTTAGCGGTGTTCCTCAGGAGTTAGGTCTTCCGAGCGCACCAAAGCAGTTTATCCAGTACTTAGAGGAAGACAACAGACCGCAGGTCTCCTTAGATGTTAATTACGAGAACGGAATGGGTATCTCAGTCGGCAGATTAAGAGAGGATACCGTATACGACTGGAAATTTGTCGGACTTTCCCATAACACAGTCCGTGGTGCAGCAGGCGGTGCAGTACTTTGCGCAGAGCTGTTGAAAGCACAGGGATATATCACAAAGAAATTATAAAAATAGGAAATAACAAAAAGCGCCATCGGATCAGGACGTCCGGTGGCGTTTTATATTGCCTAAAAAGTTAAAAAATGATATAATTTCTCCTATGTGAAATACAAACGGGAGGGCGAAAACATGGTTGTAAAAACGGCTGTTTTAAAGGAATTAGAAACACTGTATGCAAAGTCCGGCAATCAGTTATGCGTTTTATATGGCAGGCCGGATCTGGAAAAAGAATTGTTATTGAAGACTTTCCTGCAGAACAAAAAAGCCTTTTATTATCGTGCACGGTATGCGTCACCGGAGTCTCAAAAACAGATGATGGCGGAAGCGTTAGAGGAAAAACTGCAGGTCAGGCTGCAAAAATATGATTATGAGGAATATTTTAACCGGATCAAAAGCGGCGGACCGGAAAAGCTTATCTTAGTGATCGATGAGTTCTCTTATATTGCCAAAAAAGATACGGATTTTATCAATGCTGTTTTAAAATTAAAGGCAAAAAAATTGTATCCGGGGCCGGTCATGATCCTGCTGTGCAGCTCTGTTGTATCGTGGGTTGAGAAGGAAATGGAAAATTGTATCGGCACAGATGCAGTGAAAAAGATCGATCAGACGATCAAGCTTTCCAATCTGAATTTTCTGGAAGTTGTGCGTGTACTTCCGGATTATCCGGTCAGCGAATGTATCCGGGTTTACGGCGTGATCGGCGGGGTTACCGGTTATATCAATCACTGGAACCCGAAGGTAGATTTAAAGACCAACATCTGCAGGCAGATTTTATCAAGAAACGGCTATATGTATAATAAGGCAGAAAATATTATCGGTGCAAGCCTGCGGGAATTGTCCGTGTATGATACAATCTTAGCTTGTATTGCGGGCGGGTGTGACAAATTAAACGACCTGTACTTAAAGACAGGATTTTCGCGTGCAAAGATCAGCGTCTATATGAAAAATCTTGCCGCTTCCGACATTATCGAAAAGGCAGTATCGTTTGAGACCGGCGGATGGGAGAATGCCAAAAAGGGAGTTTACCGGATCCGGGATAACTATGTCAATTTCTGGTTCCGCTTTATTTATCCGCATTTGTCAGCTCTCTACATGATGTCTGCGGAAGAGTTTTATGATACTTACATCGAACCGGGATTAAATACCTACTTAAACCGTTACTTTGTGGGTGTCTGCATGGAATATCTGTGGCTTTTAAATCTTACAGGAAAATTGCCGCTTCATATTAAAAAAATGGGAACATGGATCGGCAAGACAGGAAATATTGATATCATTGCCCAGAATGAAGTGCGGGAAAATCTGGTCGGTTTGTGCAACTGGGAAAAACCGCAGGTCACAATGGAGATGTGTGAAGAATTGTTTGCAAATATGAAAAAAGCAAAGATCAGTGCGAATTATTATTTCCTGTTTTCTGCGAGCACATTTGAACAGGCAGTTGTTGAAATGGCAGAACAGGATAAGCGTTTTGTTCTGATCGATATGAATGAATTATAAAACAGAAACGGAGAAATACTTTAGTGGCAAAGTCTTTGATAATAACGGAGAAACCAAGTGTAGCGCAGGAATTTGCAAGGATTCTCGGCGTGAGCGGACGAAATGACGGATATATTGAAAATGACAAATATGTCATTACATGGTGTGTCGGCCATTTGGTGGAGATGGTCTATCCGGAAGAATACGATGAAAAATACAAAAGATGGAGGTTGGAAGATTTACCGTTTCTGCCGGAAGAATATAAATACAATGTAATACCAAATGTCAGCAAACAGTATGATACGGTGCATCGGATGCTTTTCAGAGAGGACATAGAAACTGTCTACTGGGCAGGCGATGCCGGAAAAGAAGGACAGACGATTGAGGAAAATATCAGACGCTTTGGCGGGGTCAGACCGGGGATGAAAGAGCTCCGCGTCTGGATCGATTCACAGACGGAAGAGGAGATTCTGCGCGGAATCCGTGAGGCAAAGCCAATGGCAGAGTATGATAATCTGGCAAAATCCGGTATTATGCGCACAATTGAAGATTATGCAATGGGAATCAATTTCTCCAGGGCGATGTCGGTAAAGTACGGGAAACTATTGAATGATGCTGCGGCGACTAAAAGTTATACGGCGATCGCGGTGGGACGAGTCATGACCTGTGTACTTGGAATGGTCGTGATCCGTGAGCGGGAGATCCGCAACTTTGCGGAGACGCCGTTTTACCGTGTGGTGGGAGGATTCCTGCCGGAAGGCGCGGAAACGGAGGAGACAGTAACCGCAGAGTGGAAGGCGGTAAATGGTTCTAAATATTTTGAATCGCCCCTTTTGTATAAGGAAAATGGTTTTAAAAAGCGCGAAAGCGCGGAAAATCTGATCGGTGAACTTGACGGAAAACAGGCGGTCGTAAAATCCTTAGAGCGCGGCACATCCAGAAAGAAAGCACCGTTATTATTTAACCTTGCAGAGTTACAGGCAGAGTGTTCGAAACGATATAAGATCAGCCCGGATGAGACGTTACAGGTGGCACAGGACTTATATGAGAAAAAACTGACGACTTATCCGAGAACGGATGCGAGAGTGCTCTCGACGGCAGTTGCAAAGGAGATCGGGAAGAACTTAAATCGTTTAAAAACCTATGAGCCGACGAAAACTTATACGGAGTGTATTTTAAAAGAGGGTACTTACCGGAATATTGCACGTACACAGTATACTGACGATTCAAAGATCACAGATCACTATGCGATTATTCCGACCGGACAGCTCACGGAACTTGGTTCGTTAAGCGATTTACAGAGAAGAGTGTATGACCTGGTCGTGCGCCGCTTCTTAAGTATCTTTTATCCGGCGGCTGAGTATGAAACGATCAAACTGGTGGTACAGGTGGGGGCAGAACAGCTTTTTGCATCTGCAAAGGTGTTAAAAAATCCGGGATTTCTTGAAATCATGGGAAGACCGGGAAATGATGAAAATAAGGAAGAAGAAAGTGCGGGACTCTTAAAACTGGCAGGGCAGTTAAAGACCGGTGATCCCCTGAAGGTAGACGCTTATGAGATCAAAGAGGGAAAGACCGCACCGCCGAAACGCTATACCTCCGGTTCGATGGTGCTTGCGATGGAAAATGCCGGACAGCTTATTGAGGAGGAAGAATTAAGGGAACAGATCAAAGGCTCCGGAATCGGAACTTCTGCGACGAGAGCTGAGATCATCCGCAAACTGGTGCGTATCGGGTATCTGAATCTGAACAAAAAGACGCAGGTGCTAAGCCCGGAAGCGATCGGAGAGATGGTGTTTGAGGTGGTGAGCATGACCGTGCCGGCACTCTTAAATCCGAAGATGACGGCTTCCTGGGAAAAGGGACTCGACGGTATCACGCGTGGAACAGTCATCATGGAAGATTATCGCAGTAAACTGGAAGATTTTATCCGCAAAGAAACGGTTTCCATGATCGAACATGACCTGACCGGCAATCTTGCGACGAGGATTCATCCGTTTGTCGGAAAAGGCGGAAGAGGGCTTGCCGCAAAGAAAAAAATAGAGGCAGTCTGCCCGGTCTGCGGCGGGGAGATGGAGACGACACCGTTCGGCTATGGATGCAGCAATTATAAAAAGGACGGAAGCGGCTGTAAATTTTCCATCGGAACCATTGCGGGCAGAGATTTAGCGGAAGAGGAAGTGGTCGAACTTCTGACGAAAGGACATACGGAAGTGCTCTCCGGTTTTATCTCAAAGTCCAGAAAACGTTTTTCGGTGGCATTAGTACTTGAAAAGGATGAGGAAGGAAAAGCATCTGTCAATTTTGACTTTTCCAAAAATGAACCTGAAATATTAGAAGGGGTGAAATGTCCGGTCTGCGGTTCTGATATGGAAATCACTTCTTTTGGTTACAGTTGTGTGAAACACCGTGAAGATCCGGAAAGCTGTTATTTCTACATTGGAAAAATCGCGGGAAAATCCCTTAGTGTGGATGACCTGACTGATCTGCTGCAAAAAGGAGAGACGGAGGTCTTAAAAGGGTTTACCGCAAAAAATAAAAAGAAGTTTTCGGCGGCATTGCTTTTGAAAACAGGAGAGGATGGCAGAAAAACAGTCGAATTTGATTTTTCAAAGAATGAGGCAGAGATATTAGAAGATGTAGTCTGCCCGATGTGCGGCGGACAGATCCAGAAAACATCATTTGGTTATGGCTGTATGAATTACGACCAGCAAAATCCGCAGAGCTGCCGCTTTGCCATCGGTACACTTGCCGGACGTGATCTGACAGAGTCACAGGTGAAATCACTTTTAACCGACGGCAGAACGGAGACGATCCGCGGTTTTAAGTCAAAGACGGGCAAAAAATTTGATGCCTGCGTGGCATTAGAAACCGATGAAACCGGTCGGAAATATTTAAAGTTTGACTTTGATCATGTGGAGGCAAAAAAGATAAAAGATGTTTCCTGTCCGCTCTGCGGCGGTGACATTGTGCAGACACCGTTCGGGTATGGCTGTGCAAATTATAAAAAAGATGATCCGGAAAGCTGCCGTTTTTCCATTGGAAAGATGGGAGAAAAAACGTTAAATGAGGCACAGGTAAAACAGCTTCTGACAGAGGGGCGGACGGCGACGATCCGCGGATTTAAGTCGAAAACCGGGAAAAAGTTCGATGCAAGAATTGCTTTAAATAAAGATGAATCCGGCAGGGTCACCGGACTGAAATACGATTTTTCGGATGTGGAAGCGCCAAAATTAAAAGATGTGAAATGTCCGGTCTGCGGCGGAGATATGGTAAAAACGCCGTTCGGCTATGGCTGTGCGAATTATAAAAAAGACGATCCGGAAAGCTGTCGTTTTTCGGTTGGACAGATCGCAGGAGTAAAATTAAAAGAAGCACAGGTCAAAGAACTTTTAACCAATGGAAAAACCGGTGTGATCGAAGGATTTATCGCAAAGACCGGAATGAAATTTGACGCTCCGTTAAAACTGACCAAAGAGGGGCAGATCACCTTTGATTTCCCGGAGAAACCAAAACCTGTCGAGACAACAGTAAAATGTCCGAGGTGTGGGGAACTCTTAAAGAAAAGCCAATGGTACTATGAGTGTGACTGCGGTTTTAAGGTAGGGCATACGGTTGCGAAAGTGCCGCTTTCGGAAGCAATCATAAAAGAACTGTTGGAAACCGGAAAGACAAAGGAAAAAGTGACTGGATTTAACTCGAAAGCAGGGAATGTGTTTGATTCCTGTTTAAAATATGAGGATGAGCGGATCAGTTTTGATTTTGACAATCCGGGAAGCCTGTCTCTACAAAAACAGGAGTCAGAGAAACAATCAGAAGTGCAGATGGCTGTGCAGGAAAATGAGACTGAAAAACAGCAGCCACAGCAGGCAGAACAGACACCGGATGGTGCGGATGATTTCTATGCCACTATGGCGGATGAGGCTGCAGCATTTCAGGAACAGGAAGAAGCAGAATGGATCGCTGGAAGTAATTTTTTAGATGAATTTATGCCATAAGAAATCTCCGGCAGACAGAAATTCTTGTCTGTCCGGAAATTTTTTTGCAGTGTTCGAATATTATTTTGACAGATCTGTGAAAACGTTTTACAATAGAACCAGTATGCAAACAGAAATGCCAGGATCACACTGGATTCATATCCATGTGACAGAGACATTCTGGGATGGAGGAAAAGATGGAAAACGCAAAAATCAGCAATTTATATGATTTAGATGAAACAATCGCAAAAGAATATTTAGAACAGTTTACATATCCATGGGAGGCTTTAAAAGGGATCAGTGAGTTCATAAAAAAACTTGGACCAACATTAGATCCGGAAAAGTTTGAAAAAAGAGGCGAGGATATCTGGGTTGCAAAGAGTGCAAAAGTGGCACCGACAGCATGTTTAAACGGTCCGCTGATCATTGATGAGGATGCAGAAATCCGTCACTGCGCATTTGTCCGCGGCAGTGCGATCGTAGGAAAGGGTTCTGTTGTCGGCAATTCCACAGAACTGAAAAATGATATTATTTTCAATTCCGTTCAGGTGCCGCATTATAATTATGTTGGCGATTCCATTCTTGGCTATAAATCGCATATGGGTGCAGGTTCGATCACGTCAAATGTGAAATCCGACAAGACACTGGTTGTGGTAAAAGACGGTGATGAGAAGATCGAGACTGGATTGAAAAAATTCGGTGCCATGCTTGGGGATTTTGTGGAGATTGGATGTAACTCTGTATTAAATCCTGGAACGGTGATCGGCAGACATACAAATGTATATCCGCTTTCAAGTGTCAGGGGAGTGATCCCGGCAAACTCAATTTTTAAGAAACCGGGCGAGGTTGTACAGAAAAAAGAAGCATGATATTCTTAAACTTAAGATCCGGACAGGTCGGATAAGTTATGGCAGAAAATATTGATTATATTTTAAGTACAGGGAGATAAAATATATGGAAGAAGAAAAGAAATATATTTATAATGATAAAGCGGAACGGATCAAAAAGATGAACCGGTTCTATATAGGTGCAACCATATTTCTTGGAATATTGTTTTTACTGTATCTGTGGCTCCGCATGGCAAATCAGAATCTGGTAAATGCAACAGTATATGGGAATACTGTATTAATAATAGGCGCATCAGTTTTGAACACGATTATTTATCATAAAGATCATGCAACAGCAAAATTAAAAGTGATTGCTACGCTTGAGATGGGATTAGAGTATCTGTTAGTCGGAGTACAGACAGATGCACATTTTATTACGTATGTACTGATCGTTTTAGTTGCGTTACAGATTCCGTACTATGATGAAGGTGGATTAAAAAGAACCTGTGTGGGAGTGAGTATTCTCTACGTGATCGTTACGATTGTTCAGGGAATAAAGGGTATTACTGTATTGAACGTGGATACAATATGTTCTGTGGTCGGCGTGCTTGGCGTTTTATTTATGGTTTCAAGAATTGGAAAGATCACATTATTGTTTAACGCAGATGCACTTGGATCCATAGATGAGGAACACAAAAAGCAGAATGAAATTTTACAGGGAGTGCTTGAGATTTCCAAAACTGTTCAGGAAGAATCAGTTAAGAGCAGCAGCCTGATCGGAAAACTGGTCGAGACGACCAATTCTGTAACTGGCAGTATGCAGGAGATTACAACGGCTTCCGGAATGAATGCAAACAGCATCGAAGAACAGAATACCATGACTGCAACGATCCAGGATGCGATCGAGGAAACAAGTGAGCGATCAAAACAGATGGTGGATATCGCAATGAATTCAAATGACAGCATTCAGGAAAATATGCGTGTGATGGATGAGTTGAAAGATCAGGCAGAGCAGATCACAAATACAAATCATGATGTTACTGAGGCAATGACCAAACTTCAGGATAAGACAAAAGAAGTAGAAGAGATTGCAGGTATGATCTTAAATATTTCAAGCCAGACAAACCTGCTGGCGTTAAATGCATCTATTGAGAGTGCACGTGCCGGAGAAGCCGGAAGAGGTTTTGCGGTTGTAGCAGAGCAGATCAGACAGCTTGCGGAACAGACAAAAAATTCGACGGAAGAGATCACGAGAATTACAAACGAACTGAATGCAAATGCAAATGATGTGGTTGTATCAGTAGAAGGTTCTGTACAGGCAACGGAAGATCAGAAAGAAAAGATTCTTGCTGCGTCAGAAACATTTAATCTGCTTAATAAAAATATAGGTGAGCTGGTTGCCCATATTGAAGAGGTCAATAAAAAGGTAAGCGGACTTTCAGATTCCAACAATAAGATTGTGGTAAACTGCTCGCAGCTTTCGGCAGCGACTGAGGAAGTTACGGCGAGTGCAGAACAGGTACATACACTCAGTGAAGAAAACCTTGATGTTGCAAAACAGGTTCAGAATGCGGTAGAGAAAATTCACAGTACGGCAGATGATATAAAAAAGTTTTTGCACTGACAGAAAGGAGTGCATAATTATATGAAAAATAAAGTGTGGTTGTTTACAGCCGCACTTTTGCTTTTTACAGCAGGGTGTGGTGAGCCAGATATGGCACAAAATAAAATAAACAGCAATGAGCAGAAAACAGCAGGAATTTCAGATACAGATGAAACAGAATCCGAAATAGACAGCAGTGCGTCTGAAAAAATGGAAGCAGCCGAAGAAAAATATATCTGGAAAGAGATCACGCTGCAGTTCCCGGAGAGCTGGGAAGATAAGTATGTAATTTTAGAAGATGATACCGGTTTTTCTGTTTTTCAGAAAAAATCCTATGAGAAAGAAAGTGGGACGGGGTTTCTTTTTGGAATTACCAAAGACACGGAATGGTATCCGGATGCTGCCGGTGTAAGTATTTTAGGATATACCGATGATGGAGTGTTATATGAGGTTGTGAGGCCTACGGATGTGAGCTGCGATGTGGAAAATGAGGATACTTTAAATGAATATCAAGGGATGATGCAGCAGTCAGATACGGTAGTACAGAATGCGGTCATTGATACACAGAACCTGCACAAAGATGCTGACCAGTATATCATTCCGGTCAGTATGACACAGACAATTTCGGCAGACAGTCTTATCAATATGTCGGACAATGATTTATGGTTAGCACGCAATGAAATCTATGCAAGACATGGACGGGGTTTTACCAATGAATATCTGCAGAGTTATTTTAATGCATGTTCCTGGTATGAAAAAACGGCGGAGACAGATGCATTTGACGAGTCTGTGTTAAGCCAGACAGAGAAAGATAATCTGAAAGTGATACAGGAAGCAGAAAAAACATATGCAGACGAACATCCATATCCGAAAGAGTATAAAACAGGACAGAAAGTTATGGAAGATATTGATGGAGACGGCAGGGAAGAAGAAATACGTTATGATGTGAAAGAGAGTGGCGATTATGCAGGGTATTCCTGTATCCTTACCGTGAATGGAACTTCATATGAACTGTGCGAATATGCGGCGATGGTGACACCGGAAACAGATTGCTTTTATGTCACTGATATTAATGCTTATGATGATTCGTTAGAGATTGCTGTCTTAGATGATGGGCCGAGTGGTGATTATGTGACATATTTTTACCGGTATGATGGAAACACACTCGAATTTGCCGGAGAAGTTACTGGTTTTCCTTTTAAAGAAAAAAATGGCGGTATCAACGGCTTTACCGGACAAAGCGGAATCTATGGAACAATTCGTACAGATATTCTTGAGACAGCATACTTAAATGGCTACTGGTGGTATGACAGTGATGCGGGGAAATTAGAGTATATGGATACCGGAATGCACAGGTATCAGTATTTCACACCGCACAGATTATATGTGGATCTCCCACTGTGGGAGGCTATGGATCAGACATCAGACCAGGTGACGGTTTCATCCGGTCAGGATGTATTCTTTATCAGTTCCGATGCAAAGGAATGGATCTATGTTCGTGCCAAAGACGGAACAAAAGGATATATTCATGTGGATGGGGAAAATATCAGCAACGCCGGCAGACTGGGGTCGGAAGTTTTTTCAGAATTGAATTATTTTGATTAGTGTATAAAAACAAATACACGGAATAAAGATAATTTTTTTCGATTAGGACTTGTAGATTTCAACAAAATGTGCGAAAATAGGTAAGGTATGTTAAATGTATAACAAAGTCTGATACATACAGTTCTATTAAGTGAAAGGAGTCTTAAAATGATTTACACTAAGGAAGTCGAAAACATGTGTCCTGTAGCAAAGGGCGCAAAACATGAACCAGCTCCAATTCCGGAAGAAGGCAAATGGGTTCATTCTAAAAAAATTGAAGATATTTCAGGTTTTACACACGGTGTTGGCTGGTGTGCTCCTCAGCAGGGTGCCTGCAAGCTTTCATTAAATGTAAAAAATGGTGTAATCGAAGAAGCTTTAGTTGAGACAATCGGATGCTCTGGTATGACACATTCCGCAGCTATGGCAGCAGAGGTATTACAGGGCAAAACTATTCTTGAAGCATTAAACACAGACCTTGTTTGTGATGCAATCAATACAGCAATGAGAGAGTTATTCTTACAGATCGTTTACGGTCGTACACAGAGTGCATTCTCTGATGACGGTCTTGCAATCGGTGCTGGTCTTGAGGATTTAGGTAAAGGACTTCGTTCCCAGGTTGGTACAATGTACGCTACCAAAGAGAAAGGTGTTCGTTACTTAGAGATGGCAGAAGGTTATGTAACCGGTATTGCTCTTGACGAGAATAACGAAGTTATCGGATATCAGTTCGTTTCTCTTGGAAAAATGACTGACTTCATCAAAAAAGGTGATGACCCTAACACAGCATGGGAAAAAGCAAAAGGACAGTATGGTCGTGTAGCAGATGCTGTTAAGATCATCGACCCAAGAGAAGAGTAAGGAAAGGAGACGAACGAAAATGGCATTATTTGAAGGATATGAAAGAAGAATTGACCAGATCAATGCTGTATTAAACAGCTATGGTATCAGCTCTATCGAAGAAGCTGAAAAAATTACAAAAGATGCTGGACTTGATGTTTACGATCAGGTAAAGAAAATCCAGCCAATCTGTTTCGAGAACGCTTGCTGGGCTTACACTGTAGGTGCTGCAATCGCAATCAAAAAAGGATGCACAAGAGCTGCTGATGCTGCTGCAGCAATCGGTGAGGGACTTCAGGCATTCTGTATTCCGGGTTCTGTTGCAGACCACAGAAAAGTAGGTTTAGGACATGGTAACCTTGGTAAAATGTTATTAGAGGAAGAGACAGAGTGCTTCTGCTTCTTAGCAGGACACGAGTCTTTCGCAGCTGCTGAAGGTGCGATCGGTATCGCCGAGAAAGCAAACAAAGTACGTCAGAAACCATTAAGAGTTATCTTAAACGGTTTAGGAAAAGACGCTGCACAGATCATTTCCCGTATCAACGGATTCACATTTGTTGAGACACAGTATGATTACAAAGCAGCAAAATTAAATGTTGTATATGAGAAACCATACTCTAACGGACTTCGTGCAACTGTAAAATGTTACGGTGCTGATGATGTTCAGGAAGGTGTTGCAATCATGCATCATGAGAACGTAGGTGTTTCCATCACTGGTAACTCTACAAACCCAACACGTTTCCAGCATCCGGTTGCAGGTACATACAAAAAAGAATGTATCGAGCAGGGTAAGAAATATTTCTCAGTTGCTTCCGGCGGTGGTACAGGACGTACACTTCACCCGGACAACATGGCAGCAGGTCCTGCTTCCTACGGTATGACAGATACCATGGGACGTATGCACTCTGATGCACAGTTCGCAGGTTCTTCTTCCGTACCGGCTCACGTTGAGATGATGGGTCTGATCGGAATGGGTAACAACCCTATGGTTGGTGCTACAGTTGCTGTTGCAGTTTCTGTAGAGGAAGCTCATAAGGCTGGTAAGTTCTAAGATAAATTTAAAGCATAGAAAGAAACGGGATTTTTGTATTTGCAAGAATCCCGTTTCTTTTTTTGTATAAATTTATTTGAAATTCGAAATCAGTACCTTTTGGAGGATATTGCAAAGTATGGAAAACAAATATATTAGCAGAAGAGTATTTTGAAAAGGGAATACAGGAAGAAAATATTTTTATTTTTCAAAAACAGGGTGATAATCGAACATATTTTCTGCTATAATAATATCTATACCAGAAAAACAGAAAGCGAGGCATCATCCGGTCATGAGTGATTCATCCCATATCTATATTGCAATCGATCTCAAATCTTTTTATGCATCAGTAGAATGTGTCGAACGGGAATGCGATCCGCTGACGACAAATCTTGTCGTCGCAGATGAGAGCAGAACAGAGAAAACAATCTGTCTTGCAGTATCACCGTCACTGAAAGCATATGGAATTCCGGGGCGTGCGAGGTTATTTGAGGTCGTGCAGAAAGTAAAGCAGATTAATAAAGAACGGAGAAGCAGGATCGCCGGAGGTGTGTTTACCGGAAAATCAGCAAATGCGGAAGAACTGAAAAAAGATCCGACACTGGAACTGACCTATATTGCAGCGCCGCCGCGTATGGCTCTTTATATGGAGAAAAGTAACCAAATCTATGACATCTATTTAAAATATGTGGCACCGGAAGATATGCATGTGTATTCGGTGGATGAAGTATTTATGGATGTAATACATTATCTGAAAACATATCAGATGAGTGCGAGAGAACTGGCAGAGAAAATGATCCGGGATGTTTTAAAAGAAACAGGGGTTACAGCAACCGCCGGCATCGGCACGAATCTGTACCTGTGTAAGGTTGCAATGGATATCGTTGCCAAACATGTAACGCCGGATGCAAACGGCGTGCGGATCGCAGAACTTGACGAAATGAGTTATCGCAGACTGCTGTGGGATCACAGACCACTGACGGATTTCTGGAGAGTCGGTGGTGGTTATCGGAAAAAACTAGAGGCGGCAGGACTGTATACGATGGGGGATATTGCACGCTGTTCCTTAGGCGGTGAACAGGATTTTTATAATGAAGATTTTCTTTATAAAATGTTTGGTATTAATGCAGAACTTTTGATTGACCACGCGTGGGGATATGAACCGACCACGATTGACCTGATCAAAGCGTACAAGCCGGAGACAAACAGCATCAGTTCCGGGCAGGTGCTGCAGTGTCCTTATGAGTTTGAAAAAGGAAAACTGATCGTCCGGGAAATGACAGATCTGCTTGTGCTGGATCTGGTGGAAAAGCACTTAGTCACAGATCAGATGGTGCTTACGATCGGCTATGATATTGATAACCTGACGGATCCAAAGCGGAGAAATGCGTATCACGGGGAAGTGACCATTGACCGTTATGGAAGAAGGGTGCCAAAACACGCACACGGAACGATCAATCTGAAAAACCAGACATCCTCCACGAAACAGATCATGGATGCAGTGATGGAGTTGTATGACCGTATTGTAGATCCGAATCTTCTGATCCGCCGGATCTATGTGGTAGCCTGCAGGTTATCGGATGAATCATCGGCAAAACAGGAAGATACGTTTGAACAGCTTGATCTGTTTACAGATTATGCGGCATTAGAACAGAAAAAGCAGGCAGAAAAGGTAAAGAAGGAAAAAGAGAGAAAACTGCAGGAGGCAGTCCTCAGTGTGAAAAAGAAATATGGGAAAAATGCCATGCTAAAGGGGATGAATCTGCAGGAGGGGGCTACCAGTGTGGAGCGTAACCGGCAGATCGGAGGGCATAAAGCATGAAAGGGAAAAATATATTTCAGGAAAAAGAAACACATCAATATGATGATATCATCCATCTGCCACATCATGTCTCAACAAAACATCCGCAGATGGCGTTATCAGACAGGGCTGCACAGTTTTCGCCTTTCGCAGCACTTACAGGGCATGAGGACTCTATCCGTGAGACGGCAAGACGAACAGAAGCATTCTTAGAACTCGATGAGGACAAAAAAGAACAGCTTGATGAAAAAATGCATGTTTTACAGGAATATTTTTCGGAAAAGCCGGAGATTATGGTTACTTATTTTGTGCCGGATGAAAAGAAAGCCGGTGGGGCTTATGTTACGCATCGTGGCAGGATACGGAAAATAGATACTTATCTGCGCAGACTTTTATTTGAGGATGGAACGGAAGTTCACATGCAGTATATTTTTGAGATGGATGGCGAAATATTTGGGGATACAGAGTGAAAAAGGACAGATGGGTAAATTTGACAATCAATATTTCGGATGGTATAATCTCCCCGATAATAGGGACTTTTGCTCTATGAAAGAATATGGATGAGTTAAGGAGCTTGTGAGGCATGAAAAATATATGGCGTATTTTTAGCGGAGATATGAAGAGACTGGTGCGGAATCCTTTTGCGCTGGTGATCGCGATCGGTCTTTGTATCATACCTTCGTTGTATGCGTGGTTTAATATATACTCAAACTGGGATCCGTATGCAAATACCAAAAATATCAAGATTGCAGTAGCCACAGAGGATACAGGTTACCAGATGGATGACGGAACTACTGTTAATATGGGCGATTCGGTCATTGAGAGTTTGAAGGAAAATGATAAGATCGGATGGGTATTTACAGATACAAAAGATGCGGCTTTAGAGGGTGTATACAGCGGCGAATATTATGCAGCGGTCATCATCAGCTCTGACTTTACATACAGTATGTATAATGTATTTCGTGAAGATTTTAAGGGACCGACCATCTCTTATTATGAAAATGAAAAAAAGAATGCCGTGGCGACAAAGATTACGGATTCTGCGGTGTCCACCTTAAAACAGAGCATCAATGAGCAGTTCATAGAAGTACTTACAAGCAATATATTTGAGCAGACAAATCATATTTCCGAACAGATGGAAGAGAACGATAAGTTTGCTTATTTTCAGAATAAACTGGAAAATCTGAATGAAAATCTGATCGGTTACAGTAAAATGATCGATACGTTCATTGCCGGAAATGCGGAACTTTCCCAGGCGGTTGCAGAGGCGAAAGGCAGCATCCCGGGACTCAGTGACAAGGTATCCGACGGTGCAAAGAGTTTTGGTACGGCGAGAAGCAGCCTGGATGATACAAAGACATCCTTAAAATCATTCAGTGAAAATGTGAACCAGACCATGACAAGCATCAATGATTCTATGAATAAAATTCAGGGGAGTATCAATGCGACGAATCTTGCCGGGGATGCACAGCAGACGGCAGACAGTCTGAATCAGGCAGCACTGGATGCAGTGGAACTGCAGCGGGAACTGAACCGTTTGCAGGAACATTTAAAAAAAGTGGTCGTTGAAGATAGCGTGTCGGATGCAGACCGTACCGTCATTCAGAAAATCATTGAGACGATTGAATCGATCAATGGCGGGGCAACAGATATTGAAAAAGCGATCAGCAGCATTAATCAGATCGCAATGGGATTCTCCGGAGATTCCCAGACGGATACAATCAATACACAGGTATCGGGCAGTATGGTTGCGGATGCAATCAACAAATCGTTGTCGGATATGACGCAGGTTCTCACCACCTGTTCACAGGCAATCACAAATATGCAGGAAATGTATACGACAAGCCTGGTTCCACAGTTAGATAATGTGATCGACAGCATGAGTCAGATGTTGAACAATGTATCAGATATTCTGACAAGACTAGATGACACGTTAGGAGATATGAGTTCTGTATTTTCCGGCATTGAGACGACCGTTACAGGAGCAAATGACAGTTTAGAACAGATTCAGACGGTTATCGATGGTGTGAGTGAAAAATTAACGAAGCTGTTAGACCGGTTAAATTCGGTTGAGGATGATGAAAAAGTACAGGCATTTATGGAGTTCATGAAGGGCGATCCGGAAGGATATGGTGAGTTTTTCTCCCAGCCGGTGCTGGTTACGACAGAGGAGGTTTATCCGATTCCAAACTATGGCTCGGCAATGACTCCGTTTTACACGATTCTTGCAATCTGGGTTGGAGGAACGATTCTCGTCGCGCTGATTAAGGTAAAAGCAGAACCGAAAAATCTGAAAAATGTAAAATCCTATCAGCTCTTTTTTGGAAGATATCTGCTGTTTTTTGTGATGGGACAGTTACAGGCACTGATCATTGTATTAGGAGATATCTATATCCTGCATTGTCAGATTTTATATCCGGGGTGGTTCTGGCTGGTGGCATCGCTTGCCAGCGTTACATTTACACTATTGATCTATTCACTTGCCCTTTCATTCGGTGATGTGGGTAAGGCACTTGCGGTTGTGATCATGGTAATTCAGATTGCGGGATCCGGCGGAACGTTCCCAATTGAACTTTTACCGGCAGTTTACCGGAATATCTACATATTTTTCCCGTTCCCATATGCGATCAATGCCATGCGTGAGACAATCGGCGGTATGTATGGAAGCGATTATATGAAGAATCTGGCGGAGCTGATGATCTTTGCGGTAGTTGGACTTCTGATCGGACTTGTAATCCGTATTCCGTTTGTGAAACTGAATCACTTTGTGGAAAAACGAATGGAAGATACAAAAATGATGTAGCGGAAGCAAAGCGTGAAAAGCAAGTCTTTTTTATAGATAGCAGAATTGGAGAGAGAAGAATGGAAGAAAAAAGCAGATACGAGGAAATGTATGGAAAACTCGTTGCATATGAACAGAATATCCATTTGCAGAATCAGAAACGGATCAAGATCGGACTCAAATGTATTGCGATCATTCCGCCTATATTTTTGATCCTGTTATTCTGGACAGACAGTAACAAGGTGGTTTTCCTGATTTTATGGATCGTATCATTATTTGCACTTGCAACTTATCTGATCCTTGTAGAGTATGTAGATTATAACCTGCAGGAGAAGCTAAACGAACTGCGGGATGAAGAGGATAAAGCTGTGGATGTTCTTATGGGAAAACAGCTTGACGAAGTAGAGGAAAATATTAAGAATGCCATTCAGAAATTAGATGAAAAGTTTAATTCCGAGGCAGAGATACCCAAAATAACAGAGAGTGATACAAAGGAGAAAACAGAATGAAAAATATATTTAAAATCTTTATCTCCGATGTGAAACGGATTTTCCAGAACGTGGTTGCGGTTGTGGTTATCATGGGACTTTGTGTGATTCCATGCCTCTATGCATGGTTTAATATATTTTCAAACTGGGATCCGTATGGTGAAAGTTCGACTTCAAACCTGAAGGTTGCAGTGGTATCAGAAGATGAAGGTGTAACGGTGGCGGGTATTTCTGTCAATATCGGTTCATCCGTTGTTGAAGCGTTACAGGAAAACAAGGTTATGGGATGGGTATTTACTGAGACATCCGACGAGGCGGTGGATGGTGTATACAGCGGTGAATATTATGCGGCTCTTGTGATTCCAGATGATTTTACGGAGGAGATGATCAGCTTCCTTGGCGGACAGATAGAACACCCGGATATTATTTATTATGAAAATGAAAAGAAAAATGCGATAGCGCCGAAGATTACCTCAAAAGCCAAAACGTCTGTTCAGGAACAGGTGAATGCAAGCTTCGTGAGCACACTTGCGGAGGCAATGATGCAGGTCGGGGATGCAGTTGCGGGAAACGATGTTGACGGAGGTTCACTTGCGGATACAATTACGCAGCGGTTAAACGATGTAAGCGGTGATCTGCAGAGCTACATCAACATCTTAAATTCATTTGCAAGTATTTTAAATTCTGCACAGAGTATCGTCGCAACAAGCCAGGTCATGCTTCCGGGACTTGATTCCATGGTTTCTACAGGTCAGGACACGGTAAACAGCATGGAAAGTCTGATACTTGCCGGAAATGCAACGACGGATACGGTTACCCAGATGGTTACATACAGTTTTGATCTGGTTGAGAACAGCCTGAATAATGTGTCCATGGTGATACAAAATGACATGGAAAAACTGGGAAAATACGAAGATGCGGCAGGAAACGGACTGAATGCGACAATATCCGTAGTGCCTTATCTGGAAAAAATGTTTAATGACTCGGTTTCAAGCTGGGAGGGCACAGCAGATGACGAGACAAGAATGCAGATCCAGGGTGTGCGTGACCAGTTAAAGATGATTGAACTTGAACTGAACGGACTTGCAGAAAACGGAACTGCCACAGCGGAGGATATCAATACCTTAAAAGGACAGATTACAACCGAGATTGAAAATTGTAAGACGGCTCTGGATGCGCTGCAGCATACGTTTGAGTATACCGTAAAACCACAGCTTGATTCCACGATGAATGCAATGCAGAATTCCATGATCGCAACGACATCGATTTTAAACGGAATCAATGCGGATTTTGGCGATGTGGAAAAGGTGCTGTCAAAATACGAGGACACGCTCTCAAGGGGAAGTGCAGATTTATATGATTCTTTAGAAATGGCGCAGGAGTTATATAATAAACTGACGCAGATCATCGCGGATTTCACCACATTGAGACAGGATGAACAGTATCAACAGTTTATGGAGATATTAGAGACAGATCCACAGCAGCTGGGCAGTTTCATCTCTTCTCCGGTAAATCTTGACACTGTCGGAATTTATGAGATTGAAAATTATGGCTCTGCCATGGCTCCGTTTTATACGATTCTGGCATTGTGGGTAGGTGCGCTGATACTGGTTGCGATTATTCATGTGAAAGTAGAACCGGAAGAGGGCATCACGGATATAAAGCCATATCAGGCATATTTCGGGCGCTATATCCTGTTTTTCCTGATAGGGCAGACACAGACACTGATCACGGTGCTTGGAGATTTGTTTTATGTGCGGATACAGTGTCATAATCCATTCCTGTTCTGGCTTGCCGGAGCAGTCAGCAGTTTTGTATTTACGCTGTTTATTTACTCGCTTACCGTTGCATTTGGAAATGTCGGTGAGGCACTTGCAATCGTTGTTATGGTTATCCAGGTTGCCGGTGCGGGCGGAACATTCCCGATTGAGACATTACCGCAGGTATACCAGTCACTTTATAAATATCTGCCATTCCCGTATGGAATGAATGCCATGAGAGAGACAATCGGTGGAATTTATCAGATGAACTACTGGATCTATGTTGGAAAACTTGCAATTTATCTGGTCGTTTCGCTGGTCATTGGACTTCTTATTGCGATACCGTTCCGTAAACTGAACCATGTCATTGAAAAGAGCAAGGAAAACACGGAGATCATGATCTGATCCCACACGAAGGAGCTTAAAATGTTACTGATTCGAATGGTATTACTTTTGACAGGACTTCTTATGACAGTTGTGCCGGGGGCGTGCACGAGAAAAGACCAGAGAGGTGATCTGAATGCAGAAAAAAGGATACGGCAGATTGGCATCTGGTTTGTGGCAGCAGCGGTCATATGGATTATTACCGCAAAATTTTTCTGAAAATCGACTATGATTTCGGGCAGATGAAAAAATGTTTATTGACAAAATATTTCGATGTGATATCATAGCTTTAGTGTGATGTGTGATTAAAGTATTAAACTATTGGAGATGCAGAATGAGAAAACAGGTATTATCTCTATTAGTGGAGAATAACCCGGGCGTGACAAGTCATATTTCAGGACTTTTCAGCAGAAGAGGTTACAACATTGACAGTTTTTCTTCCGGCGTGACCGCAGATCCGAGATATACAAGGATTACGATTGTCGCGACCGGCGATGAACAGATCTTAGAGCAGATTGAAAAACAGCTTGCGAAGCTGGAAGATGTTGTAGACATCAAAAAACTTGAAAATGGTTCATCCGTGACGAGAGAGCTGATCTTAGTAAAGATTCGTGCGAAAGATACAGAACGTCAGCCAATCTTAAATGTAACCGAGATCTTTCATGGAAAAGTTGTGGATGTAACCCACGATTCGATGGTGATCGAATTGACAGGCCATCAGGACAAGCTGGATGCATTTTTAGATCTTCTGTCCGGATATGAGATTTTAGAACTTGCGCGAACCGGACTGACCGGATTGTCGAGAGGCATTTCCGATGTCGTTATGTTAGACGAAGACGGCAAAAGAGTATCATTATAACAAAATAAGCAGATAAGAATATGCAAATACATATTTTTTATTAAGAAACCAAAACTGGAGGAAATTAATTATGGCAGCAAAAATATTTTATCAGGAAGACTGTAACCTTTCACTGTTAGACGGAAAGACGATCGCAATCATCGGCTACGGCAGTCAGGGACATGCACATGCATTAAACTTAAAAGATTCAGGATGCCATGTTATCATTGGTCTTTATGAGGGAAGCAAATCCTGGGCAAAAGCTGAGAAACAGGGATTTGAAGTATATACAACAGCAGAGGCAGCAAAGAAAGCCGACATCATCATGATCTTAATCAACGATGAGAAACAGGCAGATATGTACAAAAAAGATATCGAGCCAAACCTTGAGGCAGGCAACATGTTAATGTTCGCACATGGTTTCAATATTCATTTCGGATGTATCGTACCTCCAAAGGATGTAGATGTTACCATGATCGCTCCAAAAGCTCCGGGACATACCGTACGTTCTGAGTATCAGGTTGGAAAAGGAACACCTTGTCTGATCGCTGTTGAGCAGGATGCAACAGGAAAAGCGCAGGATCTTGCATTAGCATATGCACTTGGTATCGGCGGAGCAAGAGCTGGTGTTCTTGAGACAACATTCCGTACCGAGACAGAGACAGACCTTTTCGGAGAGCAGGCAGTTCTCTGCGGTGGTGTTTGTGCATTAATGCAGGCTGGTTTTGAGACATTATGCGAAGCTGGTTATGACCCAAGAAATGCATACTTCGAGTGTATCCATGAGATGAAACTGATTGTAGACTTAATCTACCAGTCAGGTTTCGAGGGAATGAGATATTCTATCTCCAACACAGCAGAGTATGGTGATTACATCACAGGACCGAAGATCATCACAGAGGATACAAAGAAAGCGATGAAACAGATCCTTTCCGATATCCAGGATGGTACATTTGCAAAAGATTTCTTACTTGATATGTCTCCTGCAGGACGTCAGGTTCACTTCAAGGCTATGAGAAAGAAAGCTGCAGAGCATCCATCAGAGCAGGTTGGTAAAGAGATCCGTAAACTGTACAGCTGGAACAACGAAGAGGACAAACTGATCAACAACTAATTTTTAGCTGAGTAATGAGACAATGGATATTATACTTTAGAGTATAGATTTATTGTTGGAAAGATAAAAGAAAGAATCATCATGTGGTACATTTCATATGATGGTTCTTTTTTTACCTTAAGAACTTGTGAACCGGTATCAGAAAAACTTTTATGACAGTTGGAGGAAACGTTTCCGGCAGGGCGGTTGGTACTTGACAAAACCATGGTATATGATAAAATAAATCATGTTGTGAATAAAATACATCAGACTTTGATAAGGAATAGTAAGAATTTTTTATTTTTCAGAGAGCTGCCGGATGCTGCGAGACAGTAAAGAAAAATTCCCAACTCGCCTTTGAGTCCTTTTGCCCAAGCTATCAGTTAGGTTTATAGTGTGTAAGCAAAAGCGTGTTGTCCGCGTTAAGGATCATAAGAGCGTATTGTCTTGTTTTCATGTTAAAATTGATCTGACAGATGAGCAGATGGATTTTAAATATTGACAGATGGGAAATGAAATCAAAAGAATACGAATTAGAGTGGTACCACGGAGTAAGATAGACTTCGTCTCTAAGAGGATGTGCAATTTTAAAAGCATATCTTCGGAGACGGAGTTTTTTTTCGCAAAAACAAGGAGGAAAATCCTCTCCTCGCCATAGGGCTCGGATTTTTCTTCGAAAAACAAGGAGGAAAATCCTCTCCTCGTCAAAGGACTCGGATTTTGCTCCGCAAAACAAGGAGGATTATATGTCAGAACTTTACAATCACAAAGTCGTTGAGAAAAAATGGCAGAAAGTCTGGGATGACAATAAGGCTTTTGCTGCGACAGACGACTACAGCAAACCAAAATATTATGCACTGGTAGAATTCCCATATCCGTCAGGACAGGGACTTCATGTAGGTCATCCGAGACCTTATACAGCACTTGATATCGTAGCAAGAAAGCGCAGAATGCAGGGCTATAACGTACTGTATCCGATGGGATGGGATGCATTCGGACTTCCGACTGAGAACTATGCGATCAAAAATAAGATCCATCCGAAGATTGTAACCGAGAATAACGTAAAGCGTTTCAAAGAGCAGCTTCATTCTTTGGGCTATTCTTTCGACTGGGACAGAGAGATCAACACTACAGATCCGAGTTATTACAAATGGACACAGTGGATTTTCTTAAAACTGTTTAAAGCAGGACTTGCTTACAAAAAAGAGATGCCGATCAACTGGTGTACTTCCTGTAAAGTAGGCCTGGCAAACGAGGAAGTTGTAAACGGTGTCTGCGAGCGCTGTGGTGCTCCGGTTGTCCGCAAGGTAAAGAGCGAGTGGATGTTAAAGATCACCGATTATGCTGAGAAGCTGTTAGAGGGATTAAATGATGTAGATTATATCGAACGTGTCAAGGTTTCCCAGAAAAACTGGATCGGTAAATCACAGGGTGCAGAGGTAGACTTTGCGATCGCCGGAAAAGAGGACAAACTCCGTGTTTACACGACACGTTGCGATACATTATTTGGTGCTACTTATATGGTAGTTTCCCCGGAACATCCGATTATTGACAAATACAAAGACGAGTTAAAGAACTGGGATGCGATTGCTGCATACCGTGAGGAAGCTGCAAAGAAATCCGATTTTGAACGTTCAGAACTTGCAAAAGATAAGACGGGTGTGGAGATTGACGGTCTTATGGCAGTCAATCCGGTAACCGGAAAAGAAATCCCGATCTGGATTTCCGATTATGTATTAATGTCTTACGGAACAGGCGCGATCATGGCAGTACCGGCACATGATGAGAGGGACTGGGAATTTGCCAAAAAGTTCAATATTCCAATGGTACAGGTTGTTGCAAAAAATGGTGAGGAAGTTGACATCAACGAAGCGGCATTTACAGATGTTGCAACCGGTGTTCTGATCAATTCTGAGTTCTTAAACGGACTGGAAGTAAAAGATGCAAAGGCAAAAATGATTGCATTTTTAGAGGAAAAAGGCATTGGTACAGCAAAGACTAACTATAAATTAAGAGACTGGGTATTCTCCCGTCAGCGTTACTGGGGTGAGCCGATCCCGATCGTTCACTGCGATAAATGCGGCTATGTGCCGATTGATGAGAGCGAGCTGCCACTGATGCTTCCTGAGGTAGAGAGCTACATGCCGACTGACAATGGAGAGTCACCGCTTGCTGCCATGACAGACTGGGTAAATACGACCTGTCCTTGTTGTGGAGGTCCTGCAAAGAGAGAGACAGATACAATGCCGCAGTGGGCTGGATCTTCCTGGTATTTCTTAAGATATACCGATCCGCACAATGATGAGGCACTTGCAAGTCCGGAGGCATTAAAATACTGGATGCCGGTAGACTGGTACAACGGCGGTATGGAGCATACAACACTCCATCTGTTATATTCCAGATTCTGGCATAAATTCCTCTATGACGAGAAAGTAGTTCCATGTCCGGAGCCTTACCAGAAACGTACTTCCCACGGAATGATCCTTGGTGAGAACGGAGAGAAGATGTCAAAATCCAGAGGAAATGTCGTAAATCCGGATGATATCGTAAGAGAGTATGGTGCAGATACCTTAAGAACTTATGAGATGTTCATTGGAGCATTTGATTTAAGTGCATCCTGGTCTGAGGATGGCGTCAAGGGCTGCCGTCGTTTCTTAGAGCGTGTATGGAAATTACAGGACATCATGACAGAAGAAACCGGATATTCCAAAGAACTTGAGACAAAGATGCATCAGACCATCAAGAAAGTCAGCAGCGATTATGAAAATCTGAAATACAATACCGCGATCGCTGCAATGATGGCTTTGATTAACGAGTTCTATAAGAAAAATGCTGTGACTAAGGGCGAGTATGAGACACTCTTAATTCTGTTAAACCCTGTTGCTCCGCATATCACAGAGGAACTCTGGCAGATCATTGGCGGAACAGGTTATGTATACCAGCAGAAATGGCCGGAATTTGACGAGGCAAAAACAGTTGAAAATACGGTTGAGATCGCAGTACAGATCAATGGAAAAACGAAAGGAACATTGGCAATCGGCAGAAATGACGCAAAAGATGATGTTATTGCAAAAGCAAAAGAATCAATTGCAGATAAGCTGACTGGAAACATTGTAAAAGAGATTTACGTTCCGGGAAGAATTGTCAATATTGTAATGAAATAAGATGAAAAAAGGAACAAACTTATTAGAGGGTTCCATCTGGAAGGGGATTGTGTCATTTGCAATCCCCCTCTTTTTAGGGAACCTGTTTCAGCAGTTATATAATACCGCCGATTCTCTGATCGTCGGTAATTTTCTTGGCAGTGATGCTCTTGCAGCTGTCAGTTCTTCCGGCAGTCTGATATTTCTGATGGTCGGCTTTTTTAATGGAATTGCAGTTGGTGCCGGCGTTGTCATTTCGAAATATTTTGGAGCAGCAGATTATGAAGGATTGAAAAAAGCAGTACATACCAATATTGCATTTGGTCTGGTGTCCGGCTGTATCCTGACAGCGGTCGGAATGATATTGGCACCCCAGATTCTTGTATTGATGGGAACGCCGGAGTCGGTGCTGCCAAACTCCATTGTATATTTCAGGGTATATTTTGCGGGATCGGTCGCATTTGTCATGTATAATATCGTGATGGGAATCTTGCAGGCGGTCGGGGACAGCAGACATCCGCTTTATTATCTGATCTTCTCATCGATTGTAAATATTGTACTGGATTTATTGTTTGTAGGTTTACTGGGATTTGGCGTTGGTGCTGCGGCACTTGCGACGATCATCTCGCAGTTTTCCAGCGCATTTTTATGTATGCTCCGTCTGATGCGCACCAAAGATGTCTATCAGGTACAGATCTCACAGATCCGTTTTCATAGGGGAATGTTGGGACAGATCATCGGAATCGGACTGCCGTCCGGTATGCAGAACTCCATCATTTCATTTGCCAATATCATCGTGCAGACGAATATTAACAAATTTGGTGTGATGGCAGTTGCGGGATGTGGTGTTTATTCGAAAATAGAAGGATTTGCATTTTTGCCGATCACCTGTTTTGCAATGTCGCTCACAACGTTCATCGGGCAGAATCTCGGCGCAAAACAGTATGACAGGGCAAAAAAAGGTGCGTATTTTGGCATTACCTGTTCGACACTGCTTGCAGAAGTTGTCGGTGTGATCGTATTTTTTGCGATCCCGCAGCTTGCAGCGGCATTTAACAATGAAGCGCAGGTTGTTGAATTTGCGACCAGACAGGCTCACATAGAAGCATTTTTCTATTGCTTTCTGGCATTTTCGCACTGTATCGCCGGTATCATGCGCGGTGCGGGAAAATCTACCGTGCCAATGTTTGTCATGCTTGCATCCTGGTGCATCATAAGAATTACATACATCACGGTTACCGTGCATTTTATCCCGAAAATCCAGGTCATCTTCTGGGCGTACCCGCTGACCTGGTCAATCAGTTCAGTCATCTTTTTAATTTACTTCTTAAAAGCGAATTGGCTATATAGTTTTGAAAAGAAATAAAGTTTATTGAGCCAATTCGCTTTGCCAACCTGGCTGTATAGTTCATGATAATAGAATGTTCGCGGAGCGTGCATTCTATTATATTGTATCTGTTAAAAGTTTTTATAAAACCGGATAAATTCCCCAAGTGTTTTGGAAGGTTTTGTCGTTGTTTTATAGGCAAAACCGACCTCACGCTTATGGATTGGGATGCCAAGCGGAATCTCCACTAAGGCGCCGGAGGCGAGATCCTCTTTTACAAAACTTTTGATGACGCAGGCAACGCCGACACCGATACGGGCAAAGTCGATCAGAAGATCCATGCTGGAGATGTCGATGGATTCCTTGACCTGAATCTGGTTGTCAGAAAGATAGTCGTCGATATATTGGCGTGTCATATTGTTTTTATCGAGCAGCATCAGTGTTGAGTTTGTAAGGATCTGATCCTTGTGGACGCCGCGCGCGCGCAAATTCCGCAGATAGTCTTTGGTGCAGACAAAGATATCTTCGATCTCTTCGAGAAAATCAAAATGGATATTTTTTAAATTATCCGGTTTTCCTACCAGACCGATATCGATCTTATTGTCCTCGAGCAGTTCAAGTGTCTCGTTGGTCGACTGGCAGGTGATGGAGATAGAGACATGCGGGTTCTGTCTTATAAATTCCTGCAAATAAGGAAGCAGCAGATATTTACAGAGGGTTGCGCTGACACCGATCTTTAAGTGTCCGACACCGAGCTCAATGGAACGTTTTAATTTTTCCTCACCGAGGGTTAAAGTCTCAAAGGCACTGCTCACATGGTCGTAGAGCAGTTTTCCCTCATCGGTTAAGACAACGCCGCGCGAACTTCGGGAAAACAGCTTGCAGCCGACACCTTCCTCTAATTTCTGGATGGATTTACTGATGGCAGGCTGGCTGATGTAGAGTTCTTTGGCAGCCTTTGAAATGTTGCCGGTATTTGCAACGGTATAAAAAATCCGGTAAGATGATAAATTCTGGTTCATGATAAAATTCCTTTCTGATACTGGATACATCGATAATTTTTCTCATTATACCATGAAGTTTAGTTATGGTAAATATATTTAATATGTATTTTTATTATAGTAACACCTGTGTTAGAATAACATACAGATAGGACAGCGAATGTTGTTCTACACACACATCACACAAAAAACGGGAACGGGCACACACCATTCCTGACACAGATTTTAATTTTTTAGGAGGATATACCCATGGGGATGACGATGACACAGAAAATCCTTGCAGCTCATGCAGGACTTCCATCAGTCAGTGCCGGACAGCTTATAGAGGCAGATTTGGATCTGGTTTTAGGCAACGACATTACTTCACCGGTAGCGATTCATGAAATGGATAAAATGAAGGTGGACGGTGTCTTTGATAAGGATAAGATCGCACTTGTATTAGATCACTTCGTGCCGAATAAGGATATCAAATCTGCACAGCATTGTAAATGCGTCAGAGAGTTTGCATGCCGGCATGATATTACAAATTATTTTGATGTAGGAGAGATGGGAATAGAGCATGCACTGCTGCCGGAGAAAGGTCTTACCGTGGCAGGCGATGTCATTATCGGTGCGGATTCCCACACCTGTACCTACGGTGCGCTGGGTGCATTTTCCACCGGAGTCGGCAGTACGGATATGGCGGCTGGTATGGCAACCGGAAAAGCATGGTTTAAAGTCCCGGCAGCGATCAAATTTGTCCTGACCGGCAAACCGGCAAAATGGATCAGCGGAAAAGACATCATTTTACATATCATCGGAATGATTGGTGTGGACGGTGCGCTCTACAAATCAATGGAATTTGTTGGGGACGGCATTTCCTGCCTTTCTATGGATGACCGTTTTACAATCGCAAACATGGCAATCGAAGCAGGCGGAAAAAATGGTATTTTTCCGGTAGATAATCTTGCAAAGGAATATATGGAAGCACATTCCAAACGTCCATATGTTGTCTATGAGGCAGATGAGGATGCAGAGTACGAGGAGACTTATACGATCGACCTTAGTACTTTAAAGCCAACCGTTGCATTCCCACACCTTCCGGAGAACACAAAGACGATCGACGAGGTCGGTGACATCAAGATCGACCAGGTAGTGATCGGCTCCTGTACAAATGGAAGAATGGATGACCTGCGTGTGGCAGCATCTATTTTAAAAGGCAAAAAAGTAGCAAAAGGATTGCGTGTGATCGTGATCCCGGCAACACAGAAGATCTACCTCGATGCGATGGAAGAGGGACTGCTTAAGACCTTTATCGAGGCTGGTGCAGTCGTGAGCACACCGACCTGTGGACCTTGCCTTGGCGGTTATATGGGAATCCTTGCAGAGCATGAGCGCTGCGTTTCCACCACAAACCGTAACTTCGTAGGAAGAATGGGACATGTGGAGTCTGAGATTTATCTTGCCAGTCCGGCAGTAGCGGCAGCAAGTGCGATTACCGGAAAACTTTCCGGACCGGATGAAGTAGCATAGGTTTAAGAAAAAGGAGAGTAAACATGAAAGCAGCAAAAGGTCATGTATTCAAATACGGAGACAACGTAGATACCGATGTCATCATTCCGGCAAGATACTTAAATTCTTCTGATCCGAAGGAACTGGCATTGCATTGCATGGAAGATATCGATAAAGATTTCGTAAAGAATGTCAAAGCAGGAGATATCATGGTGGCAAATAAAAACTTTGGATGCGGTTCATCCAGAGAGCATGCACCGATCGCCATCAAGGCAGCCGGTGTGAGCTGTGTTATCGCAGAGACATTTGCACGCATTTTTTACCGCAATTCGATCAACATCGGACTTCCGATCATCGAATGTCCGCAGGCGGCAAAAGAGATCGAGACCGGGGACGAAGTAGAAGTCGACTTTGATACCGGAGTGATCACGGATGTGACAAAGGGTACCTCATATCAGGGACAGGCGTTCCCGCCGTTCATGCAGAAAATTATTGACTGTGAGGGACTTGTTAATTATATTAACCAGAAATAAAATGAAAATGAATGAATAAGAAAATCCGTCAAAGACTGGGACTGCATTTCTATGCAGTAGGTCTTTGGCGGATTTTTTTGTTTTGTCGTAATAAAGAAAATGTGTATCATTTTGTGCATGAAATGATCAATTAAGTCTATATGTTTCTATAAAATTTTCAAATATAATAGGAATCATCCTGCATGGTTTTCGAATCTGTTTGTTTCAGTTTACGGTATTGCAGGGGTGACATACCTGTATTCTTTCGGAAAATCTGCGAAAAATACGACTGTGATGAAAAACCTGTGCTGGATGCAACTTCTGCAATCGAGCGACTGGAGCTGAGCAATAGTTCTTTGCTTGCAGCGAGTCTGGTTTCCATCAGGTAATTGATGGGGGATGTTCCAACATACTCCGTAAAAGAATGTGATAAATAAAATTTGTTGATGTGGGTGATTTCAGCGAGCAGATCTAAAGTAATATTTTTTGCATAATTAGCATCAATATATTTTTTCGCAACAAAACATTCCTTTGATATTTGCAAAGTGGTATCAGATATGACAGAAAGATGCTGTTCGCGTGTAATATAAACAAGCAAAACCTGTAGGAGACCATGACAGATTGCTTCAAAACCTGGCTTTCTTGCATTAAACTCTTTTATCATAATCTGGGAAAAATTAATAAAGTGTGTTTTGGCGGAACCATAATTATAGTAGCTGTATCCTTTTGGGTTAGCAGCGTTTTGGGAATTAAAATAGAAAGCGAGCCCTTCTACACCAAATACAATATAGGTCATAGGATCGTTTGACATCGTTTTTTCCGTATGTTCAATATGTGGATTTATGATTATCAGATCGTCTGCACATACAGAAACCGTATCATTTTCAATGTAAAATACACCTTTTCCACTGATAACATAGAAAAGTTCAGAAAACTGATGGGTGTGAGGGTGGCTTTGCCAATCCCCTTCGTATTTAGAAATAGAAATATAACGAAGTTTAAAATCCGGATCGGGTACTCCTTTGTACTCAAAATTAATTAATTCATTACTCATTTGTATTATCTTCCTGTTGTATCAAATTTTATATCTTATAGATTAAAACCGCAATATTACTAAAATAATGTTGTGAAACTGATGAATAAAATAGCAATTAAATAGGGTTTCTTATTGCAAGTATACAGTAATTTATGATAAATGCAAATATTTTATTGAGTATAAAGCAAGATATATAAAAATTAGAGCAACATAAAAATTGAAGCAGTTGATGCAGACAGATATACTTAAAAACATCAGGTGATGAGACAAGAAAGGAGAAGACAGGAATGACAAAACAAACAGGCAGACTGACATTGCCGACCGATGCAGACATTGTCGAGGAAACCATACGATTGAAAAATCTTCTTGGAGCAGATGCATTGCGTGACTGTGACGGAACGGAGATGCCGGATGCGTTATTGAATGAGCCGGTAAAGAAATATGCAACGTATTATACGACCAGAAAGGATAATGCCTGGGCCGAGCAAAATCCGGAAGAGATTCAACAGGAATACCTGATCAGCAATCGTGTAACTGCAAGAAGTGAAAAACTATGTATAAGATTGATGGAAGGATTTCATACACAGCAGTTAAAAGTCAATACGTTGGATGATCCCAAAAGATGGTGGGAAGTAATTGATCGCACAACGGGTGAAGTGGTTTCTGTCGATGACTGGGAATTTAAAAAAGAACTGGAAGAAGTTGAAATAAAAACCATTCCTTATCATGAATATACGGTAAGTTTTCTGGCGTTTTTAATATGGGATCCTGTACATATGTATAACTTTATTACAAATGATTGGAAAGATACACCACATCAACTGACATATGATGTGCGGCAGCCGAAAACCCAGAAGTACGTAAAAGAAAAATTAAAACGCTGGTGTGAAGAAAACCCGCAGATCGACGTGGTAAGATTTACGACTTTTTTTCACCAGTTTACACTTACCTTTGATGATAAAAAACGTGAAAAATTTGTAGAATGGTTTGGATATAGTGCAAGTGTAAGTCCATACATATTAGAGAAATTTGAAAAGTGGGCAGGGTATAAATTCAGACCGGAATTTATTGTGGATCAGGGATATCACAACAGCATGTTCCGTGTGCCAAGTCGTGAGTTTAAGGATTTTATTGAATTCCAGCAGCAGGAAGTTTGTGCGCTTGCCAAGGAACTTGTAGATATTGTTCATTCCTATGGAAAAGAAGCGATGATGTTTTTGGGAGATCATTGGATAGGGACGGAACCATACGGAAAATATTTTGCAGAAATTGGTCTGGATGCAGTAGTTGGTTCTGTTGGCAGTGGTGTGACACTCCGTATGATTTCAGATATAAAAGGGGTTAAATATACAGAAGGAAGGCTTTTGCCATATTTTTTTCCCGACGTGTTTGGAGAAGGCGGAGATCCCATAGGGGAAGCAAAGGACAACTGGATGAAAGCGAGAAGGGCAATTTTACGTTCTCCGCTTGACCGCATCGGATATGGCGGATATTTAAAATTGGCCAGTGAATGGCCGGGATTTATAGAAGAGATTCAAAGTGTTGTCGGGGAATTCAGACAGATACATGAAAATATGAACGGGACGAAATCTTATGTTGCACCATTTAAAGTAGCAGTTTTAAACTGTTGGGGAGGTTTGCGGAAATGGATGTCAAACCAGGTGCATCATGCAATATGGCACAGAGAAACTTATTCTGCAGAGGGAGTGCTGGAATGTCTGAGTGGAATGCCGTTTGATGTGGAATTTATCTCTTTTGATGATGTGAAAAAAGGAATCCCAAAAGATATCAGGGTGATCATCAATGTTGGAGATGCATATACGTCATTCAGTGGAGCTGAAAATTGGATTGATGAAGCAGTTGTAACAACGTTAAGACAGTTTGTGGATGAAGGTGGTGGATTTATCGGAGTAGGAGAACCGACAGCATATCAGCATCAGGGAAGATTTTTCCAGCTGGCGGATGTGCTTGGTGTAGATCGTGAGATGGGTTTTTCACTAAGTACAGATAAATATAACGAGAAAAATCCGCAGCATTTTATCTTGGAAGATATTGAAGGGGATATTGATTTCGGAGAAGGTACGACCCGCATTTATGCGCAGGGAGATCATTATCAGATTCTTGCAATGGATGGAGAATACAGCCAGCTGGTTGTTAATCAATACGGAAAAGGTCACGGTGTTTACTTTGCAGGATTGCCGTATTCCCCTCAGAACTGCCGTATTCTGCTTCGTGCAATTTATTATGCAGCGGGAATGGAACAGGAGATGAAACGATATTACGTAACAAATGTAGATACTGAGGTCACTGTTTTTCAGAAAACGCAAAAAATAGCTGTCATAAATAATTCAGGAAAAGAATGTCAGACAGATCTGTATATCAATGGCGATTTTATCGTAAGGTTGACACTAGAACCAGGAGAAATGCGGTGGTTGAATGAGACAATGTAACTATTGATAATTTATGAGTGGTATCATACCGTCATATTTTATAAAATAAAAAAATAATAATTTTTGCAGGGAGGTATTTTTTATGAAGAAAAAAGCATTGGGATTCATGTTGGCAGCAACTATGACAGTATCTGTGCTTGCCGGATGTGGTGGGAACCAAAATGAAGGAAACACGAACGAAAAAGAAAATGTTACGAACAGTAATGAGGATACGCAGAGTGTTTCCGCAGAAACAAATGAAAATGGAGATGAAACACTTACGGTATGGTGCTGGGATCCCACTTTTAATATTTATGCCATGGAACAGGCAGAAAAGATTTATCAGAAAGACCATCCAGATTTTAAACTGGATATTCAGGAAAATATTTATAATGATATTGAGACAAAGCTGATTACAGCTGCAACGTCAGGAGATTACAGTACTTTACCGGATATTTTTCTGATGCAGGATTATTCATTCCATAAAAATATTGCCAATTTTCCTGGAATTTTTACAGAATTAACAGATTCCGGAATTGATTTTTCACAGTTTACAGAGGGAAAACTTGCAGATTCCACGGCAGAGGGAAAAAATTATGGACTTCCTTTTGATAATGGTGCAACGATTATGGCAATTCGTTCGGATATGGTAGAGGCGGCAGGTCTTACGGTTGACGATTTTAAGGATACTACATGGTCACAGTTTGAGGAACTTGCAAAAAAAGTAGTAGAGGCGAATGGAGTGCCAATGATCGCTTCCTCCGGGGGATCCGAATTACTTATGGAAATGCTGCAGTCGGCAGGAGCCTCACCAATTGTTGACGGAAAGGTTCATATTGCAGACAATGAAGCGTTAAAAAAGACAATGGAAGTTTATAAAAAATTAGTTGATGAGGGTATTATTGCCGAGTATACGGACTGGGATCAGTATATTGCCTCTATGAATGACGGAAAAACAGCAGGAGTGATCAATGGATGCTGGATCATGTCATCCATTCAGGCGGCAGAGGATCAGTCAGGAAAATGGGCAATTGTAAACATGCCAAAACTGGATGGAGTTGATGGAGCCACAAATTATGCAAATTGTGGTGGTGCAAGCTGGGCAGTATCTTCTAACTGTAAGAATACAGAACTTGCATTTGATTTCTTAAAATCTACATTTGGAAGCAGTGTGGAATTATATGATGATCTGTTGCCGAATGCAGGTGCGATTGCAAGCTACATTCCGGCTGCACAGTCTGATGTATATAATCAGGCATCAGATTTTTATGGTGGACAGGCAGTATATAAAGATATCGTTGGATATGCAGGTTCGGTTCCAGCATTTGACTGTGGTGCATACTATTCGGACATAAGAAGTGCATTGACAGATGCAATCACAAATGTTGTTCAGAATAATGCTGATATTGACGGTGAAATGAATAATGCACAGGAAACATTAGAATTTAATATTGAAAATTAAATATGTAAAGTGGTTTGTACCGGGAACAAATTTTATGTTCCCGGTATTACATTAGGAGAAAATATATGGAGAAAAAAAGAAAATTAAGTCTGGAAAGAAAACATAACCTCACTGGTTGGGCGTTTTTGCTTCCGGCAGCTATATTGATTTTTGTATTTTGTTTTTATCCCATGATACAGGCGCTTATGCTGTCATTTAAGAATGGTATGGGAGATTCTGTAAGGTGGGTTGGCTTTGCAAACTATGTCAGGATACTGAAGGACAAAACATTTTTGCAGTGCCTTTTCAATACAGTATTTTATTTTATCATACAGGTTCCAGTCATGTTGATCATTGCCCTTGTTCTTGCTCAATTACTGAACAATCCGAATATAAAGGGAAAAGGAATCTATCGAACTATGATTTTCCTGCCATGTGCAACATCACTGGTATCGTATTCTATGATTTTTAAGTCACTGTTTGCGCAGGATGGTCTGGTAAATCACGTTATTTCTGCGATTGGACTTCCGACCGTAGACTGGTTTCAGAATGCATGGGCTGCAAGATTTGTAATTATAATCGCGTTGGTCTGGAGATGGACCGGTTACAATATGGTGTTTTATCTTGCAGGGCTGCAGAATATTGATTATTCCGTCTATGAGGCGAGTCGTATTGATGGGGCATCACCGTTTCAACAGTTTACAAAGATCACCATTCCACTGTTAAAGCCTACCATATTACTGACGGCTATTATGTCAACGTCTGGAACACTGCAGTTGTTTGACGAGTCTGTAAATTTAACGGCTGGTGGACCGGGAAAGTCAACAATGACATTGACGCATTATATTTATAACATTTCTTTTGTGGAGACACCAAAATTTAATTATGCGGCAGCACTTTCAGTGTTTATCCTTATTATAGTGGCAATTTTGTCTGCAATTCAAATGAAAGTAGGTGACAAACGTGAGTAAAGGAAAATTATGTATATCACATATTGTATTGATTTTTGCAAGTTTTTTGTCTGTATTTCCACTATATTACATGGTTTGTGGTGCAACCAATCAAAGTATTGATGTGGTCAGGGGAAAACTGTTTCCTGGAACATATTTAGTCGAAAATTTTAAGGCATTGATTGCCAATCAGAATCTGGGGCTGGCAATGATCAATTCATTTCGAAATGCGATTCTTATGACGATTATCACATTATTGGTCTGTTCAATTGCAGGTTATGGATTTGAAATTTATCATGATAAGGGAAAAGACATATTGATGAGTGTATTGTTGTTAGCTATGATGCTGCCATTTGTTGCAATCATGATCCCGCTTTTTAAAATGATCTCTTCCTGGAATCTGGTCAATAGCTGGATTGCATTTGTTTTGCCGTCTATTTCAACGCCATTTATGATTATGATGTTCCGTCAGGCGGCGCGGTCTTTCCCTCATGATATTATAGAGGCGGCTCGTCTGGAGGGGCTAAGTGAAATACAGATTTTTTTCCGGATGTTTGTGCCTGTTATGAAATCAACATATGGAGCTGCAATGACGGTTACTTTTATGAACGCATGGAATAGTTATCTGTGGCCAAAGATTGTCTTTCAAAATAATGATTCCATCACAATGCCAATGCTTGTGGCAAACTTAAAAAGCGGCTACAGTGTTGATTATGGGATGTTGATGCTCGGTGTACTGATCTGTACACTTCCGACGGCGATTATTTTCTTATGTCTGCAGAAAAGTTTTGCAAATGGAATTACGGGGGCTGTTAAATGATAGAAAAAAGATACTGCCTTACACCAGAAGAGTGGGCATATGCGAAAGCCGAACTTGTTCTTGCAGAAAAGCTGGGGTTGATTGAAAACGCAGGTATAGAGGCGTTGGAAAAAAGATGTGCAGAAAAAAATGAAGAGAATGCCAGGCTTGAAATGGAGAAAACGGTATTTTACGGACCGCGCAGATATTCATTGCCGATGTATCTACAGTATGAATTGACGCGTTTCCGGTTGGATTTTGTACAGCCGACAGAAAATATTAGAAAATCAGGAATCAGTCCGGAGATTACAGAAAATCAGAAAAAAGCTTTCTATGAACGGAATAAAGATTTATTTGGAAGATATTTTGGAGATCTTTTTTCTTATGAAGAGGTAGAGCAGATCATTGAAAAAAGATTGCGGGAGGAAGTGTATGACAGACTTGTGCAGGAAATATTATGTCGATTCGATAAACGGAAGTGATACCAATGACGGTTTGAGTGAAAACAGTGCATTCGCAAGTCTTTTTGCCGTCAATAGGCTTGCACTAAAACCGGGGGATCACATATTGCTTGCGTGTGGAAGTGTTTTTGAAAAACAGTTTTTACAGATTCGTGACAGCGGAACAAAGCAGATGCCGATTGTAATTGGAAGTTATGGATGTGGTGAAGATCCTCTGATAAAGACAGACGGACAGGGAATCTGGTATCAGGATTATGGAAAGGAACTGGATTCGCCGACGCATGTTTACCATGGTTATGTTTCCTCGGCAGTACTTCTATTTGATGCCGAGTATATTATCATACAGGATATTGAGATTACAAACAGTGCGGATAAAGTGATCGGCGAAAATTATTCACAGGCAGATAAAATGGAGCGTACAGGTGTTGCAGTCGTTGCAAAAGAGAAAGGTTTAAGATGTGGAATCACACTTCGAAATCTTAAAATCCATGATGTTCATGGAAATGTTTATGACAAGCATATGAATAATGGCGGCATCTATATGACAGCATTACAGCCAGCGGAAGAAGCAATGACAGGAGTGGCAAGATTTTCAGATATCCTGGTGGAGGGATGCTATGTATATCGTGTGAGCCGTTGGGGGATCGCAGTCGGGTATAGTTATGCACATGAGAAATTTGCGGGTGCAGAACTGGATAAAAAAAGGTTTTTGAAATATGGTCATGAGAATATTGTGATACGGGATAATTATGTGAAAATGGCAGGTGGAGATGGAATAACGGTCATGTATGCACTGCGCCCGTTTGTGGAACATAATATGACCGATTCTGTGGCATGTGAGATCAATGACCGTATTTATTGCAATCCGGGCAACCGTGGTGGAAAGGTTGCTGCGGCAATCTGGCCATGGAAATGTAAAGATGCGTTGTTTCGTTATAATGAAGTGGCAGACACACGGCTGAATCAGGACGGGATGGCTTACGATGCAGATTCCGGGGATGGAACGGTGTATGAGTATAATTACAGCAGGCAAAATGAAGGCGGTTGTGTGATGTTTTGTATGCAGGAGGCCATTCATAACACATTTCGTAATAACGTCAGTTATGATGATTTAGGTGGAATCATCAGTCCGTCCGAAAACCCGGATGCACTGCTTACAGATAATATATTTTATGTTCGCAAGGGAGTTCCTTTTGTGAGAAAGAATATGGATGGTGGAAACTTTACGGAAGAAAATAATCAGATCATACAGTTATAAAATCCATACCATGGCAGATCATCACTCCATCACCTGATACGGAATTTTAGTCCCCATCCCCGAACTAAAATGCAATTCATAATCCTCCGTAATAAAAACGGCTTCTGTATTATCCAGACTTTCCACAAGCGCCATCCCGTCAGCTAAACCCAGTGCAAAACAGGTGGTGGAGAGTCCATCACCGTCCACGGATTCGTCCGTGATGATCGAAACACCCAGCAGTCCGTTATCATAGGGATATCCGGTAGCAGTATCTAAAATGTGATGATAGCGTTTGCCGTCCACCTCAAAATAGCGCTCATAAACACCGGAAGACACAACGGTCTGGTCGGTCACGGATACAGCGAGCATTGCAGCGCCCTCATCGTCAAACGGACGCTGGATGCCAATATTATAGGAAGAACCGTCCGGTTTTGCACCAAGACAGAGCACATTGCCGCCGAGGTTGATATAGCCGCAGGCGGCTCCTTTATGATTCAGGTAATCTTTCATGCGGTCTGCAATATATCCTTTGGCAATTCCGCCGAGATCAATTTTAGCGGACGGATCTTTTAAGGTGACGGTATTGCCATCTACAACTACATTCTGATAGTCTACTGTCGATAAAGCCTTTTTGATCTCATCATCAGATGGAATCATAGAGGCATCTGTTTTCTCTAATAAAGCCTTGGTAGAAATATCCCACAGATCCGATAATTTTCCAATCGTAATATCAAATTTTCCATTGCTCAGATCTCCATAATAAAGACCTTTTTTGATCAGTTCTGCGGTCTCTTCATGCACGGTGACAGGTGCACCGCCTGCTGCATTGATTTTTGACACATCGCTGTCTGCAATCGTGTTGGAAAAATAATTTTCATAAGTGTCTGCCAGAGAAAAACAGTCATCGAGCAGGGTTTCGTCTTTTGTTCCATATAAGGTGACGGTAATGACGGTATTAAAATAAAAACCCGATTTGGAGATTGATTCGCCGGAGCCGGAAGTTTTGCCAAAATTGAGCCGGGATGGCAGATCACAGCCGGATAGCAGTAAAACTGGCATAGACAGCAGTATACATAAAAATAATCGATAGTTTCGTTTCATAAAATTCTCCATTTTTACCTGATTTTCAAGGAAAACAACTTGAGTTGTCCGAACAACACTTTAGCATAAAAATAAAAATGCCACAAGTATACCGTAATATATTATTTTTACTGCAAATCGTTGTAGATGTGCCAATGCAGAACAGATATTCTCTTTTTTTCCTTTGATATTTTGAATCAGATATGATAGAGTATAATACAGTGCATATGTTCGAAAAAGCATAATCAGGAATAAAGGGGATTCGTTGGGAAAATGGACCAGAAAAGTTTTTGTTTTCATGAGAAAAAAAGAGTTGTAGTTAAAATCGGTTCTTCTTCATTAAATTATGAGGAGACCGGCAGTCTGAATTTTACAAAACTAGAGCACCTGGTGCGCGAGCTTTGCAATTTAAGAAACCGTGGCATGGACGTATGTCTCGTCAGCTCCGGTGCGATCGCAGTCGGCAGACAATCGCTTGGCATGACAGAGCGGCCGCGGGAACTTTCCACAAAACAGGCATGTGCAGCGGTCGGACAGGCGAGACTGATGATGATCTACCAGAAGCTGTTTGCTGAATATAATCAGGTGGCAGGTCAGGTACTTATGACCAAAAATACCATGGTCAACCCGGTTTCGAGGGAAAATGCCAAGAATACATTTGATGAACTGTTCCGTTTGGGTGCGATCCCGATCGTCAATGAAAATGACACGGTATCTACTTATGAGATGCAGTTTGGCGACAATGATACGCTTTCTGCAATCGTTGCTTCCCTGATCGGAGCAGATCTTTTGATTTTGTTATCAGATATTGATGGATTATTTACGGATGATCCGCATAAGAATCCGGATGCAAAACTGATTGAAGTGGTCGAAAAAATGGATTCAGACATTCTTGGAATGGCAAAGAGTACGACCGGAAGTGATGTCGGAACCGGCGGCATGGCGACCAAGCTGACAGCGGCAAAGATCGCGACACTTTCCGGAACAGATATGATCATTGCAAACGGAGCGGACGTCTGCGTACTGCATCATATTTTTGATGACAGCTTTAGGGGAACCATTTTTAAAGCACAGAAAAAGGAAACATTCCGTATTCAGGATTTTATATTAGAAACAATCGGATAGAAAAAATTTATGTGAATAATAAATTTTTCACACGCAGGAATGGAGATTTTTATGAAACAGGAACAGATCGACAGAATCAACGCACTTTACCGCAAATCACAGGCGGAAGGACTTACCGAGGCGGAAAAAGAAGAACAGGCAATGCTGCGCAAAGCCTATGTTGCAGATGTAAAAAGGAATCTTGTAGCACAGTTAAACAATATTGACATGCAGAATCCGGACGGTACCGTCACAAACCTTGGGGAAGAATATGGAAACAAGAAAAAGCTTTCCTGATAAAAAAGAGATCCGGAAAAAACATCTTGCCATCCGAAATGCAATGTCAGAACCGGAAACGGCAGAAAAGAGCAGAGCCATCTGCGAAAAATTGCTGACCTCAGACTGGTATGCCATAACAGACTGGATCTTCGGATACTATCCGCTTGGGAAAGAGGCAGACTGCCTGGAATTTCTTAAAAAAGCACTGTCCGATGGCAGACATGTCGCCTTGCCCCGTACAGGAGCAGACTGTACCATGGAATTTTATGAGATCACCTCCTTGGAACAGACCGCAGAAGGCGCATTTCACGTCATGGAACCGACCGCAGAATGCCGCCGTATAAATCCCATGGATCTATCCAACACGCAGATCACAGTGTTAGTCCCGGGCGTCGTCTTTACTCCCACCGGCAGCCGCTATGGCTACGGGAAAGGCTTTTAAGACCGCTACTTTGCGAGATATGCAAAGCTAAACCGCTTTGCATTAGCTTACGAGAACCAGCTTGAACCAGAGCTGGAAGTACTTGATACAGATATAAAAATGCATCGCATTTACACGGAAACTGGCGAATATGATATAATTTGAGGCTACCCAAAGCGAAACTCTCCCAAAACCTTCGACTGTTGTGAACCGGGCACCTTCTTTTAAACAGGTGCCCGGTTCACGACAACCACAGCCCGTTGCAGAGTTTCGCCTCAAGTATCGCCACAATACACATAGACTACTGCAGAGTTTCGCCCAGGTATTGCTGCAACACCGTATAAACATTTCACAGAAAGGAAAGGTATCACCATGGAACTTGAACAAATATGCCAGGGAGCCAAAGCCGCATCCCAAAAACTTGCCACATTAGGCACCAATGAAAAAAATCGGGCTCTCACTGCAGTCGCATCCGCCCTTGTCGCCGCATCCGCCGACATCATCGCCGCAAACAAAGAAGACCTTGAAAATGGCAAAAAAAACCATATGCCGGAAGGACTGTTAGACCGCCTGATGCTAAACAAAGCAAGAATCGCCCAGATCGCTGAAGGTTTGCAGCAGGTAGCCGCTTTAGATGATCCGATCGGGGAAGTCCTTTCCATGAAAAAACGTCCGAACGGCCTGATGATCGGAAAAAAACGTGTACCGCTTGGCGTGGTCGGCATGATCTACGAGGCAAGACCGAACGTGACTGTCGATGCTTTTGGACTCTGCTTTAAGACCGGAAATGCTGTGATCTTAAAGGGCGGAAGTGATGCCATTCATTCAAATATTGCGATCGTTTCCGTCATTCAAAAGACGCTAGAACAGCTTGGCATTCCAAAAGAAGCGGCATCTTTGATCGAAGATACGTCGAGAGATACTGCTGCGGCATTTATGAAAATGAACCAGTATGTCGATGTGCTGATCCCACGTGGTGGGGCAGGACTGATCCGTGCGGTCGTGAATCAGGCGACGATCCCTGTGATCGAAACCGGAACCGGAAACTGCCATATTTTTGTGGATGAGACCGCTGATTTTGATATGGCGGTAAACATTATCATGAACGCAAAAACGCAGCGTATCGGTGTCTGCAATGCCTGTGAGTCGCTTGTCATCCATGAAAAGATCGTGGATACATTTATGCCGAAACTGACAGAGGCGCTGCAGAAAAAGAACGTGGAATTACATGCGGATGAGAGAAGTTTTGCTGCGGCAGAGTCGGATACAGCACTGAACAGAGCGCTGATCAAGCCTGCGGTGGAGGAAGACTGGGGAAAAGAATATTTAGATTATATGATCTCCGCAAAAACAGTTGCATCTGTAGATGAAGCAATCGAGCATATCAACCGCTATAATACCGGACATTCAGAGGCAATCATTACCGAAAATTATACCAATGCCCAAAAGTTTTTGGACGAGGTGGATGCCGCCTGTGTCTATGTCAATGCATCGACACGTTTTTCTGATGGATTCGAGTTTGGCTTTGGTGCGGAGATCGGTATCAGTACGCAGAAGCTTCATGCGAGAGGTCCGATGGGCTTAGAGGCATTGACAAGCACGAAATATATCATTTATGGAAATGGTCAGGTAAGACCATAAGAAAAAGTAATAGAAATAGTGAGGAATTAACAGTTTTATGAGTCAGAAAGTTACAACAGGAGTGCGCCCGACACTGCGCATCGCAGATAAAAACCAGATCCCGGCAACTGAGCCGGAGCGTCAGTATTACTTTATGGATATCGCAAAAGAGTACTTAAGACAGCTTTCCGAAGAAAAGGGAAGTCCGCTGACTTTCCATGTTTCCACATTCGGATGTCCTATTGTATAAGTAAAACAGATGTTGTAATCTTTTAGAAAAATCAAGTGATTTTGTGAAATAAAAATTTTGTAGAAAGCCGGAGCAAAGAAGTTTGTGCCGGCTTTTTGAAAAGAAAATTGACAAATATATTAGCATGTTTGTTGACAAATTAATCGAAAAAGAAATATAATTGCGTATATAATATATATTGTAGAGGTCTTATGTTTGAATACAACTATAATAGAAAAAATAAAGGAATGTACGTTAACTTACCATTACAATTAACATTTGATTATGAATTTCATGATGCAGTATCGGAAATGATAGATAAATGTTTGCTAAATAATGAAAACGATGTAAAGTGTGTTTATGTAACATGTGATCATGATTCTAAATATGATAAAATGAGTATGGCGTATTTATTAAATGTTTTAAGGTATATCATGATTTTTAAGGATGTTAAATGGCATTTTCATGTGGCGAACATAATAGCACCTACGGTTCATGTACAGGATGGGGCAAAATTTAGAGAAGTAAATTTTGATGAAGAACTCCAAAAGAATAAACTCATATACTATGATTTTCATGGGGATAAAAATGTTCAAAAACCTGTAGATGAAATGGCAAAATTGTTAGTTGAAAAAAATTTGACAATAAACTCAGAAACTGTAAAAGAGTTTTTGTCTACAACAATAGGAGAAATTTTTTCAAATTCTATTAATCATAGTGAACAGGATGAAATTTTTTTTATGTATGATATTAGTTTCGAAGATGGAGACTTTTATTTATGTATTAATGTAATTGATTATGGCAGTACAATAGTTGCAAATGTCAAAAAATATTTAGCAATGGAATATATGGGGTTAAATGGCACAGACTGTATTAGGTGGGCGATAAAATCTGGAAATACAACTAGATTGGGATCAGGTGGTTATGGTTTGCCTACACTCATATCATATATTAAAAGTACAGGAGGAGAATTGTACATTCTATCAGGGGAGGCAAATTATAAGCTGTCTGCAGGAATAGAAGAAGTATTATTGTCGAAAGGCGTATTTTGTGGAACGAGTATAACATTTAAAGTAAAATTATATGATACTGGCAGAATTATCAAATATGATAAGAAAAGTGAAAAAATAGAAAGTATAAGTTTGGATTCAATATAAAAATATGAGGTGATAAGAATGACATTGTTAGTTAAAAATTACATTGATGGGGATACAGCAGTATCATATGATGATGGGAAAAAGTGCTATAGAGATATTTTAAAGATTTTAGACAATGGGGACAATGTAATTTTGGATTTTGATGGGATTGATTATGTTATTACCGCATTTCTAAACCCGATAATTGGTGATCTGATTTTGCAAAAGGGTATTAGCGTTATGAAATCTATAAATATAATAAATGCAAATCAAAAAACTATTGATAAAATCAAGATGGTTAAAGATGGTGCACTTCTAAAGAGAGAGGATATTGAGTAATGGTATTTTTGGACACATGTATATGGATAGAATTATGTGGTGTGAAGGCACCTGTAACGCCAAATGAAATCAGACAAACACAGTTAGCCAGTACATTGTTACAAAAATTAATGCAGCAGAATGAACAAATAGTAACATGTAATGAACAACTAATTGAGATTATATCTGCAGTAGAAAAAATAAAACTTAAAGAATATAATCGGGTTGCAAAAGGAAATGGTCAACCAGGATGTGGAGATTTAAAATCTTTTCGTAGTAAAGTAGAATTTTCTAATGCAAAACAATTATGCAATGCAGTTGTTTCAGATGTTAAACATTTTGCGGACGTGCACGATTGTGCATATTCGGTAGATGAAATTTTGAGTAAAATAGATCTTGCAGATATTAATGATTGTATATATTATGATTATTGTAAAGACAAGGGAATAGAGTTTTATTCATTTGATATGGATATTAGCAAACTAGGACAATTGGGAACAGTACATATTTTAAGATGATACGGTAATCCTTAAATGAAAAATAGTCGTTCGCTGGGGACGGCTATTTTTCATTTAATAAAATTTTATTCTTTCCCATTTGGCCCATGTTCACACGTTTGAAGTGGCTTACCACAGATCGGGCATAGTTCGATTCCACACAGCCAGTGGTGCCAGCGGCCTTCCTTTGCATAACATTCCGGGCAGACTGGATTTTTCTGACCGTAGAGAGCATCGCGTGGATCGCCGACTTTTATTCTCTGATAACGTTTACCATTAAAAGAAAATGTTCTTGTACGGCAGCCACAGGTAGATCCAATACGACCGCCGCATTTTTTGCAGACAGGAAGTTCTGCAGGTCTGCTATAAAAAAATTCATGTGTTAATCCATTCACGAAGGTTATTGACTGAATGCGTCCATCTTTAATGACAATCCGATCCACGATTTGATCAACAAAGTTTTTTAAAATTTCGTTATCCAGTTCCTGCGCCATTTGAACATAATCTATAAATGATTTTGAAACAATTCTTTGAGTTACCAGGAAAGCGGAAGCCTTTTTGATAAATGACAGATCTGTCAGATCGTTATCTTCAGAATTATCAAGGAGTTCCGCAAGTTGATGTTCCATTTCTTCAATTTTCTTTATCAGTTCCTTTTTCTTTGCTGCAAATTCCTCTTTGGTCATAGAAGCAGGATCATATAAATATACGTCTGTTAATCTTGTGATAGCATTTTTAGATTTCTCGATTTCTGTATTTAACAGGTCTATTTGATTATGATCCTGAACCTCATCAAATTTGCTTAGAAGAGCAATGTCAGGGACATATGTTCCATTTCCCAGGTTGCTATATAAAAGTGCCTGAAATGTTGAATTTAAGCTGTCAGGGATGATTCCGGAAACAGCCTCGAATGCTTCTCCTTTTAAAAGCTCTGATTCAAGCTTTTCAGTAGATGTTATCTTTGTAAAGTTTTTCTGAACTCTGGCAAGATTGGCAATATAGTTAAAGACAAAGGTTCCAAGATATGTTTCATTTACTGTCTTGGAATTGTCACAGGTCATCATCCGGGAGCGTTTTGCGCAGCGATAGATGGAGGGGCGCCACCCGTTTGTTCTGGCATGGTCTTTACACGCAATCATGTTTGAGCCGCAATTACTGCAGACTAAGTGTCCGGAGAATGTGTGTACGAATTTCCTGGCGCGCATTTCAGAAGTGTCACGACGGGATGCATTTTCATCCATGATTTTATTGCAGCGATCAAATTGATCTTTGGAGATAATCCCAGGATGGTTATTTTCACGGACGATCCATTCACTTTCCGGTTTTAAAGGACCACGGCCGCTTTCGCGCATATTATAACGATAAGTGCCAACATAAAAGGGATTTCGGATAATATCATAAATGAGTCTTGATGTCCATTCACCGCCGCGCTTGGATTTGAAATTTTTATTGTTAAGGAATCTTGCGATTTTTATACTGGACCGCCATTCTTCATATCGGTCGAAAATGAGTTGGACAATTTTAACTTCTTCCGGATCTGGTTCAGGAAATTTGGTTTGTTCGTTCCAACGATATCCTACCGGCATCCGGGCTCCGTTCCATAGTCCCTGCTCTGCACGATCTAACATAATGCCGGTGACACGTTCAGATGTCATGTTACGTTCAAGCTCTGCAAAGATCAGGATAATCTTCAGCATAGCCTCACCGATCGCAGTAGAAGTATCAAATTGTTCATTCATAGAGATGAAAGTAACTTTGTGATCTTTCAGTTCCTGATACATTGCAGCAAAATCTAAAAGATTTCTGGAAACACGGTCAACCTTCCAGACAATGACATGGGAAAATTCCCCGGTGCGGATGCGTGACATCATTTCCTGAAAATGTGGACGGTCAGTATTTTTGGCTGAATACCCGTCATCCTCAAAGATTACATATTTGTCGATCTCCAAAAACTTACAGTATTCCTTTAATTTTTTTCGTTGAAAGGGAAGACTGTCCTTGTCAACCTGGTACCGGGTAGATACGCGGACATAAAGGGCAGCCTTTTTTTGAGTCCATAATTTGACAACTTTGTTCTTTGCGTAAGCCATAAAGAAATCCTTTCCCCAGGATCGAAAAAAGGGTACAAAAAGAAAGCCGATTGATTTCTGCGGCTTTCAATGGTATAATAAATTTTGCTTATTTCTAATACTGGAAAGCCGTTTTTCGGATGCCTGGTATTAAGCCGGTTAGTGATTGCAGTCATTGACCGGCTATTTTTTGTTTGGTTGAAAATCAAATTAAAAGTGTCATGTTAAATAATACAATCTATTTACTTACAGTTATAATATCACTACGCCCGTCCTTTGCTGGAAAGGTGTGGTATAAGTGAAAATAAAATACATAATTTACGATGAAAGTAGTATTTATGCACTGTATTATGTAAAGGGGAAGATTCTGTATTACAATTTAAACTTTAACGGAAGGACAAAAATTTATCTACTAATCTGATAAAACTGTAAAGGTCGGGTGCATTTAAAAGCAGCTAACCTGTATTAGTGTTGGATCTAGGTTCTACTGGTGGAAACCTTTTTTCTAATTCTTCAGGAGTTTTTGGAACATTTTGCCGAATGGTTTCAATGAGTGAATCCTGTGAAAAATTAGGAAATTGGTTTTCTGGTATAGCAGGAGTGCTTGTGTCAATATCACTTTCTTCGAGAACTTTTGCAATTTCAAGAAAGAGATCTAATAATTCTTTCCTTTTTTCCGGTTTCAAGGTTACAAATTTTTCAATGATTTTAGAAGCAGCATTTGACAGGTTATAGTCCTTTGCTAATTGCTCCAGTGCACTAGATGGAGTAGGTCTAAACATTTCTCCTTCGCCGTTGCGAAGCCATTCTTCTGAAACATTATATTCACGGATAATTAAGGAAACAACAGAATCAACAGGATTACTTCGACCTAATTCATATTGAGCAACCGTATTTCCTTTTATACCGATCCGGCTGCCAAATTCTTTTTGTGTTAAATCCAAAGTTTTTCTGAGTTTCCTGATTCTATATCCCATATTCAAATTTCATCACCTCACTTATTATGCTGATTATACTATTAAAAAAATGTAAAGTCAATTTTAAAAAATCATAAATACAAAAAATGTCATATATACAAAATATAATATGATTATTTGAGATAGAGAAACAAATAAAAAAGACTCATTCTGTTATTACCAGAAATAGGTCCTCTGTTTAAAACGAATCAATTATTTTTATTAGCTTCTTTGATCTCCGATATCATTTCATCTTCATCACCATGATAAAAGCGAGAGATCAGCAAATTGTACGACGCTTTTACATACTCCTGTCGGCTTATAAGCGGTGTATAGAAGTGATATCTTCCTTTTTTGGCCGAGTTAGCGAAACCTTTTTTACACAAACGAGTCAAAAAAGTAGAAACTGTTTGTGGTTTCCAGTCTTTCTCATATGCCGCATTGGCTTTTGTACGGATTTCGTCCAAAGCCATAGGTTCTTCATTGCTCCATATGACCGACATTATAATTTCTTCTGCATCTGATACTTTTTTCAATTTATGTTCCTGCCTTATCCTTATAATTAATATTGAAATGGTACTTGGAAAATCATAGTCACTTTTTTACTTTATCGTACAAATATAGTATAACATAAAGAATGTTGCTGTTCAAATAAAAAAGGAATCCCGCAGCATGTGTATCATGTGGATTACCCAGATGATACTTCTTTTTTAATACTTTTGGAGTATTGGTTTTCTTGGCATATTTCTATGGTTGACCAACGTATAATATAATGGTAATATATATAATATTTAGGTTTTAAATCTTTTAACATAATTTTTTTTGTTGAAATATTTAACCTGATTTTCAGAAAGAAAGGAGAGTCTGTATGGATAAAATTATTGATGTGGCTGCTTATATTGTTGCAAAATATAAAGAAATGACACATGAGACTCTGGACGAAATGAAACTCCATAAACTCCTTTATTTTACTCAAAGAGAATCATTTGCAATTTTAGGAAAACCAGCTTTTGAGGGTGATTTTGAAGGATGGAAATATGGTCCTGTATCAAGAGAAGTAAGACAAGATTATGAGCAAGGCGAATTTCTTGTCGAAACAAAGAAGATTTCTGATGATATTAAATATATTGTAAATAATGTATTACTTGAATATGGAGCATTGGCATCATGGAAACTAAGTGATTTGTCACATCGGGAGATTTCATGGCTTAATTCCAGAGCAGGTTTGAAGGATGGTGAGAACGGAAGCAATATTATTCAGCTTGCAGATATACAAAAAGATTCTGAAAAAGTACGCCCATATGACCATGTATGGGATATGTATTATGATGAATTTGAAGATCTGGACACTGTAGAATAGGGGGGATAACATATGATCGGAAAGATTTGTAAAGCTATTACTCCTTTCTATGACTTTAAAAGCCATAAAATGAAAAACAAAAGCAGACCTGCTTTAGTACTTGCAAAAGCTGATAATGAGGATTATGTCGTTATTCCTATATCTAAGGTTTCTCATAGTGAAAATATTGATTCATATTATGATGTAAAAATTGATCCCTTAAATTATCCTAATACAAAGTTGACACAAATATCATATGCAAGGACACACAAACAAACAGTGATTCATACCGCGGAGCTTATAGATCCTTTTTGTGATTTAAAAAGTGAATACCCTGATTTGTACCAGAAAATTTTAAAGAAGAGAGCAGAATTCAGTAAGGAAATTGACAAACAGGCTGCCGGAAAATAGATTATTGTCTATAGGCTTATAGCAAACAAGCACCAATGGAAAGAGGCAAATCTTTCTGAAGGTGCTTGTTTTTTTTTATCCCGTAGCTTGATTATCAAATACATTTACCCTATTGTTTAGTTTGGTTAGAAAAATATTATTATCAAGATAAGTGAAGTTTTTTCATCATAAGGTTCAAACTACAGTATGCTTACATCCAGATCAACCGAAGGAACATATTTTATGAAAAATACAATATTATTCTATTATGGGTTCATATATCTTTTTGCAATATCTAACACGTTCTGTCGCGGTTTCCAATTTTGATAATTAATCAGATTACCAAAATGATACGAATCTACGCTGACGGAAAATCGATCTACAGGAACATATAAGAGAGTATCTGTCACAGTGTCATCTGGACGTATAATCGAAAAATCCAACCATTCGTTAAGATTATCGTTTCCATCTACAACATATCTGTAATTCGTGGCTGTGAGCACATAACCTTCACCATTTTCTACATAAGCATGTCCTTTGACTTTACTATCTTTTAGATCTAAACCAAGCTGGCGAAGATGTCTATATAATGTGGTGTTTTTTCTTATTATCATGTGGTACAACGGGAAACCATTGTAACTGTAGATTAAAAACCACGGAATATTATAAATCGTTGCATCAATATAATTATATGCTCGCATGATTGCATAGTTTTCCGCGAGAGCTTCAGCCATTCTGAGAGTTACATAAATACCTGTTTCCTTTTGCAGCAAATAAACAGCTTTATCATAATGTTTTTTTGTAATCCTGTATAATTCATGTCTTTGCGGTTCTTCTGTTTCAGGAACATATTCTTTTATATAATCAGCTCTTTTTTTGTGATAAGGGCAATTCTGAAACTTGTATTCATCATATTGAGCTACGTAAGGAATATTAATTCCTTTAGCATGTCTTGCATGGGGAGCAACATCAATTTTCTTGTAAATACCAAGAATAGCGACGGGATTATTACATCTCGGACATAACGCTAAGTGTTTTGTCTCTCCACTAACTACCTGTATATAGCCTGGATTATTCCCAACCCGCTCTTCATATTTTGTTTTAAAATCCTTATCAGAAAAGGATAAAACCGGTTCATAGTTAGTGGTAAATTTAATTTCTTTCATGATATTGTCTCCTATGATAGACTTTATTCTGTTTTCCTAAATTCTACCATAAGGATATCATTTCCGTAAAGTGCAGCCATCCGCAGCCACCATTTATTGCTGATTTCAGGAATTTCCTCCATCTTTTCAAGCAGTCTCAAACATGTCAGTAAATCCTTAAAACCAACCAAAAAGACATTGCCGCCTTGCTGCATCTGAAAATAATATTGGTCTCTCTCGGGAATAAAGCCACCCTCTGACTTAAATGTTTCATCATCTTGTATCGCTATACCTGTAAGCATAGCTATTTTATTGCCATCTAACTTTTCTGCCATATTATGAACTCCTTTTCGTTTAATCTTATATTTGCTTAAAAGTTTCCAATGATACATATGAAGGCTCTCATACATTCATTACTTTAGTATAAAAAAAAACCCTGCATTTTCGACGGAATAAAAGAAAACATTTTACTATTTTTGTTTCCTTTAGGAAAATCCGGATAAAAAAGGAAGAATAAGATGTTCTATAAATCAGACGATTTTTAAAATGTTCCATTATCATTTCTGAAAGTAGAAGGTTGATCATATATAGGTTCGTTAAATTAACGATAGACGTATGATTTGACAATTATTGTTAAAAAGTTTTAGTAAATATTTAAGATTAAATTACAACAAGACAGGAAACATTATTAGCCCTGCCTTGTAAAAAATGCATATATATTATAAAAACTAAGCAGATCATTTATCTGCTAGACATTTTGGAAGCCCGTTGCATACTTCGGCTACGCATTGCATCATTTGCGCTAATTTGAGAGGAAATTTCTCTTTCCAGTTTTCTAAGTGATGCTGCAGTTGGTCGTCTGTTTGCAGGTACTTTTAAAAATTCTGCTTCGCCGTTACTTTTTGACATCTCTTTTGCTAAAATATTTCTTAAATCCATAGTTATTCACCTCGTTTCCCCTTTGTAAAATAAAGAGCCTTGCATTTGCAAGACTCTTGAAAAGCGTTTTCATTCAGTTCTGAAGAACCTATTCGGTTTGAGGTTATCGCATAACCCAAGATCAGGCTCCACAATCAGCTGCTTGCCGACACAGTCAATTGCTTCAACGCCACGATAGCTGGTCAACGCCGCTATCCTCTGATTTCATTATAACACAAAAATACTCACAGTTAATAAAAAATGAGTATTTGAGGAACACTAGCAAATGAGTAGTTACTGTTCACTCGTACCTCGTTCCAGTAACGGATTTTGCCGATGCTTCGCATTCCAAATCGGCAAAATCTGCTGCCACCACTGTATCATACGGCATTTTCAGTTCAGAAAATGCCTGCCTGTGAACAGTAACAATGAGTATTCTTATATATTATATGCAGAAAAAATGATTTTGAAAATAGAAATAATTGGAAAGGAGCTATCCGGCCACATTCTTATCATCCGGATCAACCGGAGGAAAGCGTTTCTCCAGTTCTTCTGGTGTATCCGGAACATTGTCAAATAAATCACGTTTTGGAGCTGCCAGACGGCTTTTAAAATGCTCAATTATCATTTTTCTTACATCTGGTTCCAGGTCAAAATAAGCTTTCATGATATCCAATTCTAAATCACTTGCTCCACGACTTTTTACAAATTCATCAAGACTGAAGGTAGAAGATTGAATAAACATCGGTCCAGATCCTTTTAAAAGCCATTCTTCGTTTACGCCAAATTCCCTGCAGATGGATTTACGCATTTGATCAGTAACGTTATTTTCACCTTTTTCTAATTTGTTAATAGCTGTTTTCCCGACACCAAGTCGTTCACCAAATTTTTCTAATGTCAATCCAAGCGTTTTTCGTAATTTTTTAATTCTCTCGTTCAATTTTAGACCTCCAATTCTTAGTTTCAGCATAACACTGGAAAAAGTGTAAGTCAATAAAAATCCCTTAAAGGCACAAAAATACATTGACAATATCCCTACAAGGGATTAATATGTAGATACAAGGAACAAAAAAGAAAAGGAGGAAGCCATTATGGACGAAAGAAAAGGTACAGAAACCATGATTGCAGTGGAAAATAAGCAGGAAACAATAGAGCTTGAGAATCTTTTAAATCAGCTCAGCCCGGATGAACAAAAATCTTTCCAGATATTTATGCAGGGTGTTCGATTCGCGAAAAATATGGCTAAAACAGGAAGGTAGAGGAAAGAAAAGGGCATGGTGATATCACTATAAAACTATCATTGTAAGAAGATATGCGCTAAGATGGGTTCACAACGATATCAGAAAGGAAGTGATTTTACGGATAAAGAAAAGGAATTAACGCCCGATCAGCTTTCAGATGCGAAACACTTATCTGAAATCATTAACAGTGTTTCATCTGGAAAATGTTCGATATTCGAGAGTGTGATGCTGGCATATCTGAATGGAATGGAAGCCGGTATGGTATATGGCAAAGATGATATTTCATAAGCTGACTGCAATCAGCGGTATTAGAAATAAGCACAAAAAGAGAAGAAAGGATGGGAACCTTATGAAGAAAACAGATCAGGATAACAGAGATAAGAACCAGGCAGAACGACTGAGAAAAACCTTAAAAAGTTTCGGAATCAACACCAGTGAAGAACTTGATCAGGCACTTGCTGCGTCACTGGATGCAATGACAATCGGAATCATGACGGATGTGATCACAGCTCAGGCACATTCGGCATAAAAGGAAAACGGTTTTCCAGTATTAGAAAGTGGCAATGGAAGACAGGGAAAAATAATATAAAGCGTTAATGATGGAATGGCTTCAACTGCTCATTAAAAACAGAACAACATTTTATAATGGGCAGTTATGCCGCTCTATGTGAAAAGATAAAGATTTAAAAGCAATTATTTTATATGCCAGGGATTATAGAAAGTATCTTCTTCCTTTGCGATATGCGTCCATAGGGAACTTATATTGTTGACCCTGCAATAATCTGCAACTTCTTTTCCAAAATAAAATTCTGTTTTTTCAAAATTATGAGCTTTATTATGATCTTTTGTATGGTCATTCCATCCTTTAAAATATATTTTCTGTGCTTCGTCAATTGGCTTACATTTTAAAAAAGGAATCATATCTTTATAAGAATATTTATACCCAGAGTAGTGATCTGGAATTTTAGATGAAAGGAGTTTTAAGAAAACATTAGAAGTAAAGCCATCGTTTCTAAAAGACAGGTTTAAATATTTGCATAAATTATAATAATCGTCTTCTTTTAATTCTGCTACAAAATTTTGATTTACTTTAACAACAAAGCCATAGTTCACAGTGTGTAAACCGACTAAAAGTTCATAACCTTCATGAACAATAGCGACGATGACATCAAATTTTACTTTATATACAAATGAGAATTTGTCTTTGTCAACATTATTTTCTTTCATTTGGTTGACTAAATTTTTTAAGGTAGTGAATGTTAATTTACTCATAATGTTTTCTCCTAATGTAGTAAATATATGTTTATAAGCAAAGGTGATTATATAAAAATATTATGTGGGAACAACCATACACTTGATGGAAAAATCGAAGATATTTGTTTAACTAATGATAATGGAGTGTTAGATGCCAATATTTTTTTGGTTCAACAGAAAGATTCAGAAGTTGAACCTTTTGGATCTGCAGTAGTTCCATTATCATACATAAAATCTATTTTATTATAACACCATCAAAATTATACCAAAATGACATCAGAAGTTCAATAGCATAAATGATCGTCTGACAGGAAGCAGCGGTATTAGAAATAAACGTAAACAGATAAAAAGAGTATGGAGAAGGTAATTATGACTAGAGAAGAGCAGGCAAAGATTATTTTAAGAGAAATTGATGAGGTATATTCTGTATCAACCTACATGGAAAAATATGTTATCAATGCGATTATGGCGGGGTTGGATGAGATTTACAGCAAGGAAGAAAAAGACCAGATCGATGAGAAATGAAAAATTGTGTCCGTACTGCCAGTGGTATTAGAAGTAACGGGACGCAATATAAGCCAAAAGAAAAGGGAGGATAAGCATGTTAAATCAAATGACAGTAAGAGCACCGGAAGAACTGCAGGAAGAATTAAAAATCAGAGCGGGCAAGCAGGGACTGACAAGAAATGCGCTGATCCTGAATATTTTATGGGATTGGATCAGAAAAGAAAAGGAGAGGGAGAAGAATGAGATACAGAGTAAATAAAACCGATCCGGTACGTTGGAATTGTCCATTGGATGGAGGGGAGTAGAGGAAGATTAAGGGGTAGGGCAATTTCAAAAGATGTAACCAGGTAATGGAATTTTCCTTACATAATATATCACATAATACATGATAAGGTTAGAAACTCCGGGCGTTTGTCCCGGAGAGAAGGGAGTTTAGATGTTGTTGTCGTTCGGAATGATGTTGAAGATTATAAATATTATTTTGATAATTGAGATCTTTGCATTGTTTTCATTTCTTTTTTATCTGCGTTATAAGGCATATAAAGCAAAAGAAGAAACAGACAGATGGATAAAGAAAGTTGAGGAAGAGAGGAAAAGGAATGGAGAAAACAGAAAAGTTTGATTGGGAGAATGATGCCAGGGAAAAACAAAAACAGGAAATTGCATCTATAAAGGGGAGAGAGCTTGTGTTACGACTTTCAGATCAGGATGTAGAAGAGATCTGTGAGTTGACAGGACGCTATGGAACAACAGTAGAAGAACTTCTGGAAAACTTTGTCGGTGATTTAATAGATGGTACATATTGCAATGGCAGCGATGAACATGAATATGCACGACGCTGGTTTGAAAGATGTGACCTTGGAATGTTTCCGGAGACAGATTTTGTGTCGTACATGTTAAATTCCTATGGCTCAGATCGGGTGGATGTGCTTATAGGATGCCAGGAAGAATTACAGGAAGTAGAAAATGAAATTTCAAAAAGCAAAGAGCAGTTATTGGAATATCAGAATAAGTTAAATGATTCCTCGTATGACTGGGAAAGAGAAGTGGCAGAAAGAGAACTGCCATGCCGGACAAGAGAAGAATGGGCCGAGATGATACAAGAAGACATTGATTATATGATCCAGGAAGAACTACCGCAAAATAAGCAGTATAGAGATCAGCTTCGGAAAGCAGTTCGTGAGGAATGGGAAGAATATAGGCAGTCACAACAGAATCGGGGAAAAAGTGTTGGGATATTTGAGGAGGACATGCAAAAATTGCAGCAATGGTATCTGAAAAAAGAACAGCTGCAGGAGGGAAAAGAAAAAGAGGAAGAACATCAGGAGGGAGCGGATAAAGAGGAGCAGCTGGATGAGAATGTTTGTGTGCGTCGTAATGGAAGGAAGAGATAGCTATGTTATGCCAGCAGAAAAGAATTAATATAGATTCTCTTATCTATGATGATCAGAAAATGGATCAGCGGATGGAAAAAATCGCACAAAACATAAGAAGAGAACGTCAGAGAAGAGAAGTGTCATTATCGGAGCTGGCTGCAGCTGCAAATCTTTCTGTAAGCTGTGTTTCAAAAGCGGAATCAGCAAGAAGCACTGTCAGTTTGAAAACGATACTAAAGATAGCGACAGCATTGGAAATTCCAGTATCTAAGCTGCTGGAGTCAGAAGAAAATATAGATGATGTATGGAACAAAAGCTGTATCAGGATTGAAATTGAACATGGAAACAGGGAAGTGTTTGAGCGGATTGTAGAAAATGCTTCTGAGGAAACAACAGAAATGATTTTGAATATGGCTGAAGAAATGATGAAATTGCTGAGAAAAAGTCAGAAACAGCAGATAAAGAACAGGGAAGGAGAGGAAATGGATGTCTAAATATTTTTCAGAAGAATTGATTGCGCAGGCAAAAGAAACAAGCCTGACACAATTAGCAGAATATTATGGATATCATCCCAGGCATGTAGGCAACCGGCTATATACACTAACGGAGCATGATTCAGTAAGGATTTATAATGACAGAACATGGTATCGCTGGTCAAGGGCGGGAAATGGAAAAGAGAGCGGAGGATCACAAATTGATTTTCTGATGCAGTTCTGTGGGGTGGAATCGGTGCATGCGGCAATTCAGACTCTGTTGGAATTTCAGGGAATTTCCGTAGAGGACAGGCAATGGAAAAATACATTGAATGAAAAGGCTGCAATTCATCAGGCAGGAGAAATAAAGCCAAGGGAACACGCAGAGTTTGTTCTTCCGGAAGCAATGCCCGGAACCTATCGTAGAGCATATGCATATCTGATAAAGACAAGGGGATTGTCACAGCAGATCGTAGACTATTTTGTGCGTGATCTTAAAATTTTATATGAGGAAAAAGAACACCACAACCTTGTTTTCCTGGGAAAGGATAAAGATGGTATTGTCCGGTATGCCACCAAAAGAGGAACGGCGGATATTTATGGAAAGAAATACAGGGGAGATGTTGCCGGAAATGACAAGAATTACGGGATTAATATAGTAAATGAAAAAAGTACGGAGTTAAAAGTCTTTGAGGCAAATATAGATCTGATGTCTTATATGGATATAAAAGGTGATTTTGAGAGTAATAAACTTGTACTTGGAATGACTGCAGATAATCCGTTAGTCCAGTTCTTAAAAGACCATCCCCACATAAAAAGGATAACATTTTGTCTGGACAATGATGACGCAGGTATGCTTGCCATGTTTGGGAATGAAGAAAAAGCCGGATTACTGAAAAAGTATGAGCTGCAGGGATATGAGACTGATACAGATACGGTTCCGCAGGGGATTGGCTGTAAAGACTGGAATGAATATCTTGTATATAAAAAGACTGGACAAGATATAGGACGTACAGAACCGATAGAAAATCATCAGGTGGAATATTCAAGAAAAAGGAAATGCAGATAAAAGAACAATAATATGAAAAAAAGAGGAGAGATTGTATGAGCAGAGTAATCGCAGTAGCAAATCAAAAAGGCGGAATAGGAAAAACAACAACAGCAGTAAATATAGCCTTTGATCTGGCAGAAATGGGGAAAAAGGTATTATTGATCGATACGGACGGACAGTGTAATTCTACAGATACCTGCAGAGCACAGGTAGAAGGTGTAGCAACTTTATATGATCTGTTGTTTGAAAATGAGAGAGCGAGTGACTGTATTCAGCACATGGAAAAACTGGATGTGATCGCGTCTGATAAATTATTGAAGAATCCGGAAACAAAGTTTCCTGATGATGCAACCAGGTTATTTACATTATGTGATGCATGTGAAGAAATCCGGGAACAGTATGATTTTATCATTATTGATACACCGCCTACGCTGGGATGTATGCTGTCAAATGCATTGACATTTGCAGATGAGGTTGTGATACCGGTAACCTGTGATCGTTATGGAATGGAAGGAATCAGTGATCTTTATGTTACTATTCATGCAACGCAAAAATACACAAACAGGAATCTGCGTGTTACAGGAGTGCTTTTGAATAAATATAAAGAAAAAACTACGCTTTGCCGTGAGATCAGTGAGGCTCTTCCAAGCGTGCTGGCTATGTTTGAAACCACTGTTTTTGAAACAAAAGTAAGAGAATGCGAAGATTGCAAGAAAGCTCAGTCGGCAAGAATGGGTGTTCAGGCATATAATCCAAAATGTACAACAGCGAAGGATTACTGGAATGTATGTGAGGAAATCGTTAGGAGGCGTGCATAATGGCAAAGAATGTGACCAGCGCAGATATATTTGGAGGTATGTTCCAAAATCTTCCGGATTATGCGACAAAAAGAGAAGAAATATCAGAAAACAAAGAAAAAAAAGATTCTTATGCGCGAGAGGAAAAAAAATCCGACGTGGTAATGATCAGACGGGAACAACTGATAACATTTCATGATCATCCGTATCGTGTGAATGAAGATCAGGCAATGGAAGATCTTGCGGAAAGTGTAAAGACATATGGTATCAGAGAACCGCTCCTGGTACGTCCTGTTTCCAATCAGAAAGATGAGTATGAAATTATTTCCGGACACAGAAGAAATCATGCTGCAGGAATGGCAGGTCTGAAAGAAGTCCCTGTTCATATTGAAGAATTAGATGATGATACAGCAGCAATTTTGATGGTTGATTCGAATAATAAAAGAGAAACGCTGCTGCCAAGTGAAAAGGCCTGGGCTTACCGGATAAAAGCGGAAGCAATGCGTCATCAGGGAAAACGGAATGATCTTATGACAGAAGCAGATATGGAGCTGGAAAAAGACACTGGCGGCATGAAAAAGGTTGGAGAAAAGAATGGTGACAGTGAGAGAACGGTGCGAAGATATATCCGGCTTACATATCTGCTGAAAGATCTACTAAATCTGGTAGATGAGGGAAAATTATCGGGCGGTTTGGGTTATACGTTATCTTTTTTTGATTGCGAGGAACAGCAAGGTATTTGGGAATATTATCAGGAGAGTCACAGACTTCCAAACAGTAAACAATTAGAGGAAATGATGCAGTGCCATAAAAATGGTTCACTGGATCGTTTAGAGATAAATAAGATCATGAATATGAAGCCGAAGAAAGAAAAGATGGTGAAAAAGGAAATTACAATTAAAAAAGAAAAGATTAAAAGTTTTTTCCCGAAAGATGCAACCGATGAATATGTAGAAAATGTGATTATGGAGCTGCTGGCAGGATGGGCCGAAAAGCAGGAGAAAGATACGAGGAGTGAATAATATATTATGAAAAGATTACCAGAAGCAGAAGAAATAATTATGTCAATAATTTGGAGAACAGAAACAGAACTGACTATGGCAGAGATTAGAGAGCAGGCAGAGGCAAAGTATAAAAAAGTATGGAAACCTCAGACGGTTTCTACACTTTTGGCAAGACTCAGAAATAAGCAGTATATATATATGTACCATAGAGGCAGACAGTGTTTTTATGGACCATTAATAAAGAAAGACGACTACAGCAGAAGCGTTTTTCAAACATTTATAGATTATCTTTATGATGGAAATGTACAGAAATTCAAAGAAGAGACTATGATAGGAAAATAATGGAAAAGGAGCAGCGTAAGTGCAGAAGTTAAGGAACAGTAATATTGCTAAGATGATTGCTGCTAAAATTACAAATAAAGAGATAGATTTTCTGATCTATATTTCCAGATTTCAGGACGACAATGGTAAAGTATATGGAATCCATTATAAAGAATTATGTGAAACGATGCATATGAGTTATCAGGAATTTTATAATGTAAAGCTGTCCCTGGAAGAGAAGGGATTTATAAAATGTGAAAAATCGCACCGGATTGATCATGATATAACGATTCTTGATAATTCAGATAGTGACTGCCGGCAGAATGGATATGTTAATACGAATCATAATATTTTCTTTCTGGAGAAATTTTTCCAGTGTAAGGCAGGAACAAAACTGCTGGCGTTAGAACTCATGAAGATCACATATTCCGGAAAAGGATATTTTGAAATAGGTGTGAAGAAATTTTATGAAAAATATATGGCATTATTTCAGGTTAGTCAGCGTGTGATCAGATCTTATCTGAAGGAATTACGGGAATTTTTTTCTATTGGGATAAAAAATAAAAAATATTACATAGAGCCACGAAAAATCATTTACAGAAAGACTGGGGAAAAGAGTGAGGCGGAACGGTTACGGGAACATTTGCTGGAAGCGGTGCTTCGGCGTAACCGTATTCATGAGACGGATGCCAGGAAAAAGCGAGACGTAAAAGAATTATTTCAGCAATATGGCGCAAAGGCCATAGAAGAGGGGAAAAATCTGTTTGCGCTTATGAATCGTGCTGTGGAAAGAAGCATAGATACACTGAATGCAGGGAAAAAGACTCAGGAAAAGAGATATTTAAGTGTTGCATTAATCCATAAATTGCTGAAAGAAGAATGGAGCGTTCCTGGTCAGAACGTGCCATTATTTCAGACAAACGGAGATTTGAAACGACAATATAATTACGATGGGCTGGAAAAGGTTTTGTTAGGAACCATGCCGGCAATAGGATAACGGACAGGCTGTCTGCAGTATGCGGATGGTCTTCTCATAGTACAAAAATAAATATCAAATGAATTTTTTATTTGACAGATATCTGATAACGGATCAAAAAAGTATCCTGAAACCAGGTATTTTTTTATGCAGCAAAATAAACATTCAAATTTTATGTATATTTTTTGGAAAACATTCTATTTTTATGCAGCATATGAAAAAAACGTTCTAAAATCAAGGAAAAATCAATTAGAAACAGTTCAATTTCAGTGCATGTGGATAAGTCATGAAACTGTCGGAAATACAACAAAAACAAGAAAAAAGAACCTGAGTATATTTATTCTGTTATATATATTCTGTTTATTTATATATAATATTTTTTCTTATAGGAAAAATTTGAATTAAAACTTTTCCTGCAGGCAGATGAAAAGTACATCTGGATGAAATATGATAAAGCAAAGGAGGATCAACATGGAAAGAATAAATGTAAATAAGGAAGAAAAGAAACAAATGGAGCTGTCAGTCCAGGAATTAAGAGACTATATAAAAAAGAAAAATGGTGATTTCTGGCTTCAGATTGATTTTGGAAAGGAGGGAGTGCAGGATGGAAGCAGAAAAGACATATAATCTGGATATGGTATCGGTAAGGCTTGTGCATGATCCGCCATTACTATCAGATCATAAAATAAAGACAGCAGAAGATGCGGTGCAGGTAATTGGAGAACTTCTTGGGGAGATGGATCGGGAAGTGATCTGTATTATTAATCTGAAGAGCGATGGAACTCCGATCAATGGACATATAGCCAGTGTTGGTGCAATCAGTCAGGCTGTCACAACACCAAGGGAGATGCTGAAAGCAGCAATTCTTTCCAATGCAGCAAGTATGATCATGTTACATTGTCACCCGTCAGGCAGTGTTATACCTTCTATGGATGATGTTCAAATGACGGCCAGAATGATAGAGATTGGGAATCTGGTCGGGATACCGGTAGTAGATCATATCATTGTTGGAGGAGATACAAAAGAGTATTTTAGCTTGCGTAGCAAAGGGATGCTGTCGTTTCCGGACAAAAGTTATCCAACGGATTATCGTTTGCTTGAATTTGAAGGTTCGGACGAAAAAGTGAATATGGTAAGTGAGAGAGAAAATACTGCAGTCAGAAGACGCAAAGGATTCCGGTAATTAATATCATCTTTTTTTTTCAGGGATAATTTGTTATAATACATATATGAAGGAGAACATTTGATGGAAAATAATACTATATTTGATGACGTATTTCGGACCATGTTGGAAAAAATGCCAAGACTTGTTATTCCGGTTATTAATGAGGTTTTTCATACTTCATATTCTGAAGATGAGAAAATTAACCAGTATCGCAATGAACATCACACAAAATCTGGAGAGATTATTACGGATTCATATCTTGGCATCGGTGATAAATTATATCATCTGGAGTGTGAGAGCAGTTCCAGGGGTAACATGGGGATACGGATGATTGAATATGATTTTGCGGCGGCATTAGAAGGTGCTGCCTTAGCAGAAGATATGTTTGAGATAAATTTTCCACATTCCTGTGTCTTGTATCTGAGACATAACCAGAATACGCCGGATTATTTAAAAGTCAAAATAAATATGCCAGATGGACAGCATGTGATATATTCTATCCCAACTGTGAAACTGCAGGAATATACGAAAGATGATATTTTTAAAAAGAGGCTTCTCTTTTTTCTGCCGTTTTATATCATGCGTTATGAGAAAGAAGTTGCTGCAATCGGAGCAGATCCGGAAAAGACAGACAGTCTGGTGCAGGAATTTGAGTCAATTGCCAGAGAGTTAAAAAGAGAACTTTCTTCGGATGAGGAGATGGACTTATATACACGCCTGGAAGAACTTATGGAACGGGTTGCAGATTATATTTTAGATTCGGAGGAAAATCTTAAGGAAAGGATTGGTGATATTATGGGTGGAAAGGTTTTAGAACTTGAAACAGATAAAATTTTAGAACTTGGTCGAAAGCAGGGAATCGAGCAGGGAATCGAGCAGGGAATTGAGCAGGGAATTGAGCAGGGAATCGAACAGGGACTTGAACGGGGACTTGAGCAGGGGATCGAACAGGAAAAGTATAAGACAATAAAAAATATTTTGATGAATAGTGATTTTAGTACAAGAGAGATTGCCATGTTTACCGGATATCCGGAGGAAGATATTTTATCAGTGCACAAACAGATGCAGGAGAATATGGAAGAAGATTGCCCAATACGAAAAACTTCACCGCAAAGAAGATAATGTAATATGAAAAAAGAAGGTGTCAGGAATAAGGCATCTTCTTTTGTGTTTAAATATATTTCCGGTCATGCTGTCCGGAAGTTTGGATAAAATCTTTTGATATGGAACGGGTTGCAGATTATATGATAGATTCGGAGGAAAATCTTAAGGAAAGGATTGGTGATATTATGGGTGGAAAGGTTTTAGAACTTGAAACAGATAAAATTTTAGAACTTGGTCGAAAGCAGGGAATCGAGCAGGGAATCGAGCAGGGAATTGAGCAGGGAATCGAGCAGGGGATCGAACAGGAAAAGTATAAGACAATAAAAAATATTTTGATGAATAGTGATTTTAGTACAAGAGAGATTGCCATGTTTACCGGATATCCGGAGGAAGATATTTTATCAGTGCACAAACAGATGCAGGAGAATATGGAAGAAGATTGCCCAATACGAAAAACTTCACCGCAAAGAAGATAATGAAATATGAAAAAAGAAGGTGTCAGAGAATAAGGCATCTTCTTTTTTTATGCCAAAGAAAACTACATTTGAAAGCAATTCGGGGTTAGAAGTCTTTAAGGTCACAGATTGGACAAGGCAGAAACTTCCGGTCATGTTGTCCGGAAGTCGGGAAAAAAACATTATTTGCTTTTATTTGTGCTGGTGTTTATGAAACCATTGATTTTTAATCAATGGCAAGATACGCATTTGTACCACAGTACAAATGCTGCGTGCACAATGCGCACGTCTTGTTAGGGGACACCCCTAATACCCTTTTGAGAGATCTTGATTCGAAAAATATCAAACTTTTCCTAAAAGAAAAGAAAAAGGCAAAATCGTTTCTTTTAGTACGTCGAAATGAGAAAAAAAATTGTTCATAATAGAAGAACAATGGGAGGTGGGAAAATGCCGGATGGAAAATAAAACATTGAGCTGCGAAGGCAGAAAGATCCATAAGAATTTTCGTATACGGGAAGATCAGGTGTTACATATGGAGGGGCAGTGCAAAATATATGGAATTAATTCATCAGAATATATAAGACGCCTGATTGATACTGATATGGGAAAAGCTACGCCTGACCAGACAAAGGAAGCATTTCTTGTTCATAAGCAAATGGTTTATGAAATTAATCGGATTGGCAACAACATCAATCAGATTGTAAAAAATGTAAATATGCATTATTACACGGACTATGAAAAGAAGAAATTATTCGCTTTGATGAACAAAATAATTGAATTGTACGAGAGGAGAGAAAAAGATGGAGCCACAGATGGAAGCAATGCTTGAAAGATTAAAATCTGTTGAGAACATGGAACAGATGATAAATTTGGAAGATGAGATAGCGAAAGCATTGGGACATGGATTTTTAAAAGGGGATTTTAAATATGAGTATCTGATGCACATGAAAGAGAGTGTGGAACAGATCGAAACAGAGAGACGAGAGGTTTTAGAAATCGGAACGGCAGAAAAAGAAAAACGACCGTCCAGATTTAGGTAGAATGGCAGTCCTTCATTTCATTGATCCACCGATACATCCTGGAAGTGGCAGCAGAGGAACTTATTCACATTTAAAATCTGCAATCAATTATATTTTAAAACCGGAGAAGACATTAGGCGGGTTGTATACCGGAAGTTGTAACTGTAGATGTGAAACTGCGTTGAAGGAGATGATCGATACAAAAAAACAATATGGAAAGGAACCAGTTCCAGGGACAAGGGGATATGAAAATAATCGGCTGGCATATCATCTGATTATTTCCTGGAGTCCGAAAGAACATGTATCGCCGGAGTTGGCAATGGAGATTGCAGGCAGGTTTTGTGAGAAAGAATTATCTGATTACGAAGTCGTTTATAGTGCACATACAGATACTGAACATATGCATGCACATATTATATTCAATAGCGTGAATTTTCGAACTGGTTGCAAGTATCGTTATAACAAGAATGACTGGGAACGTAAATTGCAGCCGCTTGTTGATCAGTTGTGTAAAGAACAGGGACTGCATGAGTTAAAGGATGATACAGGAAAAACTTTTTCAGAATATGCAATGGAACGCAAAAGGACAAGACGTAATAAAAAACTTTCGGACAAAGTGACCGGAAGTAATAACTTTTCAAAAGATAAGAAGACTCATGGAAATCGCAAATATAGAAAAGAGGCATCAGAAGAATATTCTATGTCTGACTATCTGAGAGATGAGATAGACAGGCTGATTATGTCAAGCAGTAACTTTGAAGAATTTGAACAACTTATGAGAGATGACGGATATGAAATTAAGTATGGAAACAGCGAACGGTACGGAATGTATATGGCAGTACGCAATTCAGAAATGCAACGTTTTCGAAGAACTCAGACGTTGGGAGGAGACTACACGCTTTCAATGATAAAGAAGCGGATTGAATTGTTCCATAGTGAACTTCCGCAATATGGAGAAGAAATACCAACAGAAAGATGGATATTAGTTTCAAAAAAATTATATTACTGCTCTGTTTCCTACGATACAAAAAATCCATATCTGAGAAGGCAATATGCGAGATTATATCGTCTTGGAATTTTTCCGAATTATGGGAAAAGACCATTATATAGTGAAACCAAAGAAAGAATAAAGCAGCTGCGCAAGACGGAATATCAGATTGATCTAATTATGAAGAATGACTGCACTACGGTAGAAGATCTGGAGGATGCTATCAATGAAAGTCTGGATAGTATAAAAAATTTGAAAGATCAAGAGAAAGAACATAGGACAGAAGTACGATCCTATCAAAAAGAGTGGTCTAAGTATGAAAAACTGGAAGAATTGGAAGGGGCGTTCCTGCTATTTCAGGAAGGAAATGAGTCTTTTAAAAAAGAAGCACTAGAGTATCAGAAGTTAAAGGATGTGGTAAAACAGTTTCCACATACAAAGGATGAACTTAGAAAATTTCTGGATCATGAAACTGCTTATGAAAAAAATTTGAAAGGAAATTTGTATGAAAAAAGGAAGCAGTTGGAGGCTATGCAGGAATTAAAAGAAGATTATCAGAGAGTTATGAAAGAATATGCACCAGCAGATGATGAAATGTTGAATCAGATGAGGGAGCATGGAGCGGAAACAGTACCAGAGAATATAAAAGGAAGAAAGAAGGGACGTTAGTTTATGTATGAAATGAAAGACACACATATTTTACAACTGGATGAGCTGAATGGTATGGAATGCAGGGATGAGGGAAAAAGGTCAGTTGAGCAGACATATGATACGGAAACGGGAGAACCCACACAAACATCTGAGGCACAGGAGATGCTGCTGAATCTTATTTTAAGTCTTGGAGGAATCAGAAAAGAAGTATGGGAGTATTTGCTTACACCAAGATTTCATGATACTCAGGCAGTGGCATCAGTTGGAAGATTATTATGTTATGCAGCTCCGCTTGAATGGATGGAACTTTCGGTGGAAGCTTTGAGTCGGATGGCAGGAACAATGTATGTTAATGAGATTACAGAAGCGTATCAGGCAGATATGCCATTTAATGAAGTAAAACGTATATTTGAGTCATCTGATACAGTTTTTGAAATGTGTCAGCGCCGTAGGGAGTATGGAATAGGACAGGATAAACATCAGAAGAAACATCCGGACAATGTGACCGGAAGTGAAGAATCAAAAGATGAGAACAGTTTAGAAAAAACAGTAGTAAATGCCGTGATGGAAGCTCTGCAGTTACATCAGAAAAAAACAAAAAAACTTTCGGACAACATGACCGGAAGTGAAGAAGCGGAACATCCGGACAACATGACCGGAAGTAAGGGAGCGGAACATCCGGACAATATGACCGGAAGTGAAGAAGCGGAACATCCGGACAACATGACCGGAAGTGAAGAAGCGGAACTTTCGGACAACATGACCGGAAGTGAAGAAGCGGAACATCCGGACAACATGACCGGAAGTGAGGGAGCGGAACATTCGGACAACATGACCGGAAATGAGGAAGAAGAACTTTCAGATGACATGACCGGATATGAGAATGAGGATGGTTATGATTTGCTGGATCATCGAGTTCTTATGATGGATTTAAAAAAGGAACAGGAAAAATCAGAAAAACGGGTTTCTTTTTTTCAGATTCTATTAAGACGTCATATGAAAAAAGAGTTTTCTAAACTGGAAAAGGATGATCAGGTAGGAAAAATTTTTGAAATTATGGTTAACAAGAAATATGACAAAAATCAGATACTTTCTATCAGACGTCTCATGAATGGAGGAATGACGAACGAATTTATTTTTTCACTTCTTGAAAAAGATTTACCAGAAACAGAATTAACGGATTTATGTGAAACGCTTCTAAATGAAGAAAACGATTTATCCGGCTTATCAGAAAATATGAAAGCAGATGAAACAGGAGGAGATGAGGAATAAATGATGAATGGCGGAAGCGATGCAGTGCAGGTTATGTATATGGAAGTAGAGGGAATAAAACTTGCATACCAGGTGTCGAAAGATGCTGCCAGACTTGCAAAGCAATTAATGACGTTTCTGATCAGAGCAATGATGGATGCGCCATACAGAAAAGTGAGTGGAAAGACGAATATAAAAAATTTAAAATCCAGGTCAAATGGACAAGCTATGGTTGCCGTTACTGTTAATAAAAAGATTTACCGAAAATTACAGAAAGACGCGAAAAAGTATGGAATTTTATATCATGCATTTGAGCCTTTGAAATCAGGAAAAAAAGATTCGGTAGAGTTGATCATTGCAGAAAAAGACTTGTCTATGCTGCAGGAATTATTATCCAGGTATAAGAACGAACAGATAAAAGAAGATGTGAAGTGTGGTTTGTCAAAAGAGCAGTCTGAACGGAATTATGAGGAAAATAATCGTACAGAGACAATGGAAGAGTTCACAAATAATGTGGGAGCTGCAACATCAGAAGAAACATTTGATAAAGATATGAAAGAACGGTTTGGCGAAGATTATCAGGGGAAGGTGATTGATTATGTAAAAGCGTCAAAAAAAATTGACCCAAAAGCACATACCGCAGGAGTGGATCAAAAAAAAGTGGGGACTCTTGCGGAAGTGATTCAGTTTCGGGATCGTGCGGAGCGGCTAAAAAATGAGGCACAGGTAAAAATACCATTTGTATATGATCCTGGAAATAAAAAAAGCCAGATTATTGACGAAACAGAAACGCATATAAAAATTGCAGGTAAAGGACTTGGATCATCAAAAAAACAATGGGGAGGGGTATGGGTTCCAAAGGAGTCTGTCATGCCGCCGTTGGAACAGAAAAATCCTCATGTGTCATATACGGCAAACCTGAAAAATGATGATGAGATTATCGTAGAGGATTTATCTGGAAATGGAAGTCCTCACAAAATCAAAGCGGAAAATCTGGAATATGTGTCCGATATGAGTCAGAAATCACTGGTGGCGGAAGAACAAAGTTATAAGGCAATATCACCGGAAAAGGAACCGGAAAGGCTTGACATCACCATTGGGAAAACATATATGGAAGATGAAAAAGCGGATATGGCAGAACGCAAGTCAATTCCAATGATATGGGGGGAAAATGATAGAGCAATTAAAACCAGAGTACCGGGGACATATGGAGAAGAGATGAAGTTTCTGTGGCTGAAGAAGGAAAACATCCGGGACGCTTATAATGGAAAATCAATTTTAACGGCACTGGATAAAGAAAAAGATTACAAAATATATGATGTAAATAATAATATTCTGGGTTCAATGAAGGGTGAAGAACTTTATCTCAGATATTTTGATTCGGTAAAAGACCAGATGAATAAAAAGAAAATACAGCGAACCGGGAAGGAGAAAAAAATATAATGCGGCCAAAGAAAAAACCATATTCGACAATGATGATAATATTAGGAGCTGCTTTGGTCTGCGTTGCCGGATATTATTTTGCGGGAGGAATGCAGCAGGGAATTACTATATTTGAATGGGAAGAAAATATGAAGGCTGTTCTTGAAGATCCTTTTGCCGGATATTTTAATCAGTATACATGGAAAACAATATCGATACTTGGACTGATTTATCTATGGCTTGTTTTAATGTACATTACCAGCAGAAAAAATTATCTTCCTGGAAAAGAAATGGGATCTGCACAGTATGCAGATGTAAAAAAGGTCAATAAAAGACTGGCGGATTTATCAAAAGATCCGGATGATGAAAAAAATATAGTTGTTCTGAAGAAAAGATGGAAAGAAGGAAGGCGGATGTAATGGCAGGAATGAGTCGGGCACAAATTGTAAATACCAGGAATCGTATTTTGTCTCAGAATATTCAAATGACATTAGATACCAGGCATACAGATTTAAACAATAATATTCTGGTTATCGGAGGAAGTGGTTCTGGAAAAACATATCGTTTTGTAAAGCCGCAGTTAATGCAGATGTCCAGTTCTTTTATTATTACAGATCCCAAGGGTGAACTGTACAGAGATACTTCAGGTTTTTTAAAGCGAAATGGTTACGATGTTAAGGTGTTAAATCTTCTGAATGAAGAAGAAATGTTAAAGTCATCGCATTTTAATCCATTTCGTTATATTCAAAATGAAGTAGATATTTTAAAACTGATCACAAACCTGATTGCCAACACAACACCAAAAGGTTCTACTTCAAATGATCCGTTTTGGGAAAAAGCCGAGGGCATGTTATTGCAGGCGTTGTTTTATTATGTATGGTTAGAAGGCGTTCCGGAAAATATTTGGGAATGTAAGAAGGAAAATGGAGAGGATGATGTCAAAGAAATCCTTCGTAGAATCCATGATCCGGAAATTACAAAAATACATAATGTACGAGCCGTAATGGAGTTATTAAAGTTTGCGGAGGTAAGAGAAGATCCAAGAACAGGGGCAAAGCTGGATTCAACACTGGATCTAATCATGAAGGATTTGGAAAAAGAAAGTCCAAATCATAAAGCAATACTCAATTATAACAAATCCATGAGAGGCGCTGCAGATACGGTTCGTTCCATTATTATTTCTGCAAATGCAAGATTAGCTCCAGTGGAGACGGAGGCAGTGCTTTCTATTTTAGATGATGATGAGATAGATATTCCGTTGATTGGAACAAGAAAAACTGCAATTTACTGCGTTATTCCAGATAATGATACCACCTATAATTTCCTGGTTGGTATTCTCTATAAAATGATGTTTCAACGTTTATATTATGAAGCGGACTTTGTACATGGAGGACCATTGCCGGTACATGTAACTTTTTTGCTGGATGAGTTTGACAATGTTGCGCTTCCGGAAGATTTTCTTTCGCTGTTATCAACTATGCGAAGCCGTAATATTAGTTCAGTCATCATTATTCAGGATTTGAGTCAGATCAAGACCAGATACAAAGATGGAGAACACGAAAAAATTATGGCTAACTGTGACACAATGATCTATCTTGGCGGGAATGGACCTGGTACACAGAAAGAATTAAGTGAATTGATGGGAAAAGCGACGATTGATAAGCGTACAAATGGAGAAACACTTGGCAAACAGGGAAACTCAACCAGAAATTATGATGTACTTGGGAGAGAGCTGATGTTCCCGGATGAATTAAGAAAGATAGAAGGGAACAAATGCATTTTATTTATCCGTGGTTTTGATCCGGTTTTAGATAATAAGATTGAATCCAAAAAACATCCATTATGGAATCTTATGTGTGATGCTCAAAAAGGTGAATTGTTTGATGCAAGAATTGAGAGGCTGAGAAAAATGAAATCAAATAAGCAGAAAAACAGTATTGGATTTGTGGATGAAGCAGAACTGGCACATTTAGAACTTTTGGAAAAAAAAGAAAAGAAACATTATGAAGATGAAAGGCGAGTGGCAGAGCTTTTAGGAACAGAATTACCAGAAACACCACAGCAGTATATTTTCAGATTAGATTACGAGGAGCTTGATCAGCTTGCAGAACAATTAAAAGAAGCTCCTGCCGGAAAAATCGTTTTGGACCAGAAGCTGATTCAAAAAGCGAAAGAAGATGTAATGCAGCAGGTTGAGTTTGAGGCAGAAAAACAGGCATACATAAAACAGAATCAAATTGATGTGCGTGAATTTCAGACACCGGAAGAAGCATTGGCATTTTCTGCATTAAAGAGGAAAAACTTCTCTAATCCACAGATAAAAATTCTCCTGCAGTTAGTTCGTGAGGATACCGTGGGAATGGATCTGGATGCGATACTGGAAACTTTTGATTCAAAAATGGATATGGAAACTATTGAGATGATGACAGAAATGTTGTTATAAAAACAAAAAGAAAAGAGGAAAAGAATATGAAAAACAAAAATTTGAAAAAAGTAATGAAGATGATTGGTACAGGTGTTTATGTAAATGTTTGGATGATGTGCAGTAATACCATAGCAGTCATGGCTGATCCTGTTTCTACTGGGGTTACAGAAGTTGATACTATTTTAACAACGCTTAAAACATTATTTTTAGGACTTGTGGCAGGAATCGGATTAATTATTCTGATCAAGGGAATTGCGGATACTGCACAGGCATATCAGCAGCAGGATTCACATGGAATGTATGATGGTGCAAAAGGAATTGCGGCAGGGGCAATTATGACATTTGCGGGATCAATTTTAACTTTAATGGGAATTTCATAATATCACGAGGTTTAGGAGTAAGGACATGATTGATAATTTTATAAAATATGCCAGTGAAGGTGTGAGATCATTTTTGATATTTATTATGTCTGTTTATAATAGCCTGGTTGGAATCGCTGCAGGAATGTTAGGGCAGAATCCTGCAGCGTGGAATAGTGACGGATGGTCTTTTGTAAAAAATGTTAATAACATTTTTCTTGGAATCGGTGGTGTTTTGGTAGCCATTTTTTTCTTGATGGGATTTTGTGCTGACAGCGTTGATATCAAACAGGATTTTAGGATTGAAAATATCCTTCGCATGTTTATTAAACTTTCGATTGCAGAGTTTTTTGTGGTAAATGCATTGACACTGGTTCAATCTCTGTTTGGACTGGCAACAGGTATTATAACGAAAATAAAGGGTAAAGGACTGACATTTGAGTATAGTGTGCCAAAGGAAGTAACTGACATTTTGAGTGATCCATTGAATCACAATGTTACTGGTGGAACAGGTGCGGTAATGCTGGTAGTTTTACTTATTTTAGAAATCGTTTTTTTACTTATAACGGTTGGATGTGGTGCAATGATTCTATTAGAGGCATATCAGCGTTTTTTTAAAATTCTGATGTTAGTTCCATATGGAACATTGGCAAGCAGCACGATTGCAGGAAATCATATGCTTGCGCATTCAGCGGAGTCCTTTTGGAAATATGCGTTATGTACGATCATGGATGCTGTGACCATGTATATGGCATTAGCACTAAGTGCAGTAGTAATATCCAGCGGCAGTCTTGGATTAACAAAAAATCAGACAGGAGCTATGTATGTTTTTGCGTGGATGTTAGAAAGTTCTTTTGTGTGTATGTTAACACTGGGAATGGTCAAAGGGGCAGAAACGGTTACACAGAAAGCACTGGGAGTGTAGATTTGGAGGAAACAATGTTATCAGTAAATATGAATCAGGATGTAGAAAAGTATCAGGAGTCTGTAGCTGCGGGATTAAATGCACAGCAGACCATTGCTGCTATATTGGCGTTGGCAGTCAGTACATGTGTGATCTGTATTTTGTATTTCGGTTTTGATTTACCGCTTGTGATTGACGTTTATATTGCAATTCCAGTGTGTATTCCAATCATACTGCCTGCACTTGGCAGGCAGTATGGATTATCGGTCACAGACCGGATTAAACAGAGTAATAAGAGAAAAAGGGTTATATTGTTTTATTCTTGGAAAGAGGAGACTATAAAAAAAAGAAATGAGAAAACACCTGAAAAGAAAAGAAGAGAGACAGATGACAAAAAACAGGACAAAAAAGACGAAAAGAACAATAAAACGGTCAGATCGATTTTTAAGAGTAAAAAATAAAAGCGAAGTGGTATACAGGGTACCTGTTTTTTTGAAAAAAAGTGTAGGTATGCTTTTTTTGTCAGAAAGTGGAACATTAGAAACAGATGGCAGATTATCCAGAGCATATGTCGTAGATAATAACAGAATTGGAGTGATAGAAGAAAAATTAAAATGCCTGCAGATAGATTATGCGTTTGTATTTCGTAAATCAAATCCAGTAAGTATGCTGCTTTCTGAAAAAATGGATTGTGGATACGATGAAATTACAAAAAAATTCTCTGATATAGAAAGTGAGCTGCAAATAAAAAGCATGTCTGCAGATGAAAGAATGGCATACTACTGTAACTTTTTGAAAAATTTTCTTGGAATTCAGACGGAAGTTAACAGTTACATATTGGATTCGGATTGTTGGAAACAGGTAGCAAATATGGAAGGACTGAAAATATCAGATAACAGGATACTTATACCAGAGAGCTGTTATTGTGTGCTGGCAGTCCGAAAAATTAAAAAAAATACTTCATGGAAGGATCTGGACAATCTTGTGAATGATCCAGTGGTTAAAAGTATGTACATAGCTGTCTCTGGTGTGAGTGACCGGCAAATAAAAGAATCCCTTTGCAGTGAGTATATGGGAATAGAGGGAATGGCATCGCGGATGAAAAGAAATGCACCGGAGTTATATGAAATCTTACAGAAAGACGCAGATGCAGATACAGTATCGGGTAAGTATCGCAGGGTTAGTATTTATTTCCTGATGCAAACGGAAGTGGAGCAGGTAAATGAAAAAATTCTGAATTTTATAAAAAATGCATATAAAACGGGCATCAAAATGGAACGGATGGCATTATCAGAACAAAAGAACATACCGGAGTTAAAAAGAACACTGGCGATGTTTGGGATGACAGGAAATAGCCAGGAAAGATATCGCATGCTTGTAACAGAAGAACAGGTACAGGGACTATTGAATATCGTAACAGAAGAAAAAAAACAGGAGAAGTACGATATCGAGAAAATGAAAGCACTATTTTATGACGGGGTGAATGTATGAAGAAAAGTATTATGCCGGTAAAAAAGTCTGGTATTTCAAAACGAAAAATTTTTATGTCATTAAAGGAACCAGATAAAGTTAATGTGCCGCAACCGCAATGTACACAGGACATGATTGAAATAAAAAGAATCGCCCCCAATGGAATATTTCAGGTAACAGAAGAAAAATGGTCAAAGAGTTATCTGCTGATAGATGTGAATTATACAACAAAGACGTATGATGAACAGCTTGCTTTTTTTTATGACTGGTGTAAGACATTAAATTCATTTGATGTCTCTGTAAAGATAACGGTATTTAATGAAAACAGGAATATGCAGGAAGTTCGGGAACGGATTTTGTATCGTCACAAAGAAGATGGGTACGACTGGCTTCGGGAAGCATATAACGATATTATTGAGAGCAGGATCGTTGAGGGAAGACAGGGAATCTGTCAGGAAAAGTTTATCACAATCACAGTTGTGCGAAAGGATTATGAGGCTGCAAGGGCATATTTATCTTCCCTGGAAAGTAGTTTTATCAATAATTTTGCTGCGCTGTCATCGGCTATGATTCCATTGGATGCAAATGAGCGCATTCGTATATTAGACAGTTTTTATCATTTGGGGAATGAATCAGAATATGACTATAAGATGGAAGAAGCATTGTTACAGGGACATGGATTTAAAGATGAGCTTGCCTGCTCTGTTATGGATTTTGACAGCTATATTGATCGTTTTTATATGGATGATAAAGTTGGCTCTATACTATATCTGGATCCGGAATCGTATCCGACATCATTATCCGACACATTTTTTAAAGAACTTACAGAATTGCCAATTCATTCTATATATTCCATTGATTATGAGCCTATTCCACAGGATGTTGCGTTAAAAACATTAGAGGATAAGCTGATGGGCGTTGAAAATACGATCGCAAAACAACAGGATAAAAGAAATAAGCGAGGAGCATTTTCAAGCGATATATCCTATAAGGTAAGAAGAGAAAAAAAAGAACTGGAACATATGCTTGATGAACTTAGGGACAATGATCAGAAGATGTTTTGGGTTGGAGTAACTATGGGGGTGATAGAAGAGAATGAGGATAAATTAGAAACGCAGCTCACCGCCATCAATCAGGTGGTAGAAAAGGCATCCATGAGAGTCATTCCATATTATATGCGTCAGCGCCAGGCATTAGATACAGTTCTTCCAATTGGTGGAAGATATGTAGATATGATGAGAGCATTGTTTACTTCATCAGCTGCAGCGTTTGTTCCGTTCAATGTTGTTGAGATGCAGATGATGGATCAGCCATTTTACTATGGCATTAATCAGGTGTCAAAAGAACCTATCTGGGCAAATAGAAAAAAGTTAATGAATGGAAATGGTTTTGTTTTCGCTGTACCTGGTGGTGGAAAAAGTTTTACCGGAGCGAAAATGGAGGCGGGTAGTGTTTTTCTGAATACGGAAGATGATATCATTTTTGTTGATCCTACGCTGGAATATTTTGATGTTGCGGAGGCATATGGTGGTGCAGTGATCAATCTGGCAACATATACGGACAAATATTTAAACCCGTTGGAGGTAGATCTTGATAATCTGGATATAGATGATACAAATGGACAAGTTCGTGATAAATGCAGTTTTATGTTGGGGATTTGTGAACAGGCAATGGATGGAGAAATACTGCCAGAATACAAATCTATTATCGATCGTTCTGTTCGAAAAATGTATAAAAGGATTGCTGCACTTCCAAGAGAAAAACGTTCACAGCCGATTATGTCGGATTTCCTTGAAGTATTAAAAGAACAGGAAGAGACAGAAGCACGAAAAATAAAGCTTGTACTTGAGATATTTGTGGAAGGATCTTTAAATATTTTTAACCATCAGACCAATATTGATATTGAAAACCGGGTTTTAGTGTATGGTTTAAGGGATTTGGCAGGTGACCTTTCTGGTATGGCAATGCTGATCATGCTTGAAAATATCAAACAGCGAATCATAAAAAATGCGAAAAAAGGGCGTGCAACGTGGCTGTATGTGGATGAATTTCATGTATTGCTTGGAAAGCCATTTTCCAGAGATTATTTAATTGCTTTATGGAAGCAGGTAAGAAAATTAGGAGGACTTTGTACCGGAATCACGCAGAATGTTATAGAGGTATTAAAAGATCCGATGACTTCCACGCTTGTTTCAAATAGTGAATATACAGTTCTGCTTAAACAGGCTGCACCGGATGCGGCAGTTTTGGGGAAAGCATTGGAAAATATTAGTGAAGCCCAAATAAAATATACTGCAAATCCGAAACCTGGAATGGGTTTGATCAGATTTGGAAACGTGATTATTCCATTTGATAATGTAGTGGACAAGCAGAATCCTGTTTATGATATATACAATACGAATATGCATGAGAAAGCAGCGAAAAAGCAGGCGATGGTGGGATTTGAATGAAATTAGTGCAAAGGCAGGATAGACAAAAGTTACATGTCGTTAAAACGGGTTTCAAAGTAACTGGTGTAAGTGCAATACGGTATAAAGGAAAAGACATTCTGGTAAAGGGAAAGATATTTCGAAGTTCAGATGATATGAGAACGGATATGAATGAAGAGAATGATCATGGTGTCCTATCATCTGTAATTAAAAATATTTCTGACAGTTGGGTAAATTCTAATATAAAAAATAACCAGAAAGACAAAAATACATGGATAAAAGAGTTTTCTTCCCAAAGTTATGTCAAATCAGGATTTAATATCGCTGAAAGAAAACTAGAAGAAACAAAAACAGAAGACAAAAAAGATGTGAGGGTGCAGATACAGCCTGATAAAGAGAAAAAAGAATTGGAGGTTTGGAAAGAAGAACAGCGCCAAAACATTAAAACGGTATTTTCGCAGAAGCATTTACATAAATCAGAAATATCGGTTGAACCTGTACAACAAAAGCAACAGAAAATACATTCGGAAGATTTGGGCACGTCAATTACCCTGTTAGCTACAGAACAAAGCAACAGAACGAAAAGTAAAATAACATTAAAAAATATGGCAAAATTTTGTAATGTTAATTTGCCGGGAGCGACATGTAAAGAAAAAGTTACACATAAAAAAGAAGATATTGTGAGAATGGAGGTGTTGGAGGAAGATATCACAGAACCATGGGTCTGTTCCGGAGAAGAAAGAGAACAAATCAGGAAAAAAAAGCAGTATAGGGGTGAATACATAAATGCAGTTGTAACGGAAAGTATACGGAGCCAAATAGCAGATAAAAAGGAAGGATATATAGATGGCGTAAAAAAAAGACTATTAAAAGAATATGTAATTCAGGAAATGATACATGATCAGAAAGAAAATGATCCAAATGCTCATTTTAAATTAATAGGGCAAATGATTACGCATGATGCTGCAAAAGCAATTGCAAAAATGATGAAGCTGGTTTTAACGCTGATTTGTAAATTGTTATTCGTGATGTTACCTGTCATCCTGATTGCCTCTGTGGTAGCAATGGTATTCGTAGGACTTTATATGAAGGCAGAAAGTCCTACAACATATTTTGATGGATATTATGATTCTATACAAGAGGTAAGAGAAAATCCTAAGTACATAAAAAATGTAATACAGGAAATGGAGCGGAATTTTGCAGGTAATATAGACTATTTTTTAGGCGTAAATGAATTGAATGAGGCGGTTTATGCGTATGGAATATATTCTGAAGCAGACGACATAGCTGCAGCTTATCTTGCTCAGATCACAACGGATCCCAATTATTCGAAACTTATAAGTATGGAAGTTGAAGGATATCCGGCATATTTGTTTATAGATACAGATCGGGAAGAAAAACTTTTAAAAAAAGTATTTAAACAGTTTAATTATACAAAAAAAGAAACTGTTAAGAAGAAAGTTACAAATGAAAAAGGAAAAGAAGAGGAAAAAAATGCCGAAAAGATGACGGTATATTGCCTGACCATAGAAAAGTGGAAGGATGAGTATGAAAAAGAACTTCCTGAAACTGCTCAGACGATATTGGCCGATCTGATGAAAGAACAGACATATATGAAACCGGAGGAGAACGATAATTTTGTTGCCGGAGAGGCGGTACCGATTGAAGATCTGATTATACCGGAAGGTGTAGATGAAAATCTAATTTATTTGGCAGGGTTTATCAAAGCAGAAGCAGGAAATCAGTCTGATATTGGAAAAACAGCAGTGGCATATGTAATTTTGAATCGAGCCGGGGGTGCATCAGGAAATATAAAGGGGGTATTGACAGCACCATATCAGTTTTCCTGTTATATTCCATATCATACGGTAGAAAAATATCTTTATGCATATGCAAATATGTCTCAGGGGCAACGGGAGACAGATTCATGTTACAGAGCGGCAGCAGGTGCATATTATGGAACCGCAGAAAATCCCATAGGAAGTATGAAGTATTATTGTAATCCAAAGTATTGCAGTGTCGGAGAAGTACGGCAATGGGAAAAAATCAGGGCAAGAAACTCTGATGAACAGATAAAGATCATTGGTGATCATGTGTTTTGTCAGAATTGCTGGTAAAGGAGAAAGATGAATAGAAAGCGAATAAGTTACCGGGAATTTATAGAACAGATAAAAGTAAAAGGAAATCTGTATATGCCAGTGATCGAGGGGAAAAACAAAATGTATCCGCTGATTGTAACGGAAAATCATGGAGAAAAAATCCGAACATCCGATGGCAGAATGCATCTTTCAAAAATGCCGGAGCTGGATATGTGGGTAGTTTATGAACGATGTGGCCAGGCTTTTGATGAAGTGACTTTAAAAAATATGTTGGCAGAATATACAGAGGAATATACAAGACAGGCAGAACTTGATAAAAAAGAACAGGAACTTTTGATGTGCGTAATGTCAAAGGTTCCAAAAGAACAGATATGCTGTGTTTTGATTCCGGAAAAGATAGGGAAAGATGTTTTGAAAACATATGCAGGAAGAAAGATGGAGTCAGTTTATCTGGTATATGCAGTTATTTTGGAAGAAGAACCCAAACGGATAAAATTATCTGCTATTACCAATGAAATGCTTGAATATTGGAATATAAAAGAAGAAGAGCTGCATCGAATAAGTCTTTCAAACATGCCAAAACATTTACTTTATGAAATAAGTGAGCTGTATTCACAGACTGGAGTGGATGTTTATCTGGTAAAAGGTGAAAAAAATTATTTTGGATTAACGACGTTATTGTATGAGGACGGACCATTAAAGGATTTGGGAAATCAGTTGAACCAGGATTTATATATTTTACCTTTATCTGTGCATGAAGCAGTTATTTTTCCATATAAAGAATGGAAGGAGAATGAAATTTGTGAAATAGCAGAGCAGATGTCTGCATTCGGCGGATTTGTATGGCGTTACAGCCTGAAATTAAATAAAATAGCTTTTTCAGAGAAAACGTGGAAAGAATATACAGCAGCATTAAAATATGGAATTATGGATGCTGCAGATAGGAGATAAGAAGAATGGAACTTACAGATGATGTAATGAATCAGGTATTAAGAGATGTGAGCAAAAATATTAGCAAAGAAAGAAAAAAAAGGGGACTATCCATGGCAAAGTTGGCAGAAATGTCAAATTTGTCGGTAAGTCATATTTCTAAACTGGAACGTTCGAGATGTGATATAGGTTTAAAGGCATTGTTACGGATAGCTGCGGCAATGGAAATGGAAGCTGATGAACTTCTTCCAGGTGATTTTGAACCAAAAGAAACCGAAAGAAAACTGACTGCTGGAGAAAGATTCGAACAAATTATGCAAGGGGCAGATCCACAACTGGTAGAAATGTTTTTGCGGATGGCGTTATATATGCGAAATAATTCTTTACATAACTTTTCCTAAAAGAAAAAAATTACTTAATTCTTTTCTTCTATTCCGTCGAAATAGGAAAAATAGATAATTATAATAAATGTGTACTGGTAAACAAATGCCAGATAAATGGATGGAAGGAGGTAGATTCCCATGGAAGAGTTTATGAAAGAATATGGTGGTGCAGTAAAAAGAGGTGC